>Ga0123338_10002902_pt1 | contig 15743 bp, 11 predicted proteins | sample grotaG_FD_89793 | JGI IMG/M metagenome (GOLD analysis project Ga0123338, IMG submission 89793) | Glacier valley bacterial and archeal communities from Borup Fiord, Nunavut, Canada, to study Microbial Dark Matter (Phase II) -... | ecosystem: Environmental > Aquatic > Freshwater > Ice > Glacier ...
GCATCGACGACGCGCTGCGCTTTATTCGCCAGTTGGGTTGAATCCAAGTATCAGCCTCATAATCTATGCTTAATAACGACGTCTTTTCTGTGAGTGTCGTAAAAAGAGTGATCGCACGAGCGGCGAGAATGGATCCGGCCCCAAACAATCGCAGGTAACTGCTGATTATTGTTCACACTTCCAATACGCGCTAGATTGCGACAATTACGCCGTGCCGCGAGAAAGCAAGAGGTCGAGTTAGAATGAATCACTTGTACTCGTCCGCAATTTGATCTACTTCGCCGCAGCCATTCTACCAAAAGCTGTCTTTGTCGAGAAAGCAGGTGAGGGGAATACCTCGATCTCTTACACGAATACTAACGCGAGCGGGTATGCTATGATTCGATTGGCCGATGAAGGTTTGAGGAACGCGTACCTTCAAAGCGCCGGGGACGATGCCGAACGAGACCGGCGTACGGAGGTTTGTTTCGCCATCGACCGTCACGCGCTTGATCGGCGCTGTCTCGAGACTGCCGGAATCGGTCTCGATTGCCGTAACCTGGTTCAGTTCGACATGGTGTCCGCCCGGAAGATTGAGCGCGAACCGGCACAGTCCCCACCAGCTGACATCCAAAAGCGCATATACGACCAGCTTTCCGTCGGTGATCGTTGCATCTGGCGCGAGCGGGAATCGTCCGGCATGATAGCGCCCGTTGCCGATCACGACCTGCAATGTTTTGAATTCCTGAACGCCGTCCGCAGTTGTAATCTTGACACGAAACGGGCGAACCCGTGCAAGGGCATGAAAGAGCGCAACAAGATAGACCGCGCGACCCAGACGACGCTTAGCCTCTCCCGTGAGTTCCTCCGCGATCAGCGTCGTCAGCCCTATCGTCGCTACATTGAGGAAATACTCCGTTTTGTTGAGAATGCCGAGGTCCACTGCCTCGGTCTTGCCGTCTGCGATAACATCGCAGGCGCCGGAAATATTACAGGGAATGTGCAGGTCGCGTGCGAACTGGTTGCCCGTACCGAGCGGCAGCACACCGAGCACGGAATCGGAGCCGACAAAATACTTTACTACAGAACTGAGAGATCCATCGCCGCCGCCAACGATTACGAGGGGTATGCGCAGCATGATTGTCTTCTGTACAATCGATGTCAGTTCCTGCGGGTGGCGCAGTGCATGGACTTCTGTCAGCTCGATGCCCCGTGATCGCAGTTGGTTCGCCGCGTCTTCGGACGAAGTTTGTCCAATGCGTGATTTCGTGTTTATGATCAGAGCTGCCTGTTTGTATTCAGGCATCGAGCAGTACTCGATTCAACCTGAAGTTCGCCATTGAGGAGCAGAGTACGCCAGGCCGTCGGGACAATTTCCGCGTGAGAACAGGGCAATGTCCGAGTCTATTCATAGATTTTGCCACAGTAGAGAAAGGTTGCGAATGCCTGCCATGTTATGCTCGACGGGAGACCGTTTGCTCCGCTATCCTGTGCCCATGCCAGTGCAGCCTCCAGATATGCTTCGATCGTAAGGTTCTCCCAGCCATTCGCGCCGGGACCGTAAGGACTGCTTGGTGTGCGCTTCTCGATATCCACTTCCTGCTCCCGGTCAGCAATGAGCGCAGCGACAAAGACGTAAAAGGAAGCTTGGTCAGTGATCCTGTCGAGATATTCTGTCAAAGTCACGTCAGGGCTGCCTTATAGCGGACGAACTCTGCGGACTCCGCGCATTCTTGCAGAGCGTCTCACCAAATGGATCGATAATTTCATCTATGCTTTGTCTATCTTCGACAATCCCCGGTCGATTCCCTTCAGGTTTTATACTCGACCCGTTGACGATCAAATGATAAAGGATGAAAGTTCGGTTCATCTGACAATTCAGTCTCCTCGCAAAAGCTGACAGCATCTGTATTCCTCCCCCTCCCTTCACTTTTGGTCAAGTGCTTTTGTTCAAGAAGGGGGTTGGGTGTGGTGCATTTGCTCCTTTCAGAAAGGGTTGGAGACGGTCAATGGTCGGGAATGAGATCGAATTGAAAACGAAACAAAACTGCCGCTTTTCTCACTTTATACTGCTGGCGATTGCAGTGAATGAGAAGTGCGGCAGTTTTGTGGATGGTATGTCGAAATATAAGATCGAAATCAAGTGGCACGAAAGTAAAAGTGCGTTGGCATCGTTATTTGTGGCGGAGCATCTGGCGCATCTCTGTCGGGTTGCCGGCGAACTGAACGGCGCTGTCGGAACTGATCGCGCGGGATAAAAACAGACTTTCCAGAGACTGGTTCATGGTATTCATGCCGAAATGCCCGCCGTCCCGAATGCAGCCATAAAGATCGTTGGTCTCCCCCTCGTCGAGCTGCTTTTTTACCCTTGGCGACGCGGTCATGATCTCGACGGCGGGCACGCGCCCATTTCCCTCGAGCCTGGGCACAAGCCGCTGTGACGTAACACACAGCATAGAAGCCGACAACTGCCGGCAAATCTGGCTCTTCAGATGCTCCGGGAAACTGTTGACGATGCGGTCGACTGTTGCCGCCGCCGAGGTCGTATGCAGCGTAGTGATCACGAGGTGACCGATTTCGGCTGCCATCATTGCAACGTCCATCGTCTCTTTATCGCGCAGTTCGCCGATCGCGATCACATCCGGGGTTTGCCGTGTCACGCTGTGCAGCGCGGATGCAAAAGAATCGGTGTCGTGACCTACTTCACGCTGATGAACGACGCTTTTACGATCGACGAAGAGGTATTCAATCGGGTCTTCGATCGTGAAAATATTGGCTTGCTTGTTGCGGTTGATCTCCTCGATCAGCGCAGCGAGCGTAGTTGTTTTACCCGAACCCGTGGGTCCTGTAATGATGATCAGTCCCTGTGGCTCGAGTGCGATACGCTTCAGCGCCGGGGGAAGCCCGAGTTCGTCGATCGTGTAGGGATGCAGTGGAATAATGCGCAGGGAGGCGCCAACGGTGCCACGCTGCAGGAACAGATTGGCGCGAACACGTGCCAGTTTCGGGATCGTGAATACCATATCCAGTTCGCGCTTCTTGTTCAGCTCCTGCATGAGCACACCGGCATCCTCGACTCCGATGCCCGAATCATCGCTGTCAGCATAGCGGAGCATCGTGTCGCGGCTGGAAGCGCACATGATCTCGAAGGCGAGCTCGCGTGTCATCTCCGCAGTGATCGTAGACATATCCGTCATCTGCATCCGTCCATCGACACGAATCGCGGGCGGTGTCCCGGCTTTGAGAACGAGATCAGAAGCGTTGCATTTGATTGCCACTTCCAGTAAATCATGAATGCTTTGCATCTGTTTTATTGCTTCCAACTTCTTTCATTTCGTTACTGGACAATGTTACTGGACAATGTTACTGGACAATTATAGGTCTGGGTATGTAAATAGGTTATGTATAAAAGGAACAGTATCGCACTAATCGCGATGGAATCAGACAAGTTTGAGAGGAATGACGATGCATCCCGTAAAAACAAAGACGCTCTTACTTGACTTCGTTGGCGGTCACATTGTTCCAGAACGGACTGGAAGAATATTGGACTTCGATCGGTATTCGAAGCTCTTGACATCACTGACTCATCTTACGCAGACGAGCTTTTCGTGAGATCAAATTTTCTCTTACGTAGTACGTGGACACATCCTAATTTGATCTCGGAGAATTGTCCGCCTGCGTAAGGTGAGTTACTGAGATGCCGTCTTTCGATAGTTTGACGAAATATTTGCCGATCTGACCGAAACGCCTTATGCTATCGGTGGATGGTTTTGAATTCCGCGCTCCCTGCCCGACCCGACAGATATGCTTGCTGAGTTTACATGCTCAATGAGCAGACGCGTCCATGTCTGCATGGTTATAACAGTTTTTGAGTGGTTCCAGTTCCTGATTGAGGCACCGGACAATTGATGTATTCCCTGCAGCAGGTGATCATGCGCTTTCGCTGCCCTCTGATACACGACACCGCGCTGGCTTGCAATGTGGGGCAGAATCGCTGTATAATCTGCGTACCGTGCCGCCTGCCTGATACCAGGCGGGCAAATTGGTTTTATATCGAAACGTAAACTCCGGAGGAGCCGCGCTCTTGATTATCGACGAATTGACCGCTCTTATCCGTGCCGCCGTGCTCGCTGCGCGGGATGCGGGAGAATATACGCTCGCCGACGAAACGATTCCGATCAAACTCGAAATGCCGCCCAAACAGTTCGGAGATTTTTCCTGCAGTGTTGCGCTGATGCTCAAGAAATCGACCGGTATCAATGACAGTCGCGATATTGCTGCACGCATTCTGCGCCACCTTCCCGCCGACAGTTCGCTGCTCGATCGCGCGGAGATCGCCGGTCCTGGATTCCTGAACTTCTATCTCAAACCGAACTGGCTGCAGGATACGCTCGTCAAAATAGAGACACAGGATACGGCGTACGGCTCCAACACGTCCCGCGCTGGCGAAAAGGTGCTGATCGAGTTCGTGAGCGCGAACCCGACGGGTCCGATCAGCGTCGTCAACGGACGCGCCGCCACGCTCGGCGATGTGCTTGGAACTCTGCTGGAATCGCAGGGCTGCACTGTCGGACGCGAGTTCTATATCAACGACGCGCTCAACTCTCTGCAGCTTGAAAAGTTCGCGCAGACGGTCGTCGTACGGTATCTGCAGCAGCTCGGGCATCCGATCATCTTCGCGGCGGATAACCCGGCGAACAAAGCGACGGGCGAAGAAATTGTCGAACCCGGCGAACCTCAGCCGAGGGAGACCGGTACGCTCGCTGCCGTCCATTTCCCCGAAAACGGCTATCCTGGCGAATACGTCAAGGATATCGCGCGGGCGATCGTCGCCGAAGTGGGGGACAAATATCGAGACGTACCCGAAGCCGAAAGTGCGCCCTACTTCCGGCAGGTGACCCTGCGGCAGATGATCGGGCAGCAGCGCGCCGCGCTCGAAGCCTTCGGCATACACTACGACACCTGGTTCTATGAGAGCAGTCTGTATGAGTCGGGTGAGGTGGACGCCGATATCAAAACGCTGCGCGAGCGCGGTTACGCCTACGAGAAGGACGGAGCACTCTGGCTGCGCTCTTCCGAACTGGGCGACGAAAAAGACCGCGTCTTGATCCGCTCGAACGAAAAGGCTACCTATGTAGCTGCCGATACTGCTTACCACGACAACAAATTCAAACGCGGTTATTCGCGCCTGATCAATATCTGGGGGGCGGATCATCATGGCTATGTGGCACGGCTGAAGGCCGGAGTTGCCGCACTGGGGTATGATCCGGCGCGGCTGGAAATCGTGCTGACGCAGATGGTCTCGCTCGTGCGCGACGGCGAAGCGGTCGTCGGGGGCAAGCGTAAAGGCAACGTGATCGAGCTGAAAGAGGATTTGATCGACGATATCGGTAAAGATGCTGCACGGTTCTATTTTCTGCTCAACTCTTACGAAACTCCCGCGACGGTCGATGTCGAACTGGCAAAAAAGCAGTCGAACGACAACCCGGTTTATTATGTACAGTATGCTCATGCACGGCTCGTCAGTATCCTGCGTCGCGCCGAAGAACAGGGATTCGTACTGCAGCCAGCGGCGGCAGTCGACCGCAGTCTGCTGGTTCAGCCCTCGGAGCTCGATGTGCTGAGGAAGCTGACCGACTATCCCGACGAGGTTGCGCTGGCGGCAGCGAAGTACGCTCCGCACCGGCTGACGCGTCATGCGATGGAACTCGCCGCGCTGTTGAATGTGTTTTATGAGAACTGCCGCGTACTGCCCGGTAAAGAAGAGCCGATCGCATCGGAACTGACTGCCGCGCGTCTGGCACTCGTCGATGGGGCACGTATCGTGCTGCGAAATCTGCTGGTTCTGATCGGCGTCTCAGCGCCCGACAAAATGTAGCGCGATCAAGGCATAAGCGGTCAAACACAACGCGCCGATATTGACGGCTTGCGCGGATTGTGTTATTATGGAAAAAATTTCCCGTAGTTGAGTATCCGTTTCGGGTACAGGAAAGCGTCACTGAACCTATGTTCGCTCTGAATTTTTACACTGAATTTTACGAAGAGGTGCTTCGCAACGGGCGTAAAACCGTGACGATTCGGCTCGGCGACAAGTCGGACAAATATTCCGCCGGTCAGATCGTCTGGGTTACGGTTGGACCACGGTTCGGCAAACGCCAGAAACTCTTCAACGCGATTTTAGACCGGGTCGAGATCAAAACGATCGACGCACTCTCTCCTCGTGAAGTTCAGAAAGAAAACCCGGAATTTCGCACGACCGAGGACCTCGTCCACCTGATGCGCCGTATCTATTCGGATGATATTTCCGTTGAAGACACGGTCACAGTAATCCACTTTTCACCGATCTCCGAGTACTGATCGCCGCTCCATGCCGAGCTGACATTCCCTGCCTATCACCCAAGACCAGTTGTTCCAGACTAGCCTCGCCGAAGTTTCGGGGAATAGCCGGCTCTGGCTGGCGTTCCGCATTCCCAGGGTTGAAACCCCGATCCGACTTGCGTTGCACCTCCTGGGTTTGAAACCCCGGGTCAGGGACCCCGAGTTAGGGACCCAGGGTCAAAACCTCAGTCTGGCTGGCTAAAGCTGAGCGTCCTTCGGACGCGATATGAATCCAAGTCCGGTCTCAGTCCGCGAAGGCGGACTTCGCAATTCCAGACTGGGACTTTAGGCTAACCTCAATAATTATCGAGCGAAATTTTCGGCTGTTTTGATCTCAAACCGACCCTAAATTCAGTGCGGTAATTTTTGCGCGTTGCCTTAGTCCCGTGTGAACAGCAATTCCAGACTGGGGCTTCAGTCCCGTGTATCGATACATTTTCTGACCATCTTGTGCGATCCTCCGAAAGCTCCACAACCATGCAACATAACCGTTTCAGCGCACTGTCGCGTAACGCAAAATCCCTGCAGCAATTCGCAGCCAGCCTCGTTTGTATCGGGTCCATCGCGATTGGAACCGTGCGCCCGGTCGATGCACAAACGCTTCCGCCCGCCCCGAAAGCCAGCAAAGTGGCAAGCGGCGGCACGTTCACCGATAAAGGTGGCATGAAGCACCGCTGGCAGATCAATGCGGCGCACGCGCTGATCTGGGATGAGGCGCCTTACCTGCCCATCGGTGGCTCCTTTTCGCCGCACTCCTTCGCAGCAAGCACTGAAGAAGCATGGCAGGAGGACGTCAAGTCGCTGACTTTGCTCAAATCCAAAACCGTCCAGGATTTGATCATCGCGTCGCCTAAACCGTTACAGGACATACCGATTGCCAGTTTTCAGCGGCTGATCGATTATCTCGACACGAGCGGTTTCCGCTACGGGATATCGTTCGGTCCCGGGCTGACCGCGCCGCTCTCGGGCACGGTCGTGAAGCCCAGCACCTACCGGTTCGAACCGCACAACGACACCTCCGCGACGTGGATCGTCACCAATGGAGATAGAGGCGCCTATTTCCTTGTCGATGCCAACGCTGACAGTAAAATTTTCCAGAACGGCAATGTCACGGTGACGAATTCGGTCGCCAGCCTGCCGATCGAACCGCCCGCCTCGATCACGCGCCCTATCGGTCTGCTGCTGCCGCATAAGACGCTGCCCGTCGGCGCTCAGGGCGGTTTGCCAGACCTGTGGACGCAGTTCGACGCCTACAGAGATCAAGTGTTGCTCTATCTTTCGCAGGTGAAATTCGGCGCAGGTCTTCGGTTTTTCGATGACCCGATCACGCGGCGCATGGGTTTCGGCGGCGAGACCGAATTCCTGATTCCGGAATCGGATAACTTTCGGCTGGAGTGGGAAGGATATCTCTCACGCACCTACGCTTCACCCGCCGAGGTACACGATGCCTGGTCGCTGATGGACAATTTCAAGACATTCGCCGAGCTTTCGCGTCTTGTGCCGATGTGGGCGAACAATCGCGGCTTTCCTTATTTTTACGATCCGGTTACGCAGAAGACGTATCGGAGACTGGACCCATCCAGCTCTCAGTCACGCTGGTGGGACGACTTTCAGCAGTGTCGTACGACGAGTATCGCCTACTACATGAACGCGATGGCGAATATGCTCAAGCACCAGATAGCCGATGTTCCCGTGGTCTACACGTGGACGCAGATCCATCCCGTCTTTACGAACAACGACCGTGAGGGCGGTTTCGACGGACTCGGGATCGAGACACGCGGAATGGAAACGAGCCGTCTCGCGCGCATTACCGGTCCCGCGTTCAGTCAGGCGGATCAGGCGGCGCGCACCGTCTGGTTTCTCACGACAGCTTTAACGGGCGATGCAGGCAGCATGGCAGCGAAAGTAACGACTGCAGCATTGCAGACGCCCGACGCGTCGCAGAAAGCCGCCCCGCTCTTTACCTCGTACTCGACGCTCACGCGTGATATGGATGACCTGAAACGCATCGGGGTACGAGGCATATACGTCGATACTCTCCAGACGAGCGCCTCTGATTCTGGCTCCGGCGGATGGCTCGATACGCCCGAGAGCCTCACATGGCTCAGCGATTATTCATTGCAATTCGGTCGCGATCAGTCTCTCGTACACAACGGACCGAGCGTACTGTATTACCCACAAAACGCTCCGGGTCCGGCGCATATCGGCGCAGTGCCGGGCGCATCCAGCTACTACTGGCTTCCTTCTGCCTACGCTGGAGACACACTGGACTGGTGGCCCGCTTACTCCGGCTACACGATCCGGCGGGGCAGTGAGTCCTCCGTCGAAACCGTACTGATGTCCCTGGAAGGACGGCGTACGACCCGTCTGCTGATGCCGGACAACAGTAAAGTCCGTGCATATTCTATCGATGGGACACGTCTTCCTCTGAAAATGGTCGATCGCCATGCTGTGGAACTGGTGCTGGATGCGACCCCGACGATCTTTACATCCGAAGGGCAGCCGCTGATTCCGCAGCAGGCGGCGGAAGAAACGGTCGTTCAGCTCGGAAACCTTTATGAGCTCGCGATGCTGCAAAAGATTCCCGCTGCGGAGAATGCGCGCGCTGCGCTCGAGGAGGCGAAGCGTGACATCGTGCGTCATGATTATGGCTCCGCCTATCCGATCGCCCGCAACGAACTCGACAGTCTGATTGTGGATGCTCGTCCTTATATCTGGATCGAAGGCGAACAGGATATCCTGCCGCTCTTCTCCGAATTTGCCGCGCATCCAGAAGCCAGCGGGCTGGGTTACCGCCGCCTCGCGACACCCAATCCGGCTCACAACGGGTATGCTGCCCGCTATACTTTCGAGGCGAACCACAGCGGCAGATATGAAGTTTGGATGGCGTGTTCGACTCCTGGGGTCAGCACTTCGCACTATACCTGGAAGCTCAACAATGCAGCTGAGCGCGAACCTGCGGACCCGAAGCCGCACGGGCAGCTTTATCTCAACGACCGGTTCGGGTGGGTGCTGCTGGGAAGTGCAAATATTGATAAAGGCGTTCAGAATATTACGATACTAATCAAAGATCGCGCCAAGGCGAACGGGGAATACACCTTCTCCATTGACGCGCTGATGATTACCGATCGCGGCTTCGTCCCGAACACGACGGTGCGTCCGAAGCCAGTCGAGGATTCTGTGATCAAAGAGCTCTCGAAAACGCATCGTAAAGAGGATAAGCGAAGCAGACAGCAGATCATTCCGTAGCGCAGGAGTGAAGCATAGAATGATGTCATGCATTTGTACAGGTGCGTTGCTTGCCGGGCCCAACAAAGTCAGTAGGGGTGTTGCTCGAGCCACCCTTTTTCAGGAAGTGTCGTATCGGGAAGGCTGGCAGAGGCAGAATGCGAATTAGCGATCTCGGGGAGCTGCAGCTTGCTGTGCTTCATGTCCTGTGGGCGAACCCTTCCGCGACCGTTCATGAGGTAGTTGGCGCGCTGCCTGCGGAGCGGGCGTCCGCCTATACGACGATCCTGAGCGTACTCCGAAAACTCGAAGAGCGTGGTCTGGTCACGCACGAAGCGTGTGCCGGGGCGAGAATGTTCCGGTACCGTGCCCTCGTGACGCTTGCCGATATGCGCCTCGAAATGGTGCAGGAGCTGCTGGAGCAGCTCTTCGATGGATCGGCAATGCAGTTGGTATGTCATCTGGTCGAGGCGGAAATGTTTACGACAGGGGAGCTGAACAAAATCGGCGGGCTGATAAAGCCTGCTTCGACACGAGGGAAGAAACCGGCTACTTTGTCCGCTTCTTTGCCGCCGCTGGAGCCGGGGACCCGGGCTTCGTCACTTTAGGGGGGGTGGCAGTGCGTTTGACCGCAGCAGACGGAGAAGACGATTTCCCGCCCCGCGACCTGGAAACAGAGCGTCGGGCGGGAGTGCGATTATGTTTTCTTACCGGGGATGGTTCGCCCAGCGTTTCCCGCAGCACACCGCGCCCGCCGGGTGATCGTGCCCAGAGAATGAATAAGACGAACCCTGCGAGCACCAGTGTCGAAACCGCCATTCCTCCGTTCAATTTCTCATCTCCTCAAAAACGACTGCACTGTCCATAAAAGTACATCAGTCCTGCTTTGACCCTGTGGATCGTGTGTGAGACTGTCTCTCCCACAAATCGAATTTATCGACTCTCATTTCTCCCTTCTCGTCTTCGGAAGCGACCAGTCCGTGAAAACCTTCATAGCGTGCTGCAATCCGTGACAGCCCCCCCGCGCCTTCCAACAGCAGGGCAGTGGAGAGAGCATCGCTATCCGTAGCGGAAGCGGATACAACTGCAGACAGCAGGCTGCTGCTCGATGCCGGATAACCTTCGCGTGGATCGAGCACATGACCATAGCGAACGCCGCCAGAAAAAAACGCTTTCCCATGCGGTGCGGAGACGGACAATGCGCTGTCACGAAGTTCGACGTGTGCCAGGGGTTGACCATACGTAGTGTTTTCTGGTTCATTCCATACTTTATTTTTTGGATCCTCGGTATGCTGTTCAGCAGCCAGCTGATCGCCGCTCAAGTTTGGTGACTGAATCGCAATCGTCCAGGCGGGTGCATCGGGTGGTGAACCGAGACCATAAACGGTGCTCGTGCCGCCATGCAGCAGCGCAGAAACGACACCATTCTCGCGAAGTATCTCGACCGCCTTTTCGATCGCATAGCCCTTGCCGATCGCGCCGAGGTCGAGCATCATACCTCCGCGGTCGAAACTAACCGTGAATTGCGATGCATCTAAAATTATATGTGGCATTCCCACGCGATCGCGAGCCTCAGCGACAGCAGCATCTGTGGGCATTGTACCAGTGCCGCCCATGAAATCCCAGCATTGTAGCAGCGGAGCGACCGTAATGTCGAACGCGCCCCCGGTAATATTCCACAGCGACTGTGCGCGCTCGAGCAGCCGGAAGAGTCCGACGCTAACGCTGACCGGATTTTTTGCGGCATTGGCGTTGACGCCGCTCAGTTCAGATTCGATCTGATACACGCTCAGCTGACGTTCGAGCCGCTCGATCTCCTCTAGCGCTTCCTCACCGGCAGAGCGCAGGCGAGTCGCATCGGTGCCATACATCAGCAGCTCGAAGCGCGTCGCCATTGCATCGGTCGTCAGCAGCACACTCGATAATTCACTTGATCCCATATTCTTCGCAGAAGATGCATCTTCTCCCCCTCCTTTGCTTTTGTTCAAGGAGGGGGCTGGGGGGTGGTGCATTTGCTCCCAGGGTTGAAACCCCAATCCGGCTGGCAGAAACGTCACGTTCCGCTTCGAGCAGCGTCACGTTCCGCTCCGCTTCGAACGTGATTCCGTTGAATGTGCTTTATCTCTATTTCCGCCCAGCGTCCTTCGGACGCGCTGCCTGCAAATGGTGCATTTGCTCCTTTGCTTTGGTTCATGGAGAGGATTGGGGGTTCTTCCTTCCCTCATAAGAAGGGGTTATAGTGTTAAATTTGAACCTGTTTTGAAACAAGCCCGCGTCCAGTTGTAGGCGCGGGCTGTATAATATCACGATGCGCATCAGAAACTCTGGCATCCTTTAAAGGAGGCGCAATTTCTCTGTGTCGAAGCGCACTTCACGCTGCTGACGATAAGCCATTTCGCCCATCGAAATCGCGACCTGAACCTTCGTTGCGAGGTCGATGTTGCAGTTCGGCACTATAGAGTGATCGCGCATACACTCGAGGAAGTTCAACTCGTGCATCTCGATCGACTCGCCCGCGCCTGGAACTTTCTCATTGATCTCGTCGATCGAGTCGGCGTAGGGCTGTTCCGGTATCAAGTGCAGTTGTCCGCCGCCGAACATCGCGAATTCGACGGTGGCTTTGTTCATGCGGATCGTCGGGGTCAAGCCATGCTGATTGACCGTCGAGCCCGCCATGATTACTGTAAAGCCCGACGGATACTCGACCATCATGTGAACCGTGTCCGGCACTTCACGGTCTTTTTGGATCAGCAGGTTGCCGAGAGCCACGACCCGGCGCGGATATTCGATTTTGCCGATCGCGATCAGGAACGGGTGCAGGACATGGGGGAAAAGGTCGCCCTGAATGCCCGCCGAATAGTCCCAGTATTTACGCCATCGGAAGAAGCGATCGCCATCGAAGGCGTGTTTGTTTTTGCTGGGCTCCTCGAAGATTTTCCAGTTCGTATTCTCCGCGTTCGCTTCTTTGTCGATTGGATATTCCCACTCGCCGCCTGGAGTATTGCGGCAGTAGGAACCCTGTGCCCAGACGACCGGACCGTATTTGCCAGAGCTGATCAGCTTGCCAATGCGGTGATAGGTCGGGTCGGAAGTTCCCTGCGAGCCGATCTGGATAACGCGCTTGGTGCGCAGCGCCGTAGCGTGCATTTTCAGGGCTTCGTCGACGCCTTTGCACATCGGCTTCTCGCAATAAACGTCCTTACCGGCTTCCATTGCATGGATCGCCTGCGTCGCGTGCCAGTGCTCGGGTGTCGTGATCCAGACCGCGTCGATGTCTTTGCGTTCGAGCATCTTGCGGTAGTCGACATAGCCACGGTCTTTGGGAAGTTTCGTTTGTTCGAGGGCAGAATCGAGATGGCGCGAATAGATATCGGCTACGGCGACATACTCGACGTTCCAGTCTTCTTTGTGCCTAAGCAAAGAAGCCATGTGTGCATTGCCCTGCCCGCCGATTCCCATTTGACCAACATGGATACGCTCGTTTGCCCCGCGTAGCCGCGCCATGCCCGCCGCAGTTGCTGGCATCGAAGAGACCGTCGCGCTGGCGGCAAGTCCTCCGGCAAGTAGTCCCGCCGATGCTTTCGTCGCCGATTTCAGAAAATCTCGGCGAGACTCTCCGTTCGAACTCACGGCAGCAATGGCGTCTGTCTGCCCGTCGGCGCCTGCTGCACTCTCGTTGCTGTTTTGATACTCCATCGTAAAAATGGCTCCTTATTCTCGGGTGAAATTCGATCGAACTATAGAATTTCTGTCCCGCAAAACATCATCGCTCCCGACCCGTGACCGCTCGTGTCGCTGGAAAGCTCCCACAATCGTTTGATCAGGACAGCTCGAACCATTCCGGCTTGAACTCGATCCGTGTTCCGGTAACGATCGCTTCGTTGGTTTTGAGCGCGGTAACGGTTGCCTGATAGCCTTCGAGCGGGCCAGCATCCGAAGGTTTGTTGGTCTGTACGCTCTTTGCGAAAGCTTCGAGCGCGTAGTAGAGCATCGATTTGCCCGCGTCCATATAGCCGTCTTTGCCGGGCTGTTTGCCGAGCGCGAGAAGCTTGGTTGCGTCGGCAACGAGCGCGACACCGGTATCCTCACCGACCTTTTCTTTACGGGCATAAACGATCCACCCGAGGAGGGGAGCATCCGCTTCCTGCACCAGCCAGGCGCGCTCGCCTCTCAGCACGACCGAACCGCTCGTTCCCTGCAGCAGTTCGTAGTTGCCGTCGAGCGAGTTGGCAAGCGTTGCATCGTAGGCGAGACGTATTCCACCGGGATATTCGAGACTGCACTGGATCGTATCGGGCGTTTCGCGCCCGTCATTCCACGCCTGAATACTGCCAGAGCCAGAAACGGCGATCGGCTGCGCTTTCAGGAACCAGTTCATTACATCCATCGAGTGTATGCCGACTTCACCGGCGAGCCCCGGGGAAGTTGCTTTGCTCAGCCGCCAGTTCATCGCCAGTTCGCGTTCGGCGTTGGGCGCGTTGATCTTCCAGCTTTTCTTTTTATGCCACTGGGCGCGGCAGGCTGCGACTTTGTCCAGCACACCGGCGCGCACGAACTTGAGCACATGGTGGTACTGTGGATGCACACGGTTCTGCAGACCCGCCTGAAAAATCAGTTTTGGCGCGGCGTTTTTGCCGGCAAGCGCAATCGCTTTCGCATCCTCGACCGTGTGCGCGAGCGGAGCCTCACAGTAGACATGCTTTCCCGCCTGGAGTGCGGCAACTGCGATTTCACGGTGCAGATGGCTCGGCGTCGCGATCAGCACAGCCTGTACATTCTTATCTTCCAGCAGTTTGCGATAGTCATCGTAGGCAGCCGCTTTCGGCGCTGCGTCCTGTGATCGCTTGAGAAAGGGAGCGTAGTTGTCGCAAATCGCGACGGCTGGCAAAATTCCCAGACGGGGAAGCGTGTCGAGTATCTCACGCCCCTGCAGTCCCAGACCGATCACGCCGATGTTTACAGGCGGCCCGGTCGGCTTGTCGTCATAGGCAGGCGCGGCAGCCTGTGCGTGTAGTTCATTGGCAGCAACGGTCAGGGCGGTGAGCGACAGGGTCGCGGCGGTTGTATCACGTATAAAATCTCTACGGTTCATATTTCGACTTTCTTGTATCTGTTCTTGCTGATTCTCCCTGATCGCACCGGAGCGTTGAGGAGCACAATTGCTTGATTAGTTTCCGATGACTGTTTCTGCAGCATTGCTTCGACAGTACACAGACAAATGTTACGATACGTTATTATACCCTTCGCGAAAGGATAGTCTCTGTATTTGCGGGAATTTGCTGAATCAGTATTCTAGAAATGCGCTTCTGCCTGGCATGAAGCCCGTTAGTTTACACCGGTCAAATTTCCGCCGAGATGACCGGTGATCATCACGACAACCGCGAGCACCAGCCCGAAAGCAAGATAGAACTTGCCCGGCACAAGGTTATTACCGACCGATTTGCGCGTCCGCATCCAGCACATCGCCAGTATCCCGACGGCAGTTACGATGCCGAACACGAGGTGGTAGAGTATCATTCCCTGGAGTGCGACGCCGCCATAGGCGAACTGCCAGGCGAGCAGACCTGTAGCGACCGAAAATAGAGAGCTGATCGCGGCAAGAATCAGGTTGAACTTCGCGGCAGCGGCAAGAATTCTGTCCTGTCGCCGCCATGCCAGCAGGTCGAACAGCAGGCTGACGTAGTAGAGAGCGATCGGAAAATGGACGATCGCGGGGTGCTGTGCATGTTTGGGAAACAGGAACGCTTTGATGCCTGCGATGAGCGAAAAGGGTTTGTCTGCAGCCGCATCTGCTGCTATTGGCTTGACCATCGGCGGCATCCCTTTCGGTTTGCTTACCGCATCGCCTGGCAGTGTATCGGCAGCGAATTCCTGCCCGTTCGTCCAGCCGTCACGATCCGAATCTTTGCTCTCGATCTCGTGCAAAATCGCCGGTGTCAGCATTTTTGATTTATGGACATCGAGGGCGAGTTTCACATCAGCCCCGTACGGATTCAACTTCGGCGGACCGGCGGCGACATGGCACAGTGTGCATTGAGTCGCTTTGGTCGCTATATTTCCGCCGGCTGTGGGCTGATAAGTGGAATCAACAACCGCAGGGAAAGTCGGCAGGGCAATTCCTCGCCTGCCCGCAGAACAGAGAAAAAGCGCAGCGAGCA
>Ga0123338_10002904_pt1 | contig 15739 bp, 12 predicted proteins | sample grotaG_FD_89793 | JGI IMG/M metagenome (GOLD analysis project Ga0123338, IMG submission 89793) | Glacier valley bacterial and archeal communities from Borup Fiord, Nunavut, Canada, to study Microbial Dark Matter (Phase II) -... | ecosystem: Environmental > Aquatic > Freshwater > Ice > Glacier ...
AATCATGTGTTTACGGGCATAGGTGATAATGCGGTTGACGTATGAGCGGCCAATCTCCGCCCTTTGCCATTTCACCTCTGGCATTGGTCGCAGCTTCAGGAACGAGCAAGGATGAAACGCTTCTCTGGGTATGGCAAGCGAGAGTAGTTGCGCGTATTCGGTGACGGCTTGACACGCCATTGGGTCGGTGAAAAAGCCTGTTTGTGTGCTAGAGACAATAAGCACACCAGAGATGCGCCCCCCATACATGACAGGGCAGGCAATGGCACTGCGCTCATGCTCATCGACATCAACCTGGAGGCGTTCTTCGTTGCCCATATTATCCCACGTTTGGAGACGTTGCTCTATCGCCGCGGTCCCCGCAAGCGTCGTACTTCCCAGGTAGGCCCGACTCTCAAGGCTAAAGGGCCAGGGGTAGTTGCCGCGCATCGCCGCCTCACGAAGCGAGTGAATACCATCTTCGTGCGCTGGCATGAGGTTAGCGTAGGTGATTGAGAGTCCGCGGCGGTCTGAGTCGAGGTGCAGCAGCGCGTACTCAAAGATTGCCTGCGTCACTTGCCAGTGCCGCGCGTCCTCTTCTTGCGTGGTGGCAATCAGCTCGAGGACGCGCCGGTAAATGTCCTTACGAACCTCACGGATACCAAGCGAAGGCGGGTCAAGCACACCGGGGAAGGTCTGATTAATTGCGTAGGTAAGATTCCCCCGATGCTCACCAAGTACCTCCGGCAAGCGTTTCAAGTGTACGGCTCGCGGCTCAAAACTTCCATTTATCCAGCGGTATACAGTTACTTCGGTAACTTCCAGGTCTCTAGCAACACGTGCGATTTCACCACGATCATGCCGCAGAATGTGACGTAACAAACTGCTGAAAGGAGAAAGTTTCTCCTCAGTCATCGAGTACGCGAGTTGCTCGTCATAAAAAGCTGGCTCCTCTGATCCTTTCGTCTCGTCAGGAGACAACGGATACTGTTTCTTTTTAGAACCAAGAGGACGCCCTCGTTTTCTACGTGATGGTTGCGCTTCCTTGTCTATGTCCATCGGAATACGGTCCCTCCGTTCACAGTAAAAACAATCCTATCCCTATAAAATAGCTACTTGACATAGTATAACACAATCGTTACACATTTCTAAAATAAATTTGTTGAAAGAGCGTAACACGCATTACACAAATGTGTAATGTTACGTACCAAATCATTCTCATATTCGTTACTTTCCCTGCTACCCCTCTTTCTCTCACAAATAGGCATTTTTATTATCAAAGGTACACTTTCAGCAAGCGCGTTTATCATTATAAAACATTCTGGTTTATGAATGTCCAACTCTTGTACTGGCGATTTTTTTTAGCGTGTTACAATGTTTAACTAAAAGTACTTAAATGTTGTGACAATGCGAATTTTCGGGTATTATTCGGGTGTGCCAGAGAGCGGAAAACCGCTTTTTGCAACTTCAAGGGATACGATAGGGATAAATAGTCATGGCAGTAAACGATGTCGTGCATGTGAATGAATGTGGCCTTCCACTCAATGCCATAGAATGGTTAGTGACCCATCATCAAAGTAAGATAGCTGAACGCGAACAGATGGTTCGTGATCTCGGCATGAAAAAAGAGAGTTTTGTTGTCGATGCCGGGTGTGGTCCAGGCCTATGGACTCCCCTACTGGCCCGTGCCATCGGGTCACGCGGCCACATTGTCGGCGTCGATATCTCGCCAGAGGCGTTAGTCACCGCGCAGGGCCGCAGTGCTACCCGTTGGTATCGCCACCAGGTCGAGTATAAACGCGCCCTCCTGGAAGAACTTCCCGTTCCCCTGGGACGAGCCGACATGATTTTTAGCGCAAACGTCAGTCAGTATCTTCCTGATCCCGTGGCTACCTTCGCGGCAATGGGTCCCTACCTCGCACAAGGTGGTAGGCTTGCCATCAAAGATATCGACTTTGGCACAATGCGCTTTCACGCCATCGACTCCGGCCTCCAGGCCCGTGTCCTCCAGGCCCGTGAATATTGGGAATTCCAACGCGTCGATGCTGGCTATACGTTTGAAGATAGCTGGGTTGGCTCTAAATTGGCCGGTTATCTCCGCAAAGCCGGCTACGAGGATGTACGCGAACGCGCCTACCCTGTCCGCCGCAAACATGCACTGCCCGCTGATTTTCGCTTCTACCTACAAGGTATCGCCGAGTGGTTTGTTAGCGAGGGCGCGCCCCATCTCGCCGACGACGATGTACGTGACTGGCTACGCAGCTTCCGCGATGGCCCCGGAAACGTTCTCGACCAGCAAGACTTTCAAAGTGAAGAGATTGAGTACGTGGTTACAGGTACATGGAATAAACCCGCTCCCAAACCCAGTCATTATACCGATATGTATATCGAAATAACGACACGCCCAGTCGAGCAAGAACAAGAGCCACTCGTCTTGTGTCCAAGCTTATGTCCGACCTGCTAAACCGTTTCTCTTAACATACAAGAATATCCAATATCTTCTCTATAGAACGGGCGACCCCAGTGGTCGCCCCTCTTAACCTCCATGTGATGGTACTTCTAGCATCATGGACGAGAGGGGCAACCACACAGGGCCGTTCACCTCTTGCTACCATAGCATATAAGGTATAACATTTGTATGCTATGGTGTAGTATTCAATTGATCGGCGATCATTGCGATTGCAACATCCCCAACCAACGCTTGTAACTGTATGTGTATCTGCCCCATATTTTCCATGCGTGCGGTGATAAATGCGTGCTTCGCGCTTCCACAAGAGAGTCCAGACATACCATGTTGCGCCGCTTCGTACTCCGCACTGATTTGTGATAGCAGTCGTGCAACTTCGCTTCGTTGCTGTTTTGCTTCAAGCATGGTCTTTTTCCCTTCCTACTATGCCGTGTGAATGTTTCGTTTTTGTGCGTACGTCGCATATACCATGACATACATTCAATCTTGTCATTACAATGTAGGCTATTTGTCAGTACATCGTATACAAGGTACGTCTATAGTATGCACGAAAATATATCTTCTTGTCTAGTGCTTTTCTGCTTATTTCTACATTGTCAGGCTTTTTTAATAGAATATTCATACAGACGCAGGAAATATTCACAGGATTTTCATACAAGTATGACAAATATTCATACATCTATCATTGTCTGCTTGCACTTCAATGCTGCACTCAAGCCCATTCAGGAGCTTTGTACTTAAATAAAATAATTTATTGGCAATAAAAAAACAAAAAGAGGAATTGTTTCTTGATATGTGGTACTTTTAGATAGGGAAAATAGTACACCACACGCAATTTAGTCAAAAAGGGAGCATTTTCATGATAGACATGGCATCGGTGGCCCTACAACTCTACACGGTACGTGATGAAACGACGCGTGATTTCGCTGGAACGATTCGTAAAGTGGCCGCAATGGGCTACGCTGGTGTTGAATTCGCGGACTATGGGAGCCTCTCGGCAAGCGAGATGAAGGCACTACTCACGGAAACGGGGCTACGCGCCGCCGCTACCCATCGCAGTTTGCAGACTATTGAACAAGACTTGACGCGCGAGATAGCCTACTGTCACGAGATTGGTTGCACCTTTCTTGTGCTACCCTGGCTCGCACCACAGCAGCGTACCGTTGAGCTATTCCGTCAACTTACGCCCCGCCTCAACACGTTCGGCAAGCAATGTCAGGCCGAGGGCATCACGTTTTGTTATCACAACCATGATTTTGAATTCGCGCACCACAATGGTGAGACATTCATGGACATGTTTCTCGCGGAGACTGACCCGTCGCTCGTCAAACTCGAACTCGATGTCTATTGGGCGGCCTACGCGGGCGTTGATCCCGCCCACTTCTTACAAACACACGCTGGCCGCGTTCCGCTTGTGCATCTCAAAGACATGACCCCCGAACGCACCTTTACCGAAGTTGGCGATGGGACGCTCGGCATCGCCAACCTCGTCCGGATTGCCCGTACAGGCGGCACACAATTCTTTATGGTAGAAAATGATGCTCCCACGATACCTTCGCTGGAAAGTGCTAGACGTTCGCTAGCAAACCTCCGCGGGATGTAGGGGCGCGAGTATGCAACCAAACTAGACACCAGGGCCAGAGGGGGCCGCAAGCGTTGGTGAGATGACCGTTCCATCCACCAACGTAAGCCCGTGCGTGAACGTGCGAACATCCAGATACGCCCTATCGCGCCGCTTCTCTGCGGGTAGCGCGTTGATGGCCGCGTTAAGTTCCTCTTCATCATCTTTGGCGTACACCAAAAATCCTTCCGCGCCCACCTCTTCTTTTTGGTCATCAATCACCAGATAAATCACGAGGTGAAGATGCTTAACATCAGACACAACTTGTACCGTTTGCGTAGTCGGGGCCGATTCAACAACGGTGTGATAAATGTCCATTAGTGTAGCCGTCGCCTCTTTTTCCCCAATAAGTGGCTTGAGCTTTTCCTGCAAAGTATGCAGATTGCGATAACGTGCGTCGATACTCTGATGCGATGCCACAATCGCGGGTTCCTCAAACACACGGCGGATTGCCTGGCACTCCAGGTCGATTCGTTGGCGCAACAGGGCGACTTCACTTTTGTGATTCATGACTTACTCCATGTAAACGGCTCGGATAGGACTAATTTCTTTTTTATGCAAATGCCTTTGATATGTGCAATGTGTACCTCGCGTCCAATTTTTTTCGCGAGGGCATTGACAATCAGTACGACAAGAAAGAGTTCAACGCGAAAACCTATTTCCAGGCGTTTTACAAATGCAACATGAACACGCGCCTGTTGCGCTATGTCTTCTCGACTTAGACCATAGTATTCTCGCACCTGCTTAAATGTGGGACGCATATCACGAATACGCGGCAAGGGCATGGTGTCCTGATCTAAAAACATTCTTTTGCGTTTGATAAACATTGCTGATGTACCCTCCTTTATTCTTCTACATATTCCAATGTTTTGCGGATTTCTTTTTCCCTACACTTGTGTGTAGAGATTGCATTTCCTTTTCTATAGTACAGTGTTATTTTAGCCATGTACCGTTAGGTAAAGTTACGGTTAATAGTACAGGTTACGGTATAGGTCTTGTTTACAACCAGCTTTTTAGTTGGTATACTATAGATGGAAATTGTATTTGTTCGGAGGGTGTAGTATGTCGGCGAAGCGTTCGGTACATGGTGAGGCTGGTTTGCCAAATTTCCCCTTAGATGAGGAAGGCTTTCCTGTTCCAGGGTTGGTCATAAAGTATTTTCGGGAACACATGAAGTACATAGACGCTTACGACAATAAAGAGAGAAGTTGGACACAGGCTAACTTAGCCAAAAGTTTAGGAGTATCGGAGGTTACAATAAGGCTTATGGAAAATCAGAATATCGGGCTTGACTCTATTACCCGACGCCGCTTGGTTGCAGATATTCTTAAAATACCTCCCGTCCTCCTAGGGCTTGGTTCACTTAGTGAATTAAAAGCATATCTGGATAGCACGCAACAACATAGCACATCTCCAAATACTTCTTCATCGCAAACAAAAGGAACACACATAGAGAAGGAGACAGTTTCGTTGTACAACGACATATGGAACGTCTACAGCGAAATGCATTCCACCGGCTCGGCACAAGGCTCTCTTAGCGAAATCGAAAAATGGGCAAGCCGTATCAAGGGCGATGTACTTCGTACTCACGGGAGCCAGCAACGTCAATTGCAGGAAATTCTGTGGGATTTCTATGCGTTAGTTGCAAAAATCTATGGTGATGACCTCTGCGACTGGTCGCTCGCCTTTGCGAACGTCAACGCAGCAATGGAACTTGCCGTACAGTTGGACAACAACGAGTTGCGGGCCGCGACGCTCTATCGCTCTGGACAAATCCATTTTGCACAACGCAAATTTTCGCTTGCTAAAGCTGATTTTGATGGCGCAACAAAATTTGCACAACGGGCATGCCCACAATTAAAAGGCCCAATCTTAGGTGCGACAGGTCTAGCCTATGCTTTGACAAGCAAGGATATGACGAGTAAAAAATATGTGCAATCACTCTTAGATGAAGCTGGAAACCTTGTTACAAGTTCTGGTTTCAAAGATGATGGCCGTTTTATCAAGTTCAGCGTAGCAAAATACTATTTGGAATATGCCGATACCCTTACTGTACTAGGTCGGCCAGGAAAAGCACTTGAAGTGCTTGACGATGCCGAGAGTGCTATTGATACAAGTCAAAAGCGGCGTCGTGCCTATATGGATATCCTCCGTGCAGAGGCAAATATGCGCCTTAGCAGTCCTCAACTGCATACTGCAACATTTTTGTTAGCCGACGCTTTCAATGTATCTAAAGGAGTAAGGTCGGAGTACAATATTGGGTATATTGCCCGATTATACACTAACTTGCGTGATAGCTCCTACGGAAACTCAACAGACGTTGCAGATTTGGGTATGAGTTTGAAACGGTGGAAGCAAACCCACACGATAAAGAAAATTTGAGATTAGACCCTGTACGGGCCTGATGTTATCCCACACTCATGCCTATTGACCACACATGGGAAATTGAAGTGCAAGCATCATACGATGCCCCACCCTATTTCCCCGTCCACTCCGGCTTGCGTTTTTCAAGATACGCACGGACACCCTCCGCGAAGTCGGCACTCTCGTACATGCGGGTGAGCATATCGTCGAAGGCGGGGTCGGGTTGGCTCATACTTAACCGTCGGTGCGCCTCTTTTGTGCCACGAATGGTCAGGGGAGCTATCGTGCTAATCTGTTGTGCCACGTCCTGGACATGGGAAAAAAGCCGCTCTTCCGCGATTAGCGCGGTTAGATAGTCACATTTGACCGCCTCCTCTGCCGAAAGCAGCCGACCCGTAAAGAGCATTTCTTTCGCTCGCATCGCTCCAAAGGACTCCGCGATATGGCGATAGTTCTTTATGCTCAAGCAGTTGCCCAATGTGCGCCCAATCGGGAGGCCAAAACGGGCATTGGGGGACGCGTAGCGCAGATCGCACACAGAAGCCAGGAGAATACCAGCACCAACCGCGTAGCCGTGTATCGCGGCAAGCGTTGGCTTAGGCAAAAGATAGAGCCGTTCAATAATTGCCTCCATCTTCTGCTCGTATACGCGTCCATCTGCCGCGGTAAAGCCTTGAAAATGCTGAATATCGGTTCCGGCGGCAAAGGCTTTTCCAGCACCACGCAGCACCACCACACGAATGTGTTCGTCCTCTTCTATCGTCCGCATATGTTCTTCTAGTTGCTGGTACATCGCCCACGTTAACGCATTTAGCGCATCGGGCCGCGCGAGCGTCACCGTCGCCACCGTTCCCGTCTGCTCAAGCAGAACCTCCCCTTGCTTATTATCCCTCTCAGCCATGTTATTGACATCCTTTTTACTGTTCATTATACGCAAGTACGGGTACACGTTGCCTTTCAGTCCAACCATGATATAATCAGCGTGTCTATTTCCACTTTTCTTACACATAGTCGGAATAGCGCATTGGGAGAGTAGAGCTATTTTTCGCACGGGTCGTCACGCCGTGCCTGACTGGGAAGGTCCATTCCATGCTCATTACACGCGTTGAGTTAGAAAATATTAAAAGTTACAAAAAGGTTGACATTGCTTTTCGTCGTGGGACAACCGCGATCAGCGGTTCCAACGGCGCGGGCAAGACAACCCTGGTCGAGGCCATCGGCTACGCCCTGTTCAATCACCTCCCTTATAGACAAGATCAATTTGTGCGCGAGGGCGAAAAGTACGGACGCGTCGTAATTCATCTCATCGGTGGCGATGACCGCCCCTATATTGTCGAGCGACGCTGTGGCGCAGGCGCACGCTGGTTTATGACCGATCAAGAGTCAACCGAACGCCTGGAGCAGGGAGCCGATATGCAGGATCGCCTGCACGACCTGTTTGGTATTGACCGCGAACGCCCACTGGAGTCGCTTTTCAAAGATGCCCTCGGTGTGCCACAAGGAACGTTTACCGCTATCTTTTTGGAGACCGCAACCAATCGCAAAAAGACCTTCGACGCCCTGCTCCAGATCGAGGATTACAAAACGTCCTCCGACTATTTGTTGGGCGTGAAGCATCACTACGAAGCACAAATGGCGGTGCAACGCGCCAAAATCAGCGAACTCCTCTTCAAGACAAGCGAGTTGACGGCATGGCGCGCCCAACTCGCGGCGGCACAGCAGCGTGACGAGCAACAAAAACAGCAGAGCGTCGTGTGGTCGCAAGAACTTTCCCATAGCATCAGGGTATTTACCGACTTAAAGGCACAAGAACATGAACTCGAACAGTTCAGGCAACGTTTCGAGAGCAGCCAGACGGCGCACACGAACGCCCAGTCGCTGCTTGAACGCGATGAAAAGTTGTTGCAAGAGGCACAGACCGCACAGACTATTGTGACGGCAAGCTTTGACGACTTCCAATGCTACCAGCAAGCCGAGCGAACGGTTACGGGACTCCGCAAAGACGAGCAACAACGCAACAAACTGCTCATGCAGCAGGCGGCGTTAGATCGAGACAAGGTGACAATCGAGACAAAACAGCGCGGACTCCATGGGCGTCTGGAAGAGGTCGCGGTTGCACGACACGAAATCAAAGAACTTGCGCCACTTGTCGAGAGACAAAACGCGTTGGAAAATCGACGTGATGATCTTCGGGTCAAGGCGAAAGAGCATGATACGGTGATGAGCGAGGGCCTGCGCCTGCGTGATACAACCAATAGATATAGACAGCAGCAGGACAGTATTCAACAGCGTATCGCGGCTATCAAGCCTCTGCAACCACTCGCCGAACGTTTGCAGGAGTGGAGCGAGGCCCTTAGCCAGTTGCAGATACAACAAAACGAACGGCGTGGCAAGCAGCTACAAGTGCAAGAGAAACGCGAAGAGCGCGTGAAGAAGCAGCGCGACTATGACACGGTAAGCGACAGGTTACGTAAGGTTGAGATGTTCATTGTTAAAACAGAAGAGCATCGGCAAGAAGCAGAAGAGATGCCCGACCTTTTACGGCAACGGGTGGCATTGGCGGCACGACAAAATCAGCTAGAGGGCATTATTCAAGGCTACGTCACATCACGGGCGCAATCGGCGGGCGGGCAATGCCCTTTGTTGCATCAAACGTGTCTCAATATTAAAACGAGTGGACAGGTGAGCCTTGAGTCATATTTCGATACCCTCTTGGGGGCTGAACACACGGAACTTGCGACGGTGCAAGGCCAGCAGGCACTCGTAACGCAACGTGAGCAGCAGATCGAGAGATTTGTCGAGCCGCTCAACAAACTCGAACAGTACATCGACGCCCAGAACAACTATAGCGAACGGGTGCAACAGCTTGGCGATGACATCGCCAAGCTTGACCGCGAAATCACAGGCATTACCCAGAGCCTAGACGCGCTCAAGGCACTCGACCAAAATATTAGCGAAACCAAGAAAAGCTATGATACGAGCAAAGAGGCCGATAGGCAAGTACACAGCCTGGTAGGTCTCTATGAACAGGTGCAGCAGTATCAGGAGCAAATTCAGAAGGGCGACGCCGACCTCATAGAGCTACGCACGAAACTTGGCGAACTTAAAGGAAGCGATGTATTGCTTAGGCAGACAGAAGACGAGCTTGCCGCGCTCAACGATCCCTATTCCCGCAGCAAGGCCCAGCAGCACATCGTTGAACAAGAAGGTATGTTCACGCGCCAGTTGCAAGAGCAAGCGCAACGTCTACAGGAAACGCTCCTACAAATGCACCTTCTTGACGAACAGCTAATGGCCTATGCCAATCTGGATAACGCCATCAATCAGCAAGAGGCGATACGCCTGAGCAGTCTCGCGGGTCACGAAAGCTACCTGCGAAACGAGGATGCCGCCCACCTGCTCGCAGAGCGCGAACGCGTGTATCAGGAGCAGGCAGACAAAGCCACGCAAGCAATACACGATTGGCACACCGCCGGCGACGCGTTTCATGAAGCGGACGCCGCGTTTCAACCAGCGCGGCTCCAGATGGTACAAACGGAAATTGACCGTTTGAACAGGGATATTACCGCCCTACAGGGTGAGCGTGACCGTAATCAAAGGGATATAGAAAAGGTAACGGGCCAAATCGCGTTGGCGGAAGTGTTCTTACAAGAGTTAGAGGTGGCCCAAGCAGAGCAACAGACACTTGAAGACTTGAACACCATGATGACGCAGTTTCGCGGCTACATCAAAGAGGCCGCCCCGCACGTCCTAAAGGCTATGCTGAGCGATATTTCAGCCGAGGCCAACCGCATCTTTGGCGAGATTATGGGGGATCGCACCGCGCAACTTTCGTGGCAAAACGACTATGAGATTGTGCTGCGGCGTCAAAGCACAAACCGTACCTTCGCGCAACTGAGCGGCGGCGAACAGATGAGCGCGGCCCTGGCGATTCGCCTGGCACTACTCAAAAAGCTCTCGACGCTCAACCTCGCCTTTTTTGATGAGCCAACCCAGAACATGGATGAAATGCGGCGCATGAACCTCGCGGAACAGATACGGCGGGTGCGCGGCTTTGACCAGTTGCTGGTCATCAGTCACGACGATACATTTGAGCAGGGACTCGATAGTATTGTACGCCTTTCAAAAGAGCATGGCGAGACGCGTACGGTTTCCGATGAAGAGGTACAGCAGGAACGGTTACTCAATTATGCTTCATAAAGGTAAGCTACAGGCGGCCCTCAACGCCAAACGCAGCCAGTTCGCACTCTACGATGGCTCGTTCAGCGACCAACTCAAGTTGTATCAAGACGCGCTTGAGACGCTCCATCAAGGGTACGCATCAGGCGATCAGCTTGATCTCGCGCTCCCACCGGAGGGCATGGGCACGGCGGGGGCGCGTCCAACCATTGAGTTTGATCGCTGGCTCATTAACGCCGCGCAGCAACGGTATCACGGGCCAATCTTTCCCTTCGGGGCTGAGTTCGCCAACCATGAGCAGGCGCGCCAATGGGCCGAGTGCATCGAGGGTGTAACCACCCTCGCCGTTGATGGGAGCCAGCTCATGCCCTGGCGTGATGCCTCAATCCCCGTCGCGCTCATCCAGGTTGGTTTCTTCGCCAACCCACACGCGCAGGGTCGCCTCTACACCAAAGATGTACGCATGGAGGTTTTGGCTCCCGACGAGATTGCAGAAGAACAAAAAAGCGAAAAAAGTGAGCAGGATGGCTACCCCTATTCGGAAATGATGGTAACGATGCGCCGCCACCTGTTAGAGATTGAGACGTTGTGCAGCCAGATGGAACATTGCGTCGATGCGCGCCAGTCCGACGATCCCGCGCACAGTCCTGTGGTCTTTTTTGATGGCTCACTCGTCGTCTCGTTCGCCCTGACGATGCCAAACCCGTACCGCGACTACTACATCAAAGCGGCAATCTCACTGCTCGAAACCTCGGAACGATTACGTGTTCCGCTCGTCGCCTACATCGACACCAGCTACGCCCGCGATATCATCACCATGCTGCTGCGTCTCGATGACACGAAACCACGTCCCGTCCTGCGCGACACCAAGAAGATTCACGACGCGCTCCTGTGGAGCGGACGCTTGCAATGGGGAGACCGCACACCCGCGATGATTTGTGCGCGTGGCGATATCCTGCAAAGCTACGGCCCCTATCGTGAAAGTGTGGCCTTTTGCTATTTGCAGACCACAGCCAAGCATCCACCGGCCCGCCTCGAATTTCCCCGCTGGATGATCGACGATGGCGTGTTAGAGTCTGTCATGGACGTTGTTCGCGCCGAGGTCATCGCCGGCAACGGCTACCCCTACGCAATTGAGACAGCCGACGCGGTTTCCGTCATCACGATGCAAGATCGCGAAGAGTTCTACGCGCACTTCAAAGCTTTTGTCGAAAAACAAGGCGGGAAATTCATCTTCTCCACGAAGTCCCAGAGCAAAGGGCGCAGAAGATAAACACTGAGAGAGGTCGGACAAGATTAGTCTTGTCCGACCTCTCTCAGTGTTTATACTAGTATCTCCCCGTACTTAATAATTTCTCTACAGAATTTTTTGACTTCCTTTGACATACTTCCTATAATGTAAAAATAGAAGTTACACAAGTGTTAATACTTCGTATATACCAATGGGATTATAGTATTCGGTGAAAAAGCACTACTATAAAAGCTTGTTAGCAAAGATAATAATGTATGATGCGAACAAAATTTTACGGTTATTTGATGGATTTTACTATAGAAAGAAGGAATAGAATGAGCAGAATGAGTAGGCGTACAGTCCTACGGACAGGAGCAGGACTTGTTGTTGGTGCTGCTGGTATCGGTGCGTGGTATGGTCTGCATAACACGCCGCACAATACGTACGCGCAACAAGATAAGAGTGCCGATAATATTGTGCTTCAGTGGAACAGTTCCGCCCTGCAAGCTATCGCGGCGACGGGAACAGGCCCCACGATTGGGGCACGAGCGTTGGCGATTACCCACACCAGCATGTATGATGCCTGGACTGTGTGGGACTCAACTGCTGTACCTACCCGTCCCAACAATGGCATTGCTCGAATAGCAAACAACAAGTGGAACGATCAGACGCAGGCGGTATCTTATGCGGCTTATCGCTCACTGCTCGACCTGTTTCCCTCACAAGCGGCAAGTTTCGCAACCTTGTTGAGCAATCAAGGCTACGATCCTAATGATACCTCGACGGATACAACAACGCCCAGCGGTATTGGCAACGTGGCGGCACAGGCCGTTTTGGACTATCGTCACAACGATGGCTCGAACCAGTTGGGCAACCTCAACGCGGGAGCATCGTACTCAGATTATACAAGCTATAGCCCCATCAACACACCAACAACAATCAACGACCCCAACCGCTGGCAACCTCTACTCACTGCTGCTGGTACTACCCAGAAGTTCCTGACCCCACACTGGGGCAAGGTCAAACCCTTTGCGCTCTCTTCTGGTTCCCAGTTTCGTCCCGTCGGGCCTGCTACTGTTTCACAGGCATTATACAAGAGCCAGACCGACGCAGTGCTGCAACTCAGTGCAGGCCTCAATGACACAAGCAAAACTATTGCCGAATACTGGTCTGATGGCCCTCATACCGTGACCCCGCCGGGGCATTGGGACCTCTTTTCGCAGATTGTGTCGGGCCAATTCGTTTCGCACAAAAACAAGCATGACATCAACGGGGATGTGCTGATGTTTTTCGCGCTCACAAACGCGATTTTTGATGCCAGCATTGCCTGTTGGGATTGCAAACGCGCCTTTGATTCCGTGCGGCCCATAACGGCGATACATTATTTGTACACGGGTCAACAGATTTCGGCATGGGCGGGGGCCGGCAAAGGCACACAATCCTTTGATGGCAAAATGTGGAAGAGCTATCTCGCAACCCCATCATTTGCCGAGTATGTGTCTGGACATAGTACCTTTAGTGCTGCCGGCGCGTATGTGTTGACGCAGATTGTTGGGTCTGATACATGCGGCAACTCCTATGTAGCCGCCCCTGGTTCCTCACTTGTCGAGCCAAACATCACACCGTCCGCAAACATCACGCTTTCTTGGCCCGGCTTCTCAGATGCAGCATTGCAAGCTGGTATGTCGCGCCGCTATGGGGGTATCCACTTCCAGCAGGCCGATGAGGATGGGCGCGCATTGGGGCAACAGGTCGCAACCCAAGCCTGGACAAAAGCGCAGGCATATATCAACGGTACAGTGTAGCGGTAGCGACACAAAAACAGGGTACGTGGATTTGCTTCTCCACGTACCCATATGTGGTAGTGGATGTGTTTACAGAAAAGCTTTAGCACAATGTATGCGGAGGACACGTTTGGGGGTCGTTCTGCGTATCCAGGTAACAAAGGGAGAAAAACTATGGCAACGCTTCCATTCACAGGTCGTACCACGCAAGAGAATTTCGCACAACCGACAATCGTCAAAACGAAAAACGTTTATCACGCCCTACGCGATCAGGTTCATCGCAAACGGGTAGTCAATCTTATCTTGCTCGTCATCACCGCGCTACAGCTTATAAATATTCCTGGCGCGATCATGATGAAAAGTAGTGCTTCAATAGGCACGGTGTTATTGAGTCTAGTTTTGTGTGGCGTTGCCCTCGTGTTCAACCAGATCGGGAAGGTTACGATTGTAAGTATCGTGCTTATTGCGGTTGTAGACCTGGGGTGTGGCCTCATGCTGCTGACAACCCCAATGGGACTGGGTGTAAGCGATCTCCCGACGTTTGATATCTTGATTGTTTCCGAGCTAATCGCGGTGTCGCTCCTCCCTCCTTTGAGCGTCTTCCCGGTTGCACTCAGCAACATCGCGTTTATCGCCGTAGACCTCGCACTCCAGCCGCGTACACCTGAGCTGCATATGGTACTAAATTCTAGTATGGGCTTTAACGCGGTTGCGCAACCCATTAGCTTACAGATTGTCGTCGCCGTCGTCTCCTACATCTGGGTCAAAAACGCCCTAACCGCTCTTGCGCGAGCGGACCGCGCGGAAGAGATCGCCGAGATGCAACAGCGTGAAACGGTGATGAAGCAGCGCGAGGTTGAGCGTCAGCAGCACCTTGACGAAGGGGTACAACATCTCTCGCACATCCTGGTGCTAGCCGCCAACGGAGATCGCACAGTTCGCGCACAGATGAACCAGGATAACATGCTTTGGCGCATCGGCAATTCGCTCAACCTCTTGCTCACCCGTGTCAGGCGAACGGCCCAGCTTGAGCAGGAGAACAAGCGGCTACGCGCGGAAGTTACCACGATTACCGAGGCACGTCACCTGGACAAAATGCGAGCGCGGACGTTCGCCTATCCAGAAAACGACGCGCAGAGCAAGAACAAACGGCAAGATGCCAATCGGAACAGTGGTCAGTTATAAGACATATTCTACATGTAGGGGAGACCTTTGCACACCAATGTATGTCTATGGGGAGACCGCAAGGGTTCCCCCTACACATCCAAAGAGGTGAGGAGCGAGATGGCATTTTTACAATTTTGTCTTAACATCCCTATCGCACTGCTTGTCTTCGTAATAAGCACATTGCCTGTCTTGTGTTTCTATGTTGTGCGTGTCGTCTATAAGTACAAGCAGAAATTTGGTAATCTCAACAATTGTATCGGGTACGTGCCAGCGACGGTTACACAAATAACATTGGATAACCAGACGTGGCGCGACGGTTGGGTAGTAAAAGCGGCATGGGTTGATCAGAAAACGCGTCAATCCTATGTCTTTAGTAGTCAGCCACAGGAACTGCTTCCCGTAAAACATGTCGGTGACAGCGTGTTGGTACTCATTAATTCACATGACCCCATTCGCTATACAATGGAACTCTAACGCATTTTCGGTACAACAAACAACCTCATAAGAGGAAAAGGTGAGATTGGGAGACCATGAATGGCTCTCAATCTCACCTTTTCCTCTTGCCGCCTACAGCGACAAATTATGGTATACTTTCTCTATAACCTATTGTCATTAGCACAGAAAGCATAACAGAAACGGCATTATGTCTCGTTCAATCACACACACATTAACCTGTCCTTGCGGAACGAAATTCGCTAGCGCCACCTACGAATATGTCAATGTCGCGCGGAATCCGCACCTACGCTATGTCATCTTGTCTGGTCTGCTCAACGTCTCGACCTGTCCCAATTGTGGGCGTCGGGCCGCGACTTCGAATCCGTTTATCTATTCCGACCCAGCGTACAACCTGCTCGCTTATGTGCATCCACGCTCGGATGCACCCGAAGAGGCGCGGCTCCTCTTCCTGGAAAAGTTGCGCTCGGTCTATGTGAACCTCACGGAGGAAC
>Ga0123338_10002907_pt1 | contig 15733 bp, 22 predicted proteins | sample grotaG_FD_89793 | JGI IMG/M metagenome (GOLD analysis project Ga0123338, IMG submission 89793) | Glacier valley bacterial and archeal communities from Borup Fiord, Nunavut, Canada, to study Microbial Dark Matter (Phase II) -... | ecosystem: Environmental > Aquatic > Freshwater > Ice > Glacier ...
ATCAGAAAGCAACAATTAAAGCCCTGGGCTTACGTAAGCTTCAGCGCACCGTTGAGCATGACGATAATCCCGCCATTCGGGGGATGATTCGCAAAGTCATACATCTGGTGCAGGTAGAGGAGATCGTCAGTGAAACTCTCTGATTTACGACCCGCTCCTGGATCGCGCAAGGACGAGAAACGCGTCGGACGTGGACACGGCTCTGGCCGTGGCAAAACGGCGGGACGCGGAACAAAAGGCCAGAAGGCGCGTACCGGCGGCAAGGTCCATCGCGCATTTAATGGTGGTCAGACGCGCCTTTCCAAGCGTTTAGCCTTTAGGCGTGGTCTTGGCAACAGCAACACCGCCTTCCGCGATAACTACGCTACCGTGAATATCGCCAATCTGGATATGTTCGACGCGAACGCGGAGATCAAGCCAGCAGACATGGTAACGGCAGGTCTGATGACCCCTGCGAAGGGACGCGGCCTCATCAAAATCCTCGGCGAGGGCGAGCTTGACCGTCCCTTCACCATTCACGCGCACAAGGTCTCGGCCAGCGCTCGCATCAAGATTGAGGCCGCCGGTGGCACAATCGCAATCATTCCGGTGCGAACATATGAGAAGACCAAACGCAAAAAAGTGGAGAAAACACCTGCGCCTGGAGCCGTCGCGCCAGCAGCTACGGAACAGGAAAACTAGGGAACAGCATAGCCAAGAGGTCAGGGAGGTAGAACTCCCTGGCATCTTGCTCGTATAGTATGTGATATAAACATTCCTGTAGGTTGTATACATATTTTTCTGTATGTCCTCAGCACTTGCGCCCAGTTTTGGTTGCTTGTCGCATGGGAAAAATTATACTAAAAGCGAGTAGCGAAGGAGTCTTTTATGTGGGAACGACTGCGAAGTATCTGGACCGTTCCTGATCTACGCAATAAGATTCTCTTCACGTTGGCGATGCTGCTGGTGTTCCGCATTCTTGCACACATCACGGTTCCGTTGACGGGGGTAGAGAAAACACAATTACTAAATCTCTTCTCCAGTAGTAGTAAGAGTAAGGATTTGGGCCAGTTGCTCGGCCTGCTCGATGTCTTTTCAGGTGGGTCGTTGCAGACGTTCTCGATTGTTGCGTTCGGCGTGTACCCCTATATTACCGCGACGATTGTCATGCAACTGCTACAACCAATCATCCCAGCTCTCCAAAACCTCTCTACACAAGGCGAGGCCGGACGTTTACGCTTTAGCCAGATCACACGCATCATCACCGTGCCACTCGCAATCTTGCAGGCACTCGGACAGTGCGCGATCTTCCAGCAGGCGGGTGTTCTGAATAACTTTAGCCTTGTAGACCCCAAGTATTCGTTGGAAACATTCTCTATCTTGATCGCCCTCACAACCGGTACTATGATCCTGGTGTGGATTGGCGAATTGATTACAGAGAACGGTATCGGCAATGGTATCTCGATCATCATTTTCGCAGGCATTGTAAGTCGTCTTCCCCAATTTGTACAACAGGGCTACCTGGCATCCACAGCGAGCGGTGGTACAGGCGGTGGCGTCATTAGTATTGCGGTCTTCCTACTGATTGGTTTGATCACAATTCTCGGTGTCGTCTACATCTATCAGGGGCAGCGCCGTATTCCCGTGCAGTATCCGACGAAGCGGCAGGTGGGACGCGGCATGTTGGTTGGCTCGGCCCAGACAACATATATCCCCATGCAGGTAAACAGCGCGGGTATGATTCCACTGATTTTCGCCCAATCAATGTTGATTTTTCCGGCGGTACTCTCAAAGTATCTCACGGCAAGCACAACGCCCTGGTTGAGCGCAACGGCGTCGTTTATCGAAACGTATGTTGTGAACACAAGTACATGGTGGTACTGGTTGATCTACTTCTTCTTAGTAGTCGCCTTTACCTACTTCTACGCCTATGTCGTGTGGCAGCAGCAGAACATTCCAGAAAGCTTGCAGAAGCAAGGCGCGTTCATTCCAGGCTATCGTCCTGGTGAGCCAACCAGCAAGTACCTGTATGCTATCCTTAATCGCATCACGCTCGCGGGCGCGTTGTTTCTGGGCTTGATCGCGGTTTTGCCGTTTCTCTCGCGTGTAGGCGCGAACCAATTGCTGGGCAGTGCCTCAATCCTCATCGCTGTTGGTGTGGTGTTGGACACGATTCGGCAGCTCGAAGCTCAAATGGTCATGCGTAACTATTCCGGCTTCTTGTCATAATGAGGGGGGCGCGAGCCACTCGCGCCCAATGCTCGCTCGTACTGTCCCGTCGGGAGTATGTTTATTGTGACAACATACCAGTGAGTGCAATGGCGCGCTCCCACGATATTCCACCGGAGAAAAAACGTGAACATTATCCTGTTTGGTGCTCAGGGGTCGGGTAAGGGAACACAAGCTGATAGACTCGCGGACGCATTAGGCATCCCCCACGTTGCTAGTGGGGACCTTTTCCGTGATGCGATGAAAGAAGAGTCCGATCTGGGACTCAAGGCGAAAGAGTACATAGATCGTGGCAAACTCGTCCCCGACGATCTAACCGTCAAAATGGTTCTTGATCGTATCAAAGAGCCGGATTGCGACAACGGTGTACTCCTTGACGGCTTTCCTCGCACAATCGCGCAAGCTCACGCACTGGACAAAGGATTAGAGGCGAACGGGCGACAGATAAATGTCGCCGTCTACTTGAATGTTCCGCGTGACATTTTGTTAAGCAGGCTTTCAGGAAGATACATCTGTCGGGCGCGCCAACACGTTTATAACGTTAATACCAACCCTCCAAAAGTGGCTGGGAAGTGCGATAAAGACGGTAGCGATCTCTACCAACGCGCCGATGACAGCGGTGATGCGGTACAGAAACGGCTCGACATTTTTTTCAACGAGACCATCCGTTTGCTCGATTACTACCGACCTCAGCAAAAGCTATCGGAGGTCGATGGCAATCAGAATATTGAGCAGGTGCAGCAAGACCTCGTGAATGCTGTACGAAATCACGGCGATAAATAACGAGAGAATAAATCATGGCTGTAATTATAAAATCAAAAGAAGAGCGCGAGAAAATTCGGGTGACGGGCCACATTGTTGCGGCGATGCTGGCAGAGCTGCGTCAAGCGGTGCGGCCAGGCATTACTACACACGACCTTGATGTGCTTGGCGCGGCAGCACTAAAGCGGCACGGGGCAAAATCTAGCGCATTGGGCTATCATGGTTATCCTGCTTCGCTTTGTACGTCTGTAAATGAAGAGGTTGTACACGGTATCCCAGGAAAACGTGTGTTGCGCGAAGGTGACGTTGTGACGCTCGACATTGCCGCGAACTACAACGGCTGGCACGCAGACTCAGCGATAACCGTTCCCGTCGGCCCAATTTCTGCGGATGCGGAACGGTTGCTAAAAGCGACAGAAGATGCCCTCTATCGCGGTATTGCGGCGGCTCGTGCGGGCAATCGTCTACACGATATCGGACGCGCTGTACAGCAGTTCGTGGAGGCGGCGGGTTTCTCGGTTGTCCGTAACTATGGTGGTCATGGCGTTGGTCGCAGTATGCACGAGGACCCACAAGTGCTTAACTACGTTGAGGCAGGCTACCCAAATGTTGTGTTAAAACCAGGGATGGTTATTGCGATTGAACCAATGGTCATCATGGGCGAGAAGAAGACACAGGTGCTCGCCGATGACTGGACCGTAATCGCGGCGGATAAGACCTTTGCGGCACATTTCGAGCATACCGTCGCCATTACGGATGGCGATGCGGACATTTTGACACAGTAGAGATGAGAAGATACACACGCAACTATGTGGGTCAGATGGCGGCAAAAACAGATCGACACGCAGATACATACGTATGGATTTTCCCTCTCGACTTCTCAAAAAAAGTATGCTATAATTCATAGTTGGCAGCAGCAGTGTCAACTGCTGCCGTTTTGTACTTTCTGTTGACCCCGTTACTAGGGAAAGGATGCCAATGGCAAAGAAGGATGAGATCGAGGTAGAGGGTAAAGTGATTGAAGCCCTCCCCAATGCTATGTTTAAAGTTCAGATTGACGAGGAACACGAAGTTCTCGCGATTCTCTCAGGAAAAATGCGTATGAACTTTATTCGTATAGTGCCAGGTGACAAAGTGCGGGTCGTGCTGTCCCCCTATGACCTGACGCGAGGCAGAATCACGTATCGTCCGCGATCATAATGTCCGTGATGATCGTGGGGTAACGAATGGAGCATCCTTCTCTATTCCTTTTCTCCTGAATGAGCATCCGTTGACTGGAAACAGACCGTATCGTACCACGAAGGAAGGTTGCAGCGTATCCGTTCTTCAAACCTTCGTTCTTTTTGATTTTTATTCGTTTTGTCTCATTGATCGCTAGCGTATATATAACGTTACCAGTAAGACTAGAGTAGAGGAGGGCGAACCATGAAAGTGCGAGCCTCAGTGAAACCCCGTTGTGATGGTTGCAGAGTCATTCGGCGCAACCGTGTTGTGATGGTGATCTGTAGTAAAGACCCAAAGCACAAGCAGAAACAAGGCTAAGACGCAAACAGGCGTCTTACGAACTGAAAGCTGGAGGAAAAGATGGCTAGAATCGCCGGCGTTGACATTCCACGTGAGAAGCGCGTGGAGATATCGCTGTGCTACATTTTCGGGATTGGACTCACCACGAGCCGCAAAATCCTGGAGCGAACGCGCATTAACCCTGACACCAGGGTAAAGAACCTGAGCGAAGAAGATGTTAACCGCCTTCGTGAGGTTATTGACCGCGAGCATAAGGTTGAGGGCGACCTGCGCCGCGAAGTAGACATGAACATCAAGCGGCTCATCGAGATTGGTTGCTATCGTGGTATGCGCCACCGTCGTAACCTCCCGCTACGTGGACAGAGAACCCGTACCAACGCACGTACGCGTCGTGGGCCAAAACGAACGGTTGCAGGCAAGAAGAAGGCCGCAGCGAAGAAGTAACGCCGGAGAGGATTTGTAAGCATGGCAGACAAGAAGAAGCCAACAGGAGCCGCCAAAGTACGGCGGCGTGAGCGCAAGTCCGTCCCGCGCGGACACGCCCACATTCAGGCAACGTTTAACAATACAATTGTTACCCTCACCGATCCCAATGGAAATGTGCTTTCCTGGGGCAGTGCCGGTGGTCAGGGTTTCAAAGGTTCACGTAAGAGTACTCCCTATGCGGCACAGGTCACGGCAGAAGTCGCAGCACGTAAGGCGATGGAGCATGGCTTACGTCAGGTAGACGTATACGTCAAGGGGCCTGGGTCTGGTCGTGAGGCGGCAATTCGCTCTTTGCAGACCTCCGGTCTGGCAGTCACCTCAATTACTGATGTTACACCTATTCCACACAATGGCTGTCGCCCACCAAAGAGACGACGCGTATAATTCGCCCCATAAAAGGGCATGTCATTGTGTTGCACGCTGTGCGTGTGAGGAGGATTCAACTAGATGGCGCGTTATACCGGCCCCGTGTGCAAGCTATGCAGACGTGAGGGGGTTAAACTTTTTCTAAAAGGCGACAAGTGTTTAACAAAATGTACACTTGAACGTCGCAACACAAAGCCTGGACAGCACGGCGCGGCTCGCGCTCGTAAAGAGTCCGGCTATGCAAAGCAGCTACGCGAGAAGCAGCGTGTACGCCGTACATACGGCATTTTGGAGCGTCAGTTCCGCAAACATTTCGGTACTGCTGCACGCCGCCCTGGAAAGACCAGTGAGAACCTGTTACAAATCCTTGAGATGCGCCTGGACAACCTGGTGTACCGCATGGGGTTTGCTGATTCCCGCGCCCAGGCCCGCCAGATCGTCAATCATGGACATTTCGCGGTCAATGGTCGCAAAACAGACATCCCATCCTTTATTGCCAAGCCTAACGATGTAATCACGGTGCGCGAGCGGAGCAAGGGACTAGAGTACTTCAAGACTCGTACATTGCTGTTGGCGCAAAAAGGCGTCCCTACATGGTTGAGCTTGGATATCAACGCGATGAGTGGTCGTATTATTACTATCCCCTTACGCACAGACCTCGAACTGCCCTTTGATGAGCAGATGGTGGTTGAATTCTACCAGCGATAATGGGGCTGGCGTTAAGCGAAGAACTCTTGGACTACCAGTGTTTCTTGTGGGGGACAATACTTTTCTCTACATTTGGGCTTCTCTGAATGGAAGATAGTGTTGAACCCGTAGAGGAAACAAACGAAGAGGGTGGTAGAAAAAGAAAGGCGGGTTAGAACCTTGCTAGATATTGCTCTGCCTCGCATTAAAAACACGAAGACACAGGGAAATTATGCGAGCTATGATATTGAGCCGTTAGAGGCGGGGTACGGAATGACGCTTGGCAACTCGTTGCGACGTGTGTTGCTGTCGTCACTCCCCGGTGCAGCCGTTACCTCTATTCGGATCGAGGGTGTACAACACGAGTTTCAGGATGTTCCCAACGTGATGGAGGATGTAACCGATATCGTGTTGAATGTGAAGAAGTTGCGCCTGCGCTGCTTTTCTGACAACCCCGTGTCGATGCGTCTGGACGTAAGTGGCGCGTGTGAAGTGACGGCGGCTGACATCGTTGTGCCCAGCTCGGTGGAGATCGTTAATCCCGAACTTCATATCGCGACATTGGACAACGAGAACGCGCGACTCGAAATGGAGTTGGTGGTTGAGACGGGGCGGGGCTATGTTCCTGCCGACTCGAAAGACGATCAACCTATCGGCGTTATCCCGGTTGATGCTATCTACACTCCTGTGCAAAAGGCCAATTATACGGTTGAACACACGCGTGTAGGGCAGATGACCAACTTTGATAAAATTGTTATGGATGTGACAACCGACGGGACGATGACCCCCGACGAGGCGTTGCGTCAGAGCGCGGATATCCTGGTACGGCACTTCACACTGCTGGCTAATTATCGCGCAACTGTGCAAGAGATAGAGAAACCACCTCTGAGCAGCTTGCCCATTCCGCCGAAAATCTATGAGACACCAATTGAGGAGCTTGACCTCTCCGTCCGTGCTTACAACTGCCTCAAGCGCAGTAACATCACGAAGGTCGGTCAGGTGCTTTCGATGAACGAGGAAGACCTGCTGGGTGTACGTAATTTTGGCGAGAAGAGCTTGATCGAGCTACAGGAGCGGTTGCACCAACGAAGCTTCTTGCCCAGTCCTGGTAAAAGTGTTGTCGGAGCCGACGTGAGCGGCGACGGCAAAATGGAGGATTAAGTTGAGGCATAGAATTGCTGGCAACCGACTGAGTATGCCAGAGCCACGCCGTCGTTCCGCACGTCGCAACTTGATGGCTGGCCTTATCCGTTATGATCGCATCGAGACAACCGAAGCCCGCGCCCGCGCCATCCGCTCCGAAGTCGAGAAGCTGATTGATACAGCCGTGAAGGGCCATATCGCGGCCCATGCGTACCTGAAAACTATCGTGAGTGACGACGAAAAAGCGGGTCAGGTACTCGCGTTTGCGCGTCGTGGTCGCTTCTCACTTAAAGTGAAGGTTCCCACAAACGAGGAACGTTTGACGCTGCAAAAGGCTCCTTTGACCGACAAGGGCCGTAAATTTGTTGAAGATAAGAACAAGGCACGCCGCGAGGAGTTGCTGCGTATCATCTCTAACGAAGATGACGCTGAAAAGGCACTGCAAGCCGCGTATCGCGCGATGGTGATTGAGCTACACGCGCGCCGCATTATCTTGAGTGCACTGCCAGATGAGCTGGTTGTGAAAAAGATGTTCGACGAGTTGGCGCCACGCTACATCAATCGTCCCGGTGGATACACACGTATCACCAAACTGGGCAAGCGCAAGGGCGATGCGGCAGACATCGCGCAGATCTCGCTTGTGTAGGAACTGATACATCGCATGAACATCGCGTGTGGCATTGAGTATGATGGCACGGCATATCGGGGCTTTCAACGCCAACCTGAGCGGTATGGCCCAACTGTTCAAGGGGTGTTAGAGAAGACAATCACGCAGATCGCAGGTGAGCAGTCGGTAATTTATGGCGCGGGTCGTACCGATGCTGGAGTCCATGCAAGCGGTCAGGTTGTCAACTTTCACACACGTTCACAGTTGACGCCGCCGGTGTGGCAGAGGGCACTCAACGCGAAATTGCCGCCAGCGGTGGCGGTGCACTGGGTAAGGGTCATGCCTGATCGTTTCCATGCACGGTTCAGCGCGCGGAGTCGATCTTATCGGTACACCGTTTGGAACGCCACCGCGCCATCACCGCTACGTGCGCGTTACAGTTACTATCACCCGCAGGTGCTGGACGTGACGCGAATGCAAGAGGCGTGTCTGCTTTTATTGGGGCGCAAGGACTTTGGCGCGTTTGGGCGGAGTCCCGACGACACCAATCCGTTGCGACCAGGGCCGCACTCCTGTGTGCGAACAATTATAGAGGCATGTTGCACTCGGCAAGAAGAGAACGCATGCATCTACTATGACTTTACAGCGGACGGCTTCCTGACGGGCATGGTACGCAGGATGGTGGGGACGCTGTTGGCGGTGGGGTGGGGTCGCCTCTCCGTGAGTGAGTTTGCGAATATTGTGCAATGTGCGGAAAAAACGCACCCTGGGTCGGCGGCCCCATCGCATGGGCTGTGTCTGGTACGGGTAAAATATCCTGAAGAGTTTGGAGCAACAAACACATGATGAAGACATATACTGCAACCGCCGGTGATATGAATCCACAATGGTACATCATCGACGCCGAGGGGCAGATACTTGGTCGTGTTGCTTCGCAAATCGCGCAGATTTTGCGAGGAAAACACAAACCAACGTTTACCCCAAATCTTCCCACGGGGGATTTCGTTATCGTTCTTAACGCTGACAAGATCGCTGTAACGGGCAACCGTCTGGAGCAAAAAATCTACTATCGCCACAGCCAGTATCCTGGTGGCATGAAGAAAACAACACTCCGTCAGACCCTTGAAGGTAAGTTTCCAGAGCGAGCCGTCGAACATGCCGTGCGCGGCATGGTGATGCACAACCGCCTTGGCGCGGACATTATGAAGCGCTTGAAGGTTTATGCAGGCACAAACCATCCACATGCTGCACAGCAGCCTGTGCTGTGGACGGGGCCGGAGTCGTTGTTGAAGAAGCCGTCGGTTGAGACCACCGAGGCGAAGTAACCAGAGGAGAAATCACGTTGGCCGATACCATTAAGGGTGAGTATTACTACGGGATGGGACGACGCAAAACGGCTGTTGCGCGTGTGCGTCTCTTCCCAAATGGCGATGGTAGCATCGAAATTAACGGCAAAACCGCCGATGCGTACTTTGGACGCGAGGCTCTGCTTTCCGTTGTTGTTGCACCATTCCGTGCCGTTGATGTTGACAACACCTACAACATGACGATCCGCGTTCTCGGTGGTGGCACGACGGGACAGGCCGGAGCGATCCGCCATGCACTCTCACGCGCCTTGCTGCGGATGAACCCAGAGTTCAAACTGGCATTACGAAGAGCCGGCTACCTCACGCGTGACCCACGCATGAAGGAACGTAAAAAGCCCGGTTTGAAGCGTGCGCGTAAGGCCCCACAATACACGAAACGCTAACCGTTGCCTTTCTGTACAATTCAACAAAACAGGGTTCCACACCCATATGGGTGCGGAACCCTGTTTTGTTGAATGTAAAACTAATCTATCGCCTCCGAGTGTTGCGTTACATTCGCGTAAACGGGGGTACACCACTGCTCACGGTAATCGGGATGCTTGCCACGCACAACATCGAAGTAGAGGGCTTGCAACTTTCCACCAACTGGGCCAACCACGCCCGTGCCTATGGGTCGGTGGTCAACACTGATGACGGGGGCGATCTGCGCGCCCGTTCCGCAGAGAAACATTTCGTCGGCGTTGTAGAGTTCGGTGCGATCTATCACCCGTTCGTGCGTCGTATAGCCAAGCTCACGCTGTCCAAGCTTCATCACGGTGTCGCGGGTGACGCCAAGCAGGATATTCTCTGTGGGAGCAGGGGTGACAAATTCACCGTTCTCGACCAGGAAAATGTTTTCCGCGCTCCCCTCGGAGACATTGCCCTCATGTGTCAACATAATCGCTTCATCAAAGCCGTTTTGCATTGCTTCACTCTTCGCCAGGGCCGCATTGACATATCCACCCGTAACCTTTGCACGTGCGGGTAGCGCGTTATCGTCGAGCCGCCGCCACGAGGAGACACCACAGCGTAGACCGGACATAGGAACATAATCGCCCTGTGGCTCGGAGGTCAAGAGGAAATGATTGGGGACATCATGCAGTCGCACACCAAGCATCTCACCGCCCTTATACGCGACGGGTCGTAGATATACGTCCTCGTGCTGATCGTTGCGGCGCACCAGTTCGGCGGTAATCTCAATCAATTGCTCGACGGTATAGGGAAGTACGATTTGCAGGACTCGGCACGAGCGATGGAGGCGCTCGTAGTGTTCGCGCAAACGGAAGAGGTACACCTGTTTGTCCTCCTTGTTCCAGTAGCCGCGAATACCCTCAAAGCAGCCTGTACCATAAGCGAAGGCGTGGGTGCGTACAGAGATGACGCCACGCTCGGCGGGGAGAAACTCGCCATTCATAAACAGTTCTTTTGCGTTCATAATGTAGTAGGATAAGCGGCGTCTATGCTGCTTATCGCAAAACCTCCTTCTTGGTAGTGGTTTGTATAAAGATAGTATACGATAGCGAAAGCAGTTACAGGTACAGCCAAAGCGAAAGTTCTCCACTATTTGGTTGTACCCTGTACCTGAAAAGATTAGAGAATCTTTTTGCCAAGTGCGGAAAGAACCAGTTCAACGGCAAGTTTCGCGGTGGTGTTCTCGCTATCGAGAATAGGGTTGACCTCGACCACATCCATCGAAACCAGGCGTTGCGAGACTGAAAGCAGCTCCATCGCAAGGTGGGCCTCACGATAGCTTAGGCCGCCACGTACCGGTGTTCCAACGCCAGGGGCTTCGCGTGGGTCAAGCGCGTCCATATCCAGGCTGAGATGAATGGGGTTGTCGTGTTGACTTGCGAACGCAATCGCCTCTTTCATGACTGCGGTCATGCCGCGCTGGTCGATATCTGACATCGTGAAGACGTGGATATTGTGATCGCGCAGCAGCACCTGCTCTTTAATGTCGAGGTCACGGGCGCCGAGTATGACAATCGTCTCCTTGTTAATTTTCGGCTGCCACCCGCTCGCGTCCACCAGCCGCATGTCGCCAATGCCAGCAAGGGCGGCGAGAATCATACCATGAATATTGCCCGATGGGGTTGTCGCGTCCGTGTTGAAGTCCGCGTGGGCGTCCACCCAGATGACGCCAATATTCTTGTGAACGCGCGCAACACCGCTAACCGACCCTAGTGAGATGCTGTGATCGCCACCAAGCAGCAATGGAAACTCGTTTTCCTGTAGTGCCGTGCTTACAAGCATTGCTAGTTCTTCGGATGCATGAATGATGGGTTCAAGGTATTTAAGATGAGGGTTGCCCTCTGGTCGGCTCTCCGGTTGGGGGATCGCGGTGTTGCCGACATCGTGGACGCTATGTCCAAGCTGCTGTAATCCATTGCTGAGGCCGGCGTAACGGATAGCACTTGCCCCCATGTCAACGCCGCGCCTATCCGCACCCAAATCCATCGGTGCGCCAATGATACGAATGTGCATTTTACCTCCTGCTCATCTTTGAACAGTGCCTTTTGTCCTCATTATAGCCCAGCGCAAGGGGGTTGTCTATCTATGACCTCTTCACGCTGTGATAAAATAGACGGTATGTTAAGAACACTTACTGCTACACGGTATGTAACACCGTTACGAGAGGGCGGTTCGTTGCCTGCGATTGTGGAGGCGGACGACGATGGGATGTATGTACTCAAGTTTCGCGGGGCTGGGCAAGGTCCCAAATCGCTCATCGCGGAACTCGTGGCGGGCGAGATTGGCCGCGCCCTCGGCTTGCCCGTGCCGGAGATCGTGTTTATGGATGTAGACGTGGCCCTGGGACGGAACGAGCCGGATTACGAGATATATGCCCTCATCAAAGCAAGTGTGGGCCTGAATCTCGCCCTTGACTATCTCCCCGGCTCGCTTACCTTCGACGCGTTGGATGCGCGCTTGCTTGACCCGTTGCTGGCATCGTCGATTGTCTGGTTCGATGCCTATGTCTCAAATGTTGATCGTACACCACGTAATACCAACATGCTGTTCTGGCACAAGCAACTGTATTTGATCGATCATGGGGCGTCGCTGTACTTCCAGCACACGGGCGCGAAGTATATAGAACGTAGCCGTCTACCCTTCGCGCAAATCAAAGACCACGTGCTGCTACGGGTCGCAAGCCGACTTGTCGAGGCCGATACCATCCTCAAAGCCCGCTTGAACGCATCCTTGTTGGAGGGAATTATTGCCGCCATTCCCGATGAGTGGCTGGGGGATGATCCATTGTTTGCAACCAGAGAGGAGCGACGGGCCGCGTATCTCGCCTATTTGCTAGACCGCTTGGCGGCATCGCAGGTTTTTGTAGAGGAGGCTTTACATGCACGCGCTAGCCTCGTATGATTATGCTGTGGTGCGGGTCGTGCCGCGTGTGGAACGTGGCGAATTTCTCAACGTTGGCGTGATTCTTTTTTGTCGCACCCGCCGCTTTCTCGATACTCATATCGCGCTGGACGTGCCTCGCTTGCACGGAGTCGCTCCTTACCTCGATATTGACGAGATACAGTATCACCTCAACCTGCTCGCCCTGATCTGCAATGGCGGCAAAGACGCTGGCCCGATTGGACAACTATCGCAATCCGAACGCTTCCACTGGCTGGTCGCGCCCCGTAGCACAATCATCCAGACCTCGCCCCCCCATAGCGGTCTCTGCTCCGAGCCGGAGATTGCCCTGCAAACATTGGTGGAAAAGATGGTGCATGTGCCGCTTGTGTGAGAGCAGCCCTGGCGCGATGTGGAATAATTCAAATGTGTGTATATGTTTACCCTAGTATCGTCTTTGAAAAATATAGCGAAAATTCGCTATTCTTAATAATAAAAAAGAGGAGTAGAACACTATGGCACAGAAACTAACGGGTAAAGTTGCACTCGTAACAGGGGCTTCATCCGGTATCGGTGAGGCTACCGCGCTCGCATTAGCGGAAGAGGGAGCGATAGTAGCTATTTCGGCACGACGCGCAGACCGTTTGCAAGATTTGGTGAAGCGCATCACCGACAAGGGTGGCAAAGCATTTCCGATCGTCGGTGACGTAGTGGAAGAGGCGCAGGCTAATGAGATAGTACAAAAAGCGTACAAAGAACTTGGTCGCTTGGACATTCTTGTAAATAACGCCGGTGTGATGCTACTCGGCCAGATCGATGGAGCAAATACAGAGGATTGGCGGCGCATGATTAATACGAATGTGCTTGGTCTGTTGTACGTCACTCACGCGGCCCTCCCGATTATGAAGGGCCAGAACAGTGGGCATATCGTTAATATCTCGTCGGTTGCTGGCCGAACGGCCCGTGCGGGTAGCGGCGTCTACAACGCATCAAAGTGGGGTGTTGTCGGTTTCTCCGAGGCACTGCGCCAAGAGGTGTTGAAGAACAAAATTCGTGTCACAATCATTGAGCCAGGAATTGTAGCCACTGAGTTGACCAACCATATCACAGATGAGACCGCGAAAAAGACGATGCAGGACTGGGCAAAGTCAATGACACCGCTTGAAAGCGAAGACATCGCCGCCGCCATTGCATATGCGGTAACGCAGCCGGAGCGTGTGAACGTGAATGAAATCCTGATCCGTCCAACCGAGCAGGCCAACTAATAAAGCAGCAAAATGAGGCGGGTGGCATACTAGTATGCCGCCCACTTTACGTTATTTTTCTTCGGCCTTCGCGTGTTCCTCGTAAAAGTTGTTGATATTGTCATAGATGCCATCGGGGAAATGCAGTTCCTGATACACGTTGCACGACCCTGCGTCGTCGGGTGTGGGACAGATAGCGAAGTCCTGTTGCGCCTGCCACTCAAGAATACGCTCGCGTTTGGGCGGGTTGTAGTTACGTGCCTTGACCTGATGTAGCAGGGCCTGGGCCTCGGTTGCGTTATGATCGGGCTGATGACTGAGCAGTTCAATGATCTCGTCGTCTTTCAAGAAGTGACGTGCAATCATCACAAATGTCAAACGGCCATAATGTCCAATATCCGTTCCCCCTTTGAGGGCGGATAACAGGTGTGCCATCATCGGCGAATCCTGCATGTTTTCGCTCTGATGTCCCGTTGTATGTGGTTGTGTCATTAGTGTATCCTTTCAGCAAGGGTATGCTATATAGTCTTGTCTCTTAGTACACGAATTAGACGATTGTTAAGGGTACAAAATTGTGGAACAAAAATACTAAAAAATGAAAGCAGCGATATACATAATGAGCCAAGAAAAATAAGTGCTTGTGAACTACCTTTATGAGATTACGCACGGGAGATTGAACCACGCCCTCTTTCCGTTGCGTGGTCAATCGCTTATAGGGCAATCTCCCATCTTCCATTATTACTATAGTTGTGGTACTGTATAGACATAATGTTAGTCTCAAGAGGGAAAATTTATGTCTACCCGTGTGGATGTCTGGTCTGACTTCGCGTGTCCTTTTTGCTTTTTGGCGACATGCAGTTTGGAGAAGTTGCAGCAGGAGTACGAGCTTGCTATTCATTGGCGCTCGTTTGAGTTGCGACCCGCAGGTTCACCGCCGATAACGCCACACAAGCTGGCCCAGATTGATGTGATGCGTCCGCGCTTCGAGCAGATGGCGTGGGAACAATACGGGGTTAACGTGCATTCTGGCCCGTTCGGAATAGATACCCGCCTTGCCCTGATCGCTGATAAGTATGCGGAGTCGCGGGGTAAGGGCGAAGCTTTTCATCAAGCTGTGATGTGTGCATACTGGCAAGAGGCCCGTTCAATTGATAGGCCAGACGTTTTGCAGACAATAGCGGTTAGCGTAGGCTTGAATGCCGAACAGTTTGGGACCGCCCTACGGGATGCACAATTTGATGCCGAGGTATCCGCGGATGTGCAACTGGCCCAGGAGTACGGGCTAAGGGAAACCACGAAAATAACTTGACCTTAGAAAAGAGAGAAGGTATACTCTGATGGAGATCCGAGACTATTCCAAAACGGGGGCTAGCTCAACAGTTACCTAATGAGAGGTGATAATAGCAATGACAAAAATGGCAGATCTTGTAGGAGTCGCTCATAATATCGCTCATCATTCCGCAAGTGGCCTGAGTTTTCTCTCTCCACATTTGGCTCAAGCTCTTCGAGCAGATGGAGAAGAAACAACAGCAATTGAATTGCTTGGACAGAATCCTTATCCCCCTAAGATTGCAGAGTTGCAACCGCTCCGATTGGCTCTTACTTCGCTCAAAGGAACAGTACAAGGGATGCTTAAAAAACACAGTTTCAACCAAAATGATATTCTCTCAATTGTGCTGCACGCCACTCCCTCACCTTGGGATAGAAGTGGCTACGTGTTACACACCAGGGCTGTTATCACTGCAAAAAATGGTCGCGTTTATGACTCTGGCTGGTTGTGACCAGAATGAAGTGCAAAGGACGTGCCAGTCACTATCTGGGAGACATTTCAGAGCAGGTATGATCTCAATTATTAAGAAGCGCAACAGTTAGCACCTGTTTTGGGATGGTCTCCGACAGGTTCATAATAGAGGAGGATCTGGAAGACTTGCTGCGTCAGGATACTGATTTCAATCGCAAGATGCAAGTTGATCGAAAAGTGAAATACCAGCAGATGCGAACTGTGTTGA
>Ga0123338_10002908_pt1 | contig 15732 bp, 11 predicted proteins | sample grotaG_FD_89793 | JGI IMG/M metagenome (GOLD analysis project Ga0123338, IMG submission 89793) | Glacier valley bacterial and archeal communities from Borup Fiord, Nunavut, Canada, to study Microbial Dark Matter (Phase II) -... | ecosystem: Environmental > Aquatic > Freshwater > Ice > Glacier ...
GTCGCGCGCCCTATCTGAACTATGACAGCACGGTTGCACCCGCCACGCCAGACTCCGATTATGCCGAACCGCTGCGCATTCGCTGGGGATGGGTCGCGGTTGCAGTCAGCCTAACCGTCTGGATTACCCTGCGTGCGGTACAGTATCCACCGGGCGCGACCATCTGGGAATATCTGGCGCTATGGCTGGGCGCAATGGTCGCGTGCATGCTGGCTGTCGCGCCGCGCGCAGGTCAACCTTATTCGCCTGATAAAAGGCCGCTGCGCTGGGAATGGGTGCTAATCATTGGGTTGGTCCTCTTTGCGGGCATTCTGCGCCTGACAGACTTGAACACAACGCTGCTTCCGTTCGATGGCGACGAGTCGAAATTTGCGCGCGAAGGCTTGGACCTGTTTCAGGGCGGCATGATCGAAAACCCGTTCGGTCCAGGCGTCGATAGTCATCCGCGCATGTACACCATGCAAATCGCGCTCGCGATCCAGTTTCTTGGCAGTACGATTGCCGCCGCCCGCCTGCCCGCCGCAATCGCCAGCACGCTTGGTATTGGCGCGCTCTACCTGCTCGCGCGCGAGATTTACGGATGGCGGGCGGCACTGGTCGCGGCACTTTTTATGACTCCACTCGTGATGAGCATGTTTTTCGCGCGGCAGGGCTTGAACCAACCCTATGACTCGCTCTTCGGGGCGCTCGCGTTTTACTTTTTGCTGCGCGGGTTGCGGCGGCGCTCCAACACCGATTACGCTCTGGCCGGGGTTTTGCTCGCGCACTCGCAGCTCTACTACATCGGCGGTCGGTTGATCCCGGTCGCGATGCTCGCATGGCTGATCTTCCAATGGATTCGGGATTGCGGCCAGCCGGACCGGGCGCAACGAGTCGTTGCCGGGCAGCTCCGCAAGCTGGCGATCACCCCGGTGACGGCGTTGCTAATCCTCGCGCCGCATTTTTTCCACCTCACCTATTTCAAGCAACCCGTCAGTACGCGCGCCGACGCGACCAACATTTTGCTGAATGGAGAGTTGGGCAGAAAAATCGCGCAGGGTGAGTTCGGTCAGTACGCGGCGGATCAAGTTTTCCGTACCTTCGGCGCGCTCTATTCGACGCGCGACAACTCGCCCTGGGTCGGACCCGGTTCGCCCCTGACCGGACCCTTCGCGCCACCCTTGCTGCTGATTGGGGTTAGCATGAGCTTTCTACTGCTGTGGAAGCGTCCGCGTTGGGCGCTTGCGCCGGGCTGGGCATTCCTCGTGATGCTTGTCGTCGGCGTCTTCGGGGCGACTCCCCCGGAGTATGAACGCTTCGTCCCGGCCTTACCGCCGTTGGCGCTGCTGGTCGGCGCGGGCGCGCAGGGCATCGGGATCGCCTTTGGACGGGTATTCGAGCGCCCGGCGTTGATTGGTAAAATCACGCTGGCGATTGGCGCGTTTCTGCTCATCGGCGGCACGCTCTTCTGGTATCTGGACTATCTGCCGACTCGACACTACCTGTTTTCGGCGACGAATTTCTACGATGACGCTATGGCGAAAACAGCGTTGCGCAGCGTCGATGAGGGGCGCTTTCTGGTGATCCTCGGCAAATTTCCGAGCCGCGTCGGGAACAGCAACATCGTTTCCTACCAGATGTATCCGCGTCAGGCGTGGTACTTCACCGAAGACGCGCTCGACCAGATGGCAAGCTGGAACCTCAACCCGGAAGCCTACAAGCGCCCGCTTGCGGTCATGTTGCCGCGCGAGCGTCAGGACGATTTGGACCGCCTGCGGACGCTCTTTCCGGGCGGGCAGACGATACCCGTAACGGTCACATTCTGGGAGCCGAACCATACCGAGAACACGACCGAATTGGCGTTCCTGCTTTATGAAGCGCCGACGGGCTTCACGCCGGAGATGGTTCCGCTCAAATGAGGTACACTAGACGAGCATAGGCGGGGAAGATCATGGCGAATTATCCAGACATTTTGGGCGAAATCACGAAGGGCGCACGGCTGACCATCGATCTGGCGGATGTGGCGTTCGGCATCCGTCCCGGTTCCCCGGTCGCGGGGCAAATCTTCGAGGCGCTGCTAATCATCCAGAACAACAGCGGCGCGGACCTCGACGCACAGGTACGCTTGATCATCCCTGAACGTGACTTGAGCGGGACGCGCAACCGTTTCGCGACCAAAGCGGATAAAAAGATCGTCGTTGGGCTGCGCCCGGCAGAGGTCGGCTACGTCTCACTGCCCGCGATTGCCAGCCCGCAGAGTACGCCGGGCGCGGGCTACCAGATGCAGATCGAGGTCGAGATCAAGCGCGAGGACGCCGCCGCGCAACAGGTCCGCACCCCGCGCAGCAACGCCGCCGCTACGGAAAATGTTCTGAGTGATGCCGCGCGCGCCGAAGTCGATCAGCTCAAAGCACTTTCGTTCTCAGTCGCGACGCAGGGCAAACAATCCCGCACGAGTGTCACCCTTAGCGCGCCGTTCACGCTCCAGCCAGCCGGCATCAGCCAATTGGAACAACCGCCGCGCGCGGGCTGGAAAAGCCTGTGGACGGTCGCGGATTTCAACGACGAAGCCGATCTCGCGTCGCAGGCGCGCGTGTATACCTCCGTCGTGACGCCACAGCTCAACCGCGCGCAGCTTTTCGTCCCCCTGTTGAGCGCGATCCAGCACCGCGCCGAAGCCGCGGGATACCGCCTGTGGGCGGGTGAAGCGACCGTCATCGCCAAGCTGATGCTGCTCGTCCTGGAGACAGGCCAGCTCACGCCTAACCTGCGCGCCGATACGCACAGCTATCCGCAGTGGTTCCTACGCATGTGTCAGGAATTGCTGAATGAGCCGACGCTCGCGCAGGATGTGCCTAAACTGATCGCCGAACGCCTGTTTACGGGTGTGCTGTTCGAGGCCGCGCTTGCTGCCTTTACTGCGCTGCGCAGCAACACGACCGAAGACCTCGGCTCGGCGGATGAAATGCACGAATACGCGCTCTCGCTGGCCGCCTCGTTCAGTGGGCAGGGTGCGCCGTTCGATTATGTGCGGGTGTATTTACCGCTGGTGATGGGGGGTATCCTCAGCAACGCGCGCCTCACGATGCCCGGTGAACACGCGCTCGATGCGTTGGAAATGCTGATCAATGCGCGCATCAAACGCGAGCCGGAACGCAACGAGGACAACCAGTTTGCTTTCAACCTGCACGACGATTTGATGGATCGGGCGCTCTCGCAAATTGACGGGCAATTAAACTTGCAACGCTACCTCGATCCTATTGAAAGGCTGCGCGTTCGGCGTTATTGATCGACGTTCTCTATAAATTTTTTCAGAGGAGACGCCCATGCAGGCGCGAGGGTCCGCACAACGCAATATCTATTACCCGGATGTGCTGGGAATGCTCAGTGCTGGGGCGCGGCTGAATACGGAAGCAGTGCAAGCCGCGATGGGCATTTACCCGAAGCAAATGGCGGTCGGCCAGAGTTTCGAGGTGCTGCTCATCCTGCAAAACATCTACGATCAAAAGGTAGAAGGTACGGTGACGGTCCAGCTTCCGAAGAAGGACGCCGCCGGGAACCGCCTGTTGATCTTCACCGCGCAGGAGACGATCCCTGTCGCGCTCGGTCCGGGTGAGGTCGGCCTGCTGCACATTCCGATTACGCCGCAGGTCGGCACGCCGCCCGGTGAGAACTACCCGCTCGCGGTGCTGCTCGAATTTCGCCGTCCGCGCGGGCGCGTCATGCGCGATCTGAGCGGTGGGCGTGTGCCGGGGTTGGTTCCCCTCTCGCCGCTGCGCCTCAATATCCTGCGCAACGAGGTCGGCTTCGGCGCGAACAGTCGCACAGCCAATACGCGCATACTGAACACGCTCAACGGGGCATTCAGCGTGATTCCCGGCGTGGTCCTCAACAAGACGGAGAACCGCACGCCGCGCCTTGAAAGCCTGTGGGATGCCAGCAAACTCGTTGAAGACGAACGCCTGTACGCGACCGTCGAGCAGCGCACCCTGCAAATCGCAAACACGGTCTCGCGTGCGCAGATGTATGAGCCGGTAATCAACGAGACGGAGCGGCGCTTCCAGTTGATCCGCTTCCCGCTGCTGCCCGGCGAAGCAATTTTAATCGCCAAATGCGTAACCTACGTGCTTGAAGATGGTTTGCAGGTGGAGCCGGGCTTCAGTCTGACGGCGGGGCGCTGGTTCCAACGTCTCGCCGCGTTCATCGATGACCCCGACACCCTGAATAACCCGACCCGCCTCACCCGCGCGATCTACCTTGCCGCGTTGCATGACGCGGTGCGCGTTGCCTATTTCATGCTTTCGCGCACTGTCAAGGAGCCGGTCGGCGCGCCGGATGAACACGCTGCGCAAGCCAGCCGCATCGCGGACGCGCTGGATGGGCGCTTGCCGATGAGCCTCTCGCTGCTCTATATGCCGCTCATCCTCGGTGGGCTGATGCTGCACGATGCAATCCGCACCCCTATCGAGAAGCCCTGGCAAACCCTTGAAGCCGCGCGCGAGACCTACCGCAAGCGCACCAACGTCGGCGGGATCGCACTCCCGGCGCTGGTCAATAAATATTTCGAGCCGTTTGCCGATAATGCGGAAGAATCTTTGATGCGTTCGCGCGTGCCGCGTACCTAGTTTCGCCTGACCTGCCAGCTTTGCAGATTGATCCGCAAAATGGGCAGCAGCCGATCCGCGTCCTGGTCGGGCGCAGTGCTGCGCGTGTTGTCCCACCACTGGTAGATCGCCATTTGTAGCGGAAGTTCGACGGAGGGGATGCCTGTGGGCAGAATAAGCGTTCGCTCCTCGATATAATAACGACCGGGAAGCCATTGGCTCGTCTCCTGCGGCGCAACCTGTGGCGCGCTGCTGCTGTTCAGGAGCAATTCACCCGTGCGTGGGTCAATCAGATAAAGGCCGACGCTGTAATCGACCTTTGGCGGCTCATCCACCGACCACCACAAACGCACATGCAGGCTTTCGCCCACGCGGAAGGTCACGACAGGAGCCAACTGTCGAACGTCCGGCAGGTCGATCCCGTGAAAGCGCATTCCATTCTCGAAGCGAATGCCTTTCGCATCCGGCGCTGCCTCATAGAGACGCAACAGAAAATCCCAGGGACCGACGAATTCCCCCGCGATCCGATCTTTTTTAACAAGCGCGTGCGTGGCCGGGTCCTGTCGCCCATCGACCGCAGCATACCAGACGCGGCGGTGACCTTCCGGTGAGGTCACAATCTGCAAGCCATTCGGCATGAAGGCGCGGATTATGTAGTCCCATTCATAGGGCTGCCGCGAGTCAAGCGATTTATCGATCAACAGTACATCACCCCAATGGGCGTGCTGTGCCAGCCACGTAAAATTCTCAGTGTGGCGCACTGCACTGCCCGTAAAATAATTGGTCGGCAGCGGCGCAAAACATATTGCCAGCAGTAGCCCACTGCATACCCAGCGCACACGACGCGGCGTGAACGACAACCCGCCTGCTATCCACCATACGAATGGAAGTCCAAGCCACCAAAAGTAGCGGCTCTGAAAAACACCTGATACCTGGTCCTGAAAGAAGCGTCGCAGTGGCGGCAGCAAATACAGACCGACCGGAAAAATGACCCAAAGGGTGAACAGCCCGGAATATTTAGCGGGAATGTGCCGATAGAGCCACACTGCGGCGACAAATACGATCACGATCCATAATACGGCAAGTTGTCCGGCATAATCGCTGTAAAGATGAAATATATTGTTCAGCAAGTCTACTGTGCGATTATCAGGTGGAGATGCAACCTGGGTGAACCTGAATGATTGAATTACCTGCGGTATGCACAAAACAGCAGCCAAGCCCAGCGTAACAAGCCACGGCTTCCAGCGGCGCGGGTGAGCTGACAAAACGTACAAACACAAAAAACCAAAGACAAAAACGCTCGTCAACTGGGTGTAGAACAGCAGCGTCAGGGCTGCTATGAGCAGTAACGCGCGTACCCTCGTTGGTTGGGTCAAGTACCGAATAGTGAGCCAAAAAGTAAGCGCCATCAACATTTCAAGCAGCGCATAAGCGCGCAAAATACCTGAAAAATAGATGCCATAGGCGAGCGCACCGTAGGCAAGTATTGAAATATAAGCAGCCCGTCGCGAGAGAAGACGCTGCCCGATTTTGAATACGAGTGCCGCTGTGAGGACTGACAGCAGCGCTGACGACGCACGTAGCAGCAACGGATGCAAACCAATCAGATTGCGCCAGATACCGACTAACAAATAATACGCCGGACCCCAATCATAGGGAGTCCACTCGACGATTTGCGCCGGGCTGCCAAATGTTTGCCAGACTGCCCAGATTTCATCGTGATGAAAGCCGTAAGTCATCAGGCGCGGAATGCGCGTAAGCGCAATCAGCAGAAGCAACCCAGTAACGCCCCAGATTTCACGCTGCTTAGAACCCTGATGCGGCGGCCTGAGGTGCGCTTTATACCTTGCCCACGAAGATTCCTTCACAATATTATCAGCCTGCATTGTAGTCCCAAACATACATTCATTTACAGTGATACAGTGAGTGTGGAGCAACCGTTTGATTCTATCAGACGGTCCGGCATCCTGCACACCGAACGCGGTATACTCTGGATCATGAACACCTCGAAGGTCTCCGTATCTGATCTCTCTGTGCAATTCACGGATCGCTCCGGCACTGGACGGCTGCTTGCGCTCGACCGTGTGAGCCTGAACGTGAACGAGGGCGAATTCGTGTGCATCGTCGGACCGTCTGGCTGCGGCAAGACGACTCTACTGCGCACTCTTGCGGGGCTGCAACACCCGCTGACGGGTAGCGCAATCATCCATCACGCGGACACGACGCGCGCCGCTTCCGCGATGGTCTTTCAGGGCGCGTCGGTGTTCCCCTGGATGACTGCGCTGGAAAACATCGGCTATGGCCTGCGCACGCGGCGCGTTCCCTATGCCGAGCGCAACCGCATCGCGCGCGAATGGGCGGCGAAAATCGGCCTTGAGCGTTTCGCGGAAGCGTACCCACATCAGCTTTCGGGTGGGATGCAGCAGCGCGTCGGGCTGGCGCGAGCATTCGCCTACGACCCCGATGTGCTGCTCATGGATGAGCCATTCGGGGCACTCGACGCGCAAACGCGGCTGCTCTTGCAGGAAACATTGCTCAGATTGTGGCAGGAGAGCGGGACGACGATCCTGTTCGTCACGCACAGTATTGATGAAGCGATCACGCTCGCGGATCGGATTGTGGTCATGTCGGCGCGTCCGGGGCGCATCCTTGCAGATTTGCGCGTCGATTTTGAGCGCCCGCGCGATGTCCTCACGTTGCGCAGTGATGCGCGCTTCGGGACGCTCTTCGCGGAAGTCTGGGGCTTGCTGCGCGCCGAGGTTGATCGCGTATAGCTGAAAATTGAAGAGGATCACCGATGACTCGCGCTCGCCCACTGCGTTACCTCGAATCAATATTGCCCATCCTCTCCCCGATTTTGCTGCTGCTTGTGTGGGAATGGGCGGTCTCCGTGCGGCTGCTCAATCCGCTGTTCTGGCCGAAACCAAGCAACATCCTCCGTACACTGGCCGACCTCGCGCAGAGTGGCGAACTGTGGTTGGCGTTGGCCGCCAGCGTTATGCGCGTGACGCTCGGCTTCCTCGCAGGCGCGATCCCCGGCGTTCTATTGGGGCTGCTGATGGGGACCAGCCGCCTCGTGAACGCGATCCTCGATCCCATTGCATCTCTGCTCAACCCAATTCCGAAAATTGTGCTGATCTTCTTTATCGCGCTGCTTGGCGGCTTTTCCGAGCGGACGCGCATTTTCTCGCTCGGTTTCGGGATATTTTTCCTCGTTTTGCTGGATGTAGCGGCAGCGGTGCGGCGTATCGAACCCAAATATTTCGAGGTCGCGCGCAGCTTCGGCGCAAACCGCCTCGATATTTTCCTGACGGTGGCGCTCCCGGCGGCGCTGCCGAGCATCCTCAACACACTCAAACTTGGCCTTTCCTATACCCTGACGTTGCTGCTCGGCGCGGAGGTCTTTGCGGGCGCGCAGGAAGGTATCGGCTACCTGACGTGGAACGCCTTCCAGCTTTTGCAATTGGAGCGGCTCGGCGCGGGGATCGTCGTCTTCGCGCTGCTTGGCTGGACGTTCAGCCTCGCCCTTGATTTTATCGCGCCCGCGCTCATCCCCTGGCAGCCACGCAGCGCAGCCAGTTCGGAAGAAAATCCGGTACGGCGCGCACTCGGCATCTTGTGGCGCGCGGCGCGTCCCTGGAGTTTCGGCGCGGCGGTGGTTCCCGTCTCACTCGGCGCGGCACTGGCCGCTTATACAGGTAAGTTCGACCTGTGGCTGTTCGCGCTGACGGTGATCGGCTCCGTCGCGCTGCAAGCCGGAACCAACCTGATCAACGACTACTACGACTATCGTAAGGGCGCGGACTCGGTCGAGTCGCTTGGTATCGGCAAGGCGATCCAGCTTGGGTTGCTCACGCCGCGTCAGGTTTTCATCGAAGGCATTGCGGCCTTTGCGGTTGGGTCAATCATCGGGCTGTATCTGGTCAGCGTGAGCGGACCCTTCATCCTGATTTTGGGAATTGTCAGCGTACTGACCGGGTTTTTCTATACCGCTGGACCCGCTGCGCTCGCCTACATCGGCCTCGGCGAGATCACCGTCTTCATCTTCATGGGTCCGGTGATTGTGCTGGGCGCGTATTACGTGCAGGTCCGCGAGATCAACGCGCTGGTACTGCTTGCCGCGCTCCCGGTCGGGTTGCTCGTCGCCGCGATTTTGCACGCCAACAACCTGCGCGATCTTGAAAGCGACCGCCAGATCGGGAAGCGCACGCTCGCCACGCTGTTGGGGCGGCGGCGTGCCAATCTCGAATATTACCTGCTGGTCGGTGGCAGTTATGCGCTACTGCTCGCGATGGTCATCTTCCAGCTTGCGCCCTGGTACACCGTCGTCGCGCTCGCTACGCTCCCGGCGGCGGTGGCGCTCATGCAGCGCGTGTCCGCCAATAGTGACCCAAAGGCGCTGCATCCTGTCCTGCGCAAGACGGCGCAACTTCACACCCGTTTCGGGATGCTCTTCACCGCCGGATGGGTCATCGCGATATTCGTCAACCTTGCGGGCAGACGCTAAAGCATCCACTCACCGCTTCGCGTTCTCCACCCAGACCAGCAGCCCCGCGACATTCTTCTGCGCGGCATCGGCTTTCGGGTCGAGCGCGGCTTGCAAACTCTGGAGCCGCGCCCGCAGCCCGGCCTTCATCTCCTCGAAAGCGCGCTCGCTCGATTTGGCGCGGCTTTCCAGCGCATTGAATAACCGCGCGTTCGTAATCCCGATGCTGGCGTAATCAGCCAGCGTCCCCATCACAGTCATTAATTGTTCATCGAAGGCGCGCCGCTTCTTGTGATTGCCGACCGTCAGCACGCCGATTGATTTCTCCCCGATGCGTAGCGGCGCGTAAATCGTCGCGTTGAGTCCGGCGGTGATCGCGAAGCGCTTGAGGCCGTCGCCCGCCGCTGCAAACGGCTCCCCGGATTGCATCACCAGCGCGGCCAGGCCATCGTTGACGGGTTCCCCGACCTTTTCCTGCAAGACGAGCGGGAGCGCCCGCCCCTTGCGCAGCATCAGGCGGTTGGTCGATTCATCCATCAGCAGCAGCGCCGAATGATCGGCTTCGGTCATGTAGATCGCTGCTTCGAGGATGCGGTCGAACAGCGTTTCGAGGTCGAACACGGTGGTCACGCGCCGCCCGACCTGCGAGAGCGTGGTCAGTTCCTTGATACGCGCCTGCAACTGCGCGTTGGTCGCGCGTACTTCATCGACCAGCGCGGTGCGTTCGCGGCGAAGCTGCACATCCTTCAGGCGCGCTTCGATGATATTGAGCGCTTCAGCTTCGCGGATCGGCTTCGTGAAAAAATCGACCGCACCCAGCCGAAAAGCATCGATTGCGCTCATCTCACTGCCGCGTTTAGTCATCACCAGCACCGGATTACTAAATCCCTGCTGCCGCAACGCGACCAGAAAATCATTGCCGCTCAAGTCTGGCATGACTAGATCGAGCAGGATCATATCGGGAGCGATAGCGCGCACCTGTTGCAGGCCACTCGCACCGTCTTCGGCTTCATGGACCTCGAACAACGACGGGCTGAGGACCAGATCGCGCAGCAGGCCGCGTACTTCCGGGTCATCATCGACAATCAGAATTTTGTTGCGTTGAGTGGCTCTGTTGTTTGCTGACGTCAAAGGTATTTCTCCACTGCCCACCCGCCCTCGCGCATGATCGGGCGCAGGAGCATTTCATCGGGATCGAAGACCAGCGGACCGCGCCCGTTCACCACGTCTAACACATCGCCCATCTGGTCCACCAGCGCGACCGGGACGCCCAGCGCCTTCGCGACCACGCGCGGGGACTGGTCATCGAGGCTCACGCCGTCCGGGTGGTCGAACATGATGCGCGGCAGGATCACGGCCTGGCCGAGTTCGCGCCCCTGCAACTGTTCGATCACGTCTTCGACCATCAGTAGCCCCGCGACGGTGATTCCCTCGCCCAGCTTCGTATTCCGCACCGCGATCACATCCGCGCGGATGCCCGTATCCCGCGTGAACTGTTCGGCAGTGCGCGCGAGCGTCGGCGCGAAGAGGGTCGCGGTCACGAGTGTAACGTGATTCACGCGCGGCGCGAGTGCCGTGATTTCGGCGGCGCGCACGGTTTCCCATTCATCGAGGAAGCTGCGCACCATGCCAAGTCCGTTTTCATGCAGCGCGAGGCCGTCATAGCTGCTGACCTGCGGCAAGGTGCGCTCCGTGATCAGATACCATTCATCGGTCGGGTAGACGAACCCAACGCCGAACCGCGCGCGGAATTCTTCCTGCCACGCCTCGCACGCATCCAGCACGGTGCTTGCCTCTTCATACGTGACGGTCCGCTTACCGTACTTGTGATGTTTGGTCAACCCGACCGGGACCACGCTAATCGAGCGCACAGTCGGCCACAGTTCCGCGAGATCATGCACCGATTGGCGCAGCGCCTCGCCATCGTTCAGCCCCGGCGTGATTACAAGCTGCGTATGCACCGTGAAATTAAGCGGTGCGAGTTCGCGCAGTTGTGCCAATACATCCGGTGCGGTCGGGTTGCGCAGGCACTTCCGGCGCAGCTCAAGGTCGGTCGCGTGGACCGATACATACAGCGGGCTGAGGTGCTGTTCCCTGACGCGCTTCCAGTCGTGCGGCGTGAGGTTGGTCAGCGTGACGAAGTGGCCGAAGAGGAACGAGTAGCGGTAATCGTCGTCCTTGATATAGAGCGTGCGGCGCATCTTCGGAGCCATTTGCAACACGAAGCAGAATTCACACAGGTTGTTGCAGCGCCGGATGTCTATATCGAAGGTCGGATGCTCGAAAGCGAGGCCAAGTGCCTGATTATAGCGACGTTTGCCCGTGAGCGTGCGCTCCTCACCATCGCGCCGGATCGTGAGCGCGAGTCGCTCTTCGGCACTATAAAACTGCGTATCGATCACATCCATCACCGGATGATCGTTGATCGCGAGCAATTCATCCCCGGCAAGCACGCCCATTACAGCGGCGGCGCTGCGCGGCTGCACACCCTTGATTTTGCCTGCGTAGGTTCGTTCAATGATTTCGAGATTAGTCACTAGATGAAGTCCAGGGTATCGGTTGTGGCTTGCATTATATCGGAATAAAAACCGCGTTTCTCAGGCGGGACCAGCTTCGCGAGTTGGTACATCGCTTCGCGCGTCATCTGCGCCATTTCATCGCGTGGGACGCGGCTGCGGCCATTCGTGCGGAAGCGGAACGCCGGGCCAAAGCGCGCGACGATCCGCGTCCGGCGCAGGCGTTTGAGATTTGAAAAATAGTCGCGCGTCCCGGCCAACCCGACCGGAACAATTGGCACGCCCGCCTTGATAGCGAGGAAGGTCAGCCCATCTTTGGCTTCGATCATCGTCGGCTGGCGCGTGCCTTCCGGTGCGATCAACGCAATTTCGCCGCGTGCGAGCAGTTTCAGAGTGTAATCGAGCGCGCGTCGGTCCACTGCGCCGCGTGTGACCGGGTACGCGCCCCACAGCCCCATCAGCGCCCCGAACAGTGGAATTTTATAGTTTTCAACCTTGCTCATCGTGTTCAGGAAGCGCGGACGGATGATCAGCATCAGCGTAAGTGGGTCCAGCCCACCGGAATGGTTCATGATAATCAGCGCCGGACCGCTCGCCGGGATATGCTCCCGATTATGAACCTCGATGCTCACGCGCGTCAGCCACGCGCCGACGGGCAGCACCACGCCGCGTATGAATCGCCGCCCGCGCGTGTAGTAGGCCGAATCGTGGTCGAAGACGCGCCACTCACGCTCTTTAGATTGCGCGCTGTCTGTCACGAATTCACCCGCCCTCCCACAGCCGTTTGCGCAGCCCCAGTCGCTTCATATACTTGGCCTGCGTGCTGCGCCCATGTACCCACGCCGGGCTGAGTTTGGTCTCGCTCTTTGCGGTCATCAACGCTTGCCCGAAGCTGGCCGCATCCGCAAAGGGGCGCATATGCAACGTGGAACGCCCGATCTCGAAGCGGATATGCGCGTCGCTGCCGACCGTGCCTGGCTTGCCGATCCGTTTGGCGAGCGCATACGCTTTCACGTTGTCGGTCGGGTACAGGCAGCGCGAATTGAAGATTTCAATCGCATCCACCTGATCGATGATTGCGAGCAGATCAGCTTCCTTCCATGCACCCTTGCGCAGCCGATCATAGGGATGGCTCACGGAGATAAACGCGCCCTGTTCGCGCAGCCGCTTGATCGTCTCCGCTGGAGTCAGGTCGCGCGGGATCGTCGCCCGCACGAAGAAGCACAGCAATTCGCCCTGCGTCGTCATGATCTCCTCACCGACGATCACCAGATTCGGCGCGCGTTTGGCGAGTTCGAGCGCACCCTCCGCGGTATTGTGGTCGGTAATCGCGATGCGGTCCACACCCTTGCGCGCACATTCACGCACCATCTGGTCCAGCCCGATCAGGCAATCCTTCGACCAGACGGTGTGGCTATGCAGTTCGACTTTCCACGTATCATTCATCACAGGCTCATCGATAATGTATGCAATCCGCTCGCACCATCTGGGAATTGTTGCTGCTTCGCCTCGATTTGGCGTTCGCCCGTACCATCGACCGCGCGGCACGTCACCGTCAGATCGCCGCGTTCGGGCAGGTCCGCGCGCCACTGCACCCACGTCTGCCCGCTGAGTGGCGGGGTATGCAGCGCGGCGGGACGCCATTCGCCGCCATTGATCTGCACTTCGACGCCTGCGACTCCGCGTATTCCCGCGAAAGCGACCCCGCAGGCCGTCACGCCGCCATCCGGGTTGCGCGTCACGGCGTCGATGCGGCTCATCGTCTTGTAGATGGCGCTCTCCGTCCACCCTTCGCGCGCCCAGATGCCGCGATAGGGAGCCGTGATCAGTTCGATGCGCGTGAGCCATTTCATATTTTTGAACCCGTACAGGCCGGGGATTTCCATCTTGAGCGGTGGACCGTGCGCCTCGGAAAGAGCGGTCCCATTCATGGCGTAGGCGACGAGGCCGTGTTGCAGCGCGTACTCAATCGGGACGCTCTCATCGTAGCCGTCGCGACCGTAGAATTTTACCTGAACCGCGTCCGCTTGTACACCTGCGTTCGCCAGCACATCGCGCAACGGCACGCCGGAAAAAAGCGCAGTGCTGATCAGCGGACCACCGACCGGGTTGGAGACGCACTGCCGCGTGATGTACGCATCGTTGCGTGGCATCCCGCGCAGGTCATCCACGCTCAGGCGTAGCGCGCGATCCACCGCGCCATCGATCACCAGTTGAAAATCGGGAGAGGCAGGCGGCACGACGGTCGGGAACTTGCGCATCACGTAGAACGACTCGGCGGGCGTCACTTCCGGCGGCGCTCCCGGCGCGGGGAACCCTGCGGCACGCGGCGCGGGCGCTGCAAAGTCGAACAGCTTGCTGCCCGGTTTGGTCGCGTTCAGCGCGGAGAGGTACACCGGCAGGCCATCGATCACGGAGAGCGCCAACCCGCCGAAGCTGAACACGCCCGCACGCGCCAAAAAGTCGCGGCGGCTAATCCCCTTGCCGCTCGCGAGGCGTGCCGGGTCGCGGCGCGTCATCAGGTGAATTAGCGGACCCGTCGCGAGGAACGGCGCGAGCGCGAGCGGCGTCATGTGGTCGGGAAAGCACAACCAGATGAGCAGCGGCATGAATAGCGACGCGCCAACGACCGCAACCAGCGGATTGACTCGCCGCAGGAGCGCATGAAGGGGACCGACAGCCAACCCTAGCATCCCGACAATCATAATCCCGCCCAGCAGCGCGAACGGGAATGAGAGCGGTCCGAGCGCATTTTGCAGCCCGATAGCGTTGTCGGGCGGCGTGCGCTCGATGATCGCGTTCGAGGCGAGGGTCGGCGCGTAGTCGATTTTGAAGAGCAGGTAGAACGGCAGCAGCACCGCGAGAATGAGCATTACGGCTGCCGCGCCCGCGAACGCAATAGAAAGCGAATTGAAGAGACGGGTTCGGGTCATGTGCCAACACTGTACAACTTTTCACAATTATAGCGATGTGGTTGACGACTCGGCACGTATCACAGCACTGGCTCATCTTCAACGCACAGATTAATTTATACGGAAAAACTGTTTGGTAAATGAGAGACAAAGGTTCATTGAAAATCCGCTATCATAGTCAGGTCTTTGAAGCCACATGGAGAGCATAACATGAACCCGGTACAGTCTATTCACACGCCTTTCGGCATTAGTGTTTTTGGGTCATCGACTATTCGGGTAGAACCTGATATTGCATCGCTTGAATTTTCTGTTACGCGCTTCGCCCAACTGCCCAAAGACGCTTTTCAAGACGTGCGAGACGTTACGCAGAAAGTACGCGCATTTCTATCCACTGCAAAGATAAGCGATGTTAGTTCGTCACGGGTGACGCTGAATCAGTCAAACGGTTATGGTCTTCGTGAGCCAGAAGTTTTAGGGTATGTAGCGACGGTTTCATTTAATATTCTGGTACGGAATTTAGATGAAATCGAAAATATTCTTGTCGGCGTAGTCGATGCAGGTGTCAATCAGATCACAGATGTTGGTCTTCAAACAACGCGCTTGAAAGAAATTCGAGCGGAAGCAAGGCAAGGTGCAGTCAGAGCGGCACAGGAGAAAGCCGAAAATTATTGCAACACTGTGGGCGTGAAATTAGGTTCTGTTATTCATATCGAGGACGTAAATCCTGATCGATTAAATAATAGATCAAGTCATGTACACATATCACAAGAAGCGAAGCCCGATGATGATGAGTCAGTACGTGCAATCGACCCCGGAAGTATTGTTGTAAGTGCTGCTGTGCTGCTTGCGTACCAAATCGAAAAAACATACTGAGCAGGGAGTCATTCAAGGCGGTAGCCCGCGTCTTCCGCTATAATGCCGCGCAACGCTTCTCATCCATGCGAGCAAATCCCGTGACCGCAATCATCGAGTGCATCCCCAATTTCAGCGAAGGCCGCCGCCCGGAAGTAATCCACGCGATTGTCGAAGCGATCACCGCCGCCGCGCCTGTCACGCTCCTCGACACGAGCAGCGACCCCGATCATAACCGCACCGTCGTCACCTTCATTGGCGAGCCGGAAGCCGTCGCGCAAGCCGCTTTCGCTGGGATTGCAAAAGCCGCCGAACTGATCGATATGGACCAGCACAAGGGCGAACATCCGCGCATGGGCGCAACCGATGTCGTGCCGTTTGTA
>Ga0123338_10002911_pt1 | contig 15722 bp, 14 predicted proteins | sample grotaG_FD_89793 | JGI IMG/M metagenome (GOLD analysis project Ga0123338, IMG submission 89793) | Glacier valley bacterial and archeal communities from Borup Fiord, Nunavut, Canada, to study Microbial Dark Matter (Phase II) -... | ecosystem: Environmental > Aquatic > Freshwater > Ice > Glacier ...
GGGGAGCGGCAACGCTCGGGATGTGTCGACAACCTGATTCTCGTTGTGCACGCCACTGATATGCGGGGCGGGTGCGCCTTCGCTCACGCAGGATCGCCTGTGTCCGAATCCACGTCGGTCGACAATTGTCCGCTTCGAACGATCAAACGCCCAGCCGGCTGGCTGACCAGCGCTTCGGCAACACGTGCCGCCGGCAGGAGGGTGACGTCGCCTGGCTGCCCAGGCGCGATTGTCCTGGGTGTGCCGCCCAATGCCTTCTCCGCATTCTCGGTGACGAGCAATAATGCGGTTGCCAGTTCGGCGTCGCTGCTCCAGCCGAGCTGATATGCGGCAAGCGCGGCCCGCTGCAACGGATCAGCTGAACCGTGCGGCGACCACGAGTCGCGGATGTTGTCCGACGCCGCGACCACGTTGACGCCGTGGCTCAGCAGTACGTCGATGGGTGGCATCAGCCCTTCACCCGGCGCCGAAGTGATCAACGCGATGCCGGCTGCGGCGAGATCGTCGGCGACGTGTTCGAGTGCATCGTGCGGAACCTGAGCGAGCGCGAATCCGTGGCTTACGCACACCATTCCCTGCATCGAGTGGGCGCGCGTGAATTCGGCGATCAAACGCAGCGTCTCGACCCCGACGGCTCCCGGTTCGTGGAGATGGATGTCGATGCTGCTGCCGTGTCGTTCGGCAAGCCCGAAAACGGTGGACAGATGGGCACGACGATCACCGTCGAAGGTCTGAGGGTCGAGCCCGCCAACCGTCTCGACGCCAGCAGCTAGGGCGATTGACATCTGCTCCGCCGTCCCGGGCGAAGCGAGAATTCCCTGCTGCGGGAAGGCGACGAATGTCAGGTCGACACGGTTGCGGTAGCGGTCTCGTAGCTCGAGGAGTGCTTCGACACCCCGTTGGCCGGTTTGCTCGGATATGTCGATATGCGACCGGACGCGCGTCGCGCCATTGGAGATCAATAGCAGCAGCAAACGCTCGGCGCGAACGGCTGTCGGTTCGACCGTGTCACCGTCGAGCAGGTCACGTTCAGCCCGAATCCGTTCCTGGATTGAACCAGCTGGTACATGCGGATACCAGCGTGGTCCGAGCAGTGTCTTGTCGAGATGAACGTGCGCCTCGACAAGACGCGGAAGCGCAACGAAACCTGAGCCGTCAATCACAGTGACACCGTCGACCACACTGACACCGTCGACCACAGTGACACCGTCGACCACAGTGACACCGTCGACCACAGTGATGCCTTCGACCGGACTGACGCCTGCCGACGACTGCCGACGGTTCTCGACAGCGGCTCCGTCCGATGTGATGACGCCGTCCTCGATGACAAGATCCCGCCTGCCCGCCGTCGTTGTCACGTTGCGAATTTCGAGACGCTGCTGCCAACTTCGGCGCATTGCAACCAACTGGCGCGCCTCCCTCCTGATCATCCGAGACAACGTATTCGATTGTGGTCGGTCGGCAGAAGGCGTTCCCGTTACCAGCACCGGGCTAGGGTCACGTCGGTCAGCCGAGCATGCGGCTGGCGAGTTCCTTGACGAGCTTGGCGGCGAGCATCGCCGTCATCCCGTGAACGTCGCGATCCGGGTTCAGTTCGACGACGTCGCCCCCGACGATCGGGCCCGGCAGTGCGGCAATCACGTCGATGACCTGCCGGCTCGTCAGACCGCCAGGTTCGTGGTGTGAGACGCCAGGCGCATACGCCGGATCGAGGCCATCGAGATCGATCGTCACGTAGACCGGCCCGGTCACCGTGAGCGGATCGAAACGGCTGAAATCGCGGGCCGCGACCGTCTGCACGCCGAAACGTTCTGCCTGGGCTATCTGATGTGGGTTCAACGTGCGGACTCCAAGCTGCAGCAGGCGAACACCCAACCCGGATTCCATGATCCTGGCGAAGGGCGATGCGTGACTGAGGGGATTGCCTGCGAAATCGTCGTACAGGTCCGGATGGGCGTCGATGTGCACGATCGTCACGCCGGAATGCCGACCGGCGACGGCACGCACGATCGGGTAGGTCACGGAGTGGTCACCGCCGATGGAGACGATGCCGGAACCCGTCGCCAGCACCGCGCCGATCGCCGCCTCGATCCGTTCGGCGTCGACCATCGAACCCTGCTCGTTGTCGACGATCACGTCGCCGAGATCGATGAACCGACCAGCGGCGAGATCGACGCCGTTCTCGGCACAGTCGTTCGAGGATCCGCAATGGAGTTGACTGCGGATCGCTGCCGGCGCCCTGCTGGGACCCGCACGGTGCGACGAGTTGGCGTCGACCGGGACACCGACGAGCGCAACCATGCCAGAAGCGAGCGCTGCGAGTGCGCCCGAGAATCGGTTGTCAGCAGACGTCAACACCCGATCACGTTACCGATGAAGTCACGTACTGATGACGACAGGCTCGCCCCAGCGGCGATTCAGCCGATCGGATCGCCGACGCGAACGGACTTGCGGCGACCGTTCAGCGTCGTCACTTCGACGCCTCGATGCGGGTCTGCTGCATGGACGTACGCGTCCGAGACGCCGAGAGAGACCATCACATGACCCGGGTAGTAGAAAACGTCCCCAGGGGATGCACCGTCGAACGTGTCCTTGGCGATCGTGTTGATGATCGCCCGTGACTGATGCGGGATGCTGACGCCGGCCTGCGCCCATGCCCAACTCGTCAGACCGGAACAGTCGAACGAAACGCCAGGGAGCTGCGAGTTGTAGCGGTATCCGGAGCCGACCTGGGTCAACGCCGCCAACATCGCCGTCATTCGAGTGGTGTCGGTGACCGCCCATTGGGAGACGAACTGCGAGGCATCGATACCCGTCTTGTCATCGACCAGCTTCGCAAGGTCATCGAGACGCAGTGCATATCTCGCCGTATCTCCGCTGCGCAGCGCCAGGAGGGCGTCGTATGCCGTGGTGGCGATGGGGGTTCCGCCTGTCGCCGTGAACGACAACAGCGCCCCGGTGTCCGAACGGACGATCGATGTCGGGGATGTCGTCGCCAGAGCCGCACTGGAGGGAGTGGCCAACAGCAACGCTGGTGCGCCGACACCTCCGATCGTGATGGTCAAGGCGGCAATGGTTCGGCGAAGCGAATTCATGTTAAGTGGTGGTCTCCGTGTGTCCTGGCCCGAGGGGCACGTCAGCAACGGTTCGTAACGCTACTGCAATGTTGTTTCAGTGTTGCAATTACCTGTAATAGTTTCGTAATAATTACGCTGCCGGTCGATGCGTCGATGGCGACGGCGGTAGTCAAATTTGCCTATGATTCGAGCCGTGTCGTCTACTCGCCTACTCGTGCTCGGCGTCGTCCGCATCTTTCAACCGATCCACGGATACGACGTCAGACGAGAGCTGCTGTCCTGGCATCTCGACGGCTGGATGAACACCAAGACGGGCTCGGTGTACTCGGCGCTGAAGATCCTCGAGAAGGACCGCCTGATCACTGGCACGGCGTTGGCAGGAGAGCCAGGGCGGCCGGAGCGCACTGAGTACGTCGTCACCGCCGAAGGTGAAAAGGAATTCCAGAAGCTGTTGCGCGCGAGCTGGTGGCAGGTGCAACGCCCAGCGGAACCGCTGATCCCAGCGCTTTCGTTGATGTTGTTCATGTCGCGCGGCGAACTGAAGTCCGCACTCGGCGCCCGGCTGAAACAGCTCACAGCACAGCGGGACGAGTTGGCGTTCGTCAGAGCAAGTATCAAAGACGGAGCGACCGGTGCAGACGGCGACGTGCCGGAACACGTACGCGAAATCATCGACTTCGGAGGCTCGCGGATCAACGGTGAGCTCGAATGGACACGCTCCTTTCTGAAACGGCTGAACGAGGGAACCTATTCGTTCGCCGATGAATGGCACATGGACGGGTCAACCGCGCCGGCGGAAACGATCGATGCTCGCCGGAAATTCAATTGACGAATAGTCAAATTTGACTAGAATGCGACGATGACGAAATCCAACCTGGCGATCGAGTCCCGACAGCTCGCTCGTTCCTTCAAGACGAAAACCGGGCCCGTCGATGCAGTGAAGGGTGTCGACTTCGACGTTTCCGATGGCGAGATCGTCGGCCTGCTCGGACCAAACGGCGCCGGCAAGACCACGACGCTGAGAATGCTGACGACACTGCTGACGCCGTCTCGTGGCACGGCGACAGTCGCCGGAGCCGATCTGATCACGCAATCGCGGGAAGTACGCCGCCGAATCGGATATGTCGCCCAGATCGGCGCTGTGCCGGCGCCCGGCACCCGGCTCGGCGAGGAGTTGGTCACCCAGGCACGACTGCAGGGTATGAACAAGGCGGCGGCGACCGATCGGCTGAAGCAGTTGCTGCCGACGCTCGACCTCGCCGGATTCGAGGGGCGCACGCTCGCCGAGATGTCAGGCGGCCAACGACGCCGATTCGACGTCGCGCTCGGGCTGATGCACGGTCCGAAGCTCGTCTTCCTCGACGAGCCGACCACCGGCCTCGACCCGCAGAGCCGCGCCAACCTGTGGGAGCACATACGCAGCCTTCGTGACAAAAACGGCGTGACGATCGTGCTGACGACGCACTATCTCGACGAGGCCGATGCGCTCGCCGACCGCCTGCTGGTGATGGACGACGGCCAGATCGTCGCCGACGACACGCCTGAAGCGTTGAAAGCGCGGGTTTCGGGCGACGTGATCACCGTCAGCGTCGACGGCGACCTCACCCTCGCCTCGAAGGTGGCAGGCGAGGCTTTGGACCTGCGCACCAACGTCGTCGACGGCAACAAACTCGTGCTGACCGTCGAACGTGGTGACACCGCTGTCCCCCCACTGCTTCGCGCGCTGGACAGTGCAGGGCTGGGCCTCAAGTCCGTCCAAGTCCATCGCCCGACACTCGACGACGTATTCCTGACCCTCACGGGTCGTTCGCTGCGCGAAGACGAAGACGACTGAAAGAGCAGAGCTGAACATCATGAAAATTCTGACCGAAACCTGGGTGATTTTCATCCGCCAAATGCGCCAACTCGTCCGCAACCCAGTCTGGGTGTTCTTCGGCCTGACGCAACCAATCCTCTACCTCGCCCTGTTCGGCCCACTGCTGAAGAACATCAGCGGCGGCGGACTCGGCGGCTCCGCCTCGTACAAGATCTTCGTGCCGGGCCTGCTACTGCAGCTGGCGATCTTCGGTGCTGGCTTTGCCGGCTTCGGGATCATCCAGGAGTTACGTGAAGGTGTCGTCGACCGTCAACGGGTCACACCTGCGTCGCGACTGGCGCTGATCATGGGACGGACGATGTCGAATGTCGTGACGATCGGTGTGCAGGCGATCCTGCTGACGCTCGTCGCCATCCCCTTCGGCTTGCGACCCAACTGGGGCGGTGCGTTCGTCTCGATCGCCGTCATCTGCGTACTGTCACTCGGCATGGCGGCAGCGTCGTACACGATGGGCCTGATCCTCAAGGACGAGGACTCCTTCGCCCCATTCGTCCAGGGTGTGACACTGCCGCTGCTGCTGCTCTCCGGCGTGCTGCTGCCGATGACATTGGCGCCGACGTGGCTGCGTCGCGTATCCCAGGTCAACCCACTCAGCTATGTGGTCGACACCGTGCGGGCGCTGTTCCGTGGCGACATCGCCTCCGCCACCGTCGCCAAAGGATCCCTGGTCACGGTCGGCGTGGCGATTCTGCTCGCATGGTGGGCGACAAGAAGGTTCCAGCGCAACAGCGCCTGACTCGCGCCGCAGCCGTGTCGATCGGAGTCGCGGTCGCCAGAAGTCGCATCGTGTGCTACTTCCACCGACAGCGATTCTGGTCCTGCGGCCTGAGGCCGGATCAGAAGCCGAGGCGGCTGTTCAGTTCGGTGAGCAGATCGGCGATCGGGACACGGACCTGCTCTGTCGTGTCACGCTCGCGGATCGTCACGGCCTTGTCCTCGAGGGTGTCGAAATCGACGGTGACGCACAGCGGCGTACCGATCTCGTCCTGGCGGCGATAGCGGCGGCCGATCGCCTGCGTCTCGTCGTAGTCGACCATGTAACGGTCGCTGAGCGTCTCGCAGATCGCCTTCGCCGTCGGCGTCAGCGTGTCCTTCTTGGACAGCGGCAGTACGGCGACCTTGTACGGCGCGAGGCGCGAATGAAGACGCAGCACCGTGCGCGGCTCACCGTTGATCACGTCCTCGTCGTACGCTGCGAGCATGAATGCCGCCATCGTGCGGTTGGCACCGGCGGCGGGCTCGATGACGAACGGGACATACCGTTCGTTCGTCGCCTGGTCGAAGTAGTCGAGCTTCTGGCCGGAGTGCTCGGCGTGCTGCTTGAGGTCGTAGTCAGTCCGTTGGGCAATACCTTCGAGTTCTCCCCAGCCCCACGGGAACAAGAATTCGACATCGGACGTCCCGACCGAATAGTGGGCCAGTTCGTCCGGATCGTGTGGGCGCAGGCGCAGCATCTCCCGCGGCATGCCGAGGTTGACGTACCACTCGAGCCTGGCGTTGCACCAGTACTCGTACCACTTCGGGCCGTCGGCAGGTGGGACGAAGAACTCCATCTCCATCTGCTCGAACTCGCGGGTACGGAAGATGAAGTTGCCGGGCGTGATCTCGTTGCGGAAGCTCTTGCCGACCTGAGCGATACCGAACGGCGGCTTCTTGCGAGTCGTCTGCAACACGTTCATGAAATTGATGAACATGCCCTGCGCTGTCTCCGGCCGCAGGTAGACGTCGGTGCCCGCTCCCTCGACGACACCTGCCTGCGTCTTGAACATCAGGTTGAAGGCGCGTGAAGCAGTGAAGGAGTCACGTGAACCGCAATTCGGGCAGAGCGTCGGGTCGTCGAGCTGATCCTCACGGAAACGCTGCTTGCACTTCGTGCAGTCCACGAGCGGATCGGTGAAGTTGGCGAGATGGCCGCTGGCTTCCCAGATCGCCGGGGGGCTGATGATCGAAGCGTCGATCAGCACGACGTCATCGCGTTGCTGCACCATCGCCCGCACCCACGCGTCCTTGACATTGCGAAGCATCAGCGAGCCGAGCGGGCCGTAGTCATAGCTGCTTCGGAAACCGCCGTAGATCTCGGCAGAGGGGTAGGCAAAGCCGCGGCGCTTTGCGAGGTTGACGATCTGCTCGAGGTCACTTGCTGGCATAGGGATTCCAGGGTAGGCCACGGCCCTCCCTCGGCCACCCGATTATCAACGGTAGGTAACCGTGGAGGCCTCAGACTCCATCGGGGGAGTCTGAGGGGGCAGTCGCCCCTTCAGTCGGCGGCTCAGGCCAGCATGCTGGCCGCCGCCGACAAAAACAGCGTGGCGAAGCCGCTCATCGAAAGACTCGACGGAACGGAGGGAGCGAGGGAGCGAGGGAGCGAGGGAGCGAGGGAGCGAGGGAGCGAGGGAGCGCAGCGACCGATGCGAACGAGTGACGGCGAAACTACAGGCGTTCGTACAAGGCGACGCTGCGGAGGCGGCGTTCGAGGTGGTGCTCCATTGCCTCAGTGGCCAGGTGACGGACTTCGGCCGTCGCCGGGGTAACGGGCTCGTCGAGCGCTGCGTTCATCCCGCCTCCGAGGATCATCCTCGTCAGCCTCAATGCCTCAACCGAGATCGGCGTGCCCGTACGGCAGGTCCTGCACAACACTCCGCCCTCGTTCATGTCGAAGGCGACGAGATTGTCGGCCTCCCCACAGCGCACGCACGCGCCGAGTTCGGGGCGCACGCCCTCTGCTGCGAGCAACTTCCAGAAGAATGCCGGAACGACCAGCGGCAGCGGTCGCGACTCCAGCGATCGGAGCGCTCCGACGAGCATGCGGTGCAGATGCGGCACAGGTTCACGGTCCGGCGTGATGCGATCGACGACTTCCAACAGCGCGAGGCCCTGCGTCAGACGGTCGAGGTCGCCGTACAGCGGGCCGAGCGAATCGATCGTCTCCGCCTGACTGATGGTGTCGAGCTCGCGGCCCTCGTACACCAGCAGGCTGACGTTGCTCAGCGGTTCGAGGCGTCCACCGAAGCGACTCTTCGTCTTGCGGACACCCTTGGCGACGGCACGGATCTTGCCGTGGCCGAGGGTGAGGATCACGACGATGCGGTCGGATTCGCCGAGCTTGTATGTGCGCAGGACGACACCGGAATCACGGTAGAGGCTCATCGTCGTCGCCTGCAGGGAATCACGAGTTGGCGTCCAGCACGGCGTCTTGAATCGAGTCTGGCGTCGGGTCGAAATCGGGCGCCGAGCCGCTCTCGATGCCGCCGAAGCGACGGTTGCGGTCCTGGTATTCCTTGATCGCCTCGAACAGGTTTTTCGCCCTGAAGTCCGGCCACAGTACGGGCGTGAAGACGAGTTCGCTGTAAGCCAGTTCCCACAGCAGGAAGTTCGACATGCGGAATTCGCCGCTGGTACGCACCATCAGTTCCGGGTCCGGCATGTCCGGGAAGTAGCAGTACTTGGAGATCAGTTTCTCGGTGACATCGTTGGATTTGACACCGTCGTCGATCATCCGTTTGACGGCGTCGATGATCTCCGCCCGACCGCCGTAGTTGAAGGCGAACGTCAGCGTCATCGTGCGGTTTCCCTGGGTCAGCGACATCGACTCGTCCTGCTCGCGCAGCAACTTGCGCGGCACGTGCCAGTCACGACGACCGGCGAAACGGATGCGCACCCCCTGGCTGTGGAGATGGTGCTTGCGACGCTGCAGGATCTCACGGTTGAAATTCATGAGGTAGCGGACCTCGTCGACGGGCCGGCGCCAGTTCTCTGTCGAAAAGGCATACACCGTCAGCCATTTGACACCGAGGTCGAGGGCTCCTTGGACGACATCCCACAGTGCTTCCTCGCCGGCAGCATGTCCCTCTGTGCGCTTGAGACCTCGCCGTTGTGCCCAGCGCCCGTTGCCGTCCATCACACAGGCGATGTGTGTGGGGATGCGTTTCGGGTCGAGCCCGGCGGCGTTGGCGGCAGCAGTGGCGGCGTTGGACATAGCCTCTCGACAGTACCGCCGTCTCCACCCTCCGCTGTGGTCATTGAACGCCGATGCCACCTCCAGGGTCTGGGCCAGGCGGTCTCTACCGCTGCGCTGTCATGCCTACGTGGCGACTCGCAGTCACCCCAATTCCGCCATCACAGAATCCACGTGACCGCGTCGGGTTCCCCGATGCCGACAGGCGACCCCAGTAGCGTGAACTCCCCATGGCTCCCGAGGACGACGCGCCGCTTGCCGCAAGAACGTCAGCCGTGGCCAGGGCAGCAGAAACTGCAGAGCGGACGATCGCCGAGGTCACAGCGACGATGGCCGGCTCGGAGGATCGCCCAGGTCAACGTCAGATGGCAGGTGCCGTCGCCACCGCCATCGCCGAACGCCGGCATCTGATCGTCGGTGCGCCGACGGGCGTCGGCAAGTCACTCGGCTATCTCGTGCCGGCGATCCTGTCCGGCAAGACGGTCGTCGTCACCACAGCGACGAAGGCGTTGCAGGACCAGCTCGCCAACAAGGACCTGCCGTTCCTCAAGGAGACACTCGGGCGGGAGTTCGAATTCGCCGTCCTCAAGGGGCGCTCCAACTACATCTGCGTGCAGCGCTTGAGGGAGGTCCATCACCCCGACCAGTCGCAGATCGAGATGGAGGGCCTCGCCAGTACCACCAAGCTGGAGATCAAGCGGCTGGCGGAGTGGTCGGCAACCTCGACGACCGGGGACGCCGCCGAACTCAGCTGGGTACCGACGGACAGGGCGTGGCAATCCGTCAGTGTCTCGTCGGACGAGTGTCCCGGCGCCAAACGCTGCCCGATGGGAGACGTCTGTTGGGCAGAGGCCGCCCGAAACCGCGCCGCTGCGGCCAATGTGATCGTCGTCAATACATACCTCTACGGACTCGACGTCGCCAGCGGGGGCGTCATCCTGCCTGACCACGACGTTGTCGTCATCGACGAAGCCCACCAGCTCGAAGACATCATGAGCGACACGGTCGGTATCTCGATTTCGGCAAGCCGGTTCACCCGCACCGCACAGACGGCTCGGCGAATCCTCGATGACACTGCCGTGACCGGCGCGGTGATCGACGCCGGTGTCGCGTTGCGAGAGACGATGCAACGAGTGCTCGGCAAACGATTGCCACGGCCGCTCCCAGACGACCTCGTCGAAATCCTCAACGAGGGTCGGCGACGGATCGACGCGCTGCAGGCCGCGCTGCGCAAGGTCGACACACCGGTCGACGATGCCAAGCAACGCGTGATCCGGGCGCAGACGATGGCGACGTCGTTGATGGAGGACATCGATGCGGCGCTCGAATTCGGCGAGCAATCGGTTGCCTTCGTCGAAGGCACCGCAGAAGCTGCATCGTTGGAAATCGCTCCGCTCGACGTCGGCCCGATCCTCCTCGCCGGAATCTGGAACAAACGGACGGCGGTACTGACCAGCGCAACGATCCCGAGTTCGCTCGCCCATCGGGTCGGTATCCCCGGCACGGCCGTGTCGGAACTGAACGTCGACAGCCCGTTCGACTATGCGGCGCACGGGTTGATCTACTGCGCGATGCACATGCCGGACCCGCGCCACGCCGACTACCAGAAGGCAATGCACGACGAACTCGAGGCCCTGATCGCTGCAGCAGGCGGGCGCACGCTGGCGTTGTTCACCAGTTGGAGGGCGATGGAGGCAGCCGCCGAGGCGATCAAACCGCGTGTGAAGGTACCGATCTTCACCCAGCGCGATCTGCCCAAGACAGCACTCGTCCAGGCGTTCAGTCAGGACGAATCGTCGTGCCTGTTCGCAACCGCCGGGTTCTTCCAGGGCGTCGACATTCCCGGCCGTACCCTGTCGCTGGTCACGATCGATCGAATCCCGTTCCCGCGACCTGACGATCCGCTGCTGTCGGCCAGGCGCGAGCTGCTCGGGTCAGCAGCATTCAGCGAGATCGACGTCCCACGAGCGACGATGCTCCTCGCCCAGGCTGCAGGCCGGCTGATCCGTTCGACCACCGACAGGGGTGTCGTCGCCGTCTTCGACAAGCGCCTCGGTACGTCGAGCTATCGATGGAGCATCGTCAACGGGTTGCCACCGATGAAACGAACCCGGAGGCGGGACGAGGCCGAAGCGTTCCTCAGGGCGATCACCGAGTAGCAGCGGCGCAGGGTTCAGACGGCGAACTGCCCGCACTGCGCAGAACTGCCCGCACTGTGCAGAAGTTCCCGATATTCGGCGCTGCGGGGTGTGTAGTCGATGTCTGCTGGGTATCGCACGTTGATGGAGATTCTCATCGCCGGAGGGAGCGGATTCGTCGGCTCGCACCTGACCACCGAACTGCTCGAACGAAAGCACGCCGTGCGGGTGATGACCCGCCATCCCAAGACACGCACCGACGGCGCGACCGACGTCTTCGGCGACGTCGCCGATCGATCCTCGCTCTCCAAGGCCCTCGGCGGAGTGGACGCCGCCTACTACCTCGTGCATTCCCTGGACCGGGGCGACTTCGCCGCCATCGATCGTGAGGGCGCGCTCGCCTTCGGACGCGAGGCTGCATCCGCTGGTCTACAACGCGTTGTCTACCTCGGCGGGCTCGGGGACGAGAACGACGACCTCTCCCCGCACCTCCGCAGCCGCCGAGAAGTCGAGCAGATCCTCATGAACGAGGCGCCGACGACGGCGCTTCGCGCCGGCATCGTCGTCGGTGACGGGAGCGTCAGCTGGGAGATCCTCTGCCAACTGATCGAACGGCTGCCGGTCATGATCACCCCGCGTTGGGTGCAGACGAAGACGCAGCCGATCGCCCTCAGCGACGTCGTCACCTATCTCGCCGACAGCCTCGAACTGGATGTTGCCGGCCAGCACTTCGACATCGGCGGCCCGCAGGCGATGACCTACAGAGAGATGCTGTTGAAGGCGGCCAGGCAGATGGACCGCCGACTGCTGATCCTGCCGGTGCCGCTGCTGACGCCGACACTGTCATCGCACTGGCTACGGTTGATCACCGATGTCGACCTGCAGACGGCCCGTTCACTCGTTGATTCGATGACCAACGAAGTGGTAGTCACGGAACGAGGCCTCGAGCAGTTGACCGGTCATCAGGCGATGCCGTTCTCCGAGGCGTCGAGCCGAGCGCTGAAAGATCGCCAGGCACGAAAGATGCGCACCAAGCGTGACGCCGTCTCAGTCTGAACGCTCGGTCGAATCACCGACAGTCGTCAAGAACCCAACAGAACAACGCCACCGGCGCGCAGTCGCCCTCTCCGCGCTAATCGTCGGAGCCGCGCTGATCGGCGCGACGCTGAGGGTCGAACGGGGCAGTGCCACTTTCTACATCGCCGGGTACGCACTGGCAGCCGTCTGGGTTGTGGCTGCGTTGCTGAGCTTGCCGATTCGCTGGACCGGCGCCATGTTCCACCCGAGGATCGAATTGGCGATCGGCACGGTGGTCGGCACGGCGATGTTCGGGGTATTCGTCGCCGCCGACGAGATCGGGCGTCACATCTCGTTCATCGCCGGCCCGACCGTCAACCTGCTGGCGAAGGCCGATGCCGGCCCTGTCGTTGCTGTGCTCGCACTTGCGTTGGTCAACGGTGTGGCCGAGGAGATGTTCTTCCGCGGCTCGCTTCCTGACGCCGTCGGCGGCCGCACGCCGTTGGTCATATCGACGGTCGTTTACATTGCGGTGGCGGCCACCGCCGGCAACACTGCGTTGACACTGGCAGCGATCGTGATGGGTGTCGTCTTCGCGCTGGTCAGAAGTCGCACCGGTGGCCTGATCGCCCCGATCACGACCCATCTCGTGTGGTCCACACTGGTCGTCCTTGCACTACCGCGATGACCCAGTCAATGACTCGACGTCGTCCGCAAGGCGCCGCAGATCACGTTCTGCTGCTTCCAACTCGCTGACCCGCCTGGCCAGAACATCCTCCGCCTTGGCAAGCACGTCCTTCGCAACGTCGACCTTGGCGACTCCGGCATCGACCGCACCACGGGCAGCATCGAGCGAGGTCTGAGCACGGCCGTACTCCGCAATCAGACGCGTCCTCCGACGCATCTCGCCGGCCGTCGGGCGGGGCTCCGGTTTCGTCTCGATCTCCGACACGGTTTCCGGCTCGATCTTTCGCGCGATCGGCGGCTCCGGCCGTCGCCCTTTCGCTCGTGCCGACTTCGGTGGGCGATTGATCGCCAGGCGAAGAATCGGTTCCGGAGCACCGGCGAAGAGGTCTGCCGGTTCGAGCACGCCTTCAGAACCGACGACGCCGCCGACCAACATGTCGGTCGAGTCGGCGGCGATCAGCGTTCGCAGGACGACCAATACGTCGTTGCGTTTGATGTCGCTCTCGAGACCGAGGGCAGCATCGGCGATCGCCCGTGTCGCTGCGTTGAGTTCGTTCGTCGCCACCCGGAAGTCGTCTCCCGATGCGCCGCCGATCGCCGCCGACTGGGCGTCGCGTGCGCCAGCAACGGACGTCGCCCATCGCTCGACGACCGCCGGGTCCTCCCTGGCGAGCCGGTTCAGCAGCCACTCTGCTGCCTTCGGCCGGCGCAACTTGGCGATCGCTGCGGCGTGCGCTGCCCGCTTCTCGTGTTTCAACCGTCGCACGACCAGTGTGCGTTCGGCAACGAATTCGCCCGGCGGCAAGGCGTAGAGCGCCTTGACCTCATCGACGACCATCACGTCACCTTCCCACGAAGCAGTGTGCGCCAGCCGAACTGAGCAACTCCCAACCATTTCACCGTGTTGAGCCCGAGAGGATGCCCGCCAATACCACCAGGGCCGCAACGGCAGGGAGGTACGAGCACGGCCACATCGCCGCCAGTACCACGGCTCCAGAGGTCAGACGAGTCACCGAAACCGGTCGGAAAATCATCCAACGTATGTAGCCGAAGCTTGCCAGATACAGCGCTGCGCCACCGAAAACGAGTCCCGTCGCTCCTGTCGACAACGCAATGCCGGGATGAGTCACCGCCTCGCGAAGGCCGACAGCGACGGTGATGATCGCGGCGATGAATGCCAGGTGGCCATACGACAGCACTCGGCGGGCGATGTCCAACTGCGCTTGCGCGCTCGCCAATGCATGACGGACAGCGTCGGCGGCAAAGTTGAAGTACACCCACCACAGCCCGCAGCTGACGGCAAATGAGGCGACAACCGCACCCCCGACACCGAAGCTCAACGAGCCGGACGATTGCGCAGACGCGCCGATGACGACCACCGACTCGCCGAGGGCGATGAGTACGAATTGACCGAATCGTTCTGCGAGATGTCCCGCTTCGAACCGCATGCCGCTCAGTCTGCGACGCAGCAATCACTGGGACTGGCGAGTTCGATGAGTGCAGCGACCCCCCCAACGCCTCACGGACCGGGCCGTGCCAGATGGCGCCGAGTGCGAGAACCGGACCGGTGAACACCATGCTGACCGTCACGGGATTGATGGTCCATTTCGCCCGCAGGCGAATGACGAAACCGAGCAGCAGGCGTGCCGCAAGATAGGAGAACGCCAGCAGCATCCCCCTGTCTTCGTACGCCTGTGGCACCGCCAGCGCCACGAACATCCCGCAGAGAGCGACGCCGAACGAAACGAGGCGCAATCCGGGGCCTGACATGTCACTGACGACGGACTGGATCGTCGTGTCGACCCACACCCAGCACACCGCAACGAAAACGATCAACGCCCGCAGCGCACCGGCCCGCGAATGGTCGTGTTCGAGCAGTGTCGACACCTCTGTGACGGCGAAGACGAAGACGAGGTCGAAGAACAGTTCTGCCCATGACCCGCGCTTCTCCGTCGAGTCCGGCATCCTCCCATGATGGCAGCTACGAACGGCTCCTCGTCGAGCGATCGTCCGGCCAACACACCCGCCCGCCATACAGTGGTCGGATGGAATCAGTCGGCGGATGCGATGCCAGCAGAACCTGGGTCAACGCGGCGATCGGCAAGGTCGAAGCTGACGCCAATCGCAGTGCCGACACACATCTCCACGTCTTCCCACTGCTGCCGCACTGGAACGTCGAGCTGTACCTCAAGGACGAATCCGTCCACCCGACCGGCAGCCTCAAGCATCGACTGGCACGGTCGTTGTTCCTCTACGGATTGTGCAACGGATGGATCACCGAGGGAACGACGATCGTCGAGGCATCCTCGGGTTCGACCGCCGTCTCCGAGGCGTATTTCGCCCGCCTCCTCGGACTTCCGTTCATCGCCGTGATGCCGCGGACGACGAGCCCGGAGAAAATCGCCCTCATCGAGATGGAAGGCGGACGCTGCCACTTCATCGACCAGCCAGACGCAATCTACGAGGAAGCGAAGCGCCTCGCCGACGAGTCCGGTGGTCACTACATGGACCAGTTCACCTATTCGGAACGGGCAACCGATTGGCGCGGCAACAACAACATCGCCGAATCGATCTTCGAGCAGCTGTCGATGGAGCCGCACCCGATTCCGTGCTGGATCGTCGTCGGTGCCGGCACCGGCGGGACGAGTGCGACGATCGGCCGCTTCATCCGCTACCGCCGTTTTCCGACGCAGCTGCTGGTCGTCGATCCAGAGGGTTCCGCATTCTTCGACGGTTGGAGCAACAACCGTCCGCAGCACACCACAGGACAGGGGTCGAGGATCGAGGGAATCGGTCGGCCACGCGTCGAACCGTCGTTCATGCCAGGGGTCATCGACCGCATGCAGCAGGTGCCGGACGCTGCCTCGATCGCTGCGATGCGTTTCCTCTACGAGATCACGGGACGGCGCAGCGGCGGGTCGACAGGCACGAACCTGTGGGCGGCGCTCGCTCTCACCTGTGAGATGAAAGAC
>Ga0123338_10002912_pt1 | contig 15720 bp, 11 predicted proteins | sample grotaG_FD_89793 | JGI IMG/M metagenome (GOLD analysis project Ga0123338, IMG submission 89793) | Glacier valley bacterial and archeal communities from Borup Fiord, Nunavut, Canada, to study Microbial Dark Matter (Phase II) -... | ecosystem: Environmental > Aquatic > Freshwater > Ice > Glacier ...
CTTCACCTTCGCGATCCACTCGCGCGGTAGGTTGTCGCGGGTGCGGTCGTAGAAGAGCGGCACGATGTCTTTTTCGAGCATATTGTAGAGCGCTTCGGCCTCGATCTTGTCTTGTAGTGCTTCCTGATCCGCCGGATATTCCTCACCATTACCGATTGCCCACCCAACCGACGGGTCGTAGCCTTCTTCCCACCAGCCGTCGAGGGTGCTGGCGTTCAGGCCACCGTTGTAAATTGTCTTCATGCCGCTCGTACCACTCGCTTCGAGCGGGCGGCGCGGGTTGTTCAGCCACACGTCCACGCCCTGCACGAGCGCGCGGGCAATCGCCATATCGTAGTTCTCAAGAAATACGACACGGCTGCGAAACTCCGGCTGGCGGGAGAGGTTCACGATTTGTTTGATGAAATCCTTGCCGGGCATATCATTCGGGTGCGCCTTGCCCGCGAAAATGATTTGCATCGGGCGTTGCGCATCGTTCAGGATTTTGGAGAGGCGCACCGGGTCGCTGAAAATGAGCGTCGCGCGCTTGTAGGTCGCGAAGCGGCGCGCAAAACCAATTGTGAGCGCATCCGGGTTGAGCGCTTCATCGGCCTGTTCGACTTCCGATTGCGGGAAGCCGCGCGTCGTTAGCGTTTGTTTGAGACGATGGCGGCAGAAGCCGACCAGCCGCTCGCGCCGCCGCTCGTGTGTGCGCCACAGTTCGGCATCGGGAACGCGGTCGATGTCTTCCCAGGTGCGTGTACTGGTCGGGTCGCTGCGCCATGATGGGTCGAGGTAGCGGTCGAAGAGCGTCCCCATTTCGCGGCTGGTCCACGTCTCGACATGAATGCCGTTCGTCACATGGCCGACCGGGACTTCTTCCTTGGGCAGACGCGGATACATCCACTGCCACATATTGCGGCTGACGACGCCGTGCAGCCGTGCGACACCGTTGGCGGCGGTGCTGAGGTTGACTGCGAGGACGGCCATCGAGAAGAGCTGATAGCCGCCCATGTCCTCGCGTCCGAGGTCGAGGAACTGCTCACGGCTGAGGCGCAGCGCCTGCCACAAATATGGGAAATGTTCGTCCACGAGGTCGAACCCGAATCGTTCCAGACCTGCTGGGACGGGCGTATGCGTGGTGAATAGATTGCCCGTCGCGCATATGTCGCGCGCTTCCTCGAAGGTCAGCGAGGGGTTCTTCTCGACCATCAGCCGGATTCGCTCAAGCGCGAGGAAGGCGCTGTGGCCTTCATTCATATGGCACACCGCTGGCTCGATACCGAGCAAGTGCAGCGCCTGAATGCCACCGATACCGAGCAGCATTTCCTGCTGAATGCGCTGCCGACGGTCGCCGCCATATAATCTGTCGGTCAGGTTGCGATCACCGAGGAGCGTATTTTCGGGGATGTTCGTATCGAGCAGATAGAGCGCCACCCGTCCCACCTGCACATGCCAGATTTGCGCGCAGAGTGTGCGCCCCGGAAAGGGCAGCCGGACGAGCATCGGCGTCCCGGCGGCGTCGCGCACTTTGCGCACGGGCTGGTTCGGGTAGTCATTGATCGGGTAGGCTTCCTGCTGGTAGCCGTCGGCGTTCAGATATTGCGAAAAATAGCCTTCCTGAAACAGGATACCGACGCCGACCAGCGGCAAACCAAGATCGGAGGCGCTCTTCATATGATCGCCGGAAAGCACGCCGAGGCCGCCTGAATAATTACGCAGGCACTCCGTCAGCCCGAATTCAGTGCTGAAATAGGCAATGCTCGGCTTCTCCGGGCGCGGTCCGTGCGTCGTGCTGTACCAGGTGGACGTATTTTCATCCATGTAATGATCGAAGGCCGTACACACGCGGTCGAGATGCGCCATGAATGCTTCGTCGGTGGCGGCGGTCTGCAATTGTTCCTGGCTGAGGCGTCCGAGCATCCAGACCGGGTTACGGCCTGTTTCTTCCCACAGGTCGCGGTCGAGGCGGCGGAACAGCGCAATCGTTTCATGGTCCCACGACCAGCGCAGATTGTAGGCGAGTTCGCGCAGCCGTTCGAGGCTGGGCGGCAGGTTCGGCACAACGTTGATTGTTGCGATGGGTCTAATCATGGTATCACCTCTGGGTAGAGCGAACAGCGCAGAGTGTAGCATAGCACGCGCGGAAAGTTCGTAGCATAGATTTAGGCTCAAGTATAGAAGCAGTGTAAACAAGGTAAAATAGTCAGCATGGACTTTCCAATCGTTGACTTGATGGACACGGAACGAAGCCTTGCCTGCGTGGAACAGCATTTCCATCTGGAGGGGATGTATTACCCGAACTGCAGAGCCAGTCGTGAGGAGGCGCGTCACTTTTGGATAAATCGTGGGAGCGGATTGCCAGTGTATCGGTGTCGGCAGTGCGCGGGGGTGTACAACGTGTATAGCCAGACTGTGTTTGTGGAGAGTCAATTAACCGCAGCGCAGGTGGTCTTGCTGTTGCAAGGGATAGTGCAGGGGAAGTCAAACAAGCAGTTTGGGCGCGAACTGGAACTGACGGAAGTGACGGTGTTGTTGTGGCGACATCGAGTGCAAGCACACGCCGAAGCCTTACAACCAGAAACTGCGTTAGAGGACCTGAAGACTGAAAGCGACGAAATGTTTCAGAGCGCGGGGCAATCATGAGAACCGACAAGTACAGGAGTCCATGAGTCGCCGCTTCGCAAGAGTGTTATTCCCACGCTCACGCTCGTTGATGACACGCTCGAACGTGCGTCGCACGCTGTTGAAAAGATCGTGGAGTAGGCGAAGGAATATGCGGAGCGCTACCTCGCTGTGGTTGCTACCTCGCCATAGGTTCAGAACCCGTGCCGCCTTCCGCGCCAGCGCGACACCAAACTGACCAGAGCCAATTATGTTGATACTCGGCCATCCGTGTGCGAACGTTTCGGCAGAGGCCACCTTAGGCGTCAGCAATTACGTACTGTGATGCGGCTTTTGCCATAAGCGTTGCGCCAAGCGCAAGCACACGCTCATCGAAATCGAAGCGCGGATGGTGATGCGGAAAGTTCAAACCTGCTTCCATGTTTGCCGATCCTACGAAAAAGTAGCAACCGGGGATAGTATCCATCATGTAAGCCATGTCTTCTGAACCCATCGTTCGCTCGTCGTCGGATATATGTTCCACTCCAGGTAACGTCGCAGCGAGTTCGCGCACCTTGCGGCTCATCTCCGCATTGTTACGGACAACAGGCATAAGGATTTCACGCTCAATGGTCGCAGGACAATCCATCGCGTCGGCAATCCCACTGACAATTTTGTCGAAGCGTTGAAGCACGATGTCGCGAACTTCTTTCGTGAAGGTGCGAATGGTCCCCTTCAACGTTACCGCATCTGGAATCACGTTGAACGCTTCGCCACCTGAAAGCGCCGTCACGGAGACAACCGCGCTCTCCAGCGGAGAGACGTTGCGCGAAGGGATGGTTTGCAGCGCGGAAATAATCTGCGCTGCCGCTACAACCGGGTCTTTGGCGAGGCTCGGAGACGCTCCATGTCCACCGCGCCCTTGCAGCCTGATAGTAAATTTTTCGGCGGCAGCCATCGCGGGACCATCCGTCGCGGCGACCCAGCCCAGCGGCTTGTCGTTCCAGACATGCAGCGCCAGCGAACGTTCCGGCGCGGGTCCCGTGAGTACACCATCTTTAACCATCGCCAACGCGCCGCCAAGCCCTTCTTCGGCGGGTTGGAATACGAACTTGATGGTTCCAGCCATTTGATCGCGGAGCGGCGCAAGAAGCTTCGCCACACCGAGACCAATGGCGGTGTGTCCGTCGTGACCGCAGGCGTGCATGACGTTCGACGTTTCAGAGATATACTCGGTCGTGTTCGCTTCTGCAATCGGGAGCGCGTCCATATCGAAGCGCAGCAGAATGACTGGTCCGGGCTTGTCACCTTCGAGCAGGCCAACTACGCCCGTTTTGCCGACGCCAGTTTGGACCTCTAGCCCAAGTTCAGAGAGCGCTTTCGCCACGATCCCGGCGGTGCGGAATTCTTGAAAACCAAGTTCAGGATGACGGTGAAAGTCACGGCGGCGCTCGATCATCTCAGGCAGGAGTGATTGCGCTTGTGCATAAAAGTCGGTAGTCATGGGTTTAGCTCCTGATCAGGGAAATATGAATGTTGAATTTGGCTGAATTGATGCAAGCATCGCCCTATCATCGCTGGTTGGGCGTGCGCCTGACCAAAGCCGAAGATGGGATGGTAGAAGTGTATCTGCCCTACCGCGCGGAATTCAATGGGGACGACGAAACACCCTATATTCATGGCGGGATCATCGCCGCACTGATCGATCTCGCGGCGTGCTTTGCGGTTTCCAGCGTGACGCAAAAAGACGCACCCACGCTGGACCTGCGTATCGACTATCTGCGCATGGCGGGCGAGAACACGGATTTGATTGCTACAGCGCATACTGTGAAAGTAGGGCGCACGACTGGCCTTGCGGATGTCGAGGTCAAAACACCGGAGGGACGTCTGATCGCAGTCGGCAGAACGAGCGTGATTATACAGGTCGTAAGCCGTGACGTTTTGACGCAAACGAATACTGCCGGGACACCGCCCCCGACGTCCTGAGCTACTGCTCCTACAGGAGCGGCGTTCACGGGCATCAGCGCCGAAATTTAGGATCAAAGGCATCGCGCAGACCATCGCCAACAAGATTGAACGAGATTGTACAGAAAAACAGGAATAAGCCGGGAAACACGCTCACCCACCACGCCTTGCGGAGCAGCGAGCCACCATCCGCGACCATGTTTCCCCAACTTGGTGTTGGCGGCTGCACGCCGAGACCGAGAAAGCTGAGACCGCCTTCCGCAAGGATGACGAGCGCTACACGCAAGGTAGCATCCACCAGAATAATTGAAACGATGTTCGGGAAGATGTGACGGATCATCAACCTGAAATCGGAAGCGCCGATAGACCGTGCCGCGAGAACGAAATCTTCCCCTTTGACGGCCAGCGCTTGCCCACGCACGATGCGCGCGTTGATCCCCCAAGACGTCAGGCCGAGCAACAGCACCAGGATAGGAATGGAGCGGCCAAACAAAGTCGTGATCGTCAGGAGCAGAAAGAAGGTCGGGAACGCGAGCAGCATATCCGTCAGGCGCATCAAGATATTATCGATCCACCCGCCGAAATACCCGGCCAGCATCCCGACCCCGACGCCAACGCTGATCGCGACCAGCATTGCAAAAATGCCTATGGCGATGGAAACTTGCGAAGCGTACAAGGCACGGCTGAGAATATCCCGGCCAAGCCCATCCGTGCCCATACGGTAGATCGGACCCGGCGGCTTCAAACGGTCATCCAGCACCTGCGCATCAGCAGTGAACGGCGCAATACGCGGTGCGAGTAGCGCCATCAGGCAAAAGCCGATTAGCAGCAACAGACCAAAAACCGCCCGACGATTGCGTAGGAAACGGCCCAAAACTGTCTGGCGTCGTGGTTCGTCGTTGCCATTTGCGCTGTTCAGGCGTGCGGGAAGCACGGTTGCAAGTGTGGTAGTCAATGTGCGTTAGCCCAAACTAATCCGGGGGTCCAGACGGGTATACACAATATCCGTGAGCAGATTCGCGAAGAGGACCAGCAGGGCGGAGAGCATATTCAATGTCAGCACGACCGGATAATCGCGGTTGAGCGCCGCACGAACGGCCAGACGTCCCAGCCCCGGCAGTCCAAAAATGGACTCGACCAATACCGACCCGCCTAGAAGCAGCGGGAGCAGCGACCCGATCAGCGTCACGACCGGGATAAGCGCATTGCGCAGTGCATGAGCGAAGATCACACGGCGCTCACGAAGCCCTTTGCTGCGCGCGGTGCGGACATAATCCTGCCCCAGTGCGTCAAGCAGGCTGGACCGTGTATAGCGGATGATCGACGGAAGGATGCTTGATGTGAGGACCAATACAGGCATAATCAGATATGGGACCATTTCCACAAGATTATTGCTGGTGGAGCCTATCGGACGCAAGCCGCTGGCCGGAAATAGCTTGAGCTGCTCGCTGAAAATCAGAATCAGCACCAGCGCGAGCCAGAACTGCGGCAGCGCAACACCGATCAATGCGCCCGTCGTCGTGATCGTATCAAGGATTGAATAGGGACGCCGTGCCGAGATGAGCGCGATGGGAATACCGATGACAAGACCGCAAAGTATGGCGCTTGCCGAGAGTATCAACGTTGTCGGCAAGCGGTCGGCGATGAGCGTGAAAGTGGTTTGTTTCTCCTGAAAAGACCGGAGTTGTCCGCTGAAGAAGTTCGCCATCATCTTAAGATATTGCACTGGAAGCGGGTCGTTCAGGCCAAGCTGTTCGGCGAGTACCTTGCGGTCCACCTTGTTCAAAACTTCCGGCGGGAAGAGCGCGACGATGGGATCACCGGGCGCGAGCCGGATAATCATGAACGAAATGAACGTGATGCCGATGAAGACGGGGATGATTTGGAAGAGTCGGCGGACGAGGTAACGCTGCATGGGTGTGTTGTTCTCCCGCTCGTGGGTTCAATTCAGGGACGAAGAGAAACCTTCGTCCCCGGCTATCGGAAAGCTACTTCGCCCACTCCCACTGCCCGACGGAGGAGAACAGAGCCGACTGCGATTTGACTTCCGGCACTTTGAGTTTGCTGGAATAGGCAATCAGGTTGTCGAGCCGGGTCAGGTTCACCCAGACCGCTTCCTGCTCAAGTATCTCTTCTGCGCGCCAATATAGTTTGTTACGCTTGTCGGCATCGAACTCGGTGGGCGCATCCTTCAAAATCTTCTCGAATTCATCCGTGCTTGCCCAGTGTACCCAGTTCTGCGGTTGATCCTTGCCGAAGTTGCCGAGCAATTCACCCTGCGGAATCTGCTCGAAGGCGAACCAGCCGCTGATACCGATCTGGTAGTTGCTCGTTCCGGTCAGATAATCCGAGAAGTAGGTATTGAAATCAACGACCTTGATCGCCGTTTCGATACCGACAATCTTGAGATTTTGCTGGATGATCTGCACCTGATTCTGGTACAACGGACGGTTGAACGTCCCCATCTCGACGCTGAATTTGGTCCCATCTGCGACGCCCTTGACGCCTTTGGCTTTCAGCACACCGTCGCTGTTCGCATCTGTCCAGCCGACTTCCGCAAGCAGTGCTTTGGCTTTATTGAGGTTGAACGGATAGCCTTTCAGGGTCTTGTTGTACTCCGGCAGGCTGGGGTGAACAATCGACGTAACCTCAATCCCGAAGCCGCCGCCAACCGCCTTGATGATCGATTGCCTGTCGATGGCGTAGCTGATCGCCTGCCGGACGCGCACATCCGCGAACAGCGGATTTTTCTGGTTGAGCTGTAACATGGTGAAGTTCACGCCGGGGAGCTGCAGGGTCTTCACAGCAGTGTTGGTTTTGAGGTCGCCAAAATCATCTGGCAGCACTTCTGGCACGATGTCTACTGTACCGCCCAGCAGTTCGGTGATCTGCACGGATTGCTCCGGGATGATCTTCCAAATGTAGTTTTTGATCTTCGCTTTGTCGCCGTAGTAGTCATCGAAGCGGGTGTAGGTCAGCAACTCGTCGGTCTTCCACGCGATCAGTTTATAGGGTCCGGTTCCGATGGGCGAACGCGCCTGGCTGCTGGTCGCCAAATCCTTCACGGGGACCGCTTTCAGGACGTGCGCGGGCAGGATATACCGCGCGCCTTGCAGATTGAGGAACAGCGCGCTGGGAACGAGCGTCGTGAGCGAGACCGTGTGATCATCGATCACCTTAATTCCTTCGATCTCTTTCGCCTTGCCGTCCTTGTACTCCTGCGCACCTTTCAGCGCCAGCGAGACATCCGAGGCCAGTCCAGTGTAGTCCTTATCCGCCGGGAACGTGAAGCTATAGCTCACATCGGCGGCGGTGACGGGCTGTCCATCATGCCACTTCGCATCCGGGCGTAGTTTGAAAGTCCATGTCAGTTTGTCGGCGGAAACTTCCCACGAGGCTGCCAGATCGCCGACGAGTTTTCCGTCGGGTCCAGCCTTCACGAGCGCGTTGTAGAGGACGCGCATCGCGAACCCGGCGGTCGAGGTGACGGCATAATCCGGGAATAGAAAATCCGGCTGGCGCGAAAAGGCGAGGACGACGGTATCCGGCTGCGCTTGCGCGCTGGCGGTGCGGGGCAGTGCGGCGACGGATAACACCGCAAGCAGGACGAGGATGAGACGTTTCATTGCATGGTTCCTTTATTCCAGCGAATCAAATCAGACGCGCGCAGGGCGGCGGTCTACCGCGATGACGCCCTCTTTGAAAACGAGCGTGATGCAGGGCATTTGCTGCAAAATGCGAATATCGGTCAGTGGATCGCCGTCGATCACAACCAGATCGGCCAGCTTGCCCGGCCCGATAGTCCCCAGCGAGTCAAACATCCCAATATTCTCTGCGGCGTTGCGCGTGCCGCAGATCAACGCTTCCAGCGGCGAGAGGCCATATTCGACCAACAACTCGAACTCATACGCATTTCCTCCGTGCATCACGCCCGGCATGGCCGCATCCGTGCCGAGCGCGATTTTCACGCCCGCTTTTTTGGCGGCTTCAATGGCGCGTGGTCCCCAATCGACGTGTTTCTTGATCATCTCCTCGGAACCCTTGTAGGTCCACGTCCCGGCTTCGATGGATTTGAGCGCGGCGGGCGTCACCGAAAGCGTTGGACACAGGTAGGTTCCGCGCTCGGCCATCATGCCTGCGGCTTCGTCATCGAGCGGATAGCCGTGTTCCACCGAGTTCACACCTGCGCGGATGCAGTTCTTGATCCCCTCGATGCTGGAATGGGCATGTGCCGCGACGCGCAACCCGGCGCGGTGCGCTTCCTCCACACCGGGGATCATCTCTTCGGTGGTATAGCCCTGCCTTCCGCGAAAGGGTGGCGAGAGCGCGGGGCGCGTGCCACCCATGAACTTGATCACGTCTGCGCCCGCGACGATTTGCTTGCGCACCGCTTTGAATACTTCATCGGGACCATCGGCCACGATTGCAAAATCGCCGGGACCGCCTTCCGTGCCATGTCCGCCCGTGTGCGTGATGCACATCCCGGAAGCACGTAGCCGCGCCCCAAACGTCTCCCCTGTATCGATGCTATCCCGCAACGCAAACACCGCATCGTTCGGATTGCCAAGGTCCCGCACGGTTGTGAAGCCCGCTTCGAGCGTCATCCGCACGGCCTGCACACCGTAAAGGATCGAGCGCGCCTTCCAGTACGCCGCATCCCGCACCGGGATATAGCGCACGATGGGCGGCGGCGCAGCCGGGTCGGGATTCCAAAGGATATGCACATGCGCGTCGATGAAGCCTGGCAGGAGCGTTTGACCCCTGAGATCGATACTCGCAACATCCGGCCGGACGTCGTGCGTCTGGCGAATTTCGGCTTCTGCACCGACTGCGACAATATGCTTTCCATTCAGCAGCACGGATTGATTGTCTCGCGGTGGCGCGCCCGTCCCATCGATAAGCCGTGCATTCATCAATAGTTGTATGGTGTCACTCCTCACGGCATAGAAAAACAAAAACCGACCTGCGGGGGGTCGGCTCTGCACGCTCACTGCACAAAAAGCAGTGGTTTACAATGCAGTCGCCAGCCCTGATGAACACATGCCGCAACAAATCACGTTGAAGGTGCGCGTACAGAGTGAATTAGATGGACAGGCAAGTAGTGCACACAACACGCTTCGGAACTTCGTTAATTGTAAACCGACGTGAGTATGACAAGGCACGTTTTCTCTGTCAAGAATCTGCTTCTGGCAATCTTTACAAATTCAGTGATCAAAAAAAAGTGCTAAAGCGACCAGATAGGGATAGCGTCGGTGGTCGGGTAGCAGGCTTCAAGGGCGCGACGCAGGCAGGCACAAAATGCTTCTCCGAGTGCAAAATCTCCTCACATCCTAGAATTGATTATGCGTACTTTCACACTCCATCTGTTGATCAGGCGCGCGGCAGAATTTACTTGTTCAGGTGGAATAACCCTGAAGATAAGCAACAGACTCACTGTTCCCAAACTATAGATAGTGAGCCGTAATAAAAGTCCCTCCACAAATGAAGATACCACGAGAGCTGGGATCAAAACTGAAATACCGCAAAGGAACAGCAGCCTCAGATACGTGGGTGGACCTAATAACTTCCAAGTCGCGGCCACCTTGATGAAAACAACTGTGAGTTCAACTATAAAGTAAACAACCGCTAATCCTGGTCCCCCGTTCCTTTGTGCGACGAGAAACCCGATTGCCAGTGTAAGCAGAATACCCCACCCATCAATGAGGGTCTCTCGCCAGGGTTTATTCATCGCGAAAAGGATGAGGCGGTACATAACGCTGATTGCGGATACGATGGATGCGGCGGCTAATATCCTGAGAATTATGACTGCCGGTTTGTAACGAACTCCGAACAGAATTGTCATAAATTCTTCTGCAAACAAAATCATAGCAACTGCCAGTGGAAGCAGTATGACAATATTCAGCCATGCAACGAGTTTATACAGTTTAGCGCGCTCTTCGCGGGAACTCGCGCTCGTCCAATTTGGAAAGAGCGCTATCAATAGCGATTGTGGCACTATCAACAAGACGCTCACTGCCGCAAAAGCAACTGAGTAGTATCCAAGTTCTTGTGCAGGCGCTGCCGCTTGAATTATGACGATTGTGAGCTGAGCATACGTAACAGACATCATAACGGCAATGCCAAGCGCACTCCCATCAGCGATCAGACGCCTGAGTAGTGTCCAATCCCATCTTTGGTAGACCTGCTGCTGTACTCTGTGACGAATCCACAACCATGCAAGCAGCGTGCGGATGAGGTTTGCTAAAACAGCCCCTACGACAATCCCTTCTGCATTTTGTGTCACAGCCGCCGCAACGCTTATACTGACTAGGTAGATGATGCGGTCGAGAATGAGGATCGCGCCGGCTAGATCTGCCCGTCCTTGTCCAAAAAGGACCCATGTGGCGGGATCGCCCGTGAACTGCATCATAGCCAGTATTCCCGCGATGATCAGGAGTTGCCGCTCCCCAGACCAGGGGTTGAATAATAAAGTGGCAATCACCAACAATAACAGCGCAGCAATAGACAACAGCCAACGTACAATCGTGGCATTCCAAAACACCTGTTTTGCGCGGTCCGGCTGTAACGTAACCTCGCGTATGGATACGTAACGTACACCGAGTTCCGCGAATAATCCAAAAAATACGGTTGAGGAGGCGGCAAACTCGTAGCGACCATATTCAACAACCGATAGCTTTGTCGCGATCTGTAGAAATGTCGCGATAGCTGCAACTGCTGCGGTTCCCTGTGCGATTAGAATAACAACAATATTTTGCACTTCCTGATGCTTAAATTTCATAGACGTTTAAGCCTTCTTTGAAGCCTAGTCCACAGAATACTCCACGCCAGACGGTCACCAAGAAGCGCGAATATGGGAAGCACAAGCACCCACCGCCCTATCTGCACCCATTGACGGTTACCATGTGCTTGATGCAGAAGCAGCTCATAGATCGTATTAAGACGGGTGATTGTGCTGTGGAGTGTGAAGCGCTCAATTGCCAATGCACGCCCGTTCCGCTTAAAGGTTTCAGCCTTATCCGGGTTACCCAACATATGTAAGATTCCGTTTGCGAGGTCTGCCGGATCAAGTAGGTTGACCAGCACTCCCGTAACTCCATCCTGTATACTGTCTACCATTCCACCCGTCCGCGTTGCAACAACGGGGCAATTCATCAATAGAGATTCGAGCGTACCGCCCAAATTCTCAATAATAGAGGCTTGAACGGACACGTCCAGCGCTTTGAGTATGTTTCTGACATCCGACCTGAACCCGGTAAAGCGTAGCTGATCTTCCAAGCCGAGACGCGCCGCCAATTCCTGCATTTTCTGCATCTCTTTGGGACCGTCCTCGTCCCAGCCTGAGCCGACCAATAAAAATCTGGCGTCTGGGAACTCGCGTAAAACTATTGGCGCAGCCTGGATGAAATCCTCCTGACGCTTGTTTGCGCGATTGCGTAGCTGAGGTGGGGTTGCCCAGGTCGCAGGCCGAGGTGGGTAAAAATAGGCGATCATACCGATTAGTGGCGCAGTGGAGGACCACCCGAACTCGGCTCGAATATCAACTGCTTGAGTAGTCACTGGGTCAAAGCGCGTCTCATCAACACCATAATAGGTCAGGAACAACCGTCCCTCCCGAATACCCATCGCGCGATATAGATTTAGCGTATACAGACATGATGGGATCAACCCGCTTTCCATCCAGCATGTCGCCCTATCTATCCAACGTGGCGTATCAGCCTCAAGATGATAGGGGGACGCTATCATAGCTAATCGTACTGGTACATCCGCCAGCCAAGCGGCTAGGCGACCCAAAACCATTGATTGGAACAAATGTGTTTGCACAACATCAAAGCGTTTTCGTCGGAGCAGAAGCGAAAGTGTCCACACGCGGCCTAGCAAGATAGGCATTGCGACAAAGCGTGTGGGAAACTCAAAATCAAAAGTCTCAAATGGAATGTTCTCGTTGCGGAGTTTACTGCTTAGATTTCCATTTCCTTTAGAGATGATTGCACTGACGTCCCACCCCTCTCTATCACGCAGCTCGCGTAACTGCTCGACCATCCAGGTCGCGCCTTCGGTTGTAGCTGCGATGTGACATAGCTTGCCCTTTTTCGGCAGCTTGAGAATGGACATTTTTGACTTCTATATGCCAATTTGATTTGCAGCGGATAGTTGTGTCTCTGGGATGATTTGCTTCAGAAGTGTGAGTACCGCATCAGTATCATTATCTAGAGCAACCTGAATAAGCCGATTTATCATTGTATCAGAGTCAAGGGGTAACAGAACTTTACTGGTTGCTAGAAAGATTTTATGGTGATGAGTGCGATTGTGTATTTCATCATCGATGAATAGCTCTTCATACAGCTTCTCACCGGGACGTATCCCGGTATAAACGATTTCTATGTCCTGATCGACTTGCAAGCCGGAGAGTTCAATGAGATCGCGCGCAAGATCCAGAATTTTGACGGGTTCACCCATATCTAGCACGAACACATCTCCACCGCGTCCCATGGTCGCTGCCTGTAAAACGAGCTGAACTGCCTCAGGAATAAGCATGAAGAAGCGCGTCATCTCAGGATGGGTCAGGGTAACTGGACCACCCTGAGCGATCTGTTCCTTGAATGTGAGTACGACACTACCTCGGCTACCCAGTACATTCCCAAAGCGCACTACATCGAAATGTTTGGCTGTTCGTACAACTGCAAGCTGCACTAGCATCTCGGCTACCCGCTTGCTCATACCCATAATGCTTGTTGGGTTCACAGCTTTATCGGTCGAAATCAGTACAAAGTGTTCAGTTCCCGCACGTTGACAGGCTTCAAGCAAGTTCTTCGTGCCAAGAACGTTGTTGGTGATCGCTTCTACGACATTGTGTTCCATCAATGGAACATGCTTATGTGCAGCGGCATGAAATACGATATGAGGTCTATATTCCTCGAAGATACTGTAAATACGCTTTGCAAAGCGAATATCAGCGACTACCACCTTGATTTGTGTTTTCTGGTTTTTAGAAACCTTTAGAGTATGTTCCAGTTCATTCTGTATGCTGAACAGCGAGTTCTCACCATGTCCAAGGATGATCAGCGTATCCGGCTCACTCCTCAAAGCTTGGCGGCAAAGCTCACTACCAATAGAGCCGCCGCCGCCCGTCACCAGCACACAACGACCATGCAGCAAATTACCGATTGAGGTCAAGTCGGTTTGCACGGGTTCACGGCGCAGCAAGTCTTCGATCTGAACGCTGCGCAGTTGATTCACGCGAATTGAGCCATTTACGAGTTCGTGCAGGCTCGGCACGGTCCTCACCAGAACTGGGAGTCGCTCGCATCTGTGCGTGATTTCGCGGATTACTTTGCCTGATGCGGAAGGCATAGCAATAATTACCTGCTGCACATTATACTGCGTTACCAAATGCTCTATATCGTGAAGTGTACCCAACACTGGCACACCACGAATGTGTAAATTCTGTTTTGCTACATCATCGTCTACAAACCCGACTGGTCTTAGGTTCGCGTTTGGATTACTCTGAAGTTCTTGCAACACTATCGCCCCGGCATCTCCTGCACCGAAGATTAATATCGGGATCGTTCGGTCGGATTGGTCCTGTCCTTTGAGTTGCTCCAAGAGGCGCGGAACAAGCCGCGGCACGGCTGTACTGACAGCAAGCAACAGTAAAAAGTTGAATGGTACAGAACGAGGTGGTGGCAGGATGCCGATGGCATGTGTGAGGGTGAAACTGAATATGCCTGTAAGGATGGCCGCGACGGTCGTAGCTACTACAATTCGCAGCAGGTCCTTCCCGGATGCATAACGCCACAAGCGCTTATACAACCCAACACGCCAAAAGATGAAAGGCACAATGAAAATCGCCGCGCAAGCAAAGACCATGAATGTTGACCAATACAATCCTCTGGAGAACGTCAAGTTTTCTAGGCGCAAAGTAAAACTTGCGTAAGCAGTCACAATAGTAAGTAGAATGTCCAGCCTGAAAATACGTTGATTGCGCATGTTTATTCCTGAGTGTAGTTTCGGCTAACTGGTGGGGTGGAAAAAGAGGGTAACGGCGACAAGCTATGGTAGGCTTGATTTACGACAAAAAAGCAACCAAAGCAGGCACCATTAGTATGCTCAATGATACCGTAAAAGCGCTGAGTGAGATGACCAAAGGATTGCCCATCGGGACGAATTTAGGCTTGCTGCATTGACTATGGATGCTGGTGAGCGGGGCGTTGCTGTCCAATCGTGGTGCGTTGTTCGGGGGATTGAAAAGCAGCGGGTTGAGCGAGTCAGTATGGAACGGGTACATCCCCGCGATGGGAGCGAACGGCGGTTATGGATGGACTTGCTCGGTCAAGTACAAAAAGGCGTGAAGGACAACGCTGCGGTGGTGGTCGATGCGGGGGTGAAAATCAGTCAGTTGCAGGCGCGCCATATCGAACGCTACGTGGTGCGTCTTTCGAGCAACTTCAGCGCTGGACGGAATACCTTGCCTGTCCATACGCGCGGACGCAAGCCGATTTATGGGGCGGTTGTGCGTCCGCTGGCGCGCACCCGCAAAGGCCGAACCATTCCTGCCACGCCGCCCGATGAACACCTGACCTGGCTGTACGATGGGCGAACCATCGCCATTCAGGTCTGGCGAGAGTTGGTCTTACCCAAAACGGTTCCCAGCCTGACCCATGAAACCTTTGATGTCTATGCCTTTCATGACCCGTCCTTCAAACAACCCTGGCTGCTCGCAACCGCGCTTCCAATCGCTGCTCAAAGCGTCTACACCCTCTATCCTCTCCGCTGGTCGGTTGAGCAACTTCCCCTGGCTGCCAGGCAGATGCTCGGCACTCATCGCCAGTTCGTCCATGCGCCCGAAGCCATCCACCGCTTGCCTGAACTCGCCTTCCTGACCGGCTCCATCCTATCCATTCTGGCGGCTGCTTCTCCACCGCTCCCCACCGGCTTCTGGGACCGCCACCCTAAACCAACCCCTGGTCGTTTCCGCCGCGCCTTATTCGGCAAGCCATTTCCCAGGGATGCCCCACTTCCCGACCATTTCAGAAAAAAGCGCTCTGCAACCGACCATTTCCCAAAAGACCATCTCGCTCGTCTCCCAACTTCCCCTCCCATTCAACCTGATCCTGTCTCGATTGCGGCCTGACCGCCAGAGACCCGCCCATTTTTAGCGGAAACTAAAGTTCC
>Ga0123338_10002913_pt1 | contig 15719 bp, 13 predicted proteins | sample grotaG_FD_89793 | JGI IMG/M metagenome (GOLD analysis project Ga0123338, IMG submission 89793) | Glacier valley bacterial and archeal communities from Borup Fiord, Nunavut, Canada, to study Microbial Dark Matter (Phase II) -... | ecosystem: Environmental > Aquatic > Freshwater > Ice > Glacier ...
CCGCTGGTGATGCGTTTTACGTGTTTGCCAGCGGCATCGATCGTCCAAAGGTGTTGCGGAAGCGCAGCGGTGCGCGTCGCCCAGTGATTGTCGCCGACATCGAAGGCATCTTGATGTGCGTCGATCGCCTTCTGATTGGGTGCGGGGTCGCGCGTCACGTACGCAAACGCGCGTCCGTCCGGTCGCCATTTAAATTCATCGATGCCTTCTTTGGCGTTCGTCACGCGCAAGGCATCGCCGCCGTCCATCGGCATCACGAAGAGCTGCGCCGTCTTGTGATCGACATCGGAGGCCGTAAAAGCAAGCCGATCGCCGCTCGGCGACCATGCCGGTTCGCCGACGTCGTCCCGACCACGGGTGAGAACTTTCTCGGCACGCGTACGTACGTCGATCAGAACGAGTTCGTTCTTATACAGGTCTTTTTTAAAATCGGCGCGGCGAACGACGAGTGCGATGCGTCTCCCATCGGGCGATATCTCGGGCGACGAGAGCGAGACCATGCCGCGGAAGTCTTCGAGTTCGAACGGCTTGGGCGCGGCCGCCGGTGCGGCAAGCGGAAGCGCGACGAGAGTCGCGAGTACGGCAAATGCAAGACGCTTCATTTCAGATACTCCGAGAACCAGTCGGCCCACGCCCGGTACACCATCTCGCGTCCGACCGGATCGGCTGGAAAGTGGCCGGCCCGCGGAAAGGCGGTAAAGCGAACCGGCACGTGATTGTCTTTGAGCGCGTGATAGAGTGCGTAGGACTGCACGATCGGTACGCGCTGATCGCCGGTATCGCTCAAAATGAGCGTGGGCGTTTTGATGTCGCGCGCAAACGTGATCGGCGACTCCGCAAGGTAGGCTTTGCGGCCCTCCGCCGTATACGGACCCGGGCCGGGAATAAAGGCTGCGCCGAAATCCATATTGATATCCGCCAGCGTCGATTGTGCGATCCAGTCATTGACCGCAGCGCCCGAGACGGCGGCCTTCCACATGTGCGCGTGACCGATCAACCACGAGGTTTGTAACCCGCCACCCGACCAACCCGAAACGCCGATCTTCGATTCATCGACGATCCCAAGCTTTTCGACGGCGGCAAGACCGGCGAGATTGTCGGCGCCGGGGCCGCTCGTCACGTGCCCGACGATGGCTTGGAGATACGCATCACCCAGATTGTCGCTGCCGCGATAGTTTGGTTGCAGCACGATGAAGCCGCGGGCGGCGAGTACTTGCGTAAAGCCGCTGAAGTCTTGCGTCGATGTCGAAACCGGGCCGCCGTGAATCTCGAGTACGAGCGGATACTTCTTGCCCGCTACATAGCCCGGCGGATACGTCAGCACGCCATTGGCACGAAACCCACCCGCGACGTCCCATTCGATTTTCTCGGACTTCCCGATCGCGTAATCGGCGATCCAAGCATTTTCGTTCGTGAGTCGGCGCGGCGCGCTCGTACCGGGCGCAAGATAATACAGTTCGCGCGGCGCGTTCATGGTCTCGCCGACGAAGGCGATTCCGCCATCGTTTGCAACCGCAGCGCCGCCGTCGAAATCGACGTCACCGAGATCGACTTTTGCCGGCACAGCACCGATCGGCTGCATCCAAAGAACGTTGCGCACGCCGTCAGCCGTTGCGATTGCGAGCGTCTTGTCGCCCGGCATGAAGGCCGACCAGTGCACGTTGCGATCGAGCGCGAGCGTAACGAGCTTCTCTTTTGCATCGGTCAGCGCCAGTACGTGCAAATCGTTTTGCAAATACGCCGATTCATGTCGCGGCATCGAGAGCGCAACGAGCGTCCCGTCGTGTGAGATCACGGGGTCGCCCCCGGCACGTGCGGGACTGATCGCCCGATCGCTATTGCCGGCAACGTCGTGGATCATCACCTGCGCTTTGATGAAATGCGCGCCGACGGCATCGGGCTGGCGGGCATAGAGAATCCCTTTGCCATCGGGAGTCCAGGTAATGCCCGAGGCGAACTCTCCGCTCGGCAAACTCCACGTCCCGCTGGTCAACCGTTTTGCATGCGTACCGTCGGCATCGACGATCCAAATGTGCGAAGGCGTCGCCTTCTCGCGCACGAGAAAATGTTCGTCGGTCACGACGAAGGCGTCGTTATGTTGGTCGATTTGCTTCTTGTTGACCGGTTCGTCGCTCGTCACGTAGGCGATCGCCCCACCATCGGGTCGCCACGCAAAGCTCTGCACTCCGGCCTTGGCATCCGTCACCTTGAGCGCATCGCCACCGCTCATCGGCATCGCATAGACCTGCGGTGGCTTGCCGCGTTCGGCCGAACTCGCAAAGGCGATCCGATCGCCGCTAGGTGACCAGCGCGGCGAAAATGCACCGGGCCGTTCGTGCGTGAGCGTTCGCGACGAGCCGCTCGCAACATCGAGGAGCACGAGTTCGGAATCCGTGCGATCGTCTTTCCAATTCGTCCGCGAGCGAATGTAGACGATGCGTTTGCCATCCGGCGAAATTTGCGGCGCTGAGACGCCGACCGTGCGCCGCAGATCCTCAAGGGCAAGCGGTTTTGCTTGCGCACCCGCAGGCGCCACGACCGAACCGAGCAGTGCGATGAGGGAAATGGCAAAAAGTACGCGAGACGAACGCTTCACGACATGGCCTCCTGATTGGCTACGAGCCGGGTGCGCTCCAGGCGACGCGCTTACCTTCCCGCCTTTGCCCGAACGAGTTCGCCAAATGCACGAAAGATGCGCGGCACGGCTTCGTGCTTGTACGCATAGCGGACCGGCTCGTCTTCAACGTGCACGAACATCGCGGCATCCGCTTCGAACACGATGAGCTCGCCGGCATGTCCGATCGAGGCGTCGATGCCGAAGTAGTCGAGCCCAAGACGTTCGGCGATTACCGCAAGGGCGTCACGATGCACGCCGAAGACCGTCGTCCAGTCGGCAAGAAAACGCATTTCTTCTTCGCGCATCCAGGCGTACTGATCCATCGGCGCGCTCAAATAATGAACGACCCAGTGCGGTGATATCGCCAAGTGATATGCGAACGGAACGCCGCCCACAAACATGATGCGGTACTTTCGGTACAAGCCATCGGCGCTTGCATACTCGAGATAGTCGCTCACATCGTACTCAGGCACGTTCGTTACCGCGCGATACGCCGCCAGCTGCTCCGCGTGATCGAGCCGCGCGACGCCGCGTCCACCGTGCGAATCGACCGGCCGGATTACGACCGGATAGCGACTTGCCTCGATCTCCTCGTTGCGCCCGAGTCGACGCGTCTGCGGCACACGCACGCCGGCGATTGCACCGAGTTGTTGGTGGAGCTGTGCGCGGACCGTCCGCGTGACGTGTTCGGGGACGTTGATCGCCGCGCGTCCCGAGCGTTCGATGACCGTGCGCGCTTGCTCGAGGGCCGGTCGTGAGCGCTGCAGATCGCTGATAGCAACGACGATTACGTCGTGCGCCGGGAGCGGATTCGGCAAGGCGTCTTCGGTCAGATAGAGATGGATCAATTCGAATGCACCATCGAGCAACAGGTCGACGCTGACCTCGTCTTCCCACGAGACCGGCGCGTGCAACACGAGCACGCGGACCGGGTGCGCGAGGTTCCCTGGCCGCACGTAGACGCGTTGCAACGCGAGCGCTGCCGCGAGGGCCATCTCTGCCGGGACTTCATCGTCGAGCGACCGCGCCCGCAGCGAATAGCCAAGCAACGCTTCTGCAAAATCGGGCCGGAGTGCCGTAGCTCGCGCATACGATGCGAGCGCCTCGTTCAGACGCTTCTGCCGCATCCGAATCGCTCCGAGAGCTGCGTGCGCTTCGGCGAGCGCGGGATCGCACAAGAGCGCGCCGCACACGATCGCATCGAGCGTCCCCAAGAGCGGTGTTTCCAATAAGAGCGTGCCGATCTCGCAGTGGACCGAAATCGACGGATCGAGCGCACGGGCTTGCTCGAACAATTTGGCGCCGCGCTCGGGGTCGGGACACAATCCAAGCGCGAGAGAAAGATCGCTTGCCGCGCGCGCGTGGTTGGGCGCGCGTGCACGTGCCGCACGAAGTAAACCGATCGCGCCGGGGAGATCATCACCATCGAGCGCGATGCGCCCGAGCAACGCCAGCGCGTCCGGATCTTGGGGATCGTTCGCGACGGCGGCACGCGCGCCGGCGAGCGCTTCAAACCAGCGGCCTGCATCATACGCTTCGAGCGCATCACTCGTCATGCGCGAAAGCAAAAATGACCGCCCACAGGGCGGCCATTTCCAAATCTGGTGCACCGGGAAGGACTCGAACCTTCAACCAATTGATTAAGAGTCAACTGCTCTACCATTGAGCTACCGGTGCGTCGAGCCGACGAATGGCTTCGCCGACGATTCTACCCGGAATCGCCCCTGCCTGCAAGCGCACGATTTGCGGTCTGCAGAACCAGCACGGTTTGGTGAGGGAGTAGTGCCCGGACAGCGCTGCCCGAAGCATCCGCGCCTGGATATTGGCCAGACCGATCGGACGCCTCGCGAGCGATGAGATTCCGGTTCCGGAGATTTCGAAACGGATTCACGGTTTTCATCGGGCGGTTCAGCACGAAATCATCCATTGGTCCTCGACCAATCGAAGCCTTCGCAGCTATTTCGAAGGCGTCAGACCGCTCGCGCGATGGTCGAGATGTCCTTGAGATCGACGACGGCCGCGTCGTTCGCCGCAGTTGAGAGCGCTTCTCCGATGAGAACGTAGAGCGTCCGATCGGTGAGCAGCGACTGATTGATAAATCCGGTGATGACGCCATCCGCCGTTGTAACCGACGTGCGTTCGTGTTTGCAGGCGCGAAGATCTTCAAGTGTATTCATGTCACTTTAGACTCTACTTGCTCTTGGCGGGTTCACGGACACACGCGAGCAATGCACAAAAGAAAGACCCCCGTTCGTACCGGGGGTCTTCTCGTTACTTGGTGCGCCCTCCGGGACTCGAACCCGGGACCAACGGATTAAAAGTCCGATGCTCTACCAACTGAGCTAAAAGCGCGCGCAACCGTCTGAGTTTACCCAAATTGAGTCCGTCTGACAACCCATCCCGGTCGCTTTCGGTCCCTCTGGGGATAGATTCACGGTCGGCCGCTTCGGTTCCGTGCTTGCGCGCGGACTAGGGTGCGGGCGTATATCCGGCCGGTATCGTAAAGAGCGCGGCATCGGCATCCGTGAGATCGCGAATATTCCCGCGTTCCGAGACGATCGTCGGCGAAACGGGGATGGGACTGCCCGCGCCCGGAACGAAGACCATCCGCCGGTAGAGATAAAACCCCGAAAGCGCACCAGCGGTAGCAAGATGGTGCACGAGCACGCTCATGCTATCGATCGCGCATCCTTTCGGATCGAACCCGGGAAGCTTCATGAAGTCTTGTACCGTGAAGGTGGGCGCGGGAATCGACGACGCGATACTCGAGGCGGGTTCGGGCCGATTCACCGCGTAGGTGTCGATCGTGCCGTTCATGTTTGCAAAACGCGCGAGCGTCGTACACGAACCGGTCGCATTCGCGCTCGAAAAAGCAATCGCTACGCGATAGCCTTTCGCCACTTGACCCTCGATCGTCACCGTGTCGATCGCACTTGCGTCGATCGACATCGCAAGATCGATCGTGCCCGGCGTGCTGCTCGGAGAAGTTGCTCCCGGGAAGGTCGGTAGGCCGAGGCCACCTTGCGTGGTCGGAAGCGCTTTGAGCGCGTCACCGGTCGTTTTCTTGTAGGTTTTCTTTTGCGTATCGAGCACGTCGACTTCACCCGGTTTGGTGATGACGACCGTATGCAGCGCCACCGTTTCGACGCGCGTTGCACCATGGTAGAAGGCAAAACGCTTCAGCGTCTTTGCGGGGAAGATCGTCGCTCTGCCCTGCGCGTCCGTCGCAGCCGCTGCGAGCGCCGATGCCTCGCGTGCGAAATCGGTCGGTGACGATCCATAGGTCGACATCGAAATGATGTCGACTTGATCGAACGCCACCGCATTCGCCCCGGCGGCCGCCGGAATCGCCGAATCGGCGGCATACGCCGACGATGAAAGCGCCGCACAGAGCACCGCAGCAATCAGTATTCGCTTCATCACCCGCTCCAATCGACGTGTCCCAAGTGGGGTGAATGACGGGTCTCGAACCCGCGACCTCCGGAATCACAACCCGGCGCTCTAACCGACTGAGCTACACTCACCACAGGGCAATCGCCAACGGCGACCCGCACGCATTCGCGCAACGGCCGTCCCGACCCCCCCGGGTCGCGCAACTTGCGCGCGTGTGTTCTAATAGTGGTTGGCCCCTCGCAACGCGCGGGCCGTTGGTCGGGATGTAGCTCAGCCTGGTAGAGCGCGCCGTTTGGGGCGGTGAGGTCGCACGTTCAAGTCGTGTCATCCCGAAAATGTCTACTCGCGTGCCCGTAGTCTAACCGGATAAGGCATCCGCCTTCTAAGCGGAACGATGGGGGTTCGAGTCCCTCCGGGCGCACGTTTACGCGCGCAACGCCGCGAGTAGCGCACGCGCGGCGTGCGCGCGATGGCTTACCTGGTTTTTCTCCTCGGAGCTGAGTTCGGCGAATGTCTTCGCCTTCGGCGGATAGAAAAATACCGGGTCGAACGAAAACCCGGCGGTGCCGCGTTCTTCGCGCGCGATAAGGCCGTCGACGGTTCCGAAGGTCGCCTGTTCGAGGCCATCTTCGGCGATGAAATGGAGCGCACTGACGAATCGCGCGCGTCGATCGGGCTCCGCGGCAAGTTCTTCCAACAGCAAGGCACGTCGTTGCGCCCACGTGGCCCCGACGCCACCGTAATACGCGGTCACCACGCCCGGACGGCCATCCAGTGCAAAAACCTCGAGCCCCGAATCATCGGCGAGAACGTTTGCATTCATGCCCGCGCGTTTGAGCTGATTGTGTAACGCGCGCGCTTTGAGCGCGGCGTTTTCCGTATAGGACGTGTCGCCTTCGACCGGGTCCTGATAGTCGGCAAACGTCATCAGTTCGAGCGGGCCGTCGGCGAAGAGCGCCTGCATCTCCGCGAGTTTGCCGACGTTCTTCGTTGCGACATAGACGCGCACGTCCTAGTCTTCGTCCAAACGGAGAACGGCCATGAACGCTTCTTGCGGCAAATCGACGCGGCCGACGCGCTTCATACGCGCTTTGCCGACTTTCTGCTTCTCGAGCAGTTTACGTTTACGCGTGATGTCGCCGCCGTAGCACTTCGCGAGCACGTTCTTGCGCATCGCGCCGACCGTTTCGCGCGCGACGATCTTGCCGCCGATGGCAGCCTGAATCGGCACGTCGAACATCTGGCGTGGGATCAGCTCTTTGAGTTTTTCGGTGAGGACTTTGCCGCGCGACGCCGCCTTTTCGCGGGCGACGATGAACGAGAGTGCATCGACGGGCTCGGCATTCAGCAGAATTTCCAGTTTTACCAAATCGCCTTCGCGATAACCGATCAACTCATAATCCAGCGACGCATAACCTTTGGTGCTCGATTTGAGACGATCGAAATAGTCGATGATCACTTCGATCAGCGGCATCTCGTACGTGAGGATCACGCGGCCGTCGATCAAATACTCCATGTTCTTGAGCGTGCCGCGTCGATTTTGCGTCAGCTCCATGATCGCACCGACGTATTCGGGCGGCGAGATCACCGTGGCTTTGACGTACGGCTCTTCCATGATCTCGATACGGTCGCTTGCGGGAAGCTTGGCGGGATTGTCGATCAGCTCGACGCTGCCGTCGGTCATCGTCACGCGGAAGACGACCGACGGTGAGGTCGCGATCAAGTCGAGATTGTAATTGCGTTCGAGTCGCTCTTGCACGATTTCCATGTGCAAGAGGCCGAGAAATCCGCAGCGGAAGCCAAAACCGAGTGCGATCGAACTCTCGGGTTCGAAGTGCAGCGCCGAATCGTTGAGCGCGAGCTTTTCGAGTGCGTCGCGCAGTTCGCTGACTTCGACCCCTTCATTTGGATAGAGACCGCAGTAGACCATCGGGACGATTTCTTTGTAGCCCGGCAACGCTTCGGTTGCGGGATTGCCGGCCTCGGTGATCGTGTCGCCGACATCCATCTCGCCGAGCGACTTGATGTTCGCGATCACGTAGCCGACGTTGCCCACGGCAAGCTCGTTTGTCTTGCGCATCTCGGGTTTGAACACGCCGACTTCGGTTGCTTCGTACACGCGTTGGTGCGCCATCGACATGAACTTCATGCCGGCTTTGAGCATGCCGTCGACGACGCGTACGTAGGCGACGACGCCGCGATACGGATCGAACTGCGCATCGAAGACGAGCGCGCGCAATTTGTCGCGCTTGCCCGTCGGCGCGGGAATGCGCTCGACGATCGCCTCGAGGATCTCCGGAATACCGATGCCTTCTTTGGCGCTCGCCAAGATGGCATCGCTGCCTTCGATCACGAGCAGTTCTTCGATCTCTTTTTTGACGCGCTCGGGATCGGCGGCGGGCAGATCGATTTTGTTGATGACGGGGATGATCGTCAGATTCTGACCCAGCGCGAGATGATAGTTCGCGAGCGTCTGGGCTTCGATGCCTTGGGCGGCATCGATCACGAGCAGCGCGCCTTCGCAGGCCGCAAGAGAACGCGACACCTCAGAGCTGAAGTCGACGTGCCCGGGCGTATCGATAAAATTCAGCTCGTAGACTAGGCCGTCTTTTGCCTTATACGAAAGCGTAACCGGATGCATCTTGATCGTGATGCCGCGTTCGCGCTCGAGATCCATCGCATCGAGCAATTGGGCCGACATGTCGCGCGTTTCGACCGTTCGCGTGATCTCGAGCAAACGGTCGGAAAGCGTGGTCTTGCCATGGTCGATGTGCGCGATGATGCAAAAATTGCGAACGCGCGTCGTCAGCGAGAGCTCTTCGGCCGTTCGTGGTTCGATCACGGTGTGTTGGACGCCCTAACTAGCGGAGAACGCACGCGGAATACACCTGCGGCGCCACGATGTACTGATTGACCAAATTAAGTCCGATCATCAGCACGAGAAACGAGAGATCGATCCCGCCGATCGGCGGGATGATGCGCCGCAAGGGTACGAGCACGGGGTCCACGAGCATCCCGAGATACCGCGTCCAGTTGCCTTGCAGGCTTGGAATCCACGAGACGACCGCATACGCGAGCAGCACGAAGAAATAAATTCGAAGAAGCTGGCCGACAATTTCATAGGCAGCGCACATCGTCTTAGTTGTGTCCTTCGCCGGAGTCCGGCAACGTCGCCATGACGCTCGCCGGTACGCCCGTGAGGAACGGCTCGGGATTGATGGCTTGACCGAGATACATCACCTGATAGTGCAGATGAGGTCCCGTTGATTCACCGGTTGACCCAACATTTGCAATCGGCTCGCCTTTGAGCACCCGGTCGCCGGCGCGAACGTGGATCTGCGAGAGGTGCGCGTACCAGGTGTGATACCCGTTGCCGTGATCGATGTCGATCTTGTTGCCGAAGCCGCCCGCATCCCAACCGGCCGACGCGACCGTGCCGACGGCCGACGCGCGCACGATGTCGCCGTAATTTGCGGCGAGATCCACGCCTTTATGGAATTCGCGGAACGGCGAACTGCGATAGCCGTAGCCGGAGGCGATCTCGGCGCCAGCCGGGTTGATCGAGGGAATTGCGGCGAGCAGCTGCGAGCGGGCGATCTGTGCGAGGTGGCGCAAATTGAGCACGCGCATCGCGATCTTCTGCAGACGACGCGAATCGGTCAACTGCGACTGCGAGGCTCGCGCGAGCGCGCTGATCGTGCGCGCGACGCCGGCAAAGGACGGCTTGCCGACCTCGTGCGGGGCGACGAAGGCGTGTTTGCTCGGTTTGGCGTTCTTGTCGATACCGATCGCGCGCCGAATTTCTTGATTCTCGCGCTGCAACGTCTTGAGCTGGTTGCCGAGCTGTTCGGCTTCGCGGTCGATCGAGCTGAGCTTATCCCGCTGCGCCTGCGTGAGGGCTTCCATCTCGTGCAGACGGACTTCGGCTGCGCGCAGCTGATAGCTGTGCAGACCGGCCGCTCCCAAGAGCACGACGAGCAGCAGGCCGCCGATGATCGCGAGGTGGCGGCGCGTGAAATGCACGCGATAGACGCTCGTTCCACCCGGCGGAATGATTTTGATGAGGAACGCGCGTTTGAAGGCGTCGTTCATCAGACGCGAGCCCGCTCGATCGCATCGCGCTCTTCCTTGGAGAGATCGACGGCCGCGGCGAACTTGTTGACCGCTTTGCCATAGGTGCGGGTCTCTTCGCGCGACCAGACACTCGAGACGACGACCCCGTCACCCTCACGATTGAGCAACGCCAGCGCGTAGCTCAAATCGGAACCCACATCGCTAAAGGCATTGTAGCGGAGGAAGCCGATCCGGGGCACCTCGACGCGCGCGATCCGCTCGAGTTCATCCAGGCGCGAGGCAAAAAGCGTCCGGGCCTGGATGAGGTCGGCAAGCTCGCGTTCCATCGTGGATATGCGGTCGGTTGCTTTGGCCGAGCCGCCGCCGAGCAGGTCGTCATGGGCGCTCACGGCGACGCCGAGGCGCCGCAGATGCGGGCCGACGATCAAGAGGTGATAGCCTCCGAGCAGGACGAGCGCCCCGCCGATCGAGACGAGCGCGACGCTGAAGAGTTGCTGCAAAGATTCCCTAGTGCGCTAGTCGCGCGGCACGAAAAAGCCAAGACGAGGGCCAGGTGATCCGCGGCACACGAAAGGGCCCGCTTACCGTTGCTCCCTTCCGGTCCTGGCGGGATTCACGGGTTTGCGTTGCGCGGAGCCCAACCCTCGTCGAGGCTCCCGGTATGATACCACAGCGGGCTCGGCACCCCTAGCGCGTCGCGCTTGCTTAGCGGTCTTGCGAATAGCCGGGCGGGATCGCGAAGAGGTCGGCCTCGCTGGGATCGAGGGTCCGCACGTTGCCGCGCTCGATGAGGAAATCGAATGGGGCCTCGGATCCCGCGAGCGTGGCGCCGATGCGCTGCAGGCGGAAAACCGAGAGTCGTCCGACCGGTTCGACGGGGCCGGTGTTGTGCGCGTCGAGCTGCGGCGTGCAGCCTTCGCGAGCGACCCAGCTCACCGGGGCCAGTGGCACGACCGGCCGTTTGAGCGGACAACTCCGGCGTGGCTCCGCGATCGGGGCATAGTACGTTTGCGTGGAAGCCGAAAGCGTTCCGGCCGCACACGTGCCGTGCGCGACGCGAATTTCGAAGCGGTCGATCGACGCGTAGCCCTCCGTTTTCGTGCCCGCGATCGTTTGCTCGCCGAGCGCCATCGTATCGCGGTCGTAACGCCCGGTGCTGGGCTCGCCGCGTACCGGAGCGGCGGCTTCTGCGCTCGGCACGGTGATCCGGTACCGTTTGCGATCGAGGTCCAACTGGACGACTTGATTCACCTCGCATTTGTAGATGGTCGCCGTCCGCGCGATGGGATCCTCGACGCGTTCCCAGCCGTTGAAAAAGGCGTGACGTTCGAGTCGACCGGGAACGAACGGCGCAAGTATCGCGCCGAACGTGCCGAATTGCGGCGCGGTTTTGGTGCCATCGTCCGCGCGGCCACCGCCGAAAAAACCCCGCTTGCGCGGTACGGCAACCGCCGGATTCGCGCGCAAGGCCCGAAGGTCGGCGGCGAACGCATCCGGCGGCGGCGGCGTCGCATCGCTCGGAATCACCCGCGCGATTTCATCGTACGCCAAACCCATCGCGCTCTGCGCCTGCGGAACGGCGGGGAGAGCGAGCATCAGCAACGCAAAGATCGCACCCGTGCGAAACAAAGAACGGAGCATCCCGTAAACATTTCTCGATGGTAATCGGCGTCCTCCGCAATCTCCGTGCCCGCGCCGGGCGATCGATCCTCACGATCGCCGGCATCGCCATCGGAATTCTTGCGCTCGTCGTCGTCGGCTCGCTCGCCGAGCGACTCGGCACGATCGTCACGCGCTCGACCGGGCTGAACAACGGCGCGATCTTTGCCCTTGCGACGCGCGGCGACTTGATTTCGGGCGAGCAGAGCGATCGGGTGAACGCCGCGGTTGCGAAGATTCGCTCGTTCTCAGGCGTGCACGCGATCGTACCCGAAGTGATCTTGCCCTATAGCTTTGCAAGTAGTCGCGAGAGCGCGCGCTTCGGCCCGCCGTCACTCATTTTTGGCTTTCCACCCGAGGCCCGCCGCTATTCGAACGGGGCGATCAACGTTGCACGCGGTCGCGACCTTCGCGCCGGTGACGATCGGGCCGCGGTCATCGGGGCGGATTTCGCCGCGAGCGCGCACGCGAATCTCGGTTCGACGATCTCGCTCTACGGGAACAGTTTCCACGTCGTCGGCGTGATCGACAAATCGTTCACCATCTTCGATGCGGCGATCGTGGTGCCGTTCGCGCAGGCCCAAGAATTGATGCGCCAGATCGTTCCGCCGAGTACGCACGCCTTGCCCCATGCGAGCGCGTCGGCGCTCATGGTCATCGTCGAACCGCACGCCGATACCGCCCTGATCGCAAAGCGCATCTCCTTCATCGCCGGCCTGCAAGCGCGCGATCCGGCGGAGGTCGCCGGGAATATCCGTTCGACGACGCAGATTTTTGATGCGATTATTTTCGGCGCCGCCCTCATCGCGCTGCTGGTCGGTGCCTTTTCGATCGTCAACACCATGACCATTGCGGTTACCGAACGCACGCGCGAGATCGGGATTCGCAAGGCGATCGGTGCGCGCGATGATGACATCCTGCGCGAATTCCTCATCGAGGCCGGCGCGATCGGCTTGCTCGGCGGACTCGTCGGCCTCGGCGCGGCAGCGCTCGTCGTCGGCTACGTCGACTCGCACAACGCCGCAAGTGGAAACCTCGAACTGTTTGCAATCACCCTGCGCTTGGCGCTCGGGTCGGTCGGGTTTGCGGTCGTGCTCTCGGTCGTGGCCGGACTTATTCCCGCGATTCGGGCCGCGCGACTCGACCCAACCGAAGCGTTGCGTCGAAACGCATGACGCCTCGTCGTCGTTCCTTGCCTACCGCTGCTCGGGAGAAACCGTTGAACGCTCGCCTACTGCCCATCTCACTCATCGTCACGATCATCGCTCTGAGCGGTGCCGCGCCGACCTCGCCGCCGCTGGCGAGCGACAATCGTATCCTTGCAATCGATTGGAGCTTGACGGCAGCGCAAATTAAAACGACCTGCGCGAGTTCGATCGCAACGACCAAGGCCGCGATCGATGCGATCGTCCGCGTACCGGCGGCGAAACGGACGTTCGCTACGATCGTGGCGCCGCTCGAAGCGACGACGGCCGATCTTAGCGATGGGACGGCCGCCCAGCAATTTCTCTATAACGTCTCGACCGCCGCACCCGTGCGCGCCGCGTCAAATGCGTGCAGCACGACAATTGGGAATTTCATCAGCGAAGCGACGGCGCGGCCGGAACTCTATCGGGCGCTTGCCGACGCGCAAAAGAGCGCAACGGCGACGGGCGATGCGCAGATGAAACTCACGGAGCTGTGGCTGATCGCATCGCGGCGCGCCGGTGCAGGCCTCGATGAATCCAAGCGCACGCAATTCATCGCGCTCAACAAACGCCTGACGGTCTTGCAAAACGCCTTCGCCGCGAATCTCGGCAACGATCAAACGACGATCGTCATCGCCGCGGCGCAAACAAAGGGATTGCCCGACGACTATCTTGCCGGATTGAAGAAAACGGCAACCGGTTCGTTCATCGTTCCCGTCAACGAGAGCACGTATTCGCCGTTCATGCAGAACGACGAGAGTTCGCCGACACGCCGCAGGATGTACCTAGCCTTCGCGAATCGCGAGGCGGGCAAAAACGTCGCGCTCTTGCAGCAGGCGATCGTCGTGCGCGATTCCCTCGCCCATCTCTTCGGCTATCCGACGTGGGCCGCATACGTGCTGGCCGACCGCATGGCGCAGACACCCGCGCGCGTCAACACCTTCCTCAAAGCGATCGACACGGCGATTCTGCCGAAGGCGCGAGCCGAATACGCAAGCCTCGCGGCGCTCAACGGCGGCACGCTCCAACCGTGGGATGAGCGCTTCGTGGAAAACACGTTACGGAAATCCAAATACGCAGTCGACAACAATGCGATCCGCCAGTATTTTCCGGTGCAGCACACGATCGATAGCGTGCTGTCCATCTACGCGAAGCTCCTGGGCGTGACGTTCGCACGCGTGGCGCAGCCCAACGAGTGGAATGCCGAAGTCTTGAACTACACGGTTGCCGATGCGGCAACCGGCAAGCAGATCGGCACCTTCTATCTCGATCTCTATCCGCGCCCCGGCAAGTACGATCACTTCGCGAACTTCCCACTGGTCGCGCGGCGCGTCCTTGCCGATGGAACGGTGCGCGCGCCGATTGCGGCAATCGTCGGCAACTGGCCGCGTCCGGCGGCGGGAAAGCCCGCTCTGCTCACTCACGATGACGTCGAGACGTTCTTCCATGAATTTGGCCACAACATGGCGGCAATGCTTGCAAACGAACCGTACGAGACGCTGACGAACGGCTTCCGTCAGGACTTCGTCGAGGCACCCTCGCAAATGCTCGAAAACTGGGTGTGGGATCCCGCGATCCTCAAAGCGATGAGTGCGAACGTTTCGACCGGCACATCGTTGCCGGACGAGCTCATCCAAAAAATGATCGCGGCGCGCTACTTCGACTATTCGCTTGCGACGACGCAGCAGATCCTCTATGCATCGGTCGACATGGCCTACCACACCGCCGGACGCACCGTCGATACGACAGCCACGTGGAAGCGCATACAAGCGGAGGTGACCCCGAATCGCTATGTCGACGGAACCCATCCGCAAGCGAGCTTCGGCCACTTGATGGGCGGCTACGATGCGGGTTACTACGGTTACCTGTGGTCCAAAGTCTACGCGCAAGACATGTTTACGGCTTTTGCGGCAAAGGGGCTCGAAAATCCGGAAATCGGCCTGCGGTATCGGGAAAACGTGCTCGCACCGGCGCGCACCTACGAACCCGATGCCGAAGTCACGCGTCTACTCGGCCGACCGATGAACCCCGATGCGTTCTATCGCGAACTCGGGATCGCACCACCCGCTCGATGAATGCGCTCGTGAGCGTCCGCAATCTGACGAAGATTCATGCGGAAGGCAAACCGACCGAAGTGCGGGCCCTCGACGATGTTTCGTTCGAGGTTCCGCGCGGCGCGTTCTACGCAATCGTCGGTGAGAGCGGCAGCGGCAAGACGACGCTCATGCACGTGCTCGGAGGGCTCGACCGCGCGACGAGCGGGAACGTCATCGTCGACGATGTCGATCTTGCGGGTTCGCGCGGCGCACTTGCGCTGCTGCGCGCGCGCAAGATCGGGTTCATCTTTCAAGGGTTCAATTTGATCCCGTCACTCAACGCGCTCGAAAACGTGATGCTCGCCGCTCAGTACGCGCGCGTTGCGCCGACGACGGCGCGCAATCGCGCGCGCGAATTGCTCTCGGAGGTCGGTTTAGGGGAGCGCTTACAGCATTTGCCCGCCCAGCTGAGCGGCGGGCAGCAACAGCGCGTCGCAATCGCCCGCGCGTTGATCAACGAGCCGGCCTTGATTCTGGCCGACGAACCCACCGGAGAATTGGATACGAAGACGGCCGATGCCGTGCTCGCCTTACTCGAGAAACTCAACCGTGAGCGCGGACAAACGATCGTCGTCGTTACGCACAGCTCGTCGGTTTGGCGCCGAGCACAGCGTGTCATTCGCCTTGCGGACGGGCGGATCGAATCGATTCGGGACGCTAGCGTTGCGTAAGCGAATCATTGCCGCGCTCGCG
>Ga0123338_10002920_pt1 | contig 15693 bp, 11 predicted proteins | sample grotaG_FD_89793 | JGI IMG/M metagenome (GOLD analysis project Ga0123338, IMG submission 89793) | Glacier valley bacterial and archeal communities from Borup Fiord, Nunavut, Canada, to study Microbial Dark Matter (Phase II) -... | ecosystem: Environmental > Aquatic > Freshwater > Ice > Glacier ...
CTTCGCTCCGCTTCCGGAACTTAAGATGAAAGTACATGAGATCTTGAAGCGTACCGGAACTCGCCCCGGCCACATTTTTAACCTGGGTCACGGCATTTTGCCCGAAACGCCGGTCGATCACGTTCGCGCCGTGGTGCAGATGGTGCGCGAGTTCAAACCCTAGTTGGCCTGGTAACGGCACGTGCCCTTACCGGTCGCAATCATCGGCGGCGGTATTTCCGGCCTGTCAGCCGCGCATTATCTGCGTTTGCGCGGAATCGAAGCTGTTGTAATTGAAGCCTCCCGCAGTCTTGGGGGGCTTCTTTGCACGGAAGGCATATCCGGCTGCACGGTGGAGGCCGGCGCGGATAGCTGGCTGGCGGCCAAGCCGTGGGCGCGGGACCTGGCTACTGAACTGGGGCTCGGCAGTGAGGTGATTGGGTCAAATGACGCACAAAGGCGGGTTTCGGTGTTGCGGCGCGGCAAGCTGGTTCCCTATCCCCAAAACATGCAACTGGTGGTTCCGAAGCGGCTGAGTACCGTTTGGAATTCGCCTCTATTCAGCCTTTCGACGAAACTTCGCATGTCTGCGGATTGGCTTCGTTTCGACAAGGGCGCGCGCGCCGATCGTTCGGTCGCGGCGTTTGTCAGAAGCCATTTCGGCCAGGATGCCGTGGATTACCTGGCGGAACCGCTGCTCAGCGGGATCTATGGCGGCGATACAGAGATTCTGAGCGCGGCGGCGGTGCTCCCGAAATTCGTGGAGCGGGAGCGGCTTCAGGGAAGCATTACACGTGGCATTGCGCGGGAGCCGGTGCCGCCCGGCGCGGTCTTTGAATCCATGCGCGGCGGTTTAGGGCAACTAATTACCGCGCTTCAACCCGAGCAATTAATTCAAGGACAAGTGGAAACGCTGGAACGCGATGGCGATGCGTGGAGGATGCGCGTCAACGGCGAGTGGCTTTCCTGTTCGCGAGTAATCCTGGCTTGTCCATCACTCCAGGCAGCAGCGATTCTTCAGAATGCCGCACCGGAGCTGAGCGCATCACTAGGCCGAGTTCAATCCAGTTCCGCCCACATTGTGGCCATGGGATTCCGGAATTTGGAACCGCTCAGCGGATTCGGCCTGCTCGTCCCCAAAGCCGAGGGTCAAAACCTGATGGCCGCCACCTGGGTAACCAACAAGTTTTCAGGGCGCGCTCCAGCGGGACTGCAATTGATTCGGGCTTTCTTCAGGCAGCCCAGCGCGGACCCGGTCAAGGACCTTCGCAGCGTTATCCGAATCAACCAGGAGCCTGAATTCGTTCGCGAATACCGGTGGCCGAATTCCCTGCCCCAATATGCTGTTGGCCATTTAGAGCTGGTTCAACAGATTGAAACCCAGCTCTCGAATGTGCCAGGGATCCATCTTACCGGCAACGCTTATCACGGCGTGGGTATTCCAGACTGCATCCGGATGGCGAAAACCGTTGTGGCCGGCATCGCCGGTTAGAACCACCTGGTCATCAAGACCTTTTGTTCCGTATAGAAATAGACTGCGTCTTTGCCGTGCGCATGCAGATCTCCGAAGAAAGAGCCCTTCCATCCAGCAAAGGGAAAGAATGCCATGGGCGCCGCGACGCCGATATTGACGCCCACCATGCCAACATCGACGCGGGCCTGATATTCACGCGCTGCTCTGCCATCGTTGGTAAAAATTGCCGTGGCGTTACCGAAGGTTGAGCTATTCACCAGGTCGATCGCACTGTCGAGATCCGGAGTACGAATCACGCTAAGAACCGGGCCGAAGATCTCTTCGCGGGCGATGGTCATCTGGGGCGTCACGTTATCGAAGATGGTGGGTCCGACGAAGAAGCCGTCCTTGTGAGTCTTCTCAACGTCGCGGCCATCGCAGAGCGCGGTCGCGCCTTCGGCGACGCCTTGTTCGATATAGCCCACCACGCGCTTCTTATGCTCGGCAGTGACCAGCGGCCCCATCTCCATGCCCTGCTTGGCGCCGTTGCCAACGGTAAGCGCCTTTGTTTTGCTTACCAGAAGCTCAAGCAGCGGTTCGGCCACACCACCTACTGCAACCAGCACGCTTCCGGCTAGACAGCGTTCGCCCGCAGCCCCGAACGCGGAACTCATAATCGCTTCGACGGTTTTTGGTAAGTCGGCGTCCGGCATAACGACCAAATGGTTCTTCGCGCCACCAAGCGCCTGCACCCGCTTTCCGTTAGCCGCGGCAGTTTGGTAAACATATTTCGCGATCGGTGTCGAACCGACAAACGAGGCCGCACGCACAAGCGGATGGGTCAGCAGCGCGTCCACGCATTCTTTCCCGCCATGCACCAGCTGCAAGACACCGGCGGGCAGCCCGGCATCGTGAAGGAGTTCGACCATGCGCGTCGGCGTAAGCGGGACTTTTTCAGACGGCTTCAGAATGAACGTGTTGCCTGCCGCGATGGCGAAGGGAAACATCCATGTGGGCACCATGGCGGGGAAGTTGAAAGGCGTGATGCCGACACACACTCCGATGGGCTGGCGGATGGTGCGGCAATCGATCCCGCGGGCCACGTCGTTCAGCGAATCGCCCATCATCAGCGAAGGCATGCCACAACTGACTTCCACCATCTGGATAGCGCGGCGCACTTCTAAACGCGCGTCCTCCAGCGTCTTACCGTTTTCGGAAGTTAGGATGGCGGCGATTTCATCGGCGTGCTGGTCCAGAAGCGCCTTGTATCGATACAGCACCTGTACGCGCTCGACAACGGGCACTTGCCGCCAGCTCAGGAATGCTTCGTGAGAATTGCGGATCACGCGGTCCAGATCAGATGGAGTCGCGTACGGAAGGTGCGCAATCACCTCACCGGTCGCCGGGTTGGTCACCGGCTGCGTCTTGCCCGCGGGCGTCTCCCACTTGCCTCCCACATAGAATGGGACGGTTTTGATTTCCGTTTTCATTTCTGTTTCGATGGCAGTCATGATGCTTCTCCTATAAGGTTCCCGGCTGGCTGCGGTACGCGGCGCATCAACACCGTATACAACGCTCCGGAAACAAAAAACCCGACAAACCAAGCGTAATCGTAAAGCCAGCGCAGCGGGGGCACGGCCAATCCGATCAACGCAATCGCTATCCCGATACCAAGAGCAATCAGCGCCCGCGCGTTGACGCCGTTGTGGAATTCATACACGCCGTTGCGCCGGTAGAGATCGTCCACTTGTAAATTGCATTTACGGACCAAAAAGTAATCCGCGATCATAACGCCCGCGATGGGCCCCAGCAAGCCGGAATAGCCAATCAGCCAGCCAAAAATGTAAGCACTGAAATCGCCCAGAAGCTTCCAGGGCATCATGAGAATGCCGACCACGCCCGTAATCATGCCGCCGGTACGAAAAGAGATCAGGCGCGGGTTCAGGTTCGAAAAATCATTCGAAGGCGAGACAACATTCGCGGCGACATTAGTATTCAGCGTGGCAATCAGCAGAGCGACCAATGCGATGCTCGCGATCACAGGTTCGTGAAAGCGCCCCAGCAACGCAACCGGATCCCAAATGGGTTCCCCGAACAAAACCACGGATGCAGAAGTGACGGCAACACCGATGAAGGAGTACAGTGTCATGGCTGCGGGCAGCCCAAGTGCCTGGCCGAGCATTTGATCTCTTTGGCTCTTAGCGTATCGTGTGAAATCAGGGATGTTCAGTGCGACCGTTGCCCAGAAGCCCACCATGCCAGTAAGCGAAGGGATGAAGAAGTGGAAGAACTCGGCGGAAGTTTTGAACTTGCTCGGGTTGCTGAGCACAGGCCCGAAGCCGCCAGCCTTGCGCGTGATCCAAAAGAGCAGCAGCAGCCCGATTCCCAGCATGAAGGGCGCGCCGATGCCTTCCAGCACCTTGATGGTTTCGATGCCGCGCCAAATCACCGCCATGTTGATCAGCCAGAAGGCAAAGAAGCAGATCCAGATACCGCCGGGCACTTGAGCGGCAGCAGGCCACACAATCTGCGCCATGGAATAAATGGCCTGTCCGCCAATCCATGTTTGAATCCCGAACCATCCGCACGCCACCAGGGCGCGCAGGACTGCCGGGACGTTCGCGCCGCGCACGCCGAATGAGGCGCGCACAAATACGGGGAACGGAATGCCGTACCGTGCACCTGCATGCGCGTTCAGCAGCATGGGAACCAGCACAATCAGATTGCCCAGCAGGATTGTGCCTACTGCCTGCCACCAACTCATGCCGCCCGCAATCAAGCCGGAAGCCAGCATATAGGTGGGAATGCAAACGCTCATCGCCACCCAGAGCGATGCATAGTTGTACATGCCCCAGGTGCGCTTCGAAAGCGGAATTGGGGCAAGATCTTTGTTATAAAGCGTGCTGTCGTAAGCAGCCGGTTTCACTTCCAGGCCCCGCCGCGCGCGGCCCTGCGCAAATATTTTCCACGCCCCGGCTTACCGAGGAACTTGCCGCCTTCCACCACCACTTCACCGCGAGAGATGACCTGCCGCGCGTTGCCCTTCACCTCGAAGCCTTCGAACATGGAGTAATCCACACGCATGTGATGCGTCTGTGCGCTGATGGTCAGCTCAGCTTCGGGGTCCCACACCACAATATCGGCGTCGCTACCGGGCGCAATGGTTCCCTTCTTCGGATACATGCCGAAGATGCGTGCAGGTGAAGTTGCGACCAGTTCCACAAAGCGGTTGAGCGAAAGCTTTCCCTGGTTCACGCCGTAATGATGAATGAGCTGCAGCCTGTTTTCGATACCCGGGCCGCCGTTCGGGATCTTGGTGAAATCATCTTTGCCAAGCGCCTTCTGATCGGCAAAGCAGAAGGGACAATGGTCGGTTGAAACCACTTGCAGATGGTCATGCTTTAGACCTTCCCAAAGCTTGGGAAGGTTGTGCTTCTCACGCAGGGGCGGCGTGAAGACATACTTCGCCCCTTCAAAGTTGGGCCGCTCCATCTCTTCTATGGACAGCAGCAGGTACTGGGGACACGTTTCCGCGAAAGCAGGCAGGCCGCGGTCGCGCGCTTCACGAACCTGGTTCAAGGCCGCCTCTGAGGAGAGATGCACAATGTAAACCGGAGCGTGCGCCATTTCCGCCAGTGCAATCGCACGATGCACTGCTTCGGCCTCCGCAGTCACCGGGCGCGTCAGCGCGTGATAGATGGGCGCGGTCTTTCCTTCCGCCAGCGTGCGCTGCACAATGACGTCGATAGCACCGCCATTTTCGGCGTGCATACAGACCAGGGCACCGTTCTTCGATGTTTGCGCAAGAGCCTTGAAGATGGTGGCGTCATCCACCATCAGCACATTCGGATACGCCATGAACAGTTTAAAACTGGCGACGCCTTCGCGCACCAGATCGTCCATGTCTTCTAATCCGGAAGTACCCAGGTCGGTTACGATCATGTGAAAACCGTAATCGATGCAGGCCTTTCCTTCCGCCTTGCCCCACCAGATATCCAGTGCGTCGCGCATGCGCGTGCCCCGCGCCTGAATCGCAAAATCCACGATTGTCGTGGTGCCGCCGAAAGCCGCCGCGCGCGTACCCGTCAGGAAATCGTCACTCGAAGTGGTGCCGCCGAAGGGCATATCGAGGTGCGTGTGAACATCAATGCCGCCGGGCAGCAGCAGCATTCCTGAGGCGTCGATCACCCGATCGGCTGCGTTCTCCGGGATTCCGGCGCGAACCTCCCGCACTGTTTCGCCCTCCACCAGAACATCGGCGGCAAAGGTACGATCGGCAAGAACTACGGTGCCGTTCCGAAGCAACAGGCTCATACCGTGCTCACCTGCAAGGCCGCACGCTGTTCCCACGTTTGCGCGGGGCGGCCCACGTCCACGCGTTCCATGGTGATGCATTGGTCTACGGGACACACCAACACACAAAGATTGCAGCCGACGCACTCCTCCGCGTCAACGCGTGGAATGCGGGCCAGCGGGGTGGCAAACTGTTCTGCGTTACTGCCAGCCACAGCATCTAGCTTGGGGATTGGCGTAACCGAAATTTTTCGCCGGCTTCGCGCTTCCACCTCAGCAGGCTTGCGGTGCCCCGCCTCTACACGGTCCAGATGAATGCACTGGTGCGCGCCATCCCAACAGGCCGTATAACAAAGTTCGCAGCCAATGCACTTCTCGGGATGAATCAACGCGACAACCTTATAGTTCAGGTCCAGGTGCTTCCATTCCGTCACGCGCGGAACACTCAATCCGCGGAATTCGTCAATGGTTTTGAAGCCGCGCTCATCCATCCAATTGCTTAATCCGTCCACCATATCTTCCACAATGCGGAAGCCGTAATGCATCGCCGCCGTACACACCTGCACCGTGCCGCAGCCCAGCAGCATAAATTCAGCCGCATCGCGCCAGCCGGATACGCCGCCGATGCCGGAAATGGGCAGTGCCGATTCCGCATCGGCCGCAATCTGCTGCACCATGTTGAGCGCAATCGGTTTCACGGAAGGACCGCAGTAACCGCCATGCGAAGACATGCCGCCTACGTTGGGCCGCGGCGTGAATGTATCCAGATCCACTCCCGTGATGGAGTTCATTGTGTTGATGGCAGAGAGCCCATCGGCCCCGCCCAGCTTTGCCGCGCGCGCAACTGTACGGATGTCGGTAATGTTGGGAGTCAACTTCACCAGCACCGGGGTGCGAGCCACTTCTTTCACCCATTCCGTAATCAGGCGCGCGTATTCCGGCACCTGCCCCACAGCGCTGCCCATGCCGCGCTCACTCATTCCATGCGGGCAACCGAAATTCAGCTCGAGGCCGTCCGCGCCCGCGTCTTCGCTCTGGCGCACGATGGTGTGCCAACTTTCGCGCTTGCTTTCCACCATCAACGAAGCGATGACGGCATGGTGAGGGTAACGCTTCTTTACCTCACTTATCTCACGCAGGTTCAGCTCCAGCGGGCGGTCCGTGATGAGTTCAATGTTGTTGAGCCCGATCATGCGCTGGCCATTCCAATCGATTGACGAATAGCGTGAAGAAACATTTACAATCGGTTCGCCAAGCGTCTTCCACACGGCCCCGCCCCAGCCTGCATCGAAGGCGCGCATCACCTGATCGCCGGAATTCGCCGGAGGTCCGGACGCAAGCCAGAAGGGGTTTGGGCAGCGTATGCCTGCGAAGTTTGTGGAAAGATCAGCCATGCGAACGCTCCAGATATTGCGCAATTCCGAATGCCGCCCGCTTGCCATCCGCTACGGCATCCACCACTTCGCGCCCGCCATTCACGCAATCGCCGCCCGCAAAATAACGGGGGTTGCCGGTGCGCCCGGTTGCGCGGTCAATGGTCACCGTGCCTCCATTCAGTTCAACGCCCTTCACCTGCCCCAGCAGCCTCAGCAATCGCGATTGCCCAATTGCGGGAATCACCATATCCACTTCCATGCGGAACTGCGAACCGGGCAACACTTCCGGCCGGCGCCTGCCGGAAGAATCAGGCGCGCCGAGTTCAACGCGCATACATTCCAGCGAGCAAGCACGCCCGTTCTCACCTTTCAGAATGGCCGTCGACTGCACTTGCCATAGAAACGAAACGCCTTCGCGAAGGGCATGATCATATTCAAAATTGAAGGCGGGCATCTCACTCCTGCCCCTGCGATACACAATGTAGACGTTGCGCGCACCCAAACGCCTGGCCGCATTCGCCGCATCGATGGCGGTGTTGCCGGCACCGATTACGGCTACAGTCTGACCCACGGGAATGGTTTGCGCTGTCTTGTAATCGGCGATGAACTTCAGGGCATCCACCACGCCGGGAAGCTCTTCGCCAGGAATTCCGAGCGGCTCCATGTAGCCCAAACCCGCACCGATGAATACGGCATCGAAAGAACGGTCGAGTTCTTCAAGCGAAACGGTCAAGCCAATCTCCACATTGTTCCGAATCTCAACGCCAAGCGAGCGCACAAGTTCCACCTCGCGCAAGCTTTCCGCGGGCCGCAGCTTATATTCGGCGACGCCGTAAGTGTTCAGGCCGCCAGGCAGAGAGTTGCGATCGAAAATGGTGACGCTAAAACCTTGACGCCGAAGTTCTGCCGCACAGCCCAGAGATGCCGGGCCGGCACCGATGCAGGCAACGCGTCCCGCGCCCTCTCGAAGTGCGGGCATCGGCAGGCGCGCACCGCTTGCATAAAAGTGATCCATCGCATGGCGCTGCAAACGGCCAATCTCAATCGGCTCCTTGTTGTAACCATGCATCACACAAGCGCCTTCGCAGAGCACGTCGACGGGGCAAACGCGCGCGCAACTGGCGCCCAGGATGTTGGCTTCCAGAATCGCCGTGGCAGAGCCCCGCAGATTGGCGCTGCTGATCTTTTTGATGAACCGCGGAACGTCTATATGTGTGGGGCAAGCTTCAGCGCACGGCGCATCGAAGCAATAGAGGCAGCGGTTCGCCTCAACCAAAGCCTCCTGCGGTGTAAAGGCAGGATGCAGATCCGGAAAGAGCCGTGCGATCTCCGCGTTCTGCGACGGTGTCACGCAGCGGCTCCTGCCTGGACGAAGCTCTTGTCCAAGGCAAGCAGAAATTGATCAACATCGCTTTTCTGAATATTCATCGGAGGCGAAATGCGCAGCACGTTTCCATATAACCCGCCTTTTCCGAGCAGGATGCGATTTTCGCGGGCGGCTTCCAGAACGCGCAGCATCGCCTGATTCGCCGGCTTTTTCGATTTGCGGTCTTCCACAAGTTCCAGCGCTTGCAGCAGCCCCATGCCGCGAACTTCACCAATGATCTGGTGCTTTTCTTGCATAGCTTCAAGCCCGGCCCGAAGATAACCGCCCACCTCAGCCGCATTGAGAGCCAAATTCTGCTCTTCAATAAAATCCACCACGGCCTTTGCCGCGGTCGAGGTTACCGGGTTGCCGCCGAAGGTTGAAATGCTTACGCCCTTTAACGCGTTCGCAATTTCAGGTTTCGCTATCGTCAAACCAATGGGTGAGCCGTTGCCTAAGCCTTTCGCGCTCGTGATGATATCGGGAACCACGCCCCACTGCTCAATCCCAAACCACTTGTTGCCAGTGCGACCCCATGCGGTCTGCACTTCGTCGCTGATGAAGATGCCGCCATACTGCTTCACGATGTCGCGGACAATCGGAAAATATTCTTTCGGCGGAGTGATGAAGCCACCCACGCCCTGAATGGGCTCGGCGATTAAAGCCGCAATGTGCCCGGAAGAGGAGGTGCGAATCAATTCATCCATGTCTTTCGCGCACTGCATTTCACAGCTGGGATACGTCTTGCCAAATGCACAGCGATAGCAGTACGCATTGTGCGCGTGAATCACACCCGGCTGCGGAACACCGCCTAAGCGCCAACTTGCCTGCCCGGTCAGCGTCATGGTCATGGCGGAACGCCCGTGATACGAATGGCGCAGGGCGATGATCTCGCTGGAACCTGTATAGCAGCGGGCCGCCAGAATCGCAGTCTCATTCGCTTCCGTGCCGCTGTTGGTAAAGAACGATTTCGTTAGCGCGCCGTCAGGAGTGATCGACGCCAGTTTCTTCGCCAAAGCCACCTGCGGCTCATTCACGAAGACGGTCGAAACATGTTGCAGCTTGTCCATTTGCGCATGGACGGCGGCATTCACTTTGTCATTGCAGTGCCCCACGCTGATGGTGACAATGCCACCGAAGAAATCCAGATATTGGTTGCCGTCCGCGTCCCAAACGTACTGGTCCTTGGCGTGATCGATCACCAGCGGCTGTTCAAAATAATGAAATACAGAAGGGAACAGGTACTCTTTCTGCGCCAGCAGAATTTCTTCTTTCGTCATGTGCTTAGGCCTTTGTTAGTTCCTGATACGTATCGGGACGGCGGTCGCGATAAAATTGCCAGGTGTTGCGAACTTCGGCAATCATGTCTAAATCCAGATCCGTGGTGAGCACTTCGTCCCGGTCGCGTGAGGCCTGTGCAATGATCTGCCCGCGGGGGTCGCAGAAATAGCTTGATCCGTAAAACTCTCCGATATTCCACGGCTCTTCCGTACCCACCCGGTTGATTGCACCGACGAAGTAACCGTTCGCTACCGCATGCGCAGGTTGTTCAATTTTCCAGAGATGTTCGCTCAGGCCGGCGACTGTCGCGGAGGGATTGAACACAATTTCGGCACCGTTCAAGCCAAGTGCGCGCGCGCCTTCTGGGAAGTGTCGGTCATAACAAATGTAGAGACCGATTTTCGCGAAACCGAGATCAAACACGGGGTACCCCAAGTTGCCAGGGCGGAAATAGAACTTCTCCCAGAAACCGGGTGCCACCTGCGGAATATGCGTCTTGCGATATTTGCCCACGTAGGTACCATCGTTCTGAATCACGGCGGCTGTATTGTAATAGACGCCCTCCTGCTCCACCTCATAGACAGGAACAATGAGCGCCATGTGGTGCTGCCGCGCCACTTCCTGCATAAGCTGAATGGTTGGCCCATCGGGGACGCGCTCGGTTGAACTGTACCAGCGCGGATTCTGTTCGGCACAGAAATACGGGCCGTAGAAAATCTCCTGTAGGCATGTGATCTGGGCGCCCGCCTGGGCGGCCTGCGCAATCAGCGACACGTGCTTGTCGATCATGCTCTTCTTGATCTCAGCCAGATCGCGGCCTGGGCTGGTTACGTTAGAAGCCTGAATCAGTGCGCATCTTACAATTCGCGGCATAGTCTTGTCAGTTCGATCAACCGATTATGCGCGTTGTGTTGGCGTTCTGCAACAATTACGGAAGTGGTGGCGAATACTGGACAGCATTCTATTCTGATCAACGGCGGGTCTGTTTCCGCGGGCGGCGTCCCGGTGCACACCACTTTGCTCGACTTCCTGCGTGAGCATGGATTGACCGGCGCCAAAGAAGGCTGTGCGGAAGGCGAGTGCGGTGCCTGCACGGTCTTGATGGTTGCTGAACAGGAATCCGGAAGTGCGTATAAAGCGGTGAACAGTTGCCTGATGTTTTTGCCCAGCGCCATTGACCGTGAGTTCTATACCGTAGAAGCTTTGGCGCAAAAAGGCGAACTCTGTGAAGTGCAGAAAGCCATGGCGGCAGCAGGCGGCTCGCAGTGCGGATATTGCACTCCGGGTTTCGTAATGAGCCTGTTTGCGGAGCAGTACCGGCCCGGACGTCAAGGCACCTGCGACCCACACGCGCTCGGCGGCAATCTCTGCCGGTGCACGGGCTACCGGCCTATTCGCGATGCCGTTCTTTCCGTGGGACCGGCGCCTCAAGGAGCGTTCCGGGATCGCTTGGCACAACCCGCGCCCGTTCTTAGCGCCACTCGGTACATCGCGGATGACGTCCGTTTCGACCGGCCCACCAGCCTTTCGGAATGTCTGGAATTGACAGCCCGCTTTCCGGAAGCGAAGCTCGTATCCGGTTCTACGGATCTGGCTGTGGAAGCGAACTTGCGATTTCGCCGCTGGCCGCATCTGATCAGCCTGGAAGGTGTGGCCCAATTGCAGGAAGTTTCAGAGAGCCCAGAGCGTGTGAGTATCGGCGCTGCCTTACCGCTGAGCGAACTGGAGCGTCGCTGGACAAGTGCGCCGCCAGTGATCCACGAGTGGTTGGAACAGTTCGCGTCCCTGCCGATCAGGAACCGCGCTACGTTGGGTGGCAATCTCGCGACCGCGTCTCCCATTGGCGATTCGGCTCCTCTCCTGATGGCCCTCAGTGCGTCGCTGCAATTACGCAACACCAGGGGCGAACGAAGAGTTCCGCTCTCCTCGTTCTTTAAAAGCTACCGCCAGACGGACCTCTTGGGGGGCGAGCTCATCCAGGCGATTGAAATACCAAAACCGTTCCCTGCGTTCATTCGCTTTTACAAAGCAACCAAGCGCCGCATGGATGACATCAGTATTGTGTCGGCCGGGTTCTCGCTCGATTGCGATGGCGGGGGCCGTGTTCAGCGCGTGGCTTTCGTGTTCGGGGGCGTGAGTGCGGTAACGCAACGCGTGTATTCCGCGGAAGCAATGGCTACCGGCGAACTATGGGATGAAAACCTGGTGCAGCGGATCGGCCGCGAACTGGATACCGCCCTACGGCCCATGGACGACCATCGCGGTACTGCCGCGTACCGCTTGGGCGTCGCGAAGAGCTTCGTTGAAAAATTCTATTGGGAATGGCAACAGGTGAAGCCATGAGCGGCGTTCACGAAAGTGCGGCGGGCCATGTCTCGGGCACCGCGCTTTATACAGATGATTTGTGTCTCCGCTTCCCAAACCTGCTGCATGCGTGGCCTGTCACTGCTCCTCACGCACATGCCCGGTTGCTCAACCTGGATAGTTCCGATGCTTACCAGGTGCACGGCGTTCATTCCGTTCTAACCGTGGACGACGTACCCGGCGAGAATGAGACGGGCAGTAACCGGCATGATGAACCGCTCTTTCCGACTGAGGTGATGTATCACCAGCAACCCGTAGCTTGGGTGTTGGGCGAATCGCTGGAAGCCGCACGTACCGGTGCCGCTTTGGTCCGCGCCGAATACGAACTCCTTACTCCGGTTTTGACAATTGAGGATGCGATCGCGGCGGAGAGCTTTCATGCGGGACCGCTTCATATCGACCGTGGCGACGCATCCGTTATTGAGAAAAGCCCGCTTCGGTTTTCCGGTGAATTGAAGATCGGCGGGCAGGAACATTTTTATTTAGAAACACAAAGCGCTATCGCCCGAATGGATGAGACCGGTGGCATTGTGGTTGATTCCTCCACGCAGCATCCTACTGAAACGCAGGACGTGATCGCCCGTGTACTCGGCATCCCGTGGCATCGGGTGACGGTGCAGTGCATCCGTATGGGCGGTGCGTTCGGGGGTAAGGAAGTGCAGGCCAACCCGTTTGCTGCTATTGCCGCACTGGGAGCTTGGAAGACGAACCGGCCGGTGCGGGTTCGGCTGCCGCGTGTGCTCGACATGGCCCTTACGGGAAAGCGGCACCCTTTTCTGGCGCGCTATGACGCCGGGTTTACAAAAGAAGGGTGCTTGACCGGGGTGCGCATCGGTTTGTATTCCGATGGCGGCTGGAGTCTTGATCTCTCCATGCCGGTGCTCTCCCGCGCGATGTTTCACTGCGATAACGCTTACCTGCTGCGTGCTGCGGAGATCACCGGACATGTCTGCCAGACTCACAAGACTTCGCAGACGGCGTTTCGCGGCTTCGGTGGTCCGCAGGGCATGATCGTGATCGAAGACATCATGGATCATGCGGCTCGTCATTTGAAGCTTGCGCCGGACCTGGTACGGGAACGCAACTTTTATCGAGAAGGCGAGACTACGCATTACGGCCAGCTGGTGAAACATCCCGCCCGCATGGGGACAATCTGGGAGCAACTGAAAAAGACAAGCTCGTTTGAGTCTCGCCAGGTTGAGGTGGGCGCTTTCAATCATGCTCATCGCCACCAAAAGCGCGGTATCGCGATCACGCCGATGAAGTTTGGCATCTCATTCACGGCCACCTACATGAACCAGGCGGGAGCTTTGGTGATGATCTATCGGGATGGCAGCGTCCAGGTGAACCATGGCGGCACGGAGATGGGCCAGGGGCTGCATACCAAGATTCAGCAGATCGCCGGGCTGGGGCTTGGCATTTCAACGGAGCGGGTTCGCATGATGCCTACCCGTACCGACAAAATTCCGAACACGTCGGCCACGGCGGCCTCGGCCAGTACGGATCTGAACGGCGCCGCTGTACTTGACGCTTGCGAACAATTGAAGCGTCGGCTTGCGCCCGTTGCCGCCGGCTTAATCCAGTGCGACGAAGATCAGATTCGCTTTGGAAATGGAACAGTGTTCAGCTCAAAATGCCAGGATAGTTCTGTTTCTTTTGACCGGGTGGTGGCCGCAGCCTACCGTGAGCGCATTCCTCTGTTTGCTCAAGGCTTCTATCAAACACCGGGGCTGCAATACGATCACGAAAAGCTGAAGGGCAAACCATTCCATTATTTCGCTTGGGGCGCTGCTGTTTCTGAGGTGGAGCTGGATCTGTTTACCGGCGATGCCAAGGTGCTGCGCGTGGATATTCTTGAAGATGTCGGCGATTCTATTTCGCCCGTGATTGACCGCGGCCAGATTGAAGGCGGCTTCATGCAAGGGCTCGGCTGGCTGACCATCGAGGAGCTTTTATGGGATGCTTCGGGACGCTTGGCTACTTCGAGCGCATCCACTTACAAACTGCCTTCGTGGTCGGAATTGCCCGAGATTTTCAATGTTGATTTCTTAGAACGCGCGGCAGACCCTGACGTGGTGCTGAGCAGTAAGGCCGTTGGCGAACCACCATTGATGCTCGCGCTTTCGGTTCGTGAGGCGATAAGGGCCGCGGTTGCCTCTTGCGGTTCGGGTGGACCGGTGGCACTTCCCTGCCCCGCCACGCCGGAAAAAATCTTTTTTGCCATTCAGAAGGCACGGCAACCGTGACGGAAACCGTGACGGAAACCGTGACGGAAACAAAGCCGGATGAACTGCTGCGTGCCGGTGTGTTCCACACGCCGCGTAATCCATTTCGGGAAGAACACGCGCTTGTTACCTTTCCAGATGGCGGTCTGCTGGTCAGCAGTGGAAGAATCCTGGCATGCGGTGATTACGCCGAGATCCACGCAGCACACCCCCAAGCCCCCGTACGCGACTTGCGTGGCGGCTATCTCATTCCAGGTCTGGTGGACACTCATGTTCACTTCCCGCAGCTTCGCGTGTTGGGAGGGCTCGACCGGCAGCTGCTGGATTGGCTGGATTGCGTGGCCCTTCCCGAAGAGGCGCGGATGGCGGATTCGGCGTATGCGCAGGAAACGGCTAAGCGGTCTGTGCGCGCGCTGGCCGCACACGGAACCACCACCGCGCTGGTGTTCGGATCGCACTTCAAGCCCGCGACCGCGGCGCTGTTCGATGCGGCGGACGCGTCCGGATTGCGTGTGATCAGCGGGATGGTGCTCTCCGACCGGCTGCTTCGTCCGGAGCTGCATCAATCGCCCGAAGTTGGATACCACGATTGCTCGGAACTGATCCGCAGCTATCACGGAAAGGGACGGTTACACTTCGCTGTCACCCCGCGGTTCGCGCTCTCCACGTCAGAGGCGATGCTGGAAGTTTGCCAGACGCTGCTGCGTGAACACGAAGGGCTTCGCTTCCAAACGCATATCAATGAGAACGCGCAGGAGATTGAACAGGTGGCGCGCCTGTTCCCGTGGGCTGCTGATTATCTGGCCGTGTATGAGCGTTTTGGCTTGGCGCGGCCTGGCGCAGTCATGGCGCACAATGTTCACGGCTCCGATTCGGAACTGGAGCGTATGGCAGGCACCGGAACCTCGGTGGCGCACTGCCCCTGCAGTAATGCAATTCTGGGCAGTGGGCTTTTTCCGCTGCGCCGCCATATGCAAGCCGGGGTGCACTGCGCACTCGGTTCTGACGTGGGCGGCGGGGCCGGCTTCGGGATGCTGAAAGAAGCTTTGCAGGCGTACTCGCTGCAGCGCATAATGCCTGACGGAATGCTGCTCACTCCCGCGCATATGCTGTACCTGGCAACGCGCGCCGGTGCTGAAGCATTGCAACTGGAACACGAGACTGGCGATTTCACCTTGGGGAAATCGGCTGACTTTGTTTATTTAAGACCCCCGTCGGGCAGCGTACTTCAAACAGTTTTGGGGCGAGCGGAAAGCCCCAACAGCATCCTGGCTGCGTTGTTCACGCTTGCCGGTTCGGAGAGCGTGGCTGAAGTCCGTGTCGGAGGTGATTTCATTGACTGTTGAAGAATTGAAC
>Ga0123338_10002922_pt1 | contig 15684 bp, 15 predicted proteins | sample grotaG_FD_89793 | JGI IMG/M metagenome (GOLD analysis project Ga0123338, IMG submission 89793) | Glacier valley bacterial and archeal communities from Borup Fiord, Nunavut, Canada, to study Microbial Dark Matter (Phase II) -... | ecosystem: Environmental > Aquatic > Freshwater > Ice > Glacier ...
GAACGGGTTGTAGAACAGGTTGCCGTAGCGGATCGAGAAGGCGGCGGTCCAGTCCAGGTGCGGGAAGATGCCGAACGGCACCGCCTCGGAAAAGCTGCCCATCAGGATCGGGCGGATCAGCCCGAGAACCAGCATCAACCAGATCGCGGCGGCGAAGGCCCAAGCCACGTGCGTTCCCATCTTGAGCGCTCGTGCGCGACGGTACATGCGAACCCACCACAGCAACACGGCAGCCGTCAGGAAAAAGCCCGCGATACGCCACCAGCCGCCTTCGTTCAGCGGTGGGATGGAGAGACCGTACTTCGCAGGCGGAGGCTCAAGGGCGAGCCAGAAGAGTTGGCGCACGAACTGCACGGGATCCCAGTTGACCGAGGCCCACATGTTGAGGCCGATGATCTCGATGCAGATGAAGCCGCACAGCAGCGACGCGACGCCGAACCAGCCGAGATAGATCGGGCCGAGCTGCGCGTCGCCGATCTTGCCGAGCAGCCTGAAGTGCAGCGGCTTGCCCTCGCGTTCGGCGTCGTCGCGACCGACGCTGATGCTGGTCTCCGGCGGCGACGTGGCGACGACGGTGGTGAACAGGTTCTGGTATTCGAATGGCATGAAGGTTCTCCTGGCTCGTCCGCGTTCAGTGCCACACCGGCAGGTTCAACCACCAGGTCCACCATTCGGGCCAGCCACGCGTCCAGAAAGGCCCGCTGATGATGATGCAGATGGCGCTCCAGAAGCCCGCAGAAAGCGCGAGGAAGAGGCCGAGGCGGTGAATGCCGAGCGTGCCGATCGAGTAGCCGATCGTGTCGCGAAAGAAGCTGTTCTCGTGCTCCGCCGTCTTCACGACCTCACCCTTCTTGGGATTGGTCGCCGACAGGATCAGCGCGCCGTGCAGCGACAGCGCGAAGGTGGTCGCGAAGAAGAAGCTCACGGCCAGCATGTGCGCCGGGTTGTAGTGGAAGTGAAGGTACTGGTAGCCCGTGTTGGACACCCAGTCGAGGTGACTCATGATCCCGTAGGGAAACCCATGGCCCCAGGCGCCCATCAGCACCGGCCGAATCACCACCAGCGAGATGTACGCGAAGATCGCCACGCCGAACGCGAACGGCACGTGGAAGCCGATCCCGAGCTTGCGGCAGATCTCCACCTCGCGCAGGGCCCATGACACGAAGGAGCCGACCGCGCAGATCGTGATCAGCTGCCAGAGGCCACCCTCGAGCAGCGGCGCCATGCCGAGGCCGTAGCTCAGGTCGGGCGGCGCGATGCTGATCTGCCACAGATTCCAGGTGCCGCCCTGCGACGCACCCCAGATGATGAGCAGCGTGCCCATGACCGCGAAGAACGCGGTGGTGACCCCGAAGAAGCCGACGAAGAACGGCCCGACCCAGAAGTCGAACAGATCCCCACCGATCAACGTGCCGCCGCGCACACGGTACTTACGTTCGAAACTCAGCATGGCCATGGCCAGACTCCCCGACTGCATTCATTTCGCACTCGTTCACGCAGACCGGTGAACCAACGCCTGGATTCGTGGGAAAACGGAAAAGGCGGCGAAGCCCTTCCGCTCCCGGATTGCAAAACGCGTGCTACGGCTTCGCCGGTACCGGCGCGGGCGTCGGTGCCATCTGCGACGACGTCTGCCCACCGACCGTCCGGGCCTTGTGCGGACCGTCGAGCCAGTTGAAGCGATCCGTGCTGAGCAGGATGAAATGGATCAGCAGGGCCAGGACAAACAGGAACGTGAACAGACCGACCAGCGCGCGGCGCGGGTCGAACAACAACCAGACTCTCCACATGGTGCGTACTCCTAATTGAGGTAAGACATGAACGTGTAGACCGAGCTCTTCACACCACCCACCAGCGACTTGTGCCCTTCCGCTCCCGGCAACCAGGACCGCCACGGGAGAGCCACCAGCTGTGCGCAGAGCGCGATCGTGAGGAACACGACGAAGCTGACGAAGAAGATCCCGACGAAGGTCACCGAATCGTTCTTCGGAACCTTGATCTGATCGGCGCCAACCAGTTCGTCTGCAAGACCGTCTGCAAACTCATTTGCGTATTTCGTCATCGCATTCCCCTTCAGGATGTCAGCCCACGGCTACAGCCAGGGCCGCCAGTTCCACACCAGGATGTGGGCGACCACCGCGATCGCCGTGAAGCCCAGGAAGCTGGAGACGAAGATCTTGTGGAACTCCTTCGCCTCTGATTCCGTCAGGCCGGACAGCGAGCCCTCTCTATTCGCAAGCATATGAATGACTCCTTGAAAGTGGCCTGTCGGCCGACACCGCGCATATCCCGCGCGACAGGGACCCGCCGGGGCAGCGAGCCGCCTCGACAAATACAGAGCCGCTCGCGAGCGAACGACGTCGATTCGATGGACGGTCGAGCGGCGTCATGCCGGCTCCCCCATCCGTAGGGCTTCCCGGGCTTCCGCGACCCGCTGCGCCGTCACGCGCTCCTCGCCGGCCTTGCGCGCGTCGCGCTCGGCGCGATCGCGCAGCCGCTTGGCCGCCGAGATCTGGACCAGGACCGGTTCGTGCTCGACGAGTTCGCTGAGCAGCTGCTGCGCATCGTCGTCCCAGGGACGGTTCGCCTCGCCGGCCACGCGGGCCATCGTCGGCTCGATGCGGTCGAGGTCGGTGCCCAGCGGCAGGATGTTGAACAGCGCGTCGAAGAGCGCGTTGCAGAACTCCTGGATCACGTAGGTCGCGCCGCCGTAGCCCATGAACGGGGTGCCGGTATGGCGGCGGATGATCGCGCCCGGGAACGACGCCGCGATGTAGGTCGGCTTCATCATCGCGCCGCCACTGCTCTCGGCGAGATACATGCGCTCGTTGTAGCTGCCGAACATCACGAGCGGCGGCTTGTCGCGGCAGAGCTGGCGGATCGCCTCGTTGTCGGTCTTCTCGCCGGGCTTGCGCGAGATCGCGAAGTTGCACGGCAGGCCCATCTCGTCCTCGAGGAAGTGACGGATGCCGCGCGCGTAGGTCTCGTTGGCGACGACCGCGAAGCTCGCGGTGCCGAAGAAGTCCTGCGTCACGGATCGCCACAGGTCCCAGATCGGCTTGACCGTCGTGTGCTTCTCGCGCTCGATGAACGGCTCGGGGTCGAGGTGGAGCAGCTCGCCGAGCGTGCGCAGGAATTTGGTCGTGCTGTGCAGGCCGATCGGCGCCTGCAGGTAGGGCCTCTCCAGCGCTTCGCAGAGCATCCGCCCGAACTCGCGGTACATGCAGATGTTGACGTCGGCCTCGACGAGACGCGACACGTCCGCGAGATGGCTGCCGAGCGGGAACACCATGTTCACTTCGGCCCCGATGCCCTGTACCAGCCGGCGGATCTCGGCCAAGTCGCTCGGCATGTTGAACGTGCCGTAGGCGGGTCCGATGATGTTGACGCGCGGCTTCTCGCCTTCGGGCCGCTCGGCGAAGGGCTTGCGGACCGGGACCTTGCGCATCCCGTACTCGGACCACAGCCAGTAGATGGCGCGGTTGGCGCACTGCCACTGGTCCTCGTCGATGGTGCGCGGCAGGAAGCGCTGGATGTTCGTGCCCTGCGGCGTGACACCCCCGCCGATCATCTCGGCGATCGAGCCCGTGACGACGACCGACGGCAGGTCCGGATCGAGCGTGGCGTGCGCGCGGCGCATCGAGCCTTCGGTGCCTTCTCGCCCGAGTTGCTCTTCGGCGAGACCGGTGACGACGATCGGCAGCTCGTGCGGCGGCAGCGCGTCGGTGTAGTGTAGGACCGACGTGACCGGCAGGTTCTCGCAGCCGACCGGCCCGTCGATGACGACCTGCAGGCCCTTGATGGCGGTGAAGACGTAGACGGCGCCCCAGTAGCCACCGGCCCGATCGTGGTCGATGACGTAGTTGAGCGGCTTGTAGGATTGCTGGGACACGTCGCCGGCCATCAGATCATCTCCTCGGCCTTGCGCTTCTTCGCGAGCTTCTCGACCTGGTGGCGCGTGAACGCCTTCCACTCGGGCCGGTCCTTCGGCACGCCTTCCCACACGCCGGCCGCGAAGTCCTGGCCCGCGCCGTCGAAGAACTCGCGCATCGTCTCGAAGCGATGCTTGTTCGCGATCGCCGCGTTGATCACCTGCGCGAGCGAGCCCGCGCCGGCCGGACCCATCAGCGGCCGCGCCGAGATCAGGTTCGTGAAATAGAGCGACGGGATGCAGAGCTGCTTGGCGGCCTGCACGACGGGCGTGGTGCCGATCGCAAGGTCGGGCTTCCATTCGTGCATCGCCGCCAGGTCCTGCTCGAGCGACGCGCGGTATTGCACGTGCACGCCTTTGGATTCGAGCCACGCGCAGTCGTCGGCGCTCCAGACGGTGCGCGGACAGGCCGTCCCGACGTAGCGCAGGTCCGCCCCGCTCTCGACCAGCAGGCGCGCGACCAGCAGTTCGGAACCTTCGTAGCCGCTCAGCGTGATGCGACCCTTGATCGGCATCTTCGCGAGCGCGCCTCGGATCGCGGGCAGCATGCGGTTCTTCACCGCGTCGATCTTGTCCTGCGCGACGTTGGCGGTCGTGCCGATCGCCTGCAGCCACGCCTCCGTGCCGTCGTGACCGACCGGCGCGGATCCCACGATCGGCCGGCCCGCGGTCTCGAACTCGCGGATGCTGGCGGTGTAGAACGGATGGATCGCGGCGACCACCGAGCCGCCGAGCGCGGCGTACAGCTCGCGCCATTCGCGGGTCGGCACCACGGGTCCGGCGGCGAGCCCCATCGGCTCGAGCATCATGCCGATGATCACCGGATCGGCCGGGAACATCTCGCCCAGCAGCGTGACCGTCGGCTTGTCGGAACGGCCGTTGCGCGGAGCCTGCACGGGGCCCAGTTCGGCTTCGCCGCGGGCGTACTTCAGCATCGCGCCGGCGAGCACGTCCTTGGCTTCCGCATGCGTCGGAACCCCGAAGCCCGGCACGTCGATGCCGATGATGCGCACGCCGTTGATCGCCTTGGGCAGGATCTGCAGCGGCACGCCGCTCGCCGTCGGGACGCACAGGTTGATGATCACGATCGCGTCGTAGAGCGCGGGATCGGCCTGCTTGTGGACGGCGTCGCGGATGTCCTCGAACAGCTTGCCCGTGACCAGCGACTCGGAATTGAACGGGACGTAGCCGACGCTGCGCTTCGCGCCGTAGAAGTGCGACGTGAAGGTCAGGCCGTAGACGCAGCATGCGGAACCCGACAGGATCGTCGCGGTGCGGCGCATCCGCAGTCCGACGCGCAGGGAGCCGAACGCCGGGCACATGCTCTGCGGCTGATCGTGCGGACCGGCCTTGGCATCGCGCGGGTAGTCCTTCGCGTACTGCTCGAGCACTTCCGACTTGCCCGCGGACTTCGCAGCGGCCAGCATCGCCTCGCCGCCGGAATGGCAGCCCATGCCGTCGCCTTCGATGGCGGTGGGCACGGCAAGCGGGACGATCGGGATGACGGTGTTCATGGCAGCCTCAGACCTCGTCGTAGACGACTTCGAGCGTTTCCTTGACGATCTCGCGCTTGCCGCACATGTCGAAGGTCGTGGCCGGCTCCAGCACCACGTCGCGACCGACCGATGCCGCCGAGAACAGGTTCAGCAGCGCGTCCTGCGTCATCGGCGACGGACGCATCGGCTGCGACGTATGCACGTTGGCGGCGAGCTCCGCGAACATCGGACCCCACGGCGAATCGGGTCGGCCGATGATTTCGTAGCTGGCGCTCTTGCGACGGATGTCCTCGTTGGCCGGGATCACCGACAGCACCGGGATGCCGACGTGTTCCGCGAACGCCTTGGCCTCGCCGGTGCCGTCGTCGCGGTTGATCACCATGCCGGCGACGCCGACGTTGCCGCCGAGCTTGCGGAAATACTCCACTGCCGAGCACACGTTGTTGGCCACGTACAGCGACTGCAGGTCGTTGCTGGCGACGACGATGACCTTCTGGCACATGTCGCGCGCGATCGGCAGGCCGAAGCCGCCGCACACCACGTCGCCGAGGAAGTCGAGCAGCACGTAGTCGAAGCCCCAGTCGTGGAAGCCCAGCTTCTCGAGCAGCTCGAAACCGTGGATGATCCCGCGCCCGCCGCAGCCGCGGCCGACCTCGGGCCCCCCGAGCTCCATCGCGTACACGCCGTCGCGCTTGAAGCAGACGTCGCCGATCTGCACCGCCTCGCCGGCGAGCTTCTTCTTGGAACTGGTCTCGATGATCGTCGGGCACGCGCGGCCACCGAACAGCAGCGATGTGGTGTCGCTCTTGGGATCGCAGCCGATCAGCAGGACCTTCTTGCCCTGCTGCGCCATCATGTAGCTGAGGTTGGCGAGCGTGAAGCTCTTGCCGATGCCGCCCTTGCCGTAGATCGCGATGATCTGCGTCGTCTTGGCGGCCGGCGAATGCGACTTGTCCTCGATGGCATCGGGCTCGATCGCGGCTTCCTTGCGGAGCATCTCGACGAACTTCATCGGCGACGTGGCGACCGGCGCGGCGGGCGTTGCCGGGACTGCTTCGGCCATGGTCATGAACTTGCTCTCCAGTCGAGAATCATCTTCAGGCAGGACGCGTCGTCGAAGGCGAGCGGGTAGGCCGAGGCCGCCCGCTCCGCGCTTTCGCGATGCGTGATCAGGCCGGCCAGCGATACGCGACCGGTCTCGACGAGCTCCTTGACGGCGAGCAGGTCCGAGCGGCGCCATTCGGCGGCGGCACGAATGTGGGCTTCGCGCATGAAGGCCGGCGCGAAGTCGAATGCGAGACGGTCGGTGTAGAAGCCGGCCAGCACGACCTCGCCACCCTTGGCGAGACGGGCGATCAGCGAATCGAGAAGCTTCGCGTCGCCGCTGACATCGCAGATCGAGCGGTAGTCGCGGCGCGGATCGTCGTCCGGGTGGACGACGGCATAGCCCTCGCCGCCGGTCGCGCGGATCGGGTTGACTTCCCAGACGGTGGGCGGCGTGAAGCCGGCAGCGACCGTCATGCGCGCGATCAGCCGACCCAGCACGCCGTGCCCGACGATCAACTCCGGCGCGACCACGTCGCGGCCTTCGTCTCCGGCGACCGCGTGATAGGCCGTCGCCGCCAGTGCCAGCAGCACGCCTTCCTCGCCGACGGCCCGGTCGATGGTCAGCGCCTTCTCCCCGGGGATCACGACGCGCGACGAGGCCCCGCCGAACAGTCCACGGACTTCGCCGTAGCAGCGCGCGCCCGGGACGTAGACGAAGTCGCCGACCTGGTGACCGCTGCCGTCGCCGGCCGCCGAGACCACGCCGACCGATTCGTAGCCCGGCACAAGCGGATAGCCCATGCCGGGGAATGCAGGCATGCGACCGGTCCAGAGGAGCTTCTCGGTGCCCGTGCTGATGCCGCTGTGATGGACGTCGACGACGACGTCGGCATCCCCGGCCTGCGACAGCACGAGGTCCTGGATGCTCAATTGCCCAGGTTGGGTGAAGACGACTGCAGTGCTGTTCATCGAAGGGAGGACGAAGGACCGACGGGAGGTGCGTGACCAGGCTTCGCCAGGAGGACGACCGGCGATGGGCGGGATGGATCGGCGTGAATCATGGTGTCATCATATTCTTACGCCTCGAAGTGTCAACTCTAATTGACGATTATCGATGGTGCGTTGCGTGGGGACGTTGACTGAAGTTGCAAGACGGCGACGCGCGACGCTCACTTGAACGCGGCGATGACCCGCGTCTGCAGCGGCAGCGACGTCGCCAGCAACCGTGTGCGACGGAACCCTGCGCCGGCGAGCATCGCGCCCAGCCGCTCGGGTGTCCGCGGCCGCCCGCTGCCCATCGCCAGCAGGTACATGCCGAAGTACGCATCGCCCATCGCCTCGGCGCCGGCGGTCCCGGACATCGGCTCGCCGATCAGCAGCACGCCGCCGTCGGGCAATGCCGCGTGCACCGACTGCAGCAGACCCTGGGCGACCTCGTCGTCGTGGTCGTGGACCACGCGCACGAGCGTCGCGATATCGGCGCCCGGGGGCAACGCGTCGCGCACGAAGTCCCCGCCGGTCGCCGAGACGCGGGAACCGAGGCCCTCCCGCTGCAGACGTTCCCGGGCACGCGCGGCCACCGCGGGCAGGTCGAACACGGTGACCTGCAGATGCGGATGGCGGCGGGCGACGGAGATCGCGAAACCGCCTTCGCCTCCCCCGACGTCGAGCAGGTGCCGGTGGCGCGCGAGCGGATAGGCGTCGAGGATCTGGTCGGCGACCAGCGACTGCGACGCGCTCATCAGCGCCGAGTAGCCGGCGATGCGCGCATCGTCGAGTCCGCCGGGCTCTGGATTGGCGGCGTATCCCCAGACCTCGGACAGCCGCGTGGACGCGCTGGCCGGCGGCAGGCCGCGCAGCAACGCGACCGGATCGGCGAGATCGGCGTACAGCACGGCGTGGTGCTCGACCATCGCGGACAGCGCACGACTGCGCGCCATCGGCGCGCCGAGCGGTCCTAGGCCGAAGCGCTGGTCGCGGCGCCGCTCGACGAGCCCGAGCGAGATCGCCGCGGCCAGCAGCCGGGTCGCGGCGTCCTCGTCGAGCCCGCTGTGCAGCACGAGCTCGCCGAGGCTGCGCGGCCGCTCGAGCAGCCAGTCGAAGATCCCGAGGCGGACGCAGGCCAGCAGGACCTGCGAATACGTGAACCCGGCGACGAGATCGAACAGCGCCTTCGCGCGGCGGCGCGCGATCCAGCGCGTCAACGGGAAACGGGCGGCCGCCCGCTGGAAATCCGGGCTCGCCAGCAGCCGGTCACGCCAGTCGAGCAGTCGGTCGGTCAGCGCATCCGACTTCACCGAACGCGCGACATCGGGCGTCAGCGCGCGCGCGGAATCGTCCATCGACGATCGGCCGGGCGCCGGCGCGGATTCACGCTGCGATGCGGTCCATGTCGGTACACCAGGAGGCCGGGACCAGGCGCGTCGCCTCGCTCTTGACGAGGGCGCGCAGGTAGGGCGCACCCGCGCATTCGGGAATCGCCGCCGACGCGTCGGCGACCATCCGGTCGAAGCGGCGGACCGCTTCGTGCAGGCCGTATTCGCGGGCGATGCTGGGCCGGTCGAGTGCCACGTCCTGGCCGACCGGCTTGCCGAGCGTCTCGGGATCGCAGACCACGTCGCGAATGTCGTCGGCCGCCTGATAGGCCTCGCCGAGGCTCTCGCCGAGCGCGCGCCAGGGCCGCGCATCCGCGCCCGCGGACTGCGCCCCCGCCATCGTCGCCGCGGCGAACAGCGCGCCGGTCTTGGCACGGTGGTAGTCGGAGAGCACGCAACGCGGCTCGCATTCCCACGCCTGGCCGGCAGAGATGCCGTACGGCCGTCCGACCGCCGCGGCGATCGTGGCCACGAGCTGGCCGAGTCGGGCGGGCGAGCGGATGGCGCCCGCCGCCAGCGTCTCGAACGCGGCGACGATCAGCGCGTCACCGGCGAGCACGGCAAGGCGTTCGCCGAACGCGGCGTGCACCGACGGCACGCCACGACGCGTCGCGGCGTCGTCGAAACACGGCAGGTCGTCGTGAACCAGCGATGCGCAGTGCAGCAACTCGATCGAGGCGGCCGCAGCGTCCGCGAGACCCGGATCGTCGCCGCCGCAGGCCATCGACACCGCGATGCACAGCTGCGGCCGGATGCGTGCCCCGCCCGGGAAGACCGAATGCCGGATCGCCTGTCCGAGCCGCGGCGGCGCGTCGGGCGCGTCCCCCCTGGCAATCGCGGCCTCTAGTGCGCGCTGGATACGTTGGTGGGCATTCACGAGCAATCTCCCGACAGGCTGGATGATCCATGGTGTCTCGTTGCATTGACACCGCGGTGTGTGCTGTAGGATAGACACATGGATTCCGAGCGTCAATCCCGACCTTTTCCGTCCCGTTCAACGTCGCGTCGCGCGACCGTGCGGTGACGTCCTTCCCGGTCGTCGTCGTCGGCGCGGGAATCGGCGGCCTCGCCTGCGCGCTCCGGCTGGCCTCGCGCGGCGTCGACGTGACGGTGCTGGAGAGTGCCGACGAGGTCGGCGGCAAGCTGCGCTGCATCGACATCGACGGCGCGCGGCTCGACGCCGGTCCGACCGTCCTCACGATGCGCTGGGTGTTCGACGAGCTGTTCGCCGAGGCCGGCGCGGCGCTCGCCGACGCGCTGACGCTGACGCAGGCGAGCACGCTCGCGCGCCACGCGTGGAACGGCCGCAGCCGCCTCGACCTGTTCGCCGACATCGCCCGGAGCGCCGACGCGATCGGGACCTTCGCGGGCGCCGCCGAAGCGAAGCGCTACCTGGCCTTCTGCGCGCGCGCGCGATCGATCTACACGACGCTCGAGCAGCCGTTCCTGCGGGCCTCGCAGCCGACCCCGGTCTCGCTCGCCGGCCGCGTCGGGCTGCGCGGCCTCGGCGGCCTGATGCGGATCTCGCCGTTCGCGACGCTGTGGTCGGAGCTGTCCTCCTATTTCCACGATCCACGCCTGAAGCAATTGTTCGGCCGCTACGCCACGTACTGCGGCTCGTCTCCCTTCCTCGCCCCGGCAACCCTGATGCTGGTCGCCCATGTGGAGCAGGACGGGGTGTGGCTCGTGGACGGCGGCATGCAGCGCATCGCGCTGGCGTTGAAGGGGCTGATCGAACAACGCGGCGGCCAGGTGCGTTGCGCAACGACGGTCGAACGCATCGAGGTCGAGGGCGGCCGGGTCCGCGGTGTCCAGCTGCGGGACGGCGATCGCATCGCGGCCTCGGCCGTGGTCTTCAACGGCGACACGTCGGCGCTGGCCGGCGGCCTGCTCGGCGAGGCGGTCGTGCGCGCCGCGCCGCCGATCCGCCGCGAACAACGCTCGCTGTCCGCGATCACCTGGCATCTCGTGTCGCGCACGCGCGGCTTCCCCCTGACGCGGCACAACGTGTTCTTCAGCGGCGACAGCCCGCGCGAGTTCCACGAGCTCTTCGTCGACCGCAGGCTTCCCGGGGACCCGACCGTGTACGTCTGCGCGCAGGATCGCGGGGCGGGAGACCCGTCGCCGGAAACCCGTACCGATGCACCGGAACGCCTGATGTGCCTGGTCAACGCGCCCGCCGACGCCGATATTCATCCGTTGACCTCCGAGGAGATCGCACGATGCGAAGCCACGATGTTCGACAAGCTGGCCCGTTGCGGGCTGCAACTGGAATCGCCGACCGCGCCACCGCGGATCACAACGCCCTCCGTCTTCGGGAAACTGTTCCCGGCGACCCACGGCGCGCTGTACGGGAGGGCGACCCACGGCTGGGCGGCGTCCTTCGAACGCCCGTCGTCACGCAGCAAGGTGGCGGGCCTGTACCTCGCGGGGGGGAGCGTCCATCCGGGACCCGGGCTGCCGATGGCGGCGCTGTCTGGCGGGCTGGCGGCCCAGAGCCTGATGGAGGATCGCCGGTCAATGCCCTGACGCGCTTCGATGTGGCCGTCGCGAACGACGGCTACGCCTGGTGGTACCTCGATGCGCTCAGCGACGACGGACGCCACGGGCTGACGGTGATTGTCTTCCTCGGCAGCGTGTTCTCGCCCTACTACGCACACGCCCGCCATCGTCGGTCGCGCAGCCGGGATGCGAGCGGCACCGATCCCCTCGAGCACTGCGCGTTCAACATCGCGCTCTACGGCCGCGATGCCCGCTGGGCGATGACCGAGCGCGGGCGGCGCGACCTGTCGCGCGACGCGACGTACCTGGCCATCGGCCGGAGTGCGATGGAATGGATCGGCGACCGGTTGCGGCTCCATCTCGACGAAGTGACGGCACCGCTGCCGCAGCGCATCCGCGGCACCATCGACCTCGACGTCGGCGCGCGTCCGGCGCACGGCGTCACGCTGGATCACGGCGGTCGGCATCGCTGGGGCGTGATCGCGCCGTGCGCGCGGATCGACGTGCGGCTCGACGCACCGGCACTCTCGTGGGTGGGCAATGCCTACCTCGATACCAATCGCGGCGACGCGCCGTTGGAGGACGACTTCGTGCGTTGGGACTGGTCGCGCACGCATCTCGCGGACGGGCGCAGCGCGGTGCTGTACGACGTCGAGCGGCGCGAAGGCGGAACGCTGGAGATCGCTCACTGGTTCGACGGGGACGGCAACACCGGGACCTTCGAAGCACCGCCGACGGCGGGGCTGCCGGCCAGCGGCTGGCGACTCGATCGAAGGACGCGGTCGGATGCGCACGTCGCCCCGCGCGTGGTCCGGGCGTTCGAGGACGGACCCTTCTACTCGCGCTCGGTGATCGCGGCCGAGTGGTCCGGACAGCCCGTCACCAGCGTCCACGAGCATCTGTCGCTGGAGCGTTTCGGCCGACGCTGGGTCCGCATGCTCCTGCCGTTCCGGATGCCGCGTCCGTTCTAGCGCGCCGAGGAATCCGGCACGCCGATTCTTTCCTTGGCCTGTTCGCTGCATGGGCTGTTTCGGATACCGACCGGTGCAATGGGATGCAACTATCGCGGCTCCGGTATGCCTTCGTGAACCATCAGTCGTCGAAGCCCCTCCTCGAGGATCTCGCGGCAATGACTGCTGACGCTGAACAGCATGGCGTGAATCGAGGCGTCGACCACGTTGGTACTTTCGCATTCGAGGCTGTAGCGCTCGAACGCATTGAGTTTGAGCAACAGCTCCGCGAGGTGATTCGGGCACTCGCACAACACCTTCGAAGGCATCTGGGCGAGCTGGTGGAGAAACGTCCCGTCGTAGCGACGCAGCCCCGTAGGGTGCCTCAGCATCTGTGCGAACGCCGTCGGGGGCGTGGAGTCGATCGCGAGACCGAGTTGGCAGATGCGCGCGAGCTGCGCCGGATCCGTCGGGGCGGCCAACGCGATGATGGTGGCGTTATCGAGTCGCGACAGGAGCTGTCGGCTGCCGAAGCCATAGACGACGATCACGACCGGCGCCTTGGTCGCCGCGCGCAACTGCTTCAACATCGCCGGCAACGCGTTGTTCATCGTCGGTGCGTCGACGATCACGGCGTCCATCGTTTCCAACGACGCGAAGTCGACCTCGGCCAGCGATGGCAACGTGGCCCTCACCCGCACGTCGGAGCGCGAGCGCCAGGCTTGCGTGAGCACGGCGGCCAGCGCTTCACCGCACACCAGGACCCGGCAGTAGCCCTCCGGTGCAACGGGTGTCCTGACCGGGGAATCCTTGAATCGGGATTCGATCTGGCGGTCGGTCAGCGTGGCCAGGGTACCGATCGCATGCCCGGCGTCGACGGCCGCCTTGATCAAGGACAGGCGCTCGATATCGGCACGCCGGTACAGTCGGACGTTGGTCGCGCTGCGGGTGGGCTGCACGACGTCGTGGCGCGATTCCCACGCACGGATCGTCTGCACCGGAATACCGGTGAGTTTCGACACGGTCGCGATCCTGTACAGACCGTCGGTTGATGTGTCATTGCTGGATGAGACGACGTTCATGGCAGAGCGAAGTGGACGGGCCCGGAAGACCCGACGTGGTTGTACCGATCCGCAGCGAGGTCGCGCATGGCATGTCGGGCCGGCCGCCGTAACCGGTCGCACGGCGACGCTTCCCCCATCACGCTCCACCCACCGCCCCATATTGTCCCGCTTCGGCGACCCTGCTCGAGCGGCGTGCGTGCTCGAGCAGCGCCATGTGTGGCAGCGTCAATGCCGCCAGTCCGACGAAGAGGAGTTGCATGACCCGCTTCTCCAACGGAATACTGTCGGCGATCAGCCCCACCAGAATGCCCACCACCAGCACGATACCGGTCGGCCATGCGGTCATCGCCAGCGCCTGCCGGGCGCCGCGCCGGTTCAGTCCGCCGACCGTCCGAAGAATATGCCGCGGACTGTGCATGGCACAAAAATAAATCGTGAATGCCAGGAGCGGCGGCGCTGCGATCGCGACGGCAGTCAGCGCGATGAGCTCGATCGTGTCCCGGGTGAACGTCGTGGCCTGAAGCGCGCAAACGAGCAGCGTGGCGACCAACCACGGCGCCGCGAGGAAGCTCAGGATCGGCACGACGAACGCGCCGCTCGCCGGGCCGGCCACGAGACCCAGCAACCGTTCCAGTTCGGCGCCGTGTCGCAGCGCCGGCAAGACGATGACGGCGCCGCCGTACAGCACCCGGGAAAGACCCGAAATACCGACCCTCGGATCGCCGGCGAAGTGCAGCGCGGACAGACCGAGGAAGATGCACAAGAAGAATGTCGGCAACGCCACCCAGAGGCCGACAACCAGCGCAGCCAAGCCGAGGTAACCCAGCGAAAACAAAAGCCATTCCCTGCTGCCAGCCAGATGCAGCAGTCGGCGCGCGAAGACCACGTCCAGCGACCCGTGCGGAACGCCCAGCAGCAAGACAAGGACAGCGACGATCGGTAGTTCGAGCCGAGGATCCAGCGTCGCGCCCGCGGCCATCGCGCCGACGATCCCGAACGCGACGCCGCAGAAGACGAGTCCCTGTCGTCGCAGGGCCGATGTCATGTGGTCTGTGCCGCGACGGGGCCGCGCGGTGCCGGATTCAGCAACTGGCGCAGGAACAAGCCGGTCGGGAGGGAAGCGACCACGGCTGCGCGGTCGAGGACCGTGGCGCGGTCGCTCAGGAAACGTACGAGTCGTGGCGTGGGCGTGCGGTCGAACAGGTCCGTGAACAACGCAGGCCCGCGCTCGGGGTGGCTTCGCAGCACGTCGAGAAACAGGTTGTCCATGGTGCGCGTGAGCCAGGAATCGGCGGCATGTCCGACGGGCTCGCGACCCCGCCGAAGGGCGCCGGCGCAATCATCGGCCCAGCGCTGGATCCGCTCGAACGCATAGCCGGTCGCGGGACGGGCTGCGCCGCTCATCAAACCGGCGCGCAGGTGGCCGCGACCGAGCACCGTGTCGTGGCGCGCGATTCCCATCGGCAGGATGCCCCGCTCGGTACGCACCACGGTCGTCCCGTCGTTGCCGCACAATCGCCGCACGGCATGCCGTTGGCGGTTGGCCAGGTCGGCAGCACCGTGCGGGCGGGGATCGAACAGCGTGGTCTCGACCAGGGCGCGGTCGGACTCGAGCGGCAAGACGTAAGTGAACGCGACTGCACCGGGCGCATCGTTCGCGAAATCCATCAGCTCCACGCAGGTCGCGTCGAAGACGGGCCGCTCGCAAATCAATTCCTCGCCGAGAAACGACTGCCAAAGCGTCGCTCCCCCCTGGCGGGGCGGGCTGGGGGGGCGGGTGTCGATGACGCGTGCTGCCGAGAACGGACCGGCCGAGGTCTCGACGCGCCACCGTCCTGCGACCAGCCGAGGCGATCCCAGCACCGACACGCCTGTCGACAGTTCCACGTTGTCGCTGGCCCCGATCACTGCCGCGGCGTGTTCGTAGAACGCGCCGGACTCGAGCAACTGATAGGGGATGCGCGTGCAGTCGACGTGCACCGTCCGCGATGCGGAACGGACCGCGACCGTCGACCAGGTGCGCCTCACGAGCGGTTCGAAGCGGTGCGGCCCGAGGCGCCAGAAGCACCAGCTGCGGTCGTTGACATAGGCAGATCGCGATTCGAGCACGGCGACCCGCCGGCACAGTCCGGGCCGTTCGGCCAGCCGCAACGCGAGACTGAGCCCTGCACACCCGCCACCGAGGACCAGGAGATCGAGATCAGTCCGCACGGCCGGCCTCCGTCGACCAGGCCGGATCGGAACGATGCCCGGGCGAACGCTGCGGGTACGCCTTCGGCGCCAAAGCCGCGTCGGCCTGTCGCGGGTCGACGGTGTCGA
>Ga0123338_10002925_pt1 | contig 15673 bp, 20 predicted proteins | sample grotaG_FD_89793 | JGI IMG/M metagenome (GOLD analysis project Ga0123338, IMG submission 89793) | Glacier valley bacterial and archeal communities from Borup Fiord, Nunavut, Canada, to study Microbial Dark Matter (Phase II) -... | ecosystem: Environmental > Aquatic > Freshwater > Ice > Glacier ...
CCTGGACACTCCCTTATGGGAAGCTACATATCGATGACCCGACTGTAATGTCGGCAGCAAAGCGAGAGGCAAAAGAAAAACTCGAACTTGTCGAGCAGAAGATGCGCCATGTGGGGGACTGCTACATCCGGGTCACGATGGATGGTGAAATCCTCTCTACGACCTTGGCTCACGTCTTTAAGTTCAATCGGGATGCTATTCAGACCTCGGCGGACATAATGTGGGTGAGACCCCACAAACTGCACGAGTATACACTCGCACCGGCCGTTGAAGAGATTGTCTCGCGTGGATTTTTTAATGATCCATTCTTTTTTGAAGAGTTCGATGCAACCTGGTCGCTATAGAAACCTCATAGAGCTCTATTCGGCGTTTTTTTGGCGCACCCAGCTATCGATTGTTCCTGCGCCCATACAAAGCACTAGCTTGCCTTCACTGCGTGCTTGTTGAATATTCTTCCAAAGTTCATCACCGAAGGCTGCAATGTGCACTGCATCTTTATTAGTAATATTCTGAATAAGATCTTTAGGAGTAAGCGTCGGCTCGTTCGGATCTTCCCGCGAAAGATAGGTCGGGAGCCAGTAGATGTCATCAGCTAGTTCGAACTGATCAATATAATCTTTTTGAATACGAGTCTGGCGGCGATTTTGGTGCGGCTGATACACAAGAACGACGTGATCAGATAGTTCACGGGCAAGCTGTAATGTCGCGGCGATCTCTTTCGGGTGATGCCCGTAGTCAGAATAGAGATTGTCGGCAATACGTTCAAACCGTCGATCGGTTCCGGGGAAGTTGCCAAGTGCCGTTACGACTCCGTCGTCTTTTGCGAGGGACAGATACTCGACTGCTTTTGAAACGAGCGTTGCATTGCGGCGGTTATGTTCACCAGCAAGCGGGAGGTTGAGGGTTTCATCCAAGACCCACGCCTTTTTGTCGTCATTATCAATATATTCAGCATCGCTGCGCCAGATAATCGTGTGCTCTGATTGACCGATAAATTCTTTAAATGCAGCTGTGTATTGGTTCTCTGTTGGATAGGTATCTGGGTGATCGTAATCAATTGATGTGATGAGCGAAAGGTACGGGTGGAAGTTCAAAAAGTTTCGATCATATTCATCGCATTCATAGATAAAGTATTCACTCTTTGGGTCAAACTGTCCGCTTGGTCCAAAAGAAATAGTTGTTCCGACTGAATAACTCACAGGAATCTCGAGTTGTTTCATGAGCCAGACCATCATACCTGTTGTCGTTGTTTTGCCGTGGGTTCCGGCGATCGCAATCAGCTTTAGGTCCTTTTCTTGAAGTATATAGGCGAGGAACTCATCGCGCTTGCTCATGCGTATGCCCAGTTCGCGCGCCAAAAGAAGTTCAGCGTGATCGTTGGGGAGGGCAGAGGTGTACACGAACCAGTCGATTGGTGTCGCTGTGTGGCATTTTTGTAGAAAACGTCCGTCCTGTCCAATATTGACCATAACTCCTTGAGAACGAAGTTCTTTAGTGATGAGGCTATCGGTCAGGTCGGATCCCATAATAGTGTGACCGGCGTCACGTGCGATCTCGACGAGTGGGCCAATACCGACGCCGCCAAGACCCGAAAAGTAAATATTCATAACCCTAGTATATATCAACTTGCTTCACAGGGCAGAACTGTGGTGTAATAGAGCCATAGTAAGTGGGCTCCTTAATTCAAATTAAATAAAAACATGTTAAAAAATATCATTCACAAAGCACTCCTTCGACGTCATTTCTGGCGTCATGCGACGTTCAGCGAAATCGCCGAGCTGTATGCTTCACGTTTGCTACGTATGTTGGCGCTCAACATCGCCGCCTCGTTCATGTCTATCTTCCTCTATCAGCATGGGTATAGTATCGCGTTTATAGCCCTTTTCTGGGCCGTTTTCTTTGGATTCAAAAGCCTCGTTGCAATTCCCTCGGCGGCAATCACGGCTCGTATTGGTGCAAAGCACGGTATTCTTATTTCAAACTTGCTCTATATCCCTTCGATGTTGGCATTTGCACTCGTCCCGGCCTACGGTGTCTGGTTATTGGCTATCGTTGTGATCCTGCAGGGGACATCGTCGGCGATGTACTCGATCAGCTACTCGATTGATTTTTCGAAAGTGAAGAGTGTCGAGCACGCCGGCAAAGAAATCGCCTACATGAATATTGTTGAAAAGGTCACAACCGGCCTTAGTCCACTCATCGGGGGAGTGATCGCCTTCCTGTTCGGCCCGCAAGTTGTTCTAGGGATTGCAGCGATCTTGTTTGCCGTCGCAGCAGCCCCATTACTACGCACTGCTGAACAGGAACTGCCTCGACAGAAACTTGATTTCAAGGGCTTCCCTTGGCACCTTGTCCGTCCGACGCTCATTCCTCAAATAGCTTTGGGCTTTGACGTCTTTACCTCTGGTACGGTCTGGACGCTATTCACGGCAGTCTTTATTATTGGCGTTGGTGTCACGAATGAAGTTTATGCGATAAATGGCGCTCTTCTCTCGGTGGTACTCTTTGCTGCACTTGGTGCCTCATACGCGTATGGAAGACTGATTGACCGTAATAGGGGCGGCGACCTCATGCGGATTGCATCTGTCGCAAACGCACTGACACACGCATTGCGTGCCTTTGTCGTCACGCCGATTGGTATTGCTGGACTAAACGTTGCAAACGAAGCCGCAACGACAGGCTACGTGATGGCCTACACCAGAGGGGTCTTCGACAACGCAGACCTTTCAGGTAAGAGAACGACATATCTTGGAGTCATTGAAGCGTTGGCTAACTTTGGTGCGGCGCTTGGCGGCCTGGTGCTCTTCTTCCTTGTCGTGAGTATTGGTGATCACCGTGCGATGCAAGTTTTCTTCTTCGTCGCTGCGGGTGTCGTCTTGACTATCATGACGGCTCGTTTCCCTCTCTACCGAAAGTAGTCATGAATAACGCTATGTGCGGTACAATAAGGATAAGTAGTAAGGTGGGAACCCCTCAAGGTGGCGGATAAAAGGCAAGTTAGAAATACGATCAAAGAGCTGCAGCGTGTCAAAACGTGGCAACTTTTAGTATTGCTCCTCCTCGCTGGTTTTATTGCAGCAACATTCTTGCGCCTCAATAATATCGGCATGGTCGAGAGAAGGGCGGCGGCTATTGCGGCCGATGCCGCCGGAAACGAGACGAATACCATCAAGAAATTGTATGATTTACAACAGTACGTCTCGGGCCATATGAACACTGACCTCGGCAAAGGTGTCTATCTGGAATCAACCTATCAAAGGGATTCACAGGCCGTTCTTAATCAAGCCTCAAGTGATAGCAATCCAAATGGTAATATTTATGCAAAAGCACAAGAAGTATGTGCACCAAGGTTCAGTCATTACTCGACCGCATATTTGCAGTGTACCACTGGTGAACTAGCGAAATATCCAGCTGCTAGCAACCTCATTCAGGACGTTCACCTGCCGTCGGCTAGTTCGTACCTCCATGATTACGAATCTCCTATTTGGTCACCTGATTTCGCAGGTTGGGCGGTGGTCATCGGCGTCGTTCTTGCACTCATGATTATCGTTCGTTTGTTGACCCTCGGTGTGCTCAAATTATTACTTCGTCGGCACTACCGAAGTCTTTAGTGTTGACAGTCACCCTAGTCAGGTTGTACGCTTACTCTCGTATAGCACTAATAGGAGGTTATAAGATTTACCATGGCTTACAGTCACACAAATTCAAAGGGCGTCACTTACTACTTGCACAACACTGAAGTCACACTTCGTGGTGGCAAACCGCAGACAATCTACTTCTTCGCGAAAGTAGAAAAGAATGCAAAAGGTCAACCAGTTGATCTACCAGAAGACCGCATTGTTAAGGAAAACCCACGTAACGGTTTCTTGACAGTTTCAAAGAAAAAATAGTTTCAGAATAGTATTGCACCGTAACCGGTTTGACTTTATACTAAAGCCAAACAAACAGGTGCTCAAGATTGCCCCCTCCCCGGGGGCTTTTTTGTTTGATACTTGTCTACTTAGGCTGTGCCGTCTTATAATATAAAGTAATGAAGAATATGATCGAGGTTAAAAACCTAAAGAAACGATACGGCGACAAACAGGCGGTTGACGGCGTTAGCTTCTCGGTAAAAAAGGGTGAGATCTTTGGCATCCTTGGCCCTAATGGTGCGGGCAAGACGACGACGCTTGAAATGATGGAGACGCTTCGCTCGATTGACTCGGGCAGTGTCGTGATCGACGGCATTGACGTCAAGAAAGATCCGCAAGCGATCAAGTACCTAATCGGTGTGCAACCACAGTCACCGGCATTTCAAGACAAAACGCGACTGATCGAGGTTGTGCAGATGTTCGCAGCTGCGTATGGCGAGAAGGTAGACGCTATGCAGTTCCTTCGTGACGTTGATCTGCAGGAAAAGGCTAGGTCTTACGTCGAGAGCCTCTCTGGTGGTCAGAAGCAGCGTCTTAGCATCACCACGGCCCTTGTGCATGGTCCAAAGGTATTCTTTCTTGATGAACCAACGACAGGGCTCGACCCTCAAGCGCGTCGTAATCTCTGGGAATTGATCAAACAAGTCCGAGATAGGGGCATCAGCGTCATTATGACGACCCACTATATGGACGAAGCCGAGATTCTCTGTGACCGAATCGCCGTGATGGACGACGGCAAGATTATCGCCCTCGATACACCGCAAAATCTTATCAAGCAACTTTTAAAACGTGGATTTAAAAAGTCTCAGGAAGTGCAGCAGGCAAACCTTGAAGACGTCTTTATTGATCTGACCGGAAAAGGCTTAAGGGAAGAATCATAATGAAAAAATCAACATTTCGTAAACAGCTTTATACCGTCGGCGTCTTTGTTCGGATTAATACCAAACGTTTTTTCCGTGATCGTCTGGCGCTTTTCTTTACTGTTATTTTCCCGCTGATATTCTTGTTCGTCTTCGGTAGCCTTAACAGCGGTAGTAGTAGCGTTTCTTTCAACGTCGCGATCATTAACCACTCGACCTCACAGTTTGCGACTAATTTCGTCAAGCAATCACAAGAGAGCAAGATTTTAAAAGTAGATCAAAACATTACCACCCTTGATGTTGCCAATGACAAGATGAGCCGTTCAGAAATCGATGCCACGATCATCCTGCCTGAAAATTTCGGTGACGTTCAGCCGGGCCAGACGTACCCAAGCGGGGAAGCCGAGATTGTCTACACTCAGAACAACCAAGCATCAGCATCAGCGCTCACCTCGGTCTTGAATGCTGAATTTGGCGGTATCAATAACAAGCTCGTCACCACAGTCGCGCCATTTACCGTCAAGGGTACACAGCTGAATCAAAATAGCCTTAGCGCCTTTGACTACACCTTTGCCGGACTCCTTGGGTTTGCACTCATCGGTATGGGTATTTTTGGACCAGTCAATGTCTTTCCGGAACTTAAAAAGATGGGAATCCTCCGTCGTCTGAGCACAACGCCACTTCGTGTTTGGCAGTACTTTATGGCAACCGTCATCGGCCAGGCAGCTATCGGCCTCGTTAGCTTTGCGGCACTCTTTTTGGTGGCAATCCTTGTCTTCCATCTCGAAGTCGTTGGGAATTGGTTCGAACTCATTCCATTTCTTATCCTCGGTATGATTACGATTCTTGGTATCGGACTCGCGCTTGGTGGTTGGGCAAAGAATGAACGTCAGGCAGCGCCACTGTCGAACATCATCGTTTTCCCTATGATGTTCCTTTCTGGGACATTCTTCCCACGCTTCTTGATGCCGGAGTGGCTACAGAATATTTCGGCCTTTCTCCCACTGACGCCAATTATTGACGGTATCCGTTTGATCGCAACAGAAGGTAAGCACTTCATTGATATCCTGCCGCAGATTGGGCTGATAGGTGCCTGGTTAGTTGTCATTTATATCATCGCCTTCCGAGTCTTCCGCTGGGAATAGATTGACTTTCAGTATATTTTCTGCTATAGTATAATTACATTATGGCTAGACCTGAACGAAATATGTTTGGATTTAGAACCCCCCTTAAACAGGAGGGAGCCATCTGGCTTTACGAAAAACGGCAGGAAGTTGTCCAAAGGCAAGAAGGTCACCTTGGTGAACTCGTCGTTACCGACCCGCGGGATCCTTTTCACTGGTTAAATGCCGAGAGCCCACATCCTGACATTAAACCATCTAGTAATGGCAAACAACTCCTTTGGTGGATGTATCGCATGAGTGGCCACCCGCCTCGGCCAGATCAGGACGTGAAGCGACGAGACGAAAGAGATGATGTCGAAAAGGTTATCAAAAATCTCACCGAGCGTGATTATATATTTTTCGAGCGGTACAAAGCCCATCTCGAGCGCCTTGATGCCGAAGCGGTTGACGAAATTCACGACCAACAGGACGCGCTTGCCTTGACTGCAATCGTGCGACACATCAAAAGTATTCGTCACGAAGACAGTGTGTCACCAGATGTGGACGATTGACTTATGATGATGTTTATGCTATCATAGTTTTATGAAAATATTTGGCCAAGAACCTGACTTCGACCCTCACAAGGAGGCTATACTCGCAAGTGAAGGAAAGAGCGACGCGCACTTTGGTGCTGAGGAGCGCCCTACTGAACCGCGTCACCGACTAGATGAAGTCACGACCATTGCGATACGGGGTCTCGTACCTCCTCATAAGGTTCCGAAAACCGGAAGACACGCTTAACCTCGATGAATGAACATCACGAACCGCTTTTGACAGATCCTCGTAGCTACGAATCTGAAAGTGGCGATGTTCTCCCACTCGATAATATGATCGATCCGGTGACAGAACGTCCGGATTCTTTAGAATACCGCACTGTTCAAGTATCTGCCGAGGAAACCAAGCGGATCAATTTTGAGGATACGGTCCAAAAATACTTAGCAAACCAAGCTTTAGCCGAGCAAGTCTTTGTCGAGCCTCCTGCTAGCTCGAAAGTAGAAGAAAAGCGCGTATCGAGCGAACGACTCACTCCCGCTGCGGCACTCATCATGCTCCACGAAGGTAACGGCTTCTACCCACACGAACATGTTGAAAAGAACTCGCTACTTGCTATCGCCGGCCGATCAACCGAATATGAACATCCGGTTCTAGCGTACTTGAACCAAATTAAGGTGCACCAGCGGAACAACGAAGTTAAAGATCCTATCGAAGCATTGCGCTCAAAGCTTAAGTCTTTTGGTGATTATGCAAAGCAAGCCGACGTCGAGAAAAAATTCGGATTTATTTTTAAGAATGCCCAGACTGAACGTGGATACGATGATGACCGCTTGGTATCAGATAGTCTGTCAGTTAACGACTTTAGGGGCGATATATTGACGAGACGCACACTGACGACACTGGCTCGAATTCATGAAACAGAACTATTCATTGAAGACAAAGCGCCCAACCCACTTGGTGCTCGCAGCGGCGTTGACTCTTTAAAAGATCATGAGCGTGATAACCGTATCATGGAACTTTTAGGAGATATGAAATTTTCAGAACTCATGAGCCTTAATGCGCGAATGATGCTAGAAGAAGGCAGGCGTTTTGAGTATTGGCACACACAAGTTGGTGAAATTGTCAGGCACAAGGCGATCCACGAGGAAGCGAGTCAATTATTGGCAAGACTTGATGAACTGCATCCGCCTCAGAGCGGAGTCGGTAGCCTGAACTCTTAACGACTCATTGGAATTTACCATTGATACAATAAAAAACAGCCAGAAAAGTTCTGACTGTTATGAATGATTCATCTGGTGGGGCTGGATAGAGTTGAACTATCTACCAAGTGGTTATGAGCCGCCTGCTCTGACCGATGAGCTACAGCCCCATTAGATGACATTATAGCTTACTTGGTGGTGTAGTTTCTAGCCCTGAGCTATAATAGTGGAAACGTTATGAAAAAGATAAACATAAAAAAGCTCATCTATCACATTCGCCACAAGTTTCTGACGGTTAATAACGTCGTTATCTTGGTGGCTTTTTTGATTGCGGCGAGTTGGGTTGGTGGTTCGCTCGGCGTGATGCAACGTAATTATAATTTGCAAAAACAGATCGACTACAAGCAACGACAACTCCAACTGACGCAGTTGCAACGGGATAATTTGGCGCTTCAAAAGAATTTCTATCAAACGGCAGAGTATCAAGAGTTGGCGATACGTGATTCACTTGGGCTGGTCCGACCTGGCGAAAAAGCCCTCGTGCTGCCACCGAACAGTCAGGTAGCTATCGATGAAGATACGGCTAAGACAAGTGCACCAGCCACGCGCGTGATGACGTCGAACCTCGAGCAGTGGGTGAACTTCTTGTTCGGCGGCTATAGTAAAAGTATTTCGGGTCAATAAAAGGATAGTATGAACGACAATAATAACGAACCTATGAAGATTGAAGTTATCGCTGAAGCAACTGATTCTGGCGATAATCATCAGTATAGCAACGACCTGACGCCAGTGAGCGAGGTCCAAAAAGAACAAACAGCTCTCTCGGTGATCGGGCTCATTTTAGCGTTGCCTTTTCCGATTCTTATTGCGGTGTTGTGGGTAACGATTACTGTCATCAAGCAGCAAAATCAAGCGCTGGGTGAAGGCGCCATGAACGCGGTCTTTTTGTACCTTCTACAGTTCTTCCTAGTGCCACTCTTGTCGATTACTTCGGTGATAATCGCATTTATTGTGACGATCAAATCACGGCATATCGCAAAACGCCTAGGTTATATTTCAATGGGCGTAACAGGGGCGGGATTGATCCTGCTTGGATTATTTTTAAACCATACGTAAATGACGTCATGACTGGTGTTAATCCGCTAGAGGGGCTATAGTCGAGATATGGATATCGATGTATCAACAAAAATCGAGAATTTCTTTAAGGACTATCCTCTGCGAACGTATGCAAAGGACCAGGTTATTATTTTTAGCGGTGAAGCACCCGAGAAAATATTTCATATTATTTCAGGCAAGATCAGCCAGTATGATATTTCGTATCGTGGTGATGAGATTGTCGTCAATACATTTAAGGAGCCGGCGTTCTTTCCGATGTCGTGGGCGATTAATCATACGCCGAATGCGTATTTCTATAAAGCCGAAGAAGAGACGGTCGTCCGCGTCGCGCCTCCAGATGACGTTATCGCCTTTATAAAGCAAAACCCTGATGTTATGTTTAATCTACTGTCTCGGCTCTACAGGGGTGTCGATGTTGTCTTGGAACGAACAGTGCGAGTGATGGCAGGGTCGGCAAAGAGTCGGGTGATGTATGAACTGCTTATCGAGAGTCGCCGATTTGGTGAAAAGATAGATGACGACACTTACAAGTTGACGATCACGGAAACAGAACTGGCGACGCACGCCGGTCTGGCGCGAGAGACGGTGAGCCGTGAAATAAAACATCTCAAAGAGCAGGATTTGATCGAGGTAAAGAACGGTGAGATTATTGTGAAAAACCTGGCTGCGTTAGAAGAGCGTCTCGGTAAAGCTACATAAAGCTATCTAGGGCGTCATAGAAAGATCGAACTCAATTGATTCGTGGAAGGTCTCTATGCCCGAAGATCTCTCCCAGTAGGTTGTCATGTGAATCTTCCTCGGGTAGATGATGAATAGGGCGTAGTCATCATCCGTACTGACGTATGGTGATATGTGCCTTCTGCCTTGTTTATTCTCACTTTCGATTACCGCGAGGATTTCTTGTTTTTCTGCCTCATCGTGGGCACGTTGTGCGACGCCCTGGACTTCAACCTCGGTGCGACTAAAGGCGTCGTAGGTAACATACACGACGGTTGGATTCGACTGAAGATTCTTGAACTTCCGTGTCGTTTTCTTTGTCATGAATGCGAGGCGATAGGTATTGAGTTCAAAAGTAGTGATGACTGAACTGTGGAGGATGCCTTCTTTGTTAATTGTTGCGAGTGCTCCTTCGGAGTGATTTCGAAGAAACGATGTGATCATCTCTTCGCTTTCTGGTGAGGATCTATGTGTGACTGTTGTCGTGGTATTCATCACTATAGCTTGACGCATATCGGCCGCTGTTGCTGTGACGAAGATCACAAAGCTATTCTGACATACGTCACAGCCGACTTTCGCCTAAGGGCGTTTAATAGAGATAGGGAAGGAGGTAATATATGATAACGGTGATGAAAATCGGGTTGTATAAACTTGTCGAAACGAAAGAGAATACAAAGCTCTTGTATCTTGATGATCAAGCATACGCATGGATTATGCCAAAAACAACCGGAGAAATCTTGGTTGTTATGCGTAAGGAACATAAGTTCGATACGGTGCTGAGCACTGGTTATTATTGCCTCTATGATGTGAAGGACGAGCCAAAACTGACCGATCTTGAACATCTTGAGCTCCAAGTGGGTGACCATGAATGGCAGGGATACTTGCTGCCAACAGGAATGCCGGTAGAGACGAAACCAAGGTCTATGATTATTTCTACCAATCAGACGATTACTGCCAATCCAATGTATCGCGGTAGCTTGTCGGTAAGACCGAATTTTCTGACGAAAAAATTACAGCCTCACCCGGCTTAAGAAAGGAGCATGTCATGAGAAACACTTCACTCGTCCGCTACATTTCGCCAACGGAGGAACTTGAGCGGGTACGTGATGAGCTTTTAGATGCTCGGCTTAACTTCTTTGACATGCTTCACATCGAAGCAAGATTGCTCTACAAATTCGTTCATCTGCACGAAAAGATTTTTGGCGCAATTCGAGGTCGCGTTCGAGATGGCGGCTCTGCGATGCTTGTTGCGACTGATCGTCGGATTATGTACCTCGATAAAATACCGTTCAATGTAAAGGTTGAGGAGATATCGTACCAGGCCGTTAACGGTGTGACGTATGTTGTTGGGAGATTTTTCTCACACGTGACGCTTTATACCGGAGCTGGGACGATAGGGCTTCGTTGGGTGACGACGCGCGCGGCCGAGCGATTTATCCATAGCGTCGAATTGATGTGTATCGAGAATCAGGCAGATGGCGTCGTGAGACGATCGCAGACTCCGCCGGTGTTATCTCCATCATCATACGTTCCTCGTTACGTTTCTATTAAATAGTAATAAGAGAGAAGGTTTGTATGAAAGTTGTAAAATGGAATCCGTTTTCAGAGTTAGATACACTACATGAGCAGCTCGACTCGGTGTTTAACGATTCACTAATGAATGACGTTCTTCGGTATGACGTGAGACTACCAAAGACCGATATGTACAGTGATGACAAGCACCTGGTGATGGAAGTAGAGCTCCCGAAGTTTGCCGAGGAAGATGTTCATATCGAGAGCGAAGGGAATGACTTGATTGTCAAAGCCGGGCATTCTGAAACTGAAAAAGACGCATCAAAGAAGTATATTCTTCAGGAAAGTACGAGTAGTTACTACCGAAGGTTTACGCTCCCTAAGAACGCTGACGTTGATGCGATAAAGGCACATTTAAAGAAGGGTGTCCTAAAGGTCGAAGTACCGTTAAAGGAACTCCCAAAGCCAAAAAGAATCGCGATTGATAAATAGGCTATACTCTATCGCCAATAAAAAAGAACTGGTCGGCTGACTAGTTCTTTTTTGCATAATCTTGGTTGCGGGGGTAGGATTTGAACCTACGACCTTGTGGTTATGAGCCACACGAGCTGACCACTGCTCCACCCCGCGATGCAGGCTTTATATTAACAGATGAGAAGCAATTTTACAAGGCTATACGCGAAAAGGCTGTTTTAAACGAGCTTACTGGCGGCGACGCGAATTGCCTCTGACCAACTCAGGAAGGCGTGCGGTGTATCGGCAACTTGGGCGGCTGTCAGACCATGTTTAACGGCGAGGCCAATCTCGTGAATCATTTCTGAAGCGCCAGGTGCGACAACGGTACCGCCGACGAGGACACCTTTTTTATCGGCGATGAGTTTCACGAAACCATCACGGAAATCAGACGTATTTGATCGTGCAATGATATTGAGTGGTGCGATTGCTTTTTTGATAGGCAAGTCACGCTTGCTGCAGTCGTCTTCAGAGAGTCCAACGTGAGCAATTTCTGGGGTCGTAAAGATGATGTCCGGAGTAGCGGTGTAGTCAGGGGTGATTTTCGCTTTCTCGAACATATTGTGAGCAGCGATACGACTTTCGAGGATTGCGGTATGTGTGTGACTGTCACGACCAAGCACGTCACCGGCGGCATAGATGTGCTTGGTGCTCGTCTGGAGGGTGTCGTTAACGTCGATGCCTTTTGGTGTGTACTTGATTGAGGCATTTTCTAGTCCAAGGTCGAGGTTAGGTGTGCGACCGGCTGCAACGAGTATTTCGTCGGCTTTGACGTATTTATCAACACCACCACGAGAGATAAGAATCTTTTTGCCAAGTCCGTCTTTTGTGACTGATAGTACACGAGAGTGGGTGAGGATAGTGACGCCTTTTTGCTCGGTCAGAACTTTTTCCAACAACTCCCCTACTTCACTATCTTGTTTTGGCAAGAGACGAGCGGCTTGTTCAGCGATATATACTTTTGTGCCAAAGGTCGCCATGAGTTGGGCGATTTCAACACCATGGCTACCGCCACCGATAATAAAGAGGCTTTTTGGTGGTCGAAGACTTTCGAGGATTGTTCGTGGGGTAAAGAAGGGGATGTCGCCGAGACCTTGAATATTTGGTGTCATCCATGAGGCGCCAGTTGCGATCAGGAAGTGGCTAGCCGAAAGGTGACGACGATTAACGCTAATCTCGTTCGGACTAAGGAAATGGGCGGTTGCGTTGAACGCGTCGATGCCGTGACTTTCATAAAATTTACGGTTTCCGGCAGCACCAGTTCGCTGGACGGCCAGTTCTTTCCAGGCACGAATTGAAGGGTAGTTATATCCAAGCGTCGATGTGCGAAGGCCGAACTTGTCGCCATGTCGAGCTTCGTCGTATAGTCGAGCAACGTGCAAGAGGGCTTTAGTCGGAACGTCACTCCAGTTAGGGGAGTCGCCACCGAAAGTGTCAGATTCGATAATAGCAACGCGCTTCCCTGCCCTGGCAGCTATTGTTGCGGCCGCGCTACCGCCAGCGCCGCTGCCGATAACGATAAGGTCGTAGTCAAATGTGTGTGATGATTGGGCCATCGTTATTCTCCTGTTAATTTCTACTTTTTGTTTTTTATAATGTCGTTCGGTGCTGCTCATACAAATAGGCGGCATCGGGGTGATGTGCGCGCAAGTGCCGGGTGGCAACGAGGCGAATATCGTGGCTCGTCACCTCTTGTCTAGATTCAAGCCATTCCAGTACGTAGTTTGTGACTGCGTAGGCAATGCTGTCCGCCTGTCCCTCGGGAGTGCGAGCGCTGAGCGTGGCGGCGGTAATGCTTTGATGTAGCTTGGCTCTATCAAAGGCTTCGGTTGGGCGTTGGCCTTTGCGCTTGATGATAGAGATGTCCTTGTCTGCCACTAGATTGCTCCTGTGACGTCACTGACAATTTTGCAGACGTAGACAAAGAAGCCAAGAACGATCAGAGCGCCCCCTGCGGCAAATTGTAAAAAGTGCTTGTTGTCTTCGCGCCACTTTTGGATTGAACTAAGTTTGTGACCGCTACCAATGAGGACCCATACACTCACGAGTGTCATGAGGGATATGACGGCATAGATTGCGATACCAACTAGTTGCCAAGTACCTGGCAGGCCAACAAGGACGAGGGCGCTAATGATCATCGGTGCAGCGATAAATATAAGTTCGCTCAAGACGCTGGTGAGTCCAAGGCTAAAGGCCTCAGGAGCTGACTTAGTCGCTTTGCTTCGATCACTCAGGTGACGGGCAAATGAGCGAGGGATCCATAACGATGTTCCTTTTCCAGGACGATAGTAAAAGAACCAAACGGCAAGTCCGACACCAATCAGTAATCCGCAGGCGATTGCCCAGACGAGCTGCGGTGCATCATGACCAAATACGTTCAGGAAGATGAGCGAGATGAATGAAAGGGCGAGGAGCGTCATTACCCCCGCTCCACTGACAAATCCGAAAGTTAATCGCATCACTCGTGCCTGAGAGTGTTTTGCACCAATCGCATGACCTGAAAGCAATGTCAATACACTCACGCTCAGCTGAAAACTGGCATGAACGAGCGCCGCTAGGGTGACGATTGCGAGAGACGAGGGGATGTCCATATGTTTGTTTTTTTATTTCCTCTGACTATATTTATACCATAAGCGGCTCACCTCAGTCAAAGTTATTGCCATAAAGGGATTGACTTTTTATCACGTTTGTGCTTAAATAGATACATAAAACAATAAAACAAAAAAAGGTCAACAAAACTAACATGGACACCACTAGTAGCCAAATCGAACCAGTCAGCATGAGCGAAGTATTACAACTTGCGAGCTGGGATCGTCCTCGTTCTAACCAAGAGTTACATAACTTTATTTCTACTCGTGAGGCAGTTATTTCCGGAGAATAGTCGGATCAAATAGGGAAGTATGGATAGGGTATACCACTACCCTATTTTTTGTACCTAAAACATACTCAAGGGTCGGTAGCCTATTTGCCAAGGCCAGCGATCAAACTGATGGTTGTTGCCACGATAACCGTCCCGAATACGTATGACAATAATGCGTGCCGAAGGGCGGTTTTTCTAAATTCTGTCCCAATCATGTCGGTGTCTGATACCTGGAAGGTCATACCGATAGTAAAGGCTACGTAGAGAAAGTCTGAGTAGGCGGGTACGTGATCATTTTTAAAGTCGATCGTTCCAGTTATCTCCTTTGAATAATAAAAGCGGGCATAGCGCAGTGCGTAAAGAGTATGGATCAAGATCCAAGAAACGACAACGCCAAAAAGGCTTATGAGGGTGAGTAGTAGTTGTTGAATAGTGTCAGCTGTCATGTGGGCCTCGAATAGGGCAAATCCGACTGCGACAAGACTTGCAATACTCGCAAGGGTCAAAAGAATGTCCACCCCTACCCTACCTGGATCTTCGCGGAGTGCAAAGGCGGCGGTGCGGGCATGGCCCATTGGCCAGATAATAAGCCAAATCCAAGTGATGAAAATGATAACAGCACCTTCCCAGCCTATTAGTATTGAAATGGAACCAAGCTGACTTAACGTGCCAATGATAGCTATGGCAATGCCGGCAATAAGGGCGACGAGTAAACGAATAGTGGAGGAGCTGTTGATTTTCTTTATAGTACTCATGCGTTTATCATACACCCACGCACCTATCGCATTTTAAAACATTGTGAAAAATAAGTTCGTAGGGGTCGCTGGCGCCGCAGCCCCGGCAACAAGCTCGGCTGTTTTTGTTAACCAGTTTGTTGAGGCTGATAGGGTTTTTGAGTTAAAGCCATATGTCGATACGGCGACACCTGTATCAAATATAGCTGCCTCGTAGTTGCTGGCTGATGCGGCAACGACGAGAGCGGTGCTATTCGGTGCGTGAGTGGCAATTGAGCCGACGTTAGTACGGCCTGCACCAAATGTCACCACCCAGTCAGCGCCGGGGTTTTGAAAAGTGACGATGCCGGAATAGGCGATTGAGGTACCTGAGCCAGATTGACCTCCGACGGCAACGAATGGTATATCCGCTGCGCCGCGATAGATCACCCATGAAGACGCGGTCTCGTTTGTGATAGTCGGATAAGTTTCAGATGAGGATGTCGCGAACTTATAGAATGCCGCCATAGCAAAGCTGTTCGCTGATTGTTGACCAGAACTTATCTGCGTATAACCTGAAGGCGTCAGAGGGATGGCTGATGTATCAGTATCAA
>Ga0123338_10002928_pt1 | contig 15657 bp, 12 predicted proteins | sample grotaG_FD_89793 | JGI IMG/M metagenome (GOLD analysis project Ga0123338, IMG submission 89793) | Glacier valley bacterial and archeal communities from Borup Fiord, Nunavut, Canada, to study Microbial Dark Matter (Phase II) -... | ecosystem: Environmental > Aquatic > Freshwater > Ice > Glacier ...
AGCGTGAGGAAATGCTTGAAGAAGAGGTACGGACTAAACCTGCTTTGCTACAGCGATCGCCCGATGGCAACTTGCAGGCAGGTGAAGGAATCGAATCTCGCTTGAACCAAAGTAAGGGCGGGGGTAGTCCGTTGTCGGATGAGGTGCGATCGTTTATGGAACCCCGCTTTGGGGCTGATTTTAGCCAGGTGCGGGTGCATACGGGCGGTGAAGCGGTGCAAATGAACCAAGATTTGAATGCTCAGGCATTTGCACACAAGCAAGATCTCTACTTTGGGGCGGGGAAGACTCCTGCTAAGGATGCGCTAACTGCTCATGAGTTGACTCATGTAGTGCAGCAAACTGGAAACTCTAAAACAAACTATTCTCCTAAAGTAAATACTTTCGTCTCTAGCAATGGGTTACTACCTAAAATTGAAGGTGTATCCGTTTTGCAATGTGAACCAACTGGACCAGCCAAAGATATTCCCGATGATCCTGGAGCCTCTCTTGAACGTGGGACATTTCAGTATTCTCCAGATCGTCCTAGTTTTGTCGTCCGTGCAGGTGGTCCTGGTCGTTACGCAGACCATTTCTTCAAATCTTCTGCTGAAGCTTCTTCTTATGCTCTCAGTCTAGCTAGTAAAGGTGAAGAGTATATTCGAGAGGTATCTGCTCTCCCAACTGTCTTTGCGAATGGGCAACCCGGAAACCCTGTTGATTATATCCGTGTGTTTGAGGTTCCTCCAGCTACACCATATATTCAGAGCGTTGTTGGACCGCAAACTGATGGAAAGTCAGGGAAAGAATACAAAGGTGGTGGACCACAAGTCATCTTCCCGCATGTTCAACTTAAAGAAGTATTAGCTGTTCAGGTGGCAGCCAGAGGGCGAGGTACGACTGGCACACCCGATCTAACACCAATTACTGTGGGTGAATCATCTGCATCTGGACGAGCTAAGGGCGCAGTCGCTGAGACGTTAATCGTAACAGGATTGCAAGCACTCAACAACATCAGTGATGGAATTCAAATTGGAAAAGCCAGAACTGAGTTTTTTCAAAAACTGCCTCAGATTATAGAAACATTGCAAAGCTTTCCTAAACAGGGTGCGAAAGTTGTGATTGTTTTCTTGCAGCCAGTTAGTCCTGGTGGAGAAACTATTCAAGGACCGCTACAGTACTCAGGTTTACATTGGCAAACAGCTTTAAAAGAAGATGCTCCTGTAAAAGAGGGAGCCTATTCGCTACCAAATTACTCAGTGAAAAAAGTTAATATTTGGATTCCACCCACTAAAGGTGTATCTAAAAGTAAAAAGGATAACGACGTTGTACAGCAACAGATTGAGATACATTCGATGGATGATTTTATCGTAAATGCTTACCAGTCAGACAAATTAGATAGCCATTTGCAGGCTTTTCTATCCTTAAAGCAGGCTAAATCTCAGCTTTCAGCGACATACGACGTTTCAGTAAATGGAAAGATTTTGCGAGTTAGTACGCCGTTATACGATCAGTTAACCGCAGCGGTAGCAACTATATTACATGAGAGACTGATAGCATTAGCTGACAAACTTAAGCAGCGTATAGAATTGGGAGAGAAAGAATTGAAAAATTGTCTTGATGAGGGCTATTTCAAAAAGCTCTTCAATGCTGGGCGAGACTTTAATCTAGATCCACATATGTTTGATTCTTCCAAAGCTCATGAAGTCTCGGCACGTATTTCAGTTCGGGATCGACGTTTCAATGACGCAGCAGAATCCTTGAAAAAGGGTAATCTAAACGTAGATGTCAACCAGAGTACTCTCTTTCGATACTCACGCGGTCACAATGCTCTTGATGCACCAGGGATAGATTAGCGCGATCGCAGAGCTTGGAGTTTGATCGTTTTTGAGTGGAGAGAGGACAATCGCCTGCTACGATCAAAACCTTTTGTTCATTGCCACTTCTACCAGCCTGAGAGATCGTCCCCCTGATGTCCCAGAACTTCTCGATCGCCGATCGTTGAGTGCGACCTTGCGGTATCTGCGAGGCAGTGTGCTTTTAGGAAACATCGGGCGATCGCAGGAATAATAGTGAGTGACGGCGATCGCTGTCATTGTTGAGAGATGCAATCGCTTATCGTGTGGAAACGATCGCGCTATGACTGCTGAATGCAATCGCGGTTGAAAGGGGAGTGCGATCGTTTTTAAGAAAGAGTGAGATCGCAGTTAAATGAGAGGAGCGATCGCTGTGAGACAGATGGGAGAGCGATCGCGCTACTTTGTCGAGAGATGCGATCGCGGTTCAAAGGTGCGATCGACTAGGATGGCTGAATGCGATCGCTTGACTGAAGAGCGTGTGATCGTTTCTGATAAGGAATGCGACCCTTGCGGTATCTGCAAAGCAGCGCGTGGTTAAAATGAGAAGAGCGATCGCGGAAACAGTAGTACATTACAGCGATCGCTGATGAACCAATGCCTAAGTGAGTGCGATCGTCAATCCTGTTGGATGTGTTACGACATCGCATTTATCAACATCCTCCCCGCTACCCCAAACCAACGCCTGACCTATTCACCAAGTAGCTCAAAGAAAGTTTCCTTGTTAATACCAATATCCTGAATCATGCCCATTAGAGTTCCTTGTTTCAGGTCTTTTCCCGCATGAATAGGAACAACGACTCTTTGTCCATCGCTATCTTTGTAGACAGCATGACTTCCCTTTTGACGATCAAGGTAGAAACCTAATTTTTCGATGACTTTGATAAATTCTTTAGCTTTGACACTTGGAAAATTGCTCATGCCAAAATACTTAAGGGCTTCACAATTAAATTCTCTTCAGGAATTGACTGACGATCAGCCTTTAAACTTTCAATATATAGTTCAATCGCTTCTGTAATATTCTCGATAGCCTCTTCAAAAGAATCTCCTTGAGAATGACAGCCTTTTAAGACAGGACAAAAGGCGTGATACCCTCCATCTGATTCTTTTTCTAAAAGAACTATATAGCTGTAAATTTGTTTATTATTATTGTCCATATGTTTCCAACTTGTTTATGGTCTGCCTAACTTTGCCTCAGCATCATCCCATCATAAAGGCTTTTATGTTAGAAGTGCGACCCTTGCGGTATCCGCGAAGCAGCGCACCTGCTACAATCAAGAGCTTCTGTTCGTTGCCACTTCTACCAGCCTGAGCGATTGTCCCCCTGATGTCCCAGAACTTCCCGATCGCCGATCGTTGAGCGCAACCCTTGCGGTATCTGCAAAGCAGCGCACTTTTAGGAAACATTGAGCGATCGCAGAAATAATAGTGGGTTATGGCGATCGCTTCTGAGAAAAGGCGACCCTTGCGGTATCTGCCAAGCAGCGCGTGGGTACTGCTGAGGGAGGCGATCGCGGGTGAAGCGGGCGATCGTCTTGCTGATAATCGTGGTGCGATCGCACTAACAATGCATACAATGGATCTAGGTGAACTTAGCCCAAAAGAGGTCAAAAAATGGAGAAATTAACTACCGCTGCTGCCAGCGAAAACTTCCATGCTATGGCTAAGTCAGTCACCGAAGAGAACAAAATCTACCAAATAGAGTCTGTTAGAGATTCTGCGGTACTCATCTCACACAGAGAGTATGAAGGTTTACAGGAAACTATCGAATTACTATCTATTCCTGGTTTTAGAGAAAGTCTTCAAGCATCCTTGCAGCAGGTAAAAGGCAATGAAATCTACTCTCTAGACGAGGTATTGGGAGACGTTGGCTAATGCCTTACGAAATTCGCTTTACTAGGGAAGCCAAGAAAGACATTGACAAGCTGACTCCTAAATTAAAGCAGAAACTTAAGACGCTTGTTCAAGATACCATCAGCGTCAGTCCTTATGTTGATAAAAAGCTGGTCGGCGATCTTGCTGGTTTCTACTCTGTTCGCTTGAGTCATCAAGACAGAATTGTTTACACAATTGATGAAGAACAAAATCTAATTTATATTCATCGCGCCAAAACTCATTATGGAGAATAGGGTGATTTTGCTTTGAAGACGCTTTGCAACCCTTGCGGTATCTGCAAAGCAATGCGCTTTTAGGAAACATCGGGCGATCGCAGAAATAATCGTGGGTACTGTTGAGGGAGGCGATCGCGGTTCAGAAGTGCGATCGCCCATAACTGCTGAATGCGATCGCCAGCTAAACCTTCGCTCCGCAACGTCACTCCATTCTTCCAAAGCTCATACTCGCTCAGATCAATCTCTTCATTCCACACGATCGCATAGCCTCCTGACTCGACCTTAAAGTTCTTAAAAAAAGCAGGTTGTCGAAGTGAAGAAAACATTGGAGTCTCTAAGAGAGGACGAACATCATATTTTTTAACTTCTTGATTGGTAAATTCAATGACTAGAGTCGTATCATCGATCGCTTTAGCTTCATAAATGCGAGGATACTTCATAACTATTCTTATCTATCAAAACGCAACCCTTGAAGTTTTTCTAGGGTCTTGGTGGAAGCTCGATCGGAGACAATTGACTCGGATCAGAGGGAGTCGGCGGTGGTGTAGAACTGGTAGGCGATCCAGTTGAGCCAGATGCCCCTCCTGTTACTCCTCCAGAATTTGCTGGCGTGGGTCTTGTCGGTGGTTTTACCTCAACCGATTGAATGACCACTGATTTTTCGACTTGTTCACCCGATCGATTGGTCACTTTAAGCGTGAGCGTTTCACTGCTAGAAGACTTACCCAGGGGGAACTTCAGTTGATCGTCTGGCTTAACCTGACCTGGGGCCGGAAGCAGTTCAACTTTTAGACCGTCCGGTCCTTCTACTTTCCAAGAGAGTGTCACCTCGATCGGCTGTCTACTAGGCCCAATTTCGTACACGAGTTTTGGATTCTGATCGACATCTTGACCGTCCACTTGAAATGAGATTTTGGGTGTTTGAGCAATGATTTTGATGACTTCAGTGGTTTTCATAATCTCTTGATCAGAGGCTTGCTGAGGAACAACCACGAGCTTGAAGGTGTAATCTCCTGCTTTTATCGCATCAGTTGGGACATTCTGACAAACCAAACTTGCTGCCTGGATGCAGTAGGGTTGTAATTCTGCTGGCAAGATCCCTTTTGCAAAGGGATAGCGTTTGAGCGGGCTGCTAATTGAGCCATCTGGTGCAACCCCGACTACCTTGAGTTCTTTAATTTGGATGGGATTGTTGACTTCCCAATTCAGGCGGATCAATCCTGTTGTTGGCTCTGATAAACGTGGACTAGGCAAGGGCAAGGGTGTTTGACTAACCGCAGGGGAAACGGTTGCAGCAGGGGAAGTGGTTGGTGTAGGCGAAACAGCTACAGTTGGCAAAGATATCGCAGGTGAGACAATCGTTTGGGTTACACTCTCCTGATAAGTTGGTTTCGTCGCAGAGAATTCTACAATCTTGGGCGGTAGGGCAGGTTTGATTGTGATCGTATCCGTCTTCAGTGTTGCCACAGGTTGATTGAAATCTCGTTTTGAATTCTGATCTTTGATGGCAAAAACCTGAAGTTCAAACACATAATTTCCTGCTTTCTGAGCAGAGGTAATAATTCCATTGCAGCTTACAACCTTCTCAGCATTGTTTGGATTGCTGTCTGTTGGTTCACAGAAGTTATTGAGCTTATCTTTATGCTGCAAAGGGTCTTTGATTTGTCCGTCGAAGGAGAAAGTTTTGCGATCGGTTTCGACATTGTTCTCTAATCGAATCACAACTACCTTTTCAATGCGCTCCAGATGGCTAATTTTCCAATCTAGCCGAACCGCATCCCCAAAGCCCTCCTGGTATTGCTTTTTCTCTTTCGTCTTAGGATCGGCTGTACTTTCAACCTTGAGAATTTGTGGTAACTCAGATGGGGGCGATTTATAGAACCATGTTAACCAAATGGCAAAAGCGATCGCGCCCACTGCTCCCAATGCCAACAGAATCAACAGCCACCAACGCCACCAGGGATGAGGTTGCCACAAAATTGCTCCCGACGGCATTTCTTGAGGTAAGGCTAAATTAACCAGTTCGGGGCGGAGTTTATCTTGAAGATTGTCAAGCTCGATTGTTAATGGAACTTTTACCCCTCTTCCACGCCAAGGGCGATGCCACCACTTTTTGGGGTTTGCTCTGAGTTCGATCGCCTGGGTAGTGCCAGGTGTTAACTTAGCGATGAATGGCTCAAGAGTATAGACAAACAACTGTTCTGGATCACTTGCCCGCAGAATCAGCTTGCGATCGAGGTTGCCAGAGTTTGTCAAGTCGATCGTGAAGAGACCGGGTTCAGCAGGCACTCGACGCACAGAAGGGTTGAGTTGCACTGCTATCCGCTCATCTGGCATCAATTGCAGATACACCACATCCAACAGCACTAACTTGTCTTTAATGCTGGATGTGAGCCGCACGGTTGGAAAGTAGTTACCAGCAGGCGTATATTGAGGCGGGTGGATGGATAGCGCAATCTCGCCTGATTTGCCAGGGTTGAGTTCTAGTCCATCCGTTTCTCGCCCCAGTCCTGTTGTCTCTAAGGTGCTTTCTGGGTAGCGAATAGAAATCCATGACTGATCAAATTCTGGACAGGAGACGTAGAAGCGATCGACCCGTTTAGAGCGATTTTCTATCTTGACGTTAACGTCCAGCGTTTCTCCGGGCAGAAGTGGGAAGGGTTGGGTAGAACTAGTTGTGGGCTGAAGCGAAAAGGTCGGCTCATGGTCTAGCTCTGCGTCCTGCTCAGAGGGCAAAATTCGCAGTTGTTGAGGACGACGATCGATCTTGCCAGGATATTGCGACTGAGCATCGACTAGAATCTCGTAGTTGTATAAATCGATCGTTGCCTCTAGCGGAATCTCAAACGTTAGCTCAACGGTTTCTTGACTATTGGCATCAAGCTTCAAAGGATTGGGTTTATTAAACGTACACCAGCGCAAAACGACTTCAGATTTGTCATCTGTTGCAGCAATCCACAGGTCAACTTCAGCAGGCTGTGTTCCTTTGTTGTTGACGACGACTCGCTGCTTCAGGGTTTCGCCCCGTTTCTGACCATTATTGTCACCCAATACTTCAATCAACAGTGGCTTATTGACAGTCTGCATGATTACTATCCTTGTTGAGGCGATACAACATGACTCGATCTCCATCAGCATCACTGGTGACGAGAATTTCATTTCCCTGCGAACTGATGTCTACACTGCGGACACCGTGATGAAACTGACCTAAGACTTTTTGCTGTTTTAGTTGAGGCTGTTGATTTTGAATAGGTGTGAGTACCACCCGACCATCATCTCCTGCGCTGGCTAGATAGCAGCCATCTCGACTGAGCGCCACCGATCGAATAGGTTGTTTCGCTTCATTCCATTGCTTCAGGATGGCATTTTTATTTCTGCACCGCGTTGAATTTTCATCGGCAGAGGTTTTAGGCTTGCCAGATTGATTGGCTGTGCGAGGTCTTAATTCAAGGCTGCATTGACGAACCTGCCTCATGTCCCATAAAGTAATTAGCCCCTCACTGTCAGCCGTTGCTAACAAATTCTTTGCGGCTGCCAGACTGTTAATATATTGCTGTTTACCCATTGGTAGATTAAATTTGTGAGGAGGATCTTCCCGAACATAGGGCACTTCGTAAACCTTTTGGTTTTGCCAATCCCAAAGTGCTAATTTGTTAAACTGTCCCGCTACAACCACCAGACTAGAAGATTGATCTTCGCTTAGTGCCAAGGATGAGACCGTAAACAAAAAGCGAACGCGATTTTCTCTAGGAACCAGTTCTGCAAGGGGAGGATTGCCTACAACGCTTTGAGAGATGTTCCTGGGTGACCGTTTTGGTTCAGCCAAGGATCGAGCATAGACATTACCGCTGCCGTGACCACTAAACAGTGTTTTGGAGTCTGGTGTGAAAACGAGATCAAAAACTCGATCGTTGCCTAAATAGAGCGTTCTATCCGAAACACCACGAGATAGGTTCGCAAGCTGGATAGTGCCGTTTTCTAGTCCGATCGCTGCAACGTCATTGTCTTCTGGTCGATGGCGAATAATTCGTACTGCTTTCTCGATTTTCTCTCCCACGTTTTCAGAAGAAGTTAGCTGACGCAAATTCCAGTGTTGAAGGGTTTCGGGCTGCCAGCGAGTGTTGTTGATTTGCCACCGACGCAGGGTACGATCGCTAGAAGCACTTAATACCGTCGTTCCGTCTCCACTAAAGCGCACAAAATTTACTGTACTTTGATGCCCAATCCGCAGCAGAGATGAAGCCAGCCAGAGTATCAATGCCACCAGCAGTGCCCCACCCAGTTGTAGCCACAGAGGAAGGCGCGGTAGTAAGTAAAGCTCGAAGGTTCGGTGACTGGGATGAGGGCGAATGCGATTGCTGGCTTCATGAGTTGTCGAGTGGGACAACAGGGCTGCAATTGCGAAAGAGAATCGTTGTTTCAAGCCTATCCAGGGTCGCGGTTTGTGAGCAGAGAGGAAAAGCGATCGTGATTTATCCGGTGCTAAATCGATGCTGTCAGGAATCTCTAAACAACATCGTTGCTGATCTGCTTCTGAGGATTGCAGCGTCACATGTTGAGCTAAGTTACTAGCATTGACGAACTTTAGTTCATAAGTTGCAATGTTTGGCTTGTGAGGCTGATTTGCTTGACGTTGAGCGGGGACTGTCTGCTCAGGAAAATCGCAGTTAAATTCCACCGCTCCTTGCGGCAACACCTCCACCGCTCCTTGATCACGGGCAATATACTTGCTGGTGTCAGACTGTCCTTCAACTACAAAATCGTAGGATTGGCTAAGGGGTGGATCGGTAAGCAGAGGTTGGCACCAAAAGCTCACAGTCTGCGAGTCACCTGGCTCAAGCTGTAGTAGTTGGGTGGTGCCTTGCTTAAACCAGGATGCGTCTAGTTGAGTCAGGCGAAGGGTAATCTCAGTCGATTTAGAACTCAGGTTATTGACTAGAACTGGAATCTCAGTCAGGTCGCCGGGAAACACTTTGATGATTGGCGCAGGTAGATATACTCGAAGCGATCGTCGAGGTTTTTCAATTTTTAAATGCAGCGTTTGACTGGTGAATAGATTGGCAAATTCAACAGAAAATGCTCGCAGGGTAATGTCGATCGTTGTATCGTAGGCAGGAATTGGCGGTTTGATGATGGTGACGTGAAAGGTGGTGCGATCGCCGGGAGGTTTCTTAGCACAAATCTCTGGCTCGACTCGATACCAGTTCACTTCTGCTTGTGGGTCTAGTCCAGGTGCAATCAGTTCTAGTTGAAAGCTGGCGAACTTGTCACTATTGTTGATTACAGTGACATCAAAGGCTCGATCGTCATCCTCAGTGATTTCAGAGACATCGGATGCAATATCAGGAATCAACGTAAGCTTTTTCTTAGTCACTAAGGCTGTAACATGGTTCATCGCTCTCAAGCACCCTGAGTTTGTTTTCAAATAGCTTCTGACGCATCCCTTCCCAACTCAATCAATACAAGTTTTAATCACACATGGAGCAGATTCTGATTGTCAATCACACATTTGAGTGAGTAGCTAATAATCGATGGGGTTCAGTGTTCAGCAATGTTCAACAACTGAGTGAGCCGACGGCGATTCCAAGCGAAATATAGAATGTTAACCCCGAACTCGTGAGCCGATCGCAAATCGTCGCGAGAACGATCGAGCGAGTCATTCAGTCCCCAACTGGCTGAAAGGTTTCCTTGCACCAAGACAATACCGCCGCCTTGCCAGAGTTGTATCGGTGCTTCAGTTGAAGGAAGCGCCGCAAACAAGAAAGGAGAGATTCGTAATGGGCAGTCTCGATTTGCTGATTGTGGTTGCAATGATGTTTCTAGACTGTCTGATAAGATATTGATCACATCATCGATTGCAATCTGGCTCTCAGTCGCTGCTTCAATGAGTAGTACACCTCCTGTTTCTAAATACTGTTTCAGCGTCTCTAGTTCATGATCATCGAGTCCAATCGCCTGAGAATCTGTGAGATAAAGAACGTCGGTTGTCAGCGCATCTGAAGAAGTTAGGGCAACTTGCTGGATCTCTGAAATTCCTTGTAAAGCTGGATATAGGCTGGCAACAGACTGCATGAGAAACGATAGATTTTCCGGTGTGCGATCGTTCTCCTGACCCAAGTAGTGAGGTTTTACCTGCGCCATGCTGACAATCGCTTGAGGTCTGGACTGTGCCTGGGCACGATACCGCAAATCTAACTGGTTTGCTTGCGGCAACAAAACATCGGTCGGGTTTGCTAATTCGACCATCCCCGGTTTGAGTTGAATTCGACACAACTCCACTTCATGGGGGGCAGGTGGGTCAGTTTTTTGGTCAAACCGAAACTGCTCTGTCAAAGTTTCTGGGCGGTGATGAGAATCTAAGGCTTCAGGTTCGCGATAGCTGACAACGACATATACCGTCAAACTGCCGGATGGAGGCGACTTCACCGCAATTCTAAACCGTCGATCGACAGTTGCATCCACCACAATAACGTTGCCTTCCAGATCAATCGCGATTCCGGGTTGAATCTCAATCCAGCGGCGATCGCGAAATCGCACATCTGCTGACTCTGGTGGCTCAATCAGACAAATTCCCAATCCACACACAACGCCAGGTTGATTGAGCGATTGATAGTGAACGTTCTGCCGTCGCCGTTGATAAGTTTGTGCCAAATGCCAGCGATCGGCGTTCATCATTAAACTGTCGTAAACGTGCAGCCGCTGTAAGGGCGCAATCGAGGGTGTCGGAAATGTTTGGTGAGTCATGGTTAAATTTGCACGCTGAGTGTTATTTGAGAATGGCTTCCTCAAGTTTTGCTCGATCAAGCTTGGCATCCCGTAAATTGGCATTTCGCAAGTTAGCATTTCGCAAGTCTGCGTCCGTAAGATCCGCTTCGCGTAGATTGGCACCGCTTAGATTTGCCCCACTTAAATTTGCATCACGCAGGTCGGCTTTGCTGAGGTTCACCCCGCTCAATTTGGCATCATTAAACTGTGCCCCCCTCAGATCTAGCTGGCTGAGATTCATTCCACTCAAGTCAGCATCGTGCAGAATGGCACCTTGGAGTGTCGTACTTCGCAACTTTGCACCTCTCAGATTCACTCCGCTCAGATCCGCATTGCTCAAGTTTGCGCCTCGTAAGTTTGTGTTGCCAAAAGCGGCTCCCTGTAGCGTCGCTCCGATCAATTTTGTATTACTGAAGTTGGCATTCTCTAATTGGGTGTTTGTCAGGTCAGTCTTATTTAACAAAGCGCTAGTCAGGTTTGCGTTTTGTAGTTTGGCATTGCTGAGGTCGGCTCCCCCCAAGTCAGCTTGCCGCAGATTGGCATTCTGCAGGTCGGCATTCTGCAAATCTGCTTTTCGCAAATCGGCAATAAACAGCACGGCGTTTCGCAGGTTAATCCGGCTAAGAATCGCTTCTTGTAGACTTGTTTTGGTTAAATCAGCGCCTTCGAGATTAGCACCTTCGAGATTGCGTTTGTCTAAATTACTGTTGCTCAGGTTTGCTCCCCGCAAATCAGCATTCTTCAATTCTGGCTGTTGGTCGCTCAACGGATTCTCGGATGGGTTCAGCGTTGCCCAAACCGAGCGCCATCGCGCCTCTAGAATCGTCTCAGCGTTGATTTTTGTATTTTTGAGATTAGCTCCCTGCAAATCTGCGCCCGTCAGATCAGCACCGTTTAGGATCGCCGTAGTCAGATTAGCACCGCGCAAAGTCGCCCCCCGCAGATCGGCACCGCTCAAGTTTGCTCCCTTGAGACTGGCATTAGTTAAATTTGCCCCTTTCAGGTTTGCTCCTTGCAGATAAAGGTTTTGCAAGTTTGCCGATCGCAGATTGCACCCGTTGCAATCGCGAGTTTCTCGAAGCCGCTGAACAATCTCAGGACTAACTGGAGCCGGAGAACGGGCAAATCCTTCAGAAACCGCCAATAGTCCCAAGAAGGTTGATACACTGGCAGCCAGCGAGAAAATCTTTAGTCTCATGAGGCAGCTCTGATTTTGGTTACTGAGTATAGTAATCTACAACTGTCTGAGACAAAAGAAAAAAACTTGGAATTGCCATGAAGCGATCGCCGCAATGGTTCAAAATCTTCACCTTCTTTGTCAGTGTTGCTCTTCCAGCCCGTGCCGCAACTCCATCCATTGCTCAACAAAATAATCAGCTTAGTCATGAAACCTTGACTGCTGAAGCCCAACCGTTTGAATTGAAGGACGTTGATTTCTGGGCAGAGCAATGTCGATCGCGCTTCTCAGAACAGCGTTTCTCGGAAGCATTAGAAGCTTGCGATAAAGCCTTGGTTCAGGAGTCAGAGCAAAAACAGCCTAGTCAACCAACCCCAGCCCAGAAGCAGCGCAAAATCGATCTTTGGCGAACTCGTGCAACCGTATTGTTTCAACTGGGACGATATCGAGACGCGATCGCTGGCTATGATTATGGGCTGAAACTTGCACCCGCTTCTTCTGAAGCACTGGCTTACAAATGTGAGGCATTATCTCAACTGGGCAATGATGAAGACGCAATTGCCGCCTGTGAGCAAGCCACTCAAATTGATGGAGACTGGGGCGATCGAACTCCCGCCGTTGCCTGGTTTGCCAAAGGCGCTGCACTCCGGCGCATGGCTGGTTTGCAAACAACGCCTGAGCAGCGGTTCAACCTGTTAACCGTAGCATTAGATGCCTATGATCGAGCCAGCAGCCTCAACCCAGAAGATCTGTTAGCTCCAACAGAACGCTGCGAAACGCTGTTGGCAAATTCCAGTTTGCTCTCACGGCGAGAGCAATATTTAACCGAACGATCGGCTTGTATTCAAGGCACAACCCATTCAGAAACATGGGATCTGGCACCCGCTTCAGCCTGGTATCGTCGGGGGCTAATCTTTAGACATCTCAACCGCCCTAAACCCGATGCAGCCCTTCTCAAAGCATTTGAGACTGAGATTGAACTATCTGACACGAAGGTTTTTCTAGAACGCAAAGCACAGAATGCCTTCCAGCAAGCTACGGATCGATACGAGCGATCGCTGGCTCGAAATCCACAAAATGCAGTAGTTTGGACAAATCAGGGAATGGTTTTAGAACAGTTGCATCAAGATAGCAATGCACTCATTTCCTACGATCGCGCCATTCAACTCAATGCCAACCAGTCTCTAGCCCAAGTACAGCGCTGCGGAGTTCTCAATCGTTTACGGCGCTATCAAGAGGCTCTAGTTGCCTGTGACAGTGCCCTTCAGGGCAGCGGAACTTGGGGAGACATCAGCCCCGCTGATGCTTGGAGCCAGCGCAGCAATGCTCAATTGGGACTAGGGCAACATCAGGATGCTCTGGCATCTGCGGATCGAGCGATCGCCCTGCAACCTTCCTTAGCAGAGGCTTACAACTATCGAGGGGTAGCTCTGTGGTATCTCAAGCAGTACACAGCCGCGAGAGAATCTATTGAAACAGCCATTCGGCTCAATCCGCAATTTGCTCAAGCTTACTTCACGCTAGGCAGAATTTTCAGCACGCAAGTTGCACGAGAGGAACCACGAGCGAGCGAGCGAGCGGCTGTTGATGCCTACAACCAGGCGCTGAAACAGCATTTGCAACTAGATATTCAAGTTTCTTGTGAAGACATTTTGTCTAACCGCTCTGAACGTATCTGGCGCTTGAGTCAAGACGATCGCAGTTTCTGTGCCGAAATTTTAGCAAACCAATCCGCAGCCTATTGGCAACTAGGGAACTACGAGAGCGCTCGAAAAGTCGCTGTAGATGCCACTAGCCTTAACCCTGAATCTTTTGAGGCTTGGTATAACCAGGGCGTGGCTCTTGTTGCGATCGGCTCCTATAAGTCAGCAATGGCCGCTTTTGAACAAGCTGGAAGGTTGCGCCCTGATAACGTTTATGTTCTAACTGGACAGGGAATGGGACTGGAAGGGCAAGGTAAGGTTTGGGAGGCAACTGCGGCTTATGATGCCGCCCTTAACATTGATCCGAATTATCAGATCGCTAAGACGCGTCGTGATGCCCTTGCAGAAAGTTGGCAGAGGAAAAGAGGCTCTGCCGTACAACAAAAACAGCGTAAACTGGAGACTAAACCTAAGAAGTCGGGTTAAGAACAAAGAGTTGTTGCGAAATAAGCGTAAAAACGCTTGAAAGCCAGTTGCATCAATGGTTCCAGGCGATTTGCCGAAAAAGCGCCAGAAGCGCGATGGCGCAAGGGTTTTAGCGATTTCGACGTTATTTAACAACAAGTCTAAAGAGTTTCTCTTGGTTCTTAACCCGATGAAAGAGAACATTCCTACAAGCGTCGAGAACTCTACATTTTGCTTCAGAACTGATAGTACCCTACGATTCTGTAAGATCTACCAAAGAATCTACCCAAATATGGATAGAAGCGAAATACTTTTAAAGATAGACCCAGACTGCCTTCTAAGTTTTTGGATAGGATTGAGAGGTTCCTAACACGTCTATCGGCAAACTGGAGCGAGTGACTCTACCTCATCGCCTAGCAGGTATTAACATAGGCTCGATTGTCTGCCGCCGCACAATCTTATCGCTCAAATGAGAGCGGGGCAAAAAACCGAGCGTGAATCTGCACGGGCAACGGAATGTTGGGCAAAGGGCAAAGGTACCACCGCCAAGCCTCATTGCAATCCCAGGTAAAAGGGAAAGACGATCAGATCATTCTCAACATCTGTCGCATTCCCCACTCATGTAGTTATCGTAGCTGCAGGTAGAGATTCGCTTAGATCGGCATTCTTAACCCCAAATGGGAAACGAGCAGAACACCGGGTCAACCAGCAGCGTTTTTGCTCAAACGTTTCACCCAAATGACCGATTGATAAAACTCCCCAGCTTGCTCCAACTCAAAGCCGCCCAACAGCAGTCCCATCCACACCTCCACCCACGGCATTTGCAAGCTGTGACACAGTTGAGCGAAGGAAATGAAATCTTCTGGCACCGCCTGTAACCGTTGAGCGATCTCGCTTATCCACCGTGTGACATCCTCATCGAATGCGATTACCAACCCCTGCTGCTTCTGAATTTCCGCTTCTATCTCTAACTGTTCCACCAGGGCTAGGACTGCCGTTTTATCAACGGGTGCCGCGATCGACCCTACTTGAATTGCAGTAGGTTTAATTCGCTTTGTCCGAGGCTGACGCAATGGTGCTGGTTCCATCAAGTCACTTAGATCCACGGTCATCGTCTGCCGTACCACATCGGCAAAGAAGCTGCGCTCGACGATCGGGTCACGATGCGTTTCCTCCCATCCCGTCATCAAGGCTTCAGCCCTTACGTCACACAGGTCAGCCACTTGCAACAACAGTTCCCCCGCTACTTGCAATCTTGCCGAATCCGTCATCTGGGCACCCTCTTCAGAAAGCTGCGCTAACGCTGCATCGACCCGTGGCATCAACTCACTTAGATTTGCCTGCTCTGGCATAAGCTGTGCTGACCGAAGCGCCTCCCACAAAGAGGGTTCCAACGGTTGCATCATCTTAATCCCTCGACCCCCGCTAGGTTGAGATGAGCGGCATGATCAGAACAAGGACGCACCGGACATTGAGCAATCGAATGCTGTTCCTCACGAGCAAACCGTTCAAATCCCCTGCATTGCCCACCCCCATAGTGTTGATACAGCGCCTCCAGCAATTGCCGGGCATACTCCTTTACCAATCGAGGTGGCAGCCCAAAGGTGTGCTGAGGTTCCGTCATTGCCTTAGGCGTTCCCCCGATCCACATCTCTGCACAC
>Ga0123338_10002929_pt1 | contig 15656 bp, 15 predicted proteins | sample grotaG_FD_89793 | JGI IMG/M metagenome (GOLD analysis project Ga0123338, IMG submission 89793) | Glacier valley bacterial and archeal communities from Borup Fiord, Nunavut, Canada, to study Microbial Dark Matter (Phase II) -... | ecosystem: Environmental > Aquatic > Freshwater > Ice > Glacier ...
GAGGGGCACTCGTTCATGATAGCCTTGACGTCATCGCTGGTCAGAGTCTGGGCGCCGCCGCTGCCGGTGCGAAGGCCGCCGCTGGTGGTGGAACCGGGTATAACCAGGATGATGTTGCTGCCGATGCTGGCGATCTGCTGGGATATGACGTAACTGGCCCCTGAACCGACCGCCATCATGGCGATAACGGCGGCAATACCGATGATGATGCCGAGCATGGTCAGGAATGAGCGCATCTTGTTGGTGCGCAGGGCCCGGAGGGCTATTTTCAATGTCTGGATGAAGTCCATGGTTTAGGATGCCTGACTTGCAGGAAGTGTCCGACCGGTAAGAGTGTCAGATATTATTCTTCCATCCTTGAAGGTGATCTGCCTTCCTGCATACGCCGCCACATCGTGCTCATGGGTGACCATGATGATCGTGATCCCCTGCCTGTTGAGAGAGGTAAAAAGCCCCATAATCTCTTCGCTGGTGGCGCTGTCGAGGTTGCCGGTCGGTTCGTCGGCCAGGATCACGGCGGGGTTGTTGACCAAGGCCCGGGCGATTGCAACCCGCTGCTGCTGGCCGCCGGATAGTTGGCTGGGGTGGTTGTTTTCCTTGCCCGCCAGCCCGACCTGCTCCATTGCTACCATGGCCTTCTGGCGGCGTTCCTTGGAGTGTAATCCGGCGTAGACCAAAGGGAGTTCGACGTTTTCCACGGCCGGAGTGCGGGGCAGCAGGTTGAAACCCTGAAAAACAAAGCCGAGCTTTTTATTGCGAATGTCAGCCAGTTGATTGGGGGCCATTCCCCCCACATCCAGACCGTCCAGCAGGTATTGGCCGGAGGTGGGGCGGTCCAGGCAGCCCAGGATGTTCATGCAGGTGGATTTGCCGCTGCCGGAGGCGCCCATGATCGCGACGAATTCGCCGGCGGCAACGCTGTAGGAGACACCCTTGAGCGCTTCAAACTGCTGATCACCCATTGTAAAGACGCGGCGGATATCGGTCAGGGAAATTACGCCGCTCATTTAGAAGGGACGCCCCATGGGCGAGCCGGTGCTCTTCTTCTTGCCGCTGTCGCCACCGATCTGTTCAATAATGACTTCATCGCCATCCTTGATATCGCCCTCGACCAGCTCAATGCTGCTGTTGTTGGCAATGCCGGTCTTGACCGGCACGGCAACCGGTTTCCCCTCCTTGAGGATGTAGACCTGCTGACCGCCCCCCCCTTTTCGGCCGCCCGGCTTGCCGCCGCCGTGGTCGGTCGCGCCTGCCGCCGGACGCTGCCTGTTTGCGCCGTTCCGTTCCCCGCTCCCTTTGGTTTTTGCCTCGTCTCCCTTTGTCTTCGGCTTGAAACGGAGGGCGGCTGGCGGCAGCTTGAGCACACCATCCTTTCTGGCCACTTCGATCGAAACATTGGCGGTCATGCCCGGCTTCAGCTTCAGATCGCTATTGTCGACGTTAACAACGACGACATACGTGACCACATTCTGGGTGATGACCGGTGCAGTGCGAATCTGGATGACTTCACCGCGGAAGGTCTGCTCCGGATAGGAATCGACGGTGAAGCTGGCTTTTTGATGGAGCTGAATACGACTGATATCGGCTTCGTCAACGCTGACTTCTATCTGCATTTTAGTCAGGTCCTGGGCGATTGTGAAGAGAGTCGGGGTAGAAAATGAAGCTGCCACGGTCTGACCGACATCGATCGCACGGGAGATGACCACCCCGTCGACCGGAGAGCGGATGACGGAGTAGCGGAGGTTGGTTTTGGACTGCATCAACGAGCCGCGACTCTGGGCAAGAGCCCCTTCAGCCGCTTTAACAGCGGCCGCGGAGGATTGTACAGCGGTCTCAGTTGCGTCGTAATCTCCCTGGGAAATGATCCCATCGGCCAGCATTTTTTTATAGCGGTTGAATGTTCTCACGGCATCTACCAAGGTAACCTTGGCTTTTTGGAGGTTTGCCTCGGCGCTGAGGTAGTTCCCTTGGGACTGAGCAACCGAAGCGTTGAACAGAGAGGGATCGATTTCGGCAATGGCCTGCCCTTTTTTGACCAGCGAGTTGAAATCCACATAAAGCTTCTGGATCGTGCCGGACACCTGGGTGCCAACCTGGACGGTGGTTACCGCCGAAAGGTTGCCGGTGGCGGCGACCGTCGAAACAATCGTGCCGCGTTCAATCTTAGCGCTCTTGTAGCTCACCTCCGGTGCACGCTTATAGTAGAAATAGCCGACAATACCGCCTGTAAGAATTAAACCGGCCAAAATGACAAGATATTTTTTCATGCAAATCTCTCGATATTTTTTAGTAGCAAAATTAGTGCGGTCATCATAGCAGATAACGGCCGGCACGACAAAAAAAAAGCCCCTCTGTCTGACGACAGAGAGGCTTTTTCTGTACGCCCGCGGCCGGTCGGCGGCGGGCTAACTAGGGCAACCCTCTTTGCAGTGGGAAACCGGACGGATTCTAAATCTTGCAGTCCACATTGGCAGGGTCTCCTTTCGATAGTATATTTAATTCCTAACAGGATAGTTTTCATCTTAATACAATTTAGAAACTTGTCAAGGGAGAAAATTTGAACAGTTGCGCGGTGCCGCCAGATCGGAAACGATTTAGATTGCAATATCTGATGCTCGTGGCTAAATACCCATTATGCCGTCACACACACCCGTTCTGGAAATAGCCTGCCAGCAGGTAATGGTAGAGGATGCTTCCGTATTCTCGATTCAGTCAACCGACCTGCCGAAGTCGATGGCAGGGGAACTTTCCGCGGCAGAACTGCTTCTTCGCTATCTGGGGTATATCAGAAAATTCACCCTGACTCTGATCCGTCCGGTGACTCTGGAGAGCGGCATCGAGTTCCGCCTGATCGGTACTGGCCGGAGCTTGATGAGCTTTTTACCGCCGGAGTTCGCCGACGGCTTCGCGACGTTGCGCATCTGTGGCGGTTTTCTGGTGCAGCCGCGCCAGTGCAATCGGGGAGAACTCCGTTTCGGGGTGGAGCATCGGCCGGGGAGCGTACGAATTTCGCTCCAGCTCAGCGAATTCTGCCCTTTGATTCTTGGGAGTCGTTCGCCGTCACCGGTTCGCTTCTGGCTTTACCGCCTTACACAGGCGGCGATCCACCGCCTGGTGACGGTACGTTTTCTCTCCCTGCTCTGTCACGAACTGGCCGGCCCTTCTGCCGGAGTACGGGTCGTAAATGTTGTCGTCCGGGACGGAAAACCTGTCTGATAATTTGCTTGTGGCCTGAAGTGTGGTATAACCCACCACATGTAACAACAGTCATACCGGCGTACCACCACCATTTTTAACATAGAGAAGGGATGCCATGATATGCCGCACGCCATTATAGAAATACCTTCAAAATTGCCTCTTTACACCCAAACAGAGGCCGTCGTTTTCCCCTATATGCTGTTTCCCCTGTATGTCAGCGAAAGGGATGCCGCCGCTTTCCGCGAAGCAGACAACTATGAAAAATATGTTGTGCTGGCTTTTGAGCGGCCGGATGACCCGAAAAGTGAACTTCCGGGGGGGAGGTGCGAGATCGCGACACTTTGCAAGGTCAACCAGATTAAAAGGATGGATGACGGCCGCTATAAGGTCTCTCTGGAAGGGGTCACCCGTCTGCGGATTCTGGATACCGAACCGGCTGGGGCGCTGACACTTGCCCATTGCGAGATTGTACGGGAGTTCGTTGAAAAAGATCTTGTATCGGAAGCTCTGGTCCAGAGTCTGAACGCACTGTTGAAAATAGCGCTTTCGCACGGAAAGCCGCTCCCTGACGATGTCATGAAAATGATCGACTATATCGACAACCCGGCGCGCCTCTCCGATCTGGTGGCGCTGTATGTCAATCTGCCGCCGGTTGATCTGCAGGAGTTGCTGGAAACGACCGATCCGCTGGAACGGTTAAAAAAGGTCTATGTGCACCTTACCAACGAAGTGCAGCGGATGCAGATCAAGAACGAGGTGGCCGGAGAAGTCACCAAAAGGGTCGGCAAGAACCAGAAGGAATATATCCTGCGTGAGCAGATGAAGCACATTCAGGAAGAGCTGGGTGACGAAGATCCGCGCTCGGCCGATATGAACGAACTGCGCCGAAAAATAGAAGAGGCCGGTCTTCCGGAAGATATCAAAAAAATAGCCGACAAGGAGCTGAGCCGTCTTGAGCGAATCAACCAGGCTTCTCCGGAATACAACGTCGCGCGGACCTACCTTGATTATCTGGCCGGTATGCCCTGGAACACCAGCACGACCGACAGTCTCGACATGGTGCGGGCCGAGGAAATTCTCGATGAAGATCACTACAACCTGAAAAAGGTCAAAGAGCGCATCCTGGAATTTCTGGCGGTACGCTCACTCAAAGAGAACATGAAGGGGCCGGTACTCTGCTTTGTCGGCCCGCCGGGAGTCGGCAAAACCTCGCTGGGCAAGTCGATTGCCCGCTCGATGGGACGCAAATTTGTGCGGATTTCGCTGGGGGGGGTCAGGGATGAAGCCGAAATCCGCGGTCACCGCCGCACCTACATCGGTGCACTGCCGGGGCGCATTATCAAGGAGCTCTACCGCTGCGGCGTCAACAATCCGATCTTCATGCTGGATGAGATCGACAAGCTGGGCAATGACTTCCGTGGCGATCCGGCCAGCGCACTGTTAGAGGTGCTTGACCCGGAGCAGAATTTCAGCTTCAACGATCACTACCTCGACGTCGCCTTTGACCTCTCTAAAGTAATGTTCATCACCACAGCCAATCAGCTCGACCCGGTACCGGGCCCGCTCAAGGATCGCATGGAGGTCATCCGACTTGCCGGCTACAGCAGTCAGGAAAAGTTGCAGATCGCCAAAAATTTTATTGTCGCGCGGGAGCTGGAGGAAAACGGCCTGTCTGACCGGGGGCTGCTCTTCAATGACGAAGCGCTGCAGAAAGTTATCGGAGACTACACCCGTGAAGCGGGCGTGAGGGGGCTGCAGCGTACGATCGCCTCGATCTGCCGCAAGGTGGCCAAGGAGATTACCCAGAACAAGGGGACACGGAGCTGCATTACCCCTGAGGCCGTAACAGAACTGCTCGGGCCGAAAACATTCCATAACGAGGTAGCGGCCGAGAATGACCGCATTGGTGTGGCGACCGGACTGGCCTGGACGGAGACCGGAGGAGATATTCTCTTCATCGAAGTCACCTCCATGCCGGGCAAGACGGAGCTGATCCTGACCGGCTCACTGGGGGATGTGATGAAGGAGTCGGCCCGGGCGGCCCTCTCCTACATAGAGGCGCATGCCGACGAGTTCGGCATCCAGCCGGAAGCGTTTGAAAATCGTATCATTCACATTCACGTCCCTTCCGGCGCCATTCCCAAAGACGGCCCTTCAGCGGGGATCACCATGGTCACGGCGCTGGTTTCGCTCCTGACCGGAAAACCGGCCCGGCGCAATGTCGCGATGACCGGAGAAATCACGCTGACCGGCCGTGTGCTGGCGATCGGCGGTTTGAAGGAGAAGGTACTGGCGGCCCATCGGGCGGGTGTCCGCACGATCATCGCGCCGGAGCGCAACCGTGACGACCTCGAGGATATCCCGGATAACGTCCGGGGCGAACTGCAGTTCATCTTCGTCAGTGAAGCGGCCGAAGCGCTGGCAGCGGCACTCTAGCTGAATATGAACCTTGCCGTCACCGACAAAATTCTGCTGATTTTTTTTCACGAGCTGCAAAATTATTTCACCCTGGCGGGACGCACCTTTGCCAGGATCTTCCGGCGCCCCTTCTATTATCGCGAATCCATCATCCAGTTTGATAAGTTGGGGTTCTCATCCCTGTTCATCTGCGTCCTGACCGGCCTTTTCTCCGGTATGGTCATGGCGCTGCAGTCATTGATCCAGCTCAAGCCGTTTGCCGCGACCAGCTATGTCGGCGGCATGGTGGCGGTGACTATGATCAAGGAGCTGGGACCGGTACTCGCCGCGCTGATGGTCGCCGGCCGCGTAGGATCGGCCATCACCGCCGAACTGGGCACGATGGTGGTGACGGAACAGGTTGATGCCATGCGGGTGGAAGGGACCGATATCATCAAGCGCCTGGTCGTGCCGCGCTTTAAAGCCATGCTGCTGGCTCTGCCGCTCCTGACGATCGTGACTGATATAGTCTCTATTTTTGGCGGTTATATTATGTCGGCCGGCTATAACATCAACCCGGTCATGTACATCAGCGGACTGCCCCAGTTCATGCTCTTTCAGGATCTTATCGAGGGGGTAGCGAAACCGGCGGTGTTCGGTGCCATTATCGCCATAACAGCTTGTTACGTGGGGCTGAACACAAAGGGGGGCGCCGAGGGGGTCGGCGCGGCGGCCAAGAAGGCGGTCGTACTCTCTTCGGTTCTGATCCTGGTCTGCGATTTCTTCATCGCAAAGATTTTTGTGGTGTTCAGAGGATAATATGGCGCATTGGCTGTTTAAAACCGAACCGGGCTGCTTTTCCTTCGACGACCTGAAGAATCGCCCGGACATGACCGAGCCGTGGGATGGTGTGCGCAACTTTCAGGCCCGCAATTTCCTGCGGGACAGGGTCACTGTTGGCGACCGGGTGCTGTTCTATCACAGCAACATACCGGAGCCTGCGGTGGTCGGTCTGGCAGAGATCGTACGGAGCGGCTATCCCGATTCAACCGCTCTGAACCCGGAAGCCGAGCACTTCGATCCGAAAGCCTCTGCGGATAGGCCGATCTGGTACATGGTTGACGTACGCTACGTTGAACTGCTGCCACGAGCTGTAACGCTCGAACGCATCAAGCAGAACCCGCTGCTGGCCGACATGCCGCTGGTCAAGCGGAGCCGTCTGTCAATTCAGCCGGTAACGGAGGCAGAGTGGCGGATTATACTGACTATGGGGGGGATGGCGGAAGGGGTGAAAGGGCGATGAACTCCCATGACTCCATACGCATGGAAAGGTTGTGCTATTCGATCGGCGGCCGCAAAATTCTGGAAGATTTCAACTTTTTGCTGGAGCGCGGCGTCAATCGCACTATTTTAGGGGTCAGCGGCTCCGGGAAGACAACCATTCTCAAGCTGCTGCTCGGCCTTCTGGAACCAGACTCCGGAACGGTTTCTATTGGTAATCTCTGCATTACCGGCCTGCCTGAATCGAGCTTTATGCAGCAGCGCAAGCGTATAGCGATCGTTTTCCAAGGGGGGGCACTTTTTGATTCCATGACGGTCGGGGAGAATGTCGGCTATCGCATGTTCGAAGAAGGGCGGCTTTCAGAGTCGGAAATAACGGAGGTCGTGCGTGAAAAGCTCAGTTTTGTCGGGGTGGAGGGGGCTCTTAATCTGTATCCGGCCGAGCTTTCCGGCGGCATGAAGAAACGGGTGGCCATCGCCCGCGCCCTGGCGGCCGACCCCGATTACATCTTCTTTGACGAACCGACCACCGGACTTGATCCGATCGGGGTCTACAACATCTGTAACCTGATGCAGCGGCTGCAGGGGGAGGGAAAGACGACGCTGATGGTGACACACGACCTGGAGACCGCCTTTGCGACCTCACAGCGCTTCACATTTCTGCACCAGGCGCGCATGCTGTTTGAGGGGAGTGAAGAAGAGATGAAAGGGAGCAGCATCCCCGAGGTGCGCGAGTTTCTGGAGCCGACGGAGAGGTCACTCTTCATATGAGATCCAAACAAACAGGGGAAAACGACGAGAACAGGGTGGATAGATATGAAACGGAGTAATCAGATCGGCTGGGCTCAGGTGCGGGGGGGAGTTTTCATCTTTCTGGCGCTGCTCTTTTTTGCCGGCGGGGTCCTGCTGATGGGTCAGAAAACCAAGATGTTTGTCACCAAGGGGGCGATCAGGATTGTCATGAACGATGTTGTCGGTCTGAAAGTCGGCGCTCCGGTCTGGCTTGCGGGTGTTGACGTCGGTCTTGTCACCGCAATCCTGTTTGTAGATCCGAAAAAAAGCAATGAGGTCGGCATCGATATCGAGGTCGATACCGATGCCATGAAGAAAATCGGCGCCGATTCAAGAATAACGATCAAAACGCGCGGGCTGATGGGAGAGAAATATGTCGATATTCTCCCTTCAAAACAGTACTCCGATACAACTCCTGCCACACTGCAGGGGACATCGGCAGCCCAACTGGATGATGTCATCCAGAATGCCGGTGACGTCTTTGACAAGCTTGACGGGATCATCGACAACATCAATCAGGGCAAGGGTACCCTGGGAAAGCTTAACAAGGACGAAACGCTTTACAGCAATGTTTCACGGCTTGCCGTTGAAATGAAAGCGCTGGTGATCACGATAAACCGTGGCGAAGGGACTCTTGGCAAACTCAACCGCGACCCGGAGCCGTACTACAAGCTGATCGGCATTCTCAACCGTGCCGACCGTACCCTGCAGGATATCCAGTCATCTGACGGGACTCTTAACAAATTGATCTATGACAAGACGCTCTACACGAAATTGACCGCCCTGGCCGACAAGAGTATCCAGGCGGCCGATGATGTCCGCGACCTGAATAAAAAGATCATGTCAAAAGAGGGGACGGTCGGTCTGCTGCTTAATGACCGGGAATTTTATGACAAAGGCATTTCCCTCCTTGCCAGAGCAGAATCATCGGTCGCAGCGATCGAAGAGGTGACCGCAAAAGTCAAGGGGGGGGGAGGGACAGCGGGGAAGCTGGTGAACGACAGGGCGCTCTATGACAAAATGAACAAGATGGTCGATGATCTGGATGCGCTGGTAAAAGATTTCAAGGAAGATCCGCGTAAGTACATCAAGTTTTCACTGTTTTAAGGGAGTGATGGATATGAAGCAGATGCTGTTGATTGTTACCTTGCTGACACTCTGTACCACCGGCATACATGCCGCGACGCTGGAAGAAAAAGTCGTTGAGCACACCATGAAAAACGGCATGAAACTGCTTATGGTGGAGCGGCATACCTCGCCGACGGTTTCTGCCTGGATCCGCTTCAGGGTCGGGAGTGTAGACGAGCGAAGCGATGAACGCGGGATTGCCCATCTGCTGGAACATATGCTCTTCAAGGGGACGACCACGCTCGGGACAAAGGATTACGCCGCTGAAAAGCCGATCCTTGACAAGATCGAGGAGGTTGCCCAGACGTTAACTGCTGAAAAAGCAAAGCGCGCCAAAGCCGACTCAGCAAAGATAGCAGGGCTGGAGAAACGGCTGGCGGCTCTGGAAGCCGATGCTTCAAAATATGCCATCAAGGATGAATTTTTTGAACTGTATTCGAAGAACGGCGGCACCGGTTATAACGCTTTTACCAGCCGCGACGGCACGACCTATCTGATCAGCCTCCCCTCCAACAAGCTGGAGCTGTGGGCTGCAATTGAATCGGACCGCTTGCAGAATGCCGTCCTGCGGGAATTCTATACCGAACGTTCGGTAGTGATGGAAGAGCGGCGCAGATCTTATGATGCAGACCCGGAGAGTAAATTATGGGAAACGTTTTTGGCCTCCAGCTTCCTGGCCCATTCCTACGGCCAGCCGACGATCGGCTGGATGTCCGACATTGAAAATCTGACCCGCAGCAAGGCCGAACATTTTTTCCATAGTTACTATGCGCCCAATAATGCGGTCGTGGCGATTGTCGGGGACATTGATGCCACCGCTACAGTCGCCATGGTCGAGCGCTATTTTGGCGCGGTCAAGCCGGGAAAAGAGCTGCCGCCGGTCACCGCGGTGGAGCCGAAGCAGTCGGGGGAGCGGCGTATCGAGCTGGTCGCGGAGGCAGAGCCGACGGTGATAATCGGGTTCCACAAACCGGCTATTGCAACCCCGGATGACTATGTATTTGACGTAATCACCATGATTCTGGGAAGCGGCCGTACCTCGCGCTTTTATAAAAAGCTGGTGATTGAAAAGCAGATTGCGTCTGATATCGGCGCATTTGACGCTCCCGGCTCCCGCTTTCCGAACCTGTTTGTCGTCAGCGCCAATCCACGTGCCCCGCATACGGTCAAGGAGGTCGAAGATGCCGTTCAGGGCGAACTCGATCTACTGAAAACCACACCGGTCACCCAGCGTGATCTGCTGCGCGTTCTCAACCAAATCGAGTATGAGGAGGCTCGCCGGATGGGTACCAATGGCGGCCTGGCACGCAACCTGACAGAGTATGAAGCGACGACCGGCAGCTGGCGCTATATGACCGAACATCGCGGCAAGATCGCCAGGGTTTCACCGGCTGACATTCAGCGTGTAGCCGCGACCTACTTCACCCGCGAGAACCGCACCGTCGGATTTATCACAAAAAAAGGGGGTGACAAATGAAACAGATCATAATTTTCATCTGCTTCCTCGTCATCTTCATCGCACCGGCATACGCTGCGGATCAGCATCCGGCAAATCCCCGTACCATGAAATTTCCCGAATTGAGCTTTCAGATCCCCAAAGCCGAACGGGTTGTTCTTGAGTGCGGGATGCCGGTCTATCTGCTGCGCGACACCGAACTGCCGATCATCAACATGACCGCCATGGTCCGGGTCGGATCGGTCTATGAACCGGCCTCTAAATCGGGACTGTCCGGAATGGTTGGAAGTGTTATGCGCAGCGGCGGTGCCGGGGGGGTGACTGCGGAAACAATGGATGACGAACTCGAATTTATGGCTTCGGCTGTCGAGAGCGGCATCAGCAGCGATATGGGCACGGTTTCGCTGACGGCACTCAAAAAGAATTTCAGCCGTACGCTGCAGATCTTCAGCCACGTACTGCTGCGCCCCGACTTCAATGAAAAACGGGTAGAAATCGCCCGCAGACAGACGGTAGAAAGTTTGCGGCGGCAGAATGACGATCCGAAGGAAATTGCCGGGCGCGAAATCAATCGGGCCATATATGCCGGACATCCCCTGGGTGAAATCCCGACCTTTGAGACGATCGCCTCCATCACCCGCCAGGATCTGGTTGATTTCCATCGTCGCTTTTACCGGCTCGACAACATGATTCTTTCAGTCTCAGGTGATTTTGATCGTACCGCACTCCTCAAGGAACTGAATTCGACCTTTGTACCGGAAAAAAGCCGCAGCGCTTTGACTTTACCGGAGATACCCCAACCGAAACAGCTGTTTCAGAGTGAGCTGCTCTACGGCAAAAAAGATGTCAATCAGAGCGTCATCCGCATGGGGCATCTGGGAGTGAGCAAGGACAATCCGGATATCTACGCCGTGCGCCTTCTGGACTACATTCTGGGGGGGAGCTTCACATCACGCTTAACGATGGAAATTCGCACCAACCGGGGGCTCGCTTACAGCGTCGGCAGCCACTTCGACATCGGTCGCCGTTTTACCGGCAGCTTTGTAGCCGAAACTGAAACCAAGGCGGAATCGACCATCAAAACGGTCAACCTGATGAAAACCATTATCGACGGCTTGACGAAAGAGCCGGTCAGCGACGGTGAGCTGAATGCCGCCCGGGAATACATGATTAACTCGTTCATGTTCGGCTTTACCACTCCGACTTCGATTGTAACACAGCGGGCCCGCCTTGAATATTACGGTTACCCCGATGGCTATCTGGAGCGATATCGTGACAATATCGCCAAAGTAACAAAAGCGGATATACTCGATGCGGCTCGTAAATACTTGCACCCGGATGAGTTCAAGCTGGTTGTCATCGGTGATGCGGCAAAGTTCGACCATCCGCTCGCAACATTGGGGAGTGTGCGGGAACTAGATCTGAAGCTGAATATTCCTAAGTAAGGGTAGGTAAATATGGCTATTTTTGAATGGGATAACAGTATTGCGCTCGGTATTCCGACGGTTGATGAACAGCATAAAGCTCTCTTCGGCTGGATTAACACACTCAATGAAGCGATCAAACGCGGAGACGGTTCCGAAGCGGTTGGAGAGATGATCTGGAAGCTGATTAGCTACGTTACGGAACATTTCGGCGAAGAAGAACGGCTGATGCTTTCCTGCAACTATCCCGGTCTGGTGGCTCACCGCAAAGAGCATGACCAGTTTGTTTCACGGTTGCGTGAAATCCAGGTCAGCTTTATAGACGGGCATGAAATGGGGGCCAGCGTCCTTGATTTTATGGTGGATTGGCTGGTCTGTCATATAAAGGGGACCGACCAGGGATACAGCCGCTTTATCAACCAAGAGGCGTAAAACTAACCCCCCTTTATCAGGGGGGAAGCTTTTAAGCCTCCCCTGATAAGGGGAGGTTTGGAGGGGTTACGTTTTCAACCGCCCCGCAATACTATCGGCGATTTTGATGCCATCTACGGCGGAACTCATGATACCGCCGGCATAACCGGCACCCTCACCCGCAGGATACAACCCTTTGACGCCGACAGACTCAAAACAGCTGTCGCGCAGAACCCGTACCGGTGAGGAGGTACGCGACTCGATGCCGATCAGGGTCGCCTCGGCGGTTACGAACCCCTTCAGCTTTCGCCCAAAATCAGAAATACCTTCCCGCAGCGTGTCGATGATAAAGGGTGGCAGCACTGAATCCAGCTCCGTTTCGCAGATGCCGGGACGATAACTCGATCTGGTCGCACCTTTCCCCGGAAGGTGTAAAAAATCGAGCAGGTTCTGGGCCGGAGCCAGATACCCTCCTCCACCCAGTTCAAAAGCCCGCTGCTCCCACCTGCGCTGCAACCGAATCCCTGCAAGCGGACCCGCCCCATCAAAATCTTCTTCCCGAACATTAACAACCAGAGCGCTGTTAGCGTAGGGGGAGTTGCGCAGTTGACCGCTCATGCCGTTGGTAACCACCCCCCCCGCCTCGGACGCTCCACCGACTACCACCCCTCCAGGGCACATGCAGAAGGAATAGGCGCTGCGCCCGCTGGAGCTGTTGTTCCAGGCAACAGCATAGTCAGCCGCCGGCAGGTTTGGCTGTTTTTGGTTGCCGTACTGGATTCGGTTTATCAGCTCTTGAGGATGTTCAACCCTGAGTCCCATCGCGAACGGTTTCCGCTGCAGCGGCACATTCAGCCGCTCCAGCAGTTCAAACGTGTCCCGTGCACTATGGCCGCTGGCCAGAATCAGATAATCGCACGGAATTTCTTCCGTATCATTCAGAGTTACTGCTGCGATACAGCCGTTTTTGATATCCAGGTCGGTCATACGGCAGCCGAAGCGGATCGCAAAACCCTTCTCAAGGAGATTCCGCCGGATCGCACTGATTACCGTTCTCAATCGATCCGTGCCGATGTGCGGTTTGGCAAGATAGCGCACTTCGGGCTGGGCACCGAAGGCGGCAAATTGTTCCAGCACCCACGGCACCAGTGGATCTTTGGAGCGACATGTCAACTTACCATCTGAAAACGTTCCGGCTCCCCCTTCGCCGAACTGGACATTGGATTCGGGATCGAGAATCCCCTCTTTCCAGAAGCGTTGCACGGACAGAGCCCGCTGTTCCACAGGCTCACCGCGCTCGATGATCGTTGCAGTCACTCCGTACTCTGCCAGACGAAGGGCTGCAAACAGTCCGGCCGGACCGAAGCCGACGATGACGATGCGTTTGTGCGACTGAATCTGTACCGGGATCGGATCCGCTTTTTCGTCCTGCCATTCCAGCGCCGGGTCACTCCCAAGACGCGACCGGATCGCATCATCGGCAGAAAATGAGAGCGTGTAGACCAGTTTGATCTGAGGTTTTTTGCGGGCATCTATCCCTTTACGGATGATGCGGAGATCTCGCACGGATGCCTGCGGAACGGAAAGTTTTGCCGCCAGAAGCGCAGGGAGAGACTCTTCACAGTCATGGGGGGTGAGGCAAAGGTTACGATAGATAAAGGGCATGTCGTCAGCTCTGCAGGTACTTTCCGCGCTCCAGGAGCTGTTCGATTATGATGACGATATCGACCGGACGGGTAGACTTGGGGATATGGAATTTGGCACCCATTTCAGGGGCGGCGTGCTCATGAGGTGTTTCCTGGAACATGGAGGTCAACAGCACGATCAGGGGGGGATTATCACCGGCCAGCCGACCGATCTCAATACAGGTGCTGACCCCCCCCATGCGCGGCATTACCAGATCAGAAATGACGACATCAGGGAGCGTTTCAAGATAGGCCTTTACCCCTTCAATGCCATCATTGGCGTTGAACACGGTAAATCCGTTATCACTGAAATTGTCGGTCAGCACTTTCAGGAAAAACGGATCATCATCGATGATAAGAACTTTTCTGAGTGATTGGATCATGGCGGCACACACTGACTGGAAGGGTTGTTAACAGCTGAGGCATACTACACCACCTCAACCAAAAAAAGAAAGGAAGAATGTTTATGAGTTGTCGCCGCCTAATCGGCGGACGGGAACTCCAGGCGGGTTCGCCAGGAACCATCCAGCAGCTTCCTGATAACTGAATCTATCCGTTCAACTTCTTTCAGGATTTTCTCCTGGTGTTCAAGTTGCTCCGGTTCAGTCGTTGTCTGGCGCATTAGTTGGACAAACAGGGAGATGGAGTTGAGCGGATTGCGGATCTCGTGAGCAACGCCTGCTGAAAGATATCTTATTGCCGCGAGCTTTTCAGACTGGAGCATCTCTTCATGAGCATCCTGAAGCGCCTCTGCTTTTTCGTGTACCCGCTTCTGGAGCTCTAGGTGCCACTGTTCAATTTCCAAAAGGAGCTGCTCCTGCTGTTTTTGCAGCTCCCGGTTGTGGAGTTCGATTTCCCGGATTCTCAGTATACTGTCGTCGGCTATAATATCGACAGCCATTTTTGTGGGACGCGATCCCGATTCTGTCAGCATGGCGGGAAGTTTCATTTCATGACTACTGCTGGATTCACCGCTAAACGGCCGGGAGCCTGACCGTCAGAACAGGGCAGCTGGCAGAGCGCACAACCCGTTCTGCAGTACTGCCGAAGAGAATACGGTCAAGGCCGGTTCTGCCATGAGTGCCGATCACGATCAGGGACGCATCGATTCTGCCGGCAGCTGCCGTGATTTCGTCGCAAGGGATACCGGTGACGATAGATGTTTTGTAATTTGAAAACGTCCCTAACTTTGAGCTGCAGAAGGTTGTCATCATCTTGACAGCGCTTTCTTCGATCTCTTTTTCCAGCTGTTCGAAAGAGATGTGCGGCACATAGAATCCGCGCAGATCAACCGGTTCATTAATGACGTGCATAATCGTGAGTTCGGCATTGAACTGAGTAGCCAGCGTCAAGGCGTAATCGAAGGCATATTCAGAGTTTTCCGAAAAATCGATGGCGGTCAGAATTTTTGTGAACTGTTTCATAGCAAATCCCCCCTTGGGCCCTGTTAGAATGAAATAAGCACGTCAACTAACTCGTTTTCTGCTCATAAACGCCGGAGACTATCTCTAACTCCATATAGTTCAGACTGTTTTGAAGATCTTGTTGATGACTTTTTTGAGATCTTCGTATTTGACCGGTTTGTTGATGTATTCAAAGGCACCCAGCGTCATAGCTTCAAGATACGATTCAACTTCGCCGTAGGCGGTGATCATGATTACGTTGCTGGTAGGGTGACTGCGGTTGAGCTCGCGCAAAAACATCAGCCCATTCATCTCAGGCATATTCAGATCGGTAATGATCAGTTCTACATCTTTACTGCGCAGATAGTTGAGAGCCTCCACCCCGTTTCTGGCTGACGAGACGTCATAGCCATCATGGGCAAGAATTTTGGAAAGCGCCACCCGGGCATTTTCCTCATCATCCACAACCAGTATCCTTTTA
>Ga0123338_10002930_pt1 | contig 15651 bp, 11 predicted proteins | sample grotaG_FD_89793 | JGI IMG/M metagenome (GOLD analysis project Ga0123338, IMG submission 89793) | Glacier valley bacterial and archeal communities from Borup Fiord, Nunavut, Canada, to study Microbial Dark Matter (Phase II) -... | ecosystem: Environmental > Aquatic > Freshwater > Ice > Glacier ...
CATCGCGGGGAACGGGTTGGGCTTCTGGAAGACCATGCCGATGTCGCGGCGCGCGTCGGTGAGGCGGCGTTTGGCCGCGTAAATGTCCTCACCATCGAGCAACACCTCGCCCGCGAGGGAGGCGGAGGGGATCATCTCGTGCATGCGGTTGAGGATGCGAAGAAAGGTGGACTTGCCGCATCCGGATGGTCCGATGAGTGCGGTGATCTTGCCAGCCTCCATCGTGAGTGACACACGGTCGAGCACCTTGTGGTCGCCGAACCAGGCCGAGATCGAACGCGCCTCGAGCATGGTGAGCTCGCGGCCAGGGACTGCCGGGGCAACCTCGGCGCGCATCCGCAGGGCTTCCGCGTCCAGTCGGGCGTCGAGGGTCGCGTCGTGCACGGGCGCATCGACTCCAGCCGAGGCGAGTGCGGGCGCGGGTAGGGCCAGAGCGTGTTTGATCGGCGAGGGGGGCAGAAACGACTGGGCCGGCAGCAGCTGGGTCGTTGGATCGCGGCGGGTGGTGTTGGACATCGGGTTCTCCATGGTGCTCACAGTGGGGGTCGAGTTCGAATATTTGAGACGGGTGGGCTGCTCGGTGAGAGTAATGGTGGGGGCAATCGGTCTAAAGCAGGTTCGGGAGGTTCGTTATGGCGGCGCCTGCGGTAGCGCCACCGAGGGCAAGCAGCACGGGCAGTGCAACAATCCAGGTCTGCCACATGCCCCAGCGCGAGCGCACCCAACGCAGTGCGACGACGGCGATGGTCAGCCAGGTAAGCCAGAAGAGAGTGGCGAACCAGCCCGATTCGTCTGACGCCATTGCGAACTCACTGGGGTCGAGCACTTCTTTGGTGAACGATGGCGTGGGCGCGTCGAACACGGTGCTGGTCAGTGCTGCGTCGATGTGCAGGGCGCCGGACGGCGCGAGCGGGATGCCGTCCGCGGTCACCAATTCGAGCCGGCCCTCCCCGGCCTTCAGCGTCTCCGGCTGCAGATCGCCCTCGCGACGAATACCGAATACGCTGTACTTGCTTGTACCCTGGCCCGTCGTGAACGTGATCTGGTCGCCGGGTACGACTCCGCTCAGGGAGCCGAACGGACCACCGTAGGTGGCCTGGCGACCCATCACGATGCTCGTGCCCGGCTGGCCCGGGTAGGCGGTGTCGCGACGGTGTCCGGGACCCGCCGTGAGGTCGCCGGGCCGGGTGCCCTGCACGACCACCTCGTTGATACCGAGACGGGTGACGGTCATCAGGCCGATCGGGGTTCCATCGGCGACGAGCTTGCTGTTCACGTCGAGTTGGCCGAGGGGCGAGGTTGCGAGGGCCAGGTCGGTGCGAAGCTGCTGGTAGAGAACGTACTGGGCTCGCGCGTGCTGGAGGCTGCCGACGACGGTCACGTGTGCGACGAACCCCAGCAGCAGGGTCGACAGCAGCAGCCATGCCACACCCACCCACCAGCGGATCTCGCGAGTGGTCGCTGCGGGACGCCGCGGCCGCGGGTTGCGGGGAGGAGTCCGCAGCCAGATTGGGAGGCCCTTCGCGGGCGGCCCACCACCGGCCCTTCCGGGTGCGCCACCGGGCGGCGGGGGTTGGCGATCAATAGTGGCAGTCACGGCACGAGTCCCGTCGCTTGGGCCGACGGAGCGAACCAGCCCGCGATCGATCGTCTGAAGTAGAGAACCAACACAAGCAGACCGAGCAGGATCGCACCGACAACGATGCTGATCCACCAGCGGTAGGGCAGGTCACCAGCGAAAACGGCCGAGACGACGGTGAGCGGGGTGTTGCGCACGAAGTGCGAGGTGACTCCGGTCGCCTCAACGGTGTGGGCGCCGGGGCGGGTATCCGCGGGGATGCGGAACCGGGCCGTGATGCGGCCGGAGGCGTCCGCAGTGAAGGTTCCGACGTCCTGCGCTCTAGGGAAGAGCACGAAGTGCACCTCCTCACCGGGGGTGTAGCCGTCACCGGTTGCGAGCATCCACTGGTTGGGAGCGATCGAATCACGATCAAGCCTCAGAAGTGGCGCTCCCTTCACTGACCCGTCGGATGCAGTGCTCGTGCGTGCGGGGGCTGGCGTGCCGCTGGGGGCGCCCGCGGGAACATCCACGATGGTTCCCTTGGTGGTGGTGCCCGTTTTGCCGCTCCCGCTTGACGAACCTCCGGATCCGCCGGTCGAACCGAGCGGAGTTGAGGTCGAGCCGCAGGCATTGGGCTTGCGGGTCGCATTTTTCTCTGGGATCACGAGGGTCACGCCCGACTCGTTTCCCGTCGACAGCGACGTGGGGATGGGGGTCGGGGTGGGGGTGGTGCACGGCTCCGCCTCGGCGACGCTGGCGAATGGGCCGAGCAGAGCGGTGACCGCGATCACAGCGCCTACAGCGGCGAGGATCGCTCGGTATGAGAGCGTCACTCGGCACCCTGCGTTCCGGCAGTTCCCAGCGCCTCTTCGCGTGCGGACACGAACGCCTGGTCGATCGCCCGGTAGAAGCGTTCGCGGGTTCCCGAAACATAACGCCAGACCAGGAATGCTGTGGCTAACACGAACATGATGAGTGCTATGGCCGTCCACGAGATTGCCGCGGCAATCACGGTGGATGACACCGGCGAGTATCCGCCGGCCTTGACGGCACCGCCCGCGGCGGCCGGACTGGAGGAGGCCGAGGGCACCGCGGCGGCGCTGGGCTGGGCGCTGGTGGGCACACTCGGAGTGGAGGTCGGATTCTGCGGCTGGCCTCCCGGTTTCTTTGCCGCCGTGCCGATTTCGCCCGGTGACACCGTGACGGTCGACCAGGCCAGCAGCAGTGCAATCACGCCCGGCACCCTCGCCTCATAATGCACGGTCTGGCGCGGAAGCAGGTTGGCGAGGGCTTTGGGCGCAAAGCTGCCGAGCGGAATGCCGAATGGCCCGGTGATCGACACGGTGTTGTTCACGTCGAGGCGGGTATTGCCGGTGTTGCGCACGTCGTAACCGACAGTCATGTCACCCGGCGCGAATGGATTGAGGGAGGCGGCGAATCCCGAGGTCACGCCCGCGACCTTCACGCCAGGCACCCGCTCCCCCGATACCGCGAGGTACATGCGCGTCCCTACCCGCTGCTCGAGGGTGACGGTCGCGCCTTTGCTGGTGCCGGTGGTCAGAATAGATGCCACGATGCCGGCCACGTGGTCGCCAGGCGTGGCATCAGACGGAATGAGCAGGTTGAACGGAATCGTCGCCTTCGTGCCGGGCTGAATCGTCACCCTGTCACTTTTGGTGGTGACCCACGACCCGAGGTCGGTCGGCTTGATGTCGTGCTTGAGCAGGCTGAAAGCACCGGTCGCGTGCTCGTTGATGGCGTCAGTGGCGTAGATAAGGAATTCCGCAGGGATCGCGCTCGAATTGGTCACATCGACGCTGTCGACGATCTGGGTGCCGGGCCCGACCGCGTAGTCGAACAGGCTGCGGGCACCTTTCGCCGTCGGGGACGGCACGATGCTCCAGGTGATGTCGGCCGCTGCCACGGCGACCGGTTCGCTGGCCGAGGCGGTCGGTAACCCAAGCGCGACGGGGGCGAGGGCGAGAGCCAGGGCAACCAATCCAGGGAGGGCCGCGGGGGTTCGGTGCATGGGCAAAGCCAATCAGGTCAAAGCGAGCAGATGGTGAACGATGGATGTACTACAACTAGAGGCGGGTTGGGCGGCCGAAGCCGACCCAACCCGCCAGATGGAGCTACCTGACTAGATGAGCGTCAGGGTGAGCACGCCGGCGTAGTTACCCGCGGCGGTGTTCTTCGGAGCCTTCAGTTGCAGCAGGGCCGACACCGTGGTGCTGGTGACCTGCGGGTCAGCAGCCGACGTCGAGCCGTAGGACAGCTGGCTCGAGGTCTTCAGACCGTTGACCGAACCCGGTGCCGGAAGAACAACCGCACCAGCGTTACCGACACTGCCGGCAGTAACCGCGGGGGTCCACCCGAGGTACTTGCCACTGAGGGTCTTCGTGCCAGCGGCGAAGTCACCCATCACACCGGTGAGGCTCCAGTCCGGCGAACCGGCCTGGCGCGAGTCATCCACAACCGCGTTCAGTGTGCCCGATGCGTTGAACGTACCGCCACCGATCGTCGCCGTACCCAGCGCGACGTTCGAGCTGCGGCTCGTCAACTGCAGCACGCCACCGTTAGTACCGGCCGCGATGTCGAACGTGATGGCCACGGGAACCGCGGCGGTCTCAATCGGAGCGATGAGCGCCCCGATGCTGGCCGGTGCGGAGGTGGACGCCAGGTACACCGTGTTGGACGGCGTGAACGTGGCGGTGTAGGAGTGCGTACCTACGGCGACACCGGTCAGCGAGACGGACGCGAGGCCAGCGGCTACGGTCTGGGTCGTGCCGACCTGCGTTGCACCCTCGAAGAACGAGACGGTTCCGGTGGCGGCGGTGGCCACCGAGGTACCGGCCTTCACCGTCGCACCGAGAGCAACAGTGGTACCCGTGGCGCTGGCCGTGAGGGACGTGGTGGTTGCGATCGCCGGCACGACGACGGCCGGGAGGCCCCATGCACCGGTGGTGGCGTCATACGTCATGTTCAGCTTCACGTACGGGTCGGTCGCGCGGTTGGGCGCGGTCGCCGAGGCGAAGTAGTAGTAACGCAGCTCGAACGCGCCGGTTGCAAGGGGGAGGGTGGTGGCGTTCAGCAGCTTGTTGCTGACGAAGTTGTTCGTCGGAATGATCGAGCGGTCCATGAACGCGGGGTTGCCGTCAAGACCGTTCGTTCCAGCCGTCGAGACCATCGAGGGGTTACGAGCAGACGCAATGGCGCCAAGCTCAACGCCCCCCTGATAGACGAACGTGCCACTGGAGGCACGGAAGCCGACCGGGGCGCCGGTGTTCACGGCGATGCTGTCGAGGAAGTTGACGTCCGTGTTCACATTGCCCGAGCTGGGGGTGATGGTGATCGTGCCGACCGGCGTGATCTCGGCGGCCTGGGCGGAGGCCGAGAGGCCCACCGTCCCGGCGACCATGGCACCGGCGACTGCCAGTGCGACGAAACGCATGTTGAGCTTCATGTTTTCAGATTCCTTAGGGGGTTAGTGAATCGAAGATCTAGAACTGGAAGGCTTGCTTGTAGGTGGTGGTGTTGCCGCAGAGTGCGCCGATGGTGCCGAATCCGTACTGCTTGATGGTCGACGCGGCCGCACACACCTGCGAGGTGCTGCCCGCGAACGCCTGCTGCAGCTGGACATCAGCGGCAGAGGTGCCCGAGAGGCGCGCGGTGGACACCACGTTGAACACCAGGCGGTTCACCGGGAAGGCCGCGTTGAGCTCGACGCCACCGGTTGCGCTGGGAACGTAGGGCTTGTTGGTTCCGATGCTTCCCAGCTGGATGTTTCCGCGGCGCTCGACGACGGTGGTCGGAAGCGACGCGTAGTTGCCCTGCTGGATGAACTGCGCGACCGAGAACGGCACGATGTCGCCCGCGCCGGTCACGAAGGTACCGTTGTGCTCCTGCACGGTGTTGCCGAGGTCGGTTGCCACTCCACCGGAGGTGATGTTGGCCTCGGTGAGTCCGAGCTGGCCGATCCAGAACGAGCGGGTGCCCGAACCGGTCTGCGGCAGCAGTGGACGGATCGTGACGCTGTTGAATTCGGCATCCGCATAGGACGTGACCGTGCCGCGGTAAATGTTGCGAAGGGTGAACGGAGCGGGAGAGATGGAGTCCTGTGCCGCCGCGCCCGCAGGGATGTCGCGCGGGAAGTCGCTCGCCGCAGAGACTGCGAACGAGACGGCGTCACGGGCGTAGGGGATGAAGGTGAGGTCGGAACCCGGGAAGGACGAGCTGGGTGCGCTTGAGCTGCGGGCGAAGTCGACCTGGCCGGTGATGTTGACACCGGTCGTAGCCGGCCACACGCGCGTGCCCGTCAGGTTGATCGATGCGCTCAGCGCCCTCTGGCCGTTTCCGGATCCGTTCGGGCGGTTGAACAGCACTCCGCCACTGCGGGTCTGGATGGTCGCGGATCCGGTGGCGTCGTACGAACCGAGGTTCGGCACGACGGTCCCGAGTCCGTTGACGATGTTCTCGGTGGTGTCGGAGCCGACACCCACGAGGGGCTTGAACGATCCGACCGGAGTCGGGTCTGCATTTGCGGGGACGGACACGCCGAGCGCGAGCGCTGCGACCGCGAACGCGGCCACTGCGCCGAAGCCCAGCCTGGTCTTCTTGAGCATTTTTTCCAACCTCTTTTGATATGGTGCCCCTGTAGTTCAGTCCTGATGGACTAGCCCCTCATTGGCTTACCGGTTCAATGGGGGGTTTTCTTTCGGGCTGGAGCGGGTGTCCCGAAAAAAGCGTGTGGGTGCGTTAGAGCGGTCTTCTTCCTCGGAAAAGTACGGGGGCGACCAGGAAGCCGAGAAGTCCGACTCCGAGCGCGATCACCAGCGCGAGTCGGGCAAGGGCGTCTCCCGGGGTAGATTCCGTGCGAGACGCATTGACGGCGTCGACGCCTGCGGTGACAGCAGGATCGGTGGCCCCCTTTGCCGCTCCGGATCCGGCCGCCTCAGCCGCATCAGCACGGCCTGCAGCAGCGGCGCCGTCGTAGGAATCCTGGGCGGTGCCGTTGAAACCGGCCGCTGTGTTCGATGTTGTCGCGGCGTCGGTCGCCGGCGCCACGTAGTTCTGGATGCTCGTGGCCGCATCGGCTGCCCGGGCCTGGAGTTCGTCGGTCAGCGGCAGATAGCCCGCGGGCAGGTCGCCGATCGCTGAGCCGGAGACCTGACCGGATGAGGTGACCTGCGTGAGCATGGAGGCGATGGTGGCCCGAGCGGCCGGGCTGGCCTTACTCAGATTCACGCCGGCGTAGGTGACCATGGTCATCGGGTATCCCCTGGACGAGATCCTGGCCGGATCGACCTGCATCACCGTGTCGACGCTCGTGGGCTGCAGAGCGGACAGTGCCGCAGCCAGGCCATCCGTGTCGGCGGTGACGACCGACTTGGAATTCGGAACCTCGATGCCCGCAGTGTTGAGTCCGTACCGGGCGGCCGATGGGCTGTCGGTGATCGCGATCATGAACTTCTGCCCCGGCACCTGGGTACCGCTGCTCACCCAGTCTCCGGAGGTGCCCAGCGAGTTGAGCTTGTTCGGATCCCAGATGCTCTTGGAGTTCGGATTGGCGCGAAATGCCTGGCGCGCTCCCGTCAGCAGACTGTCGGTGAACGGCGAGAACTGGATCGAGTCAAACCGTGACAATGGCGCACCGGGGGCTTTGAGGTTCGCCGGAACCAGGGTTTCGTCATCTCTGGGGAAGCTGTCAATGGAGATCTCCGAGAGCTTCTGGGGAGAGCCATCGAGATTTGTCAGGCCCACCTCACGCTGGATCGCGGGTGCCCCGTCGCCGATGTAGTCCTTCTTGTCGTCGAGGTACCACGGCGCAATGGCGCCGGTGGAACCTTTGGGAAGGTAATACGGGTTGACCAGCATGCCCGATGGATCAGCATTGCCGTCAAGGAAGGCAACAGCATCTTTGTCGGCGAGAATCCAGCGCCATACCTGGCGGATGGCGTCAGCGCCTGCCGGACCGGGGAGAACCAACGCCGGCGGAATGTTGAATTCCCTGTAGTTGGTCGGGTTGAGCGTTTGGAAATCAGGATCCAGTGAGATGTAGGTGTACTTGCGGTTGACCGCCGACAGGTGCGCCCACTTTCCCACCGGGTCCGAGGAACTCGCCGGCACAAGGAATGGGTAGGACTGAGTGAGCAACTTGGCCATCAGTCGTGGCGAGATGTTCAGCTGTTCCTGGCGTCCATTGTCGAACTCGGCGAGGAACGCGATCACGACCCCGGAAATCGCCACCGGCGCATAGGCGAGCTTGGTTGTCGCCAGGGTCTGCCTCTCGCTGTCGAACAGGAGTTCCCCGGCACTGACCGGGAACCCTGAGTAGGCGATGTTCGGTGTGTTAGCGCTCGTCTCGATGAGCTGGGCTCGAGCGACCGAGTCTGGGTTGGTCGAGAAGCTGAAGGTGCTTTTGACGGTCGTGCACAGCGACGGCTGCCAAGAGCTCATCGCACCCACCATGAGCTGCGAGCCGATTACCCTCACCTCGGTACTCCCCACCGAGCAGGTGCTCCCGGTCGGGGTGAAGTCGAGAGGGACAACGATGCGGTTGTTGAAGTAGTCGCACTTGTCGTTGACCGGACTACCGCCCTGGATCGAATTCGGGCGGCCCCTGGTGTAGGGCTCGTATTTGTTTTTCGGATCAAGGATGCCGCTGCACTGCTCACCGTCGCCACCGAAAACCGTGCCGCGCGGAACAACGACGAGCCAGCAGCGGAGGTGGGCGGCGGTGCCGCAGCCGAGTTGCGGTGCCTGGTCGGCAGACTGCGTCTCGAAGCCGAAGTAGCCCGTGCCCTTGTCGCCAACCCGGGCGCTCGTAACTTCGTTTGTTGTGGACGCTCCGAAATAGTTGCTGATGTCGTACTTGGTCTCCCCCTTCACATACGACGGCTTGCCACTCACGGACTTGCCGCCGACGGTCCTGAAGGGTACGTCGTGCTTCGTAGGTTTGTACTGGTCGAAATCCAGCGGTCCGGTTCGCGATGCGTTATCGAGAATCACGGAGTCTCCCAGGCCATTGCTCGCGGAGAGGGCCCGACCGCCCCACTGGCAGGTCTCGTTGAAATCGGCCGCTGTGGGATCGGGACCCCAGCACTGCATTGCCTGCATGAAGTTCATGGCGTTCTGGGCGACGACTCCACCGCCATTCACGGATTTCGTACCCGCAAAGCCAGACACGTCGACCCGAATCGCCTGGTCAGTAATGCCTGCGGTCTGGGACACCTTGATCTTGATGTTCTTGAGCTCGCTGTAGTGGGCACTCGACGTGTCACGCACCGGCTGGAAGTCTTTGGCAGCGGACGTATCACCGGCCCACGAGATCGTGACTTCGGATGACGTGGACGTCGCCGCAGACGCTACCGAGAACGGAACGGGCGAGACAAGTGCGCCGAGCGCGAGACCGAGCGCGGAAACAATGGCCAGGCGGCTTGCGAGTGCGCGGCGGCGAACCAGGGGGGTCACGCCGCGGGGGATGGTCACAGGCATGACTTTATGAGTCACCTTTCGGAGGCAAAGCACCACCGCGTTTCCTAAAGAGGGCAGGCAGATTAACATTTGGTTTTTTAGGCTGGGAGGTCCGCAGGGATTTACCGCGAGAAGTCCTGCGCACTGCCGGGCCGAGAGTCGCACGTCGTCGCGCGACGATCGGTGGCAGGAGCACCATGACCATCGCCGCCACCGCCGCGAGGATCATCAGCAGCAGCGTCGGCAGCGGGATGTCGCGACCGGGCAGGTCCACGGGAGAGCTCGCGAGCACGGGGTCTCCCCCTGACGCTAGGCCCGTCGCCGCACCATCCACCGCCACGGGTGCCGTCGTGCCGACAGCGCCCGCGGCCCCGGCCGTGGCGGCGGCCGTAGTCCCGGCCGTGCTACCGGACGCGCCTGCAGTACCGGCAGCCGCAGCAGCCGTACCGCCAGCCTTCCCGGAAGACGGAGTTGCCGCCTTGGCGCCGCCCGTGCCGCTGAGGCACTGATCCGCCCCCTTCTTGTCACAGGCCTGCGGTTGCGGAGCCTCATTGGCGACCTTGTTCGTGCCGTCGGGCGAGAAGGTGGGGTTGTTGCAGCCGCTGATGTCCTTGTTCTTCGGGTTGCCACCCGGGATCTTCTGTACCTGCTCTAGCCCTCCTTGGGCGAGATTGATGGGCAACGGAGAGTATCCGAGCACCTCGGCTTGTTGCTGCCCTTCACACAGGAAATAGGACGCGAAATCCGCGAGGGTCAGTCCCTTGTCTTCGGTGAAGTTACCCTCCACCGCGGTCGGGATGATCATGTAGGAGTAGGACGAGAGCGGATACGTACGCGGGTCGCCGTTGCCGTAAACGCCCCTGAGGTTGGCAGTGAGGTAGTCGGGCGACTGGGCATCTTTGTTGATCACGGCGGCCAGCAGCGAGACCGCCACATTGGATGCCGTCGGCTCGGTGTAGTAGCCGGCGGCGTTGAGCACCTTCACCACCGGGAATCGAGCGTTGAGGGCATAGGACTCCTCCACGTAGGTGATGGCGCCGACCGACTTGCTCTGGGCAACGAGACCCGCGACGCCGTTGGATCCCTGCTGTCCGATGAACGCCGACCCGGGGACCACGGGGTAGTTGGACGTGATGCCACAGTTCGCCTTGCCCGCTTTGGCGCAGTACGCGGTCCAGATAGACGGGTACTGCGCGCGCATCCAACTGGTCAGCTGTGCGGTCGTCCCCGAGCCGTCGGACCGAACTACCGGAACGATGGTGATACCAGGCAGGGCGAGTTTGGGGTTGTCGGCGGCGATCGCGGGGTCATTCCATTTGGTGATCACACCGGTGAAGATCTTTGCCAAGACCTCCCCCGACAATCGCAGATTCGTAACGCGCTGGCCGCCGATGACGAGGTTGTACATGAAGGCCGTACCACCGGCCACGATCGGCACGTAGGCGAATTGACGGACCGGGCGAGGGTCGGGGCTGTCGCTTCCGGAGAGCTGATAGGGGATCTCCGAGACGCCGAAGTCGACCGTACCCTGCGAAAAGAGCTGGCGGCCCGCGGAGGACCCGGAGTCATCGAAGGTGACCTTCCAGCGGTAGTTGTCGAAGACGTTGCGGATCCACTGCTGCAGTGCGTTGGCCGACCAGGTGGATCCTGCTCCGGCTACGGGGTAGTAGGTCGTTCCGATCGCTGCGGTCGCGCTCGAGGCAGCGACGAAGGAGGGTGCGCTGCCGATCGTGGCCACCAGCAGGCAGATCATGATGGTGCGAAAGCTTCGGCGAATCACCTTGCTGGTGCGGGACTGGGAACGGCTCACGCGTCCGGGTCCTTTCTGGTTGGCCCTGAGGTGTCGGGTGCGGGTGGAGTCGAGTTTGGGCCGGGCTCCGGGCTTCCCTGGGGGGCTTTCGAGCTCCTTCGGAACCGGTTTATGGCAGCGCTCGGCTTGGGGAGTAGGCGCCATTCGCTCAGCCGCCGTCGCAACGTCCGCGCAGCCCGGGTCTGTTGAGCTGTAGCTTCCGCAACAGCTGGCGACACCGGCGCGATTGTCGCGACGGTGAGCCCGACCGCCGCCGAGTCCGCCACACCGGCACCGGACCGCGTTGCCGCAGCCGCCGGAAGCGACCGTGGATTTGCCCGGCGCACCGCCGAGGTGGGCACGCCCAGCGCGCGCGCGCGGTAGCGGTAGCCATCGTCGCGGGACTGCCGCGCCCTGGCGCGCTGCTGGCGAGTGCTCAACTGGCCGGGTCCGCGGCCGCCGATCGCCCGCGCCAGGGCGAACAGCACCAGCACCAGCACCATGAGCACAGCCGCCGTTCCGAAGCCCCGCGCGATCATGTTGTTCTCGGGCGACTTGACGAAGGTGAAGGTGGTCAACGGCAGCGAGGTCATCGGGCCGCTCAATGGGTTGACGTTGAGAAAGGTGGTGGCACCCGCGGTCAGGAGCACGGGCGAGGTCTCGCCGATGCCGCGGGCGGTGCCGAGGATGATCGCGGTCGTCAGCCCGGACCGCGCGGTCGGAAGGGTGACCGTCCACACGGTGCGCCAGGTAGAGGCGCCGAGCGCACGCGCCGCCTCCTTGAGGTTTCCGGGAACGAGGCGCAGCACGACGTCCGCAGATCGGATGATGATCGGCAGCATCATCACGGTGATGGCGAGGGATGCCGCGAAGCCGGACCGGTTGAAGCCCAGGAACACGATGATTGTCGCGTAGATGAACAGGCCGGCGACAATCGAGGGCAGGGCCGTCATAGCCTCGACCACCGTACGCACAAAGCGGGCGTAGCGCCCGGGGAATTCGCTCAGAAAGACGGCGGTGAGCAGGCCAAGCGGGATGCTGATTGCGAGCGCGATCGTGATCATGATCAGCGTGCCCAGAACGGCGTGGATGACTCCGCCCCGGGTCAACGGGTCGAGTGGCCCGGCGTTACTCATGTCCTGGGTGAAGAAGTTGAGGTTGCCGAGCGGCCCGACCCCCCGGCCGACGGTGTAGACGACGACGGAGAACAGCGCGAGGAGCATCAGGAAGGCGAGCGAATTGACGAAGACAGCGACGATCCGGTCGCGCACCGTCTGGCCATTCTCATCGAACGCGGTGAGGATGCCGAAGAGCAGCAGGAAGATGACATACGCCACGACGACAAAGCCGATTACTCCCTGCAGCGGCAGGGCGTAGAAGAACAGCCACGCGGTGAAGCCGATGGCGGCGAATGCCGAGCCGAGGAGGCGGATGACATCGACCGTGCGGATGGTCGCGGTTGACCGGCGCGGTTCGGATGCGGGCGGCATGGTTTCCGGCGGGATCCAGGTGCGTGGGGTTTCCTGTGTGCCGCGTGTCACGGCGGATGCTGGAGGGGTCGACCGCTTGTCGAGCACGGTGGTCATCAGGTGGTCTCGTTTCCGGATCGGCTGCGCCCGATGATCGTGGAGGCGATGAAGTTGACGATGAGTGTGATCACGAACAGGGAGAGCCCCGCGGCCATGAGTGCGGAGATCTCGAACTTGGAGGCCTCGTTGTAGCGCAGGGCGATCAGCGCCGAGATCGAGTTGGCACCCTTCTCAAGAATGTGCGGCTGGATCACGAACACCGGCGAGATGATGAGGAAGACCGCGATGGTTTCTCCCAGGGCGCGACCGAGACCGAGCATGGTGCCGCCGATGATGCCACCACGACCGAACGGCAGCACGACGCTCGAGATCATGCCCCACTTCGTGGCGCCGAGGGCGAGGGCTCCCTCCCGCTCACCGAGGGGCGCCTGGGTGAACACCTCGCGCATGATCGAGCTCGTGATGGGCGCCACCATGAGCGCGACGACGATGCCGGCGATGAAGGTGGATGCCGCGAATGCCGTGGGGCTCGACAGGGGGTCGTTCTGGTCAAAACCGTCGACCGCGAAAATCGGAATCCAGCCGAGGTAGGTGGAGATCCACTGGGAAACCGGCAGCACGTTGGGGCTGAGGAAGAACAGGCCCCACAGCCCGTAGACGACGCTCGGCACGGCTGCCATGAGGTCGACGATCGTCACCAGGGCGTTCTTGATCTTGGCCGGAGCGTACTCGCTGATATAGAGCGCAGTGCCGAGCGAGAGAGGAAGCGCGAACGAGATCGCGGTGAGCGCGATGAAAGCGGTGCCCGCGAGTACGGCGGCGATGCCGAACTTTCCCGAGTTCGGATCCCACGACTGCTCGGTGATGAAGGAGGGACCGGCGACGTGAAGTGCCTGGAAGCCCTGATACGCCAGGAAGAGCCCCACGAGCAGCATGACTGTGACCACGATCGTGCCGCTGCCGCGGGCGATCCAGCGGAACGCAATATCAGGCCCGTCGCTCGCCGAGACCAGGCGCCGTGGCTTGTCAGTAATGGTCGTGACGGGTGATTGGATGACCTCGGTCCGGGTGCCGGTCGCATCGATGATCGTCCCGCCGTTTGCCGCCGCTGTGGGGTTGCTCTTACTGGGGGACATGGGCACCTGCCACGATTGCGGGATCCGTCAGCCGCGAGCCGAACGCCGCGGCAAGCGGGCCGTGCTCGTCGCGCGGGATCGGCCCGGGTAGAGCTGCGTGCCCCGGCGGACGTGTGTGCCGCGAAATCCTCAGGGCGAGTTTCGGGCTCTCTCGCCCGGGGGACTGCACGAATACAGTGCGTGGATCAACCGACACGGGATGGCTGCTTTCTTGCTCGGGTGGCTCCCCCGAAGAGGAGCGCGCCCATTCAAAATGCCAATCCCGAACGCCGCACCTCGGGCACGCGTACGCCAACCTGACGGCAGGTGAACAGTAGGTGTCCGAGGCGGTAGCCAGCTCGTCTGGACGAAACCGCGTAGAGGCACGATGGAGGCTGTCGTACTGCCGGTACACCACAGCTGATCACGCCCGCTAATTTGGTCGGACACGATAACCACGTCTTTCGTTCACCCGTGGGACATCATCCATTCACCTGCGTGCTACACCATTCGGTCGTGAACCCGAGAAACGCTGCGATCGTTGTCGTACTTCCCATCCTCATCGCAATCGGCCTGTCGGGCTGCACTCCCGCAGCGACGACTCCCGGTGCCGCTGACACGCCGGAACCGGTCGCGAAAGCGCCCTTGGCGGCCGACAGCGCTACGGCGACCGCAACGCCAATCGATCCCGACGCCACGCTCATTCTCAAAACGATCGCGACGGCAACGAACGGCTCCCAACTCGACCTTCGTCTCGTGGTTCACCAATCAACGCCCTTTGACGATGTGGCGGCACAGACCCTGCCGGTGGCCCTCGCAACGGACTGCGGCGGCAGTCTGAACGCAAAGATTTTCTCGACAGCCCTATGGAGCTTCACCCGCGCCAATGTCTCCGCGGTTCCGAGCGCGGCCTCTCGGGCCGACTGGCCTGCCTCCGAACGCATCGGTGTCACGCCCTCCGCGGGCCTCGTCAATATCGCTGGCCGCGGGATGCTCGCTGACCCCGGCTACTCCGGCAGCGATCCCGCGTGCGAGCGCGACAAATTTTTCACCGGGCCCGGCAACGGCGCTGTCGCCGTGGGCATCCCCGGCGACTCGCCCGTCAACGGCACCGCGGGCCGCTTCACACGCTGGGCTAAGCACTCCTGGGGCTTCACAGCCGCTTCGGGCGTCTCGCTCTCCGGATGCACGGCCGAGATCACTCCGCTCGGCTCGAAGTTGGGTGGCGGCACGGTAACGGTCACGACCGCCACCGACAGCCGGTGCGTCATCGGCTCCGCGAACGAGCAGAAGGAGTACTGAGACACTGCGGTTGCGAGCGACAGCGTCTCGGGGACTCCGACTGCGCGAAGTGGGCTTTCAGGTCGGTCAACGGATCACGGGGTGACACGCTCATGCTGCCCCCGGTGCACCTCGGGGTCGATCGGGCGAGCACCTGCTCCCAAATGCGAGCTGACCAGCGAGAGCTCCGCGAGCTCGATGGCGTTGCGACGGTCACGCTCGGTGCCATACCAGCGAGCGCAGATCATCTCCACCTCGCCGTCGAGAGAGGAATACCAGCCGTACTCCCCCCGCCTCTGGTGACTGGTGAGCACGATCTCGCGGGGACCTGTAGATCCGCTCATGGCGAGGGCGTCTCTCTGGGCGTCCTCGAAGCGCTCGTAGAGGTTGGCGCTGCGCGCGAGCATCCGGTTGTTGGCAGAGACGAGGTGCCAGACCACGATGCACTCCTCCTGGCTGGAGACCACCGAGTTCACAACTCGCGGGCCGTGGCCGACGACGCGCTCGAAATGATCTATCCACAGCTGGAGTTTCGGGCTCCGTGCTGTTGCAAAGCGCATAAAAACTATGCGAGAACCGACCGTCATGGTTCGGCACCCTTCGTGCTCGGGTAGGCACCCGGACCGGGCACGAATGGAGTCAATGTTTCGCGCTTGAACGTCTGCCCTCGAAAACATTTCCAGCACCCTGCGCGCAGATGAACAACAGGGGCTGAGTCTTCAGTTCTCTGAACTTCTTAAAGCGCAAGCCGGTCTGGCTCGGTCTGTCGACCAGTGAGCCCTACCAGCGCTCGGCGCCGGCCAGGCTCGTGGGCCGGGGGCGGTAGCCGAGTTGCTGCCGCGCCGCGGTCAGGTCGAGCGTTCGCTCGAGCCCGAGCTGGCTCACCGCGTAGCGGGTGACACG
>Ga0123338_10002931_pt1 | contig 15650 bp, 3 predicted proteins | sample grotaG_FD_89793 | JGI IMG/M metagenome (GOLD analysis project Ga0123338, IMG submission 89793) | Glacier valley bacterial and archeal communities from Borup Fiord, Nunavut, Canada, to study Microbial Dark Matter (Phase II) -... | ecosystem: Environmental > Aquatic > Freshwater > Ice > Glacier ...
CCACCACCGGACACCTTGGCCCGCGACAACAAGCGGAACACGGCCCACGGCCCCTCGGCCGCCACATCAGGCGGGGCCGGGCCATCGGCAGGGACCACCGCCAGGAACGTCCGCGCGCCAGCCGCCGCACGTACCGGCCACGTCAGCGCAGCCGGCCGCGCCGGCGTACCGCGGGTGGCCGATACGGCCGTGCCCTCCAGAGTCAGCGTCGCCGAAGAAACCCCGGCATCCAAAGGCCCGGGCGTCACGTCGAACCGCACCACCGGGCGTGTCCCGCCGGCCGGAAAGAACAGGTCCCGTATCTCGGCCGCACGCTGGAACTGCGCCAGGTCGGCGGGTGTCACGGGCAGGGTCATGCCCTCGCTCGGCTTCAGCTTCCAAGGCTTGGACGACGTGTCCACATACGGTTTCAACTGCGTGTTGAAAAATGCATCTATCGCGCCGCCTGGCCCCAGCAGGCGCGTAAAGTCCTCCACCGACGCCTCGCCCGCCGCAGCCGGGACAAACGGGAACTTGTTGGCGATCACCGTCGGGCATAGCGCCGCTGGGCCGCCGCCGACGTTCCACGCCGACACCATCGCACCTCGTATGCCGCCGTCCCGCAAAGCCGCGCCGGCTGTCGCCAAAGAAACAAGCCAGCGCCCCAACGGCTGCGGCTGGCGGATCGCCTCGGTCCGCAACGCCGCCGCCGGGTCCACGCCGATGGCGGGCGGCGCGGCACGGTTGGCCGTCCCGTGCTGCTTGGCCAGTTGCTGCTGCAAGTCGCTCAGCGGGCGCAGCACCTGGTCTATGTTGGACGTGCTGCCCCGGCCGAACAGCGCCCGCAGCGGCTGGAACTGCTGATCCACCGCCATGACCGCCGTCGTCGCAGGCCCGGGCGGCGCCCCTGTTGCCGGCGCCAACTGCTCCGCCGCTACGGCCAGCATGGCGCGCATCGGCGATTGCGGCGCGGTCAACACGAACAGATCCTGCGCCGCCTGGGCCAGGCTCCGTAGCGGCGCCGGGTCGAGGTCGGACAACAGCCCGGACCAGATGGCGGCATACTCAGCCGCGTAAAGCGTGGCCACGTCGGCCTCCAGCGTACGCAAGCGGGGGCTGTCGGGCGGAATGGCGTCGCCCAGCACCCAACCCTCGGCCGCGGCGTCGCGTGCGGCCCGCGCCAGGTTCGGCAACACACCCTGGCGGAAACCGGCCACCGTGAACAACCCGGGGACGCCATCGTCCAGGTCCCGCCCGGACAAGCGCAGGAACACACTGGCCCCCGCCGGCCCCAGCACCTCGCTGGGGCGCACGGGCGGGAACTTGCCCGCCACCAGCGGCTTCAGGCGCGAGTACGCGCGCTGCGCCAGCGGCACCTGGCCGATGGCGCCCCGCGCCGCCGCAACCAGCGGACCATCTAGCGCAATGGCCGGCAGCGGCTCCTGCAGCAACGCCGCGAGATGCCGTGCCAGTGCGGCCCTACTGGGCGCTGCGTCCTCGCCAGGCAGCGCCGCCTCCCAATCGCGGGTGAACCAGTCCTGCACCAGCGCCGCATCGAGCGGCCCGGCGCCCCCCAGCATCAGATAGATCCGCGTCGCATCATACAGGGCCTCCGTCCGGCCCATCGCGCCGCGCATCACCATCTCGGCCCGCCACACAAGGCGGGGGAACAAGCCGTAGGCCAAGACATTCCGGTAGCGGGCCTGCCCCGCCGCCGCCAGCTTGCCATCCTGGGCGAAACCGATGGGGTCGGTGGCGGGCGCAGCCTCCCGGGCCGTTGCCGCCGCCGCATCCAGCCACGGCCGCAACGCCCCAACGTCGGCGTCCGACACGGGGTCAAGCGGGAGCGGTGCCGCCAGCGCCCCTTCGGCCGTCAGCGCCCCCAGTGCCTGCGCGGCGGCGGCCAGGCTGGCCTGGCGCTGGCCCCACATGACGAAGGCGCCCCCGAGCAACACGGCCCCGCACAACGTGAAGCCGGCAGCCCGAAGCGCCCGGCGCCGCCGCGCCGCGCCAGGGCGGCGCAGGACCAAGGCAGCCTCCCGGAACACGACATCCCGCAAGAGGGCCGTCAGGAAGTAGGACCGCCCGGCTTCCGGGCGCAGCCGCGCCGCCCGCCGCTGGTCCAACGCAAAGGCGCGGGACATCGCGCCCAGCAGGCGGTCAATCGGCGTCCCGTCCTGCGTGCCCGACGCCAGGTAGGCGCCGCGCAGCATCGGGGCCGTGCCCTTGATACCAGGTCCGAATGCGGCCTCCAGAAAGGCATGTAGTCCCGGCAGCAAGCTGGCCACCTGCGCCGGGAACCCGGCGATCACCGACCGCACGTCCGGGTTCGCCTCCGCATCCAGCCGCAGCAGCGCGCGCCGGTCCAGCCGCTCCTGCAACGGCAGCAGCGGCGCCCGCACATCCGGCGCCTGCAGCGGCAGGGTCACGCCCCACACCTGCTCCCGCGCCGTGCGGTCCAGGTCGGCAAAGAACTCCGTGAAGCCGGCCAGCAGGTCCGCCTTCGTGAACAGCGCATAGATCGGCAAGCGGACGCCCAGCCGCGCCTCCAGCTCGTCAATGCGGCTGCGTATGGCGCGGGCGTGGCCTTGCATCAGCCCCGGCGAGTCCACCGCAAGGTCGCTCAGGGCGATGGCGACGATGACGCCGTTCAGGGGCTGCTTGGGCCGGGTGCGGCGCAGCACCTCAAGGAAAGCATCCCATCCCGCGCGGTCCACGTCCTTGTCGCTGTCCTGGGTGGTATAGCGCCCGGCGGTGTCAATCAGCACCGCGTCCTCGGTAAACCACCAGTCGCACATCCGGGTCCCGCCCACCCCGGCGACGGCGCCCGGCCCCAACTCCTTCTCCAGCGGAAAGGTCAGCCCGGCGTTCAGCAGCGCCGTCGTCTTGCCGGCGCCGGGCGGGCCGATGATGGCATACCAAGGCTGCTCGTTCAGCAGGAAGCGGCGGCCCTTGACCGTCCGCATCCGGGCCAGCGCCGTGGACAGGCGCGCGCCGACCGCGGCGGCTTCCTCGGCCGCCGCGCCGCTGACGCCTTGGGTCAGCACCAGCTCCTGACGGGACCGCCGCCAGTCCAGCAACAGGTTACCCGCGGCCCACGCCAGCACCAGCGCCATGATGACGGCCAGCCGCGCCGGGGCGGACTCCAACGCAGGCAGCAGCGGCCCCAGGACCCAGGCGATCCCGCACAGCATCTGCACGCCGACGAGCGTCGCGATCCAGCGCATCAGGGACAGCTTCAGCGTCATGGCTCGCGGGCCACCACGATGTCCACGCGGCGGTTGCGCTCCCGTCCGTCAGCCGTGCCGTTCGGCGCCACCGGGTCGGCGTCGGCGCGTCCGTCGGCCGACACGCGCGCAGAAGGCAAGATCCGGACCAGGGCGGCGCGGACCGCCTTGGCGCGGGCGACCGACAGGGCGAAGTTGGACGGGAAGGCAACGGTGTGCGTCGGCAGGTTGTCGGTGTAGGCCAGCACCTGCACCGCTCCGGCCTGCCCGCGCAACGCCTGCGCCACGCGGTCCAGCGGGGTCGCCGGCCCAAGTGTCGCGTTCGGCCGCGGGAACAGCAGGTGGGCGGGGATTCGGACGACGGCGGCGGCCGGCATCGCCAGCACCTCGACCTCCGGAATACCAGCGAGGGCGGCCTGCAGGTGCTCTGCCGCACCAGGCGGCGCGGGCGGCGGCTTCGGCGGCGGCGGCGTCGCAGCCGGGCGCACCAGGGCGGGCATCGCCGAGGGCGGCGCGGCCATCGCGGCCTGGTACACCTCGTCGGACGCCGCGTTGACCTCGTTCAGCCCCAAGGCATACAGCCCCGCCAGGGCCGCGGCCGCCACGCTCGCGCCGACCCATACCGGCACGCCGCCGCGGCGCGGCGCGGCAGGGGCGTCCACCCCGGCTGCCTGGTCCGACAGGGCCGCCGGCACCGGGGCGCTGGCCACCACCAGCTCGAACACCCGGTGGCGCACGCGCTCCAATTGGGCCAGCCCGTCCGCCGCGGCGCGGTACGGACCCATCATGCCCAGGGACAGGCACATGAACATCAATTCCACGACCGGCAAGGACGCTGGCATGGTGTCCCGCAACCGGCGCAGTTGGTCAAAGAAGCCCCGGCCGGCGTCGCTGTCCCCGTGCAACTCCACCGCCAGCGGCTGGTCGTGCCAGCGGCCCCGGGTGCCCCATGGCAGGTTCAGCACGACATCGTCCAACGCCGCGCACAGGGCGTAGTGCGCCAGGCGAAGCTGGTCCGCCGGCACCTTGGCCTCCTTCGCCCGGCGCTCGAACGCGCGCAGCTCGCGCCGCGTACGCTCGCGCATGTCGCCGGGATCGGGGGCAGTCGCAGCGTTGCGCAGGCGCGCGAGCAGTTGCAGCAACGGTGCGGCCGCGGCGGCAAGCGGGCCGGTGCCGGTTTGCACCTGCTCCAGGTCTGGCCCGGCAGCGGTTGGCGGCACGGCGTCTTGCATGGCGTCCGGCGCCACCGCCGGGCGGGCGGGGCGGGCGGCGCGTGTGCCGCCGGGCATCGGGCGGATGATGGTGCGGTCGGGGTCGCCGGGTTCGGCAAACGGGTTTTCGCTCATCCTGGCGCTCCCTGCCCCTGTCCGGCCGTGGTGGGCTACCATTCCCGGCACGGATGTTCAACGCAAGCCGGGTGGCCCAGGCGCCGCCGCGGGTTCAACGTTCCGTCGGCAGCTTTGCCGGGCCGGGCCGGCGTGGCATCCTGGCGGCCAGGGCGCGTGGGCAGACGGCCGCCCGGGGGTAGCAGCTTCATGGCGTTGACGCCGGACCAGGTCACCATAACCCTCGACGAGCAGGGCCGCATCGCCCCGCCAATCTTCGCCACCGTCGGCCGCGGCGGCGAGAATCGGCCCGGCGATGTCTTCGTAATCCAGTCCCTGCTGAACGACCGCCTGCCCCGCCCGCACTCCGACGTGCCCGTGACCGGCCAAGCCGACGTCGGCACAGTGCTGGCCATCGAGGCCTACCAGGCCGTCGTGATGCGGATGGTCCCGCCCGACGGCAAGGTCGAACCCGGCAGCGCAACCTACTACAACCTGGCCGCCCGCCCCCTGGTGCAGGAAAGCCGCCCCGTCAGTACCGGCCACTTCGGCCGCGTCCCGGCAGACGTCGTGGAAGCCGCAATCAGCTCCCGCTTGAAATGGAGCGTCCCGGCCTCGATCACCATGGCGCAGTGGGCGGTCGAGAGCGCATGGGGCGCGTCCATGCCGCCCGACAGCAACAATCCGTTCGGCATCAAGGCCGTGGGCGACCAGCCGGCCGTCGAAAGCCGCACGCGCGAGGTCCTGAACGGCGAGAGCGTCACAATCCAGGCCAAGTTCCGCAAGTTCGCCACCCTGGCCGAAGCCTTCGACCAGCATGGCCGGCTACTGGCCACGGCACGGGTCTATGCGCCGGCCATGGCCAAGAAGGACGACCCGGAGGCCTTCGCGGACGCCCTGACCGGCGTTTACGCCACCGACCCGCAATACGGCACCACGCTGAAATACGTGATCAGAACCTACAACCTGACCATCCACGACAAGTAGCGCCTGCTCCGCCGACCCTGTCCGGCGCCAAGTTAGCCGCGCGCCCCCCGCAACGGCAGTGCAGCGCCAGCCTGTCCGGCACCGGCCGGCGGCGCCGGCGCCGGGCCGATCAGCGCAAACGGTGCCCAGTAATAGGGATGCGCGAACTCCGCCGGCAGCGACGACCCGGCGCGGGCCAGCAACTCCACCTGCGTGCCCCGCAACGCCCCTGCCGCCCCCAGCCCCGGCTCCGCCGTCAGCCGGCGCAGAGTGTCCGCGACGATGTAGGTCGCGGCCTGGTCGTTCACCTCCCAGTGGGTGATGAGCAGCGCCCGCGCCCCGCCGTAGAAGAAGCTGCGCGCCAGGGTGGACAGGCTCTCGCCGCCGCCCGACACCCCGTCCGACCCGCCGGAGTTGCAGGCAGACAGGATCACCAGGTCCGCATCCAGCTTGATGCCAGCCAGGTCGGACGCCTTCAGCAACGCGCCCGCAGCATCCCGCGCGCCGGCCGGAGGGCTGGCCACCAGCGCCGGCTCCGTCTGGCACTTCAGGTCGGACGGCAGCAGGGCGTGGGTCGCGAAGTGCAGCACGCGGTAGTTGGACAAGTCCGTGCGCTCCACCGCCGGGGCCGTGAAGGCGGCGCCCAACAGGCTGTCCCCGGCCGCGCCGCTCACGATCTGACGGGCCAGCTCCAGCTCCTTCTTGGCGGAGGGCAGCGGCGGCAGGCGGGCCAGCAGCGACGCGCTATCCCCGCAGCTCGCCGGGAAGCTGCGCTGCGCCTGGGCCAGCGACACCGGATGGAAGTCGCCGAAGCCAAACCAAGGCCGGGTCGCGCGCGACGCGCCAGCCACCCGGCGCAACGCCACGAAGTTGCCTGCCGACGGCACGTGCCCGATGGACGCCTGCCGGACCAGCCAAGGCGCAGACGCCAGCGCCGACGGATCGGCCGGGCCGGTCAGTAGCACCCCGAACGGCAGCGCCAGCAGGCTGCCCGTCGGTGCGACCGTCAGCGCCTTGATGCCGGCCATATCCTTCACGAGGTCGCCGAACAGCACCGTGTGCAGCGTCTGGGCCGCCGCAACATCGAAGGCAGGCCGGGACGCCTGCATCCCTTGGCGGATACGGGCAACCAGGGGGTCCACTGCGCCCGCGCCGCCCGGGATGCGGCCGGCGCGCACGCGGCCGTTCTGCAACAGGAAGGTGTAGCCGGCGTTCGGCGCCAGCACGATGGACGCAAAGGCCTCGCCGGGCTGCAGCGTCCGTAGCACCTCGTCGGCGGTCACGGCTTGCTGCACCAGTTGGCCGTAGTTCGGCGCGGCGGCTTGCAGCGCAGATTCGCGGCCGGCCAGGGCTGCAGCGGCGTCCGCCTCCTGCTTGTCCAGCGCCGCAATCTGGGTCTTGGCGGACTGCGACCCCTGCCCGGTTTGCAGCAACCCTTCCCGGCGCCGGCGTATGTCGGCCAGGCCGTTTGCGGCGTCCTGCTGCTGGCGGATCGCCTCGCCGATCCTGCCGCCGCCGCCGGCCGCCAAGCGGGCCGACGCCTGCTGGATCTGCTGGCTGGTCGTGCTGCCGCGCACGAGCTGCGCCGCCTGGAACATGTCGCGCAGCAGCGGCTGCCGGCCCCCGTCCCCTCCATCTCCGGCAGCAGCGGCAAAAGCATCGAGGCAGCCATTCATGCGCTCCGGCTCGAAGCCGGACCGGAGATCCTGCAGCACCTTGATCGCGGACTGGCAGATTGGAACGGCAGCGCCGGGCTGCCCGCCCTGCACCAGTTCCCGCGCCCGCAGCAACTGCACCAGCGCCAGCGGACGGCTACCGGGATAGGCGCGGGCAAAGGCGCTGTTGCTGGCCCCGAAGTCGGCGATGGCTTGGGCGTTGTTCCCGGCCCGGGCGAACGTCACCGCCTCCGTCCGGGACAGCCGGGCCGTCAGCTCCGGACGGTCCACGCCGCCGGACCGCGCCACCTCGCTCGCCGAGCGGAGCATGGCGCGCCCCTCCTCCTGCCGGCCCATGTCGCGCAAGACGACGGCCTGGAAGCGCCGGGCCTCGACCAGGCCGGCCAGCGCAGACTGGTTCTGCCGTTGCGCAGTCGTCGCCAGCACCTCCTCCAGCCCGGCATTGCCGGCCTGGGCGCGCCGGGCGGACAAGGCATCCGGCGGCGTGACGGCCACATAGCCCGCGTCGGCCTGGCGCAAGAGGGTCAAAGCCTCATCGTACCGCTTCTGGTTGTAGGCATGCAGCCCGCGGTAATACAGGCATCGCGACACCAGCATCGGGTCGCCGCTTTGCTGCCGGGCCAGCGCCTCTGCCCGGGTGAACAGCGCATCCGCCTCGGCGAACCGCCCCTGGTTCGACAGTTGCAGCGCAACGTGCATCAGCGGGTCGGCAACGTTGGGGTTGTCGCGGCCCAGCGCCTTTTCCTGCAATGCAAGGGCGGCGCTGTAGGCGGTCTCGGACGCGGCGGAGTCGTCCACCAGGTTGGCGCGGGCGCCTTGCGTCATCAGGGCGTCGAACTCGCGCACGTCACCGCTGGCGCGGGACTGCGCGCCTTGCCGCTGCGCCTGTAGCGCCTGCACCGCCGCGTTGCTGGTCAGGCGCGGCGTCTCGCGCCCAGCCAGCACCGCCACGGAATGCGCGATGGCCGGCAGGGAGGACACCACGCCGTCCGCCAGCCAGGTCCGGCCTCCAGCCTCCGTCGCGAGCGCGATGTGCGGCCAGCCGCCCGCCAGCCGCGTGCATTGCATCAGCAGCGCCGGCTGTCCGCCGACCGTCTGCTGCTGCGGCGCGGCGCAGTTGTAAGTGGCATCCAGGTTCGACCGCCAGCTTCCGGTGCTGATGGCGGTGGCCAGCGCCGGCTTGTCGCCGGGACCGGTGCCGGCCGCCCGCACGCGGGCGCTGGGCTGCTGCCAGGTGCCACAATAGACCTCGCCAGTGTCGCCGCTGGTTGAGGACTGCACGCAGCCTTCCCCGACCTCGTTCGGCCCGAGGTCAACCGACCGGTCCGGCCGGCCGCGGCCCGCGGTGTAGGCCTCCGGCGGCGGCACGGCGCAGGCCGCGAGCGGCAACAGGGCCAGGAAGATGAACGCCCGCATCGGCTACAATCCTTGGTCGGTGACGTTCGGCACGACAAGCTGGCTCTCGTCGTCCTGCTCCCTGAAGAACGACAGGCTCAACTCCTTCAACGGATTGCCGACCGGCACGGTTTGCGGCGTCAGGACGATGCAGTTGACGCTGGCCACCGCGCAGGAGTTGATCCGGAAGTTGCGGCTGGGGAACGGGAACACCGTCGCGGCGCTGGCCGCGGCGTTGCCAGACAAGCCGCCGACCTGCCCTTGCAGGTCGGCCGTGCCGCCGCCGGGCTGGTAGATCACATAGAGGCTGGCGACCTGGAACGGCCCGCCCGACGCCGAGCCGTTGCCGAGGTCCAGGATCAGGGTGGACGACCGCGCGGCGAACGTGCCCAGCGTGATGCTGCCGTTGCCCGACAGGGTGACGCGGACCGTGGTGCCGCTGCTGCCCGGCAGGCCGGCGAAGGTGGTGGTCCCAGACTGGACGAAGCCGCGCGTCTGGAAGAACGCGCCCGTGCCGGCAGTGCCCGCCACCGGCAACGCCGCCTGCCGCGTCCCGGTCGGCAGGGGGCCGCCACCCGTCAGGATGGTGCCGCCGCTCAACCGGATGGCCGGGGCGGCAACGCTCAGCAGCGGTGCGGCCACCGAGCCGGCCAGCGTCGCGCCGGTGCCGGCGCCGACGAACAGGCTCGTGCCGGCCGTCATGCGGCCATTCAGCACCGCAGCCCCGCCGGCCTGCAACACAAGTGCGCCCCCCGCGCCGACCGATCCGCTTGCCACCAAGTCCCCGCTCCCTGCGTCCAGCCCGGCGGTGCCGCCGTTGCTGACCGTGCCGTTCACCGAGAGCCCATTCGCCCGCACCGTGACCGGCCCGGTGGCGGATACCACGCCGTCGAGCGTTGCCGGGCCGCCGGCCGTAACGGACACGCTGGTTCCGGCAATGGCGCCCGATAGCCCGAACCCGCCTGCGCCTGCGTCCAGGGTTATGGTCCCGCCGCTGATCGCGCCGAGTACCTGCACCCCGCCCGCCCGCACCGTCACTGGGCCGCCTGCGACGTTGCCGGCCAAGGCGGCTGGCCCGCCCGCAGCCAGCGTCACCGATGGGCCGGCCACCGCGCTGCCCGGTGCCAGAGTCATTGCGCCAGAAGCTTGCAGCGACACGCCGCCGCCAGCGGCGACCGCGGCGTTGACCGTCAGATCCCCCGTAACGCCCAGGCTGACCGGTCCAAACGCGCTCCGCAAGTCGCCGACGGTCACAAGCGAGCGTCCGTTCTGCACGGTGACGCCATCCGGCGCGTCCACTGGCCCTAGGACCTGGATCAGGTTTCCGGAGGAGCTGGCGTCCAGCCGGCGCGTCGTGACGTTCAGGACGCCTGCGGCGATCGTGCCGCCACGCTCCTTGACCGATGCGCCGTTCAGGTCAACCGTGCCGCCGGCCAGGCTGCCGCCGGACGCCACGACCAGGTCGCCGGCAACGCGCAGCGTGACCGTCCGCGCACCCGCCTGCACCAGCCCGGTCACGCCGAGGTCGCCGCCCGTGGCAAGCCGGAAATCGCCACCCGAGGAGAAGGCGCCCAGTTGCCGGATGTCGTTGGCCACGCCTACGAAGGTGGCCGTGCCGATCGCCGTCCCGCTGAGCGACCCCGTCGTGATCGTGCCGGTCGTCTGCTGCGTCAGGGTGCCGCCGCTCAGCGCCAAGGCGTTCCGCCCCACGAAAATTGTCCCCAGCGACAGGTCGGTCGCCCCGTTGTTGAACCGCACGTCGCCGCCCGCCGAGAAATTGCCCAGCACCTTGACGGTGTTGGCCGCCGTGGACAGGTCTGCCGCCCCGGCGATGGTGCCGCTGAGCTGGCTGGCCGTGATCGTGCCGGCGGCGTTCTGCTGCAGGAACGCCGCCGACAGGCTCGCCACGTTGCCACCCGTGTTGATCGCCCCCGTCAGGGTCAGCCCGGTCAGGCCGTTGTCGAACGTGAAGCTGCCGCGGGTGGTGAACGCGCCAAGCGCCTGCACCGTGTTGCCCGCGTTCAGGCTGGCCAGGCCGGTGACGTTCCCGGTCAGCACCCCAGCCGTGACCGTCGCGCCCGCGACCTGCTGCAAGGTGCCGCTGGTCAGCGTCACCTGGTTGGTGCCGGCATTCAGCGGGCCGGCCAGGACCAGGCCGTTCGTCCCGTTGTTGAGGGTGAAGCTGCCCCCGCTCGCATAAGTGCCCAGGCTGCCGATGGAGTTGACGGCCGTGCCCAGGTTGGTTGCGCCTGCGGTGCCGCCCGTCAACTGTCCCGCAGTGACCACGCCCTGCGCGGTCTGCGACAGACTGCCCGCCTGCAGGGTCAGCTTGTTGCCACCGATGTTCACTGGGCCGGATAGCGTCAGCGCGGAGGTGCCGGCGTTCAGGCCGAAGTCGCCGTTGCTGCTGATCGGGCCAAGGATGCGGACGGCATTGCTGGCCGCGGTCAGGTTGGTCTGGCCCGGCACGCCAAGCAGCAGCCGGCCGGCCGTGACCGCGCCGTCCACGGTCTGCCCCAGGCTCCCAGCCGTCAGGCTGACGGTGTTGACCCCAGCGTTCAACGGCCCAGTCAGCGTCAGCGGCGTCAGCCCGTTGTTGAAGGTGAAGTCGCCGCCGCTGGCGAAGGCGCCCAAGGCACCCACGGCGTTGACCGCGCCGCCGAGGTCCGTCGCGCCGGCGATGCTGCCCCGCAGCGTCCCTGCCGTGATGACCCCGGCCGGCGCTTGCTGCAAGCTGCCGGCGGCCAGGTTGACCTCGCCCGTCCCGGCGTTCAGCGGGCCGGTGATCCGCAGCGCCGTCGCGCCGTCGTTGAGCGCGAAGCCGCCGGGCGCCGTGAAGCCGCCCAGGGCGCCGATGACGTTGGTTGCGCCGGTCAGGTCCACCCGGCCCGTGCTGCTGCCGGCCAGGACGCCCGCGGTGACGACGCCCGCAGCCGTCTGTTGCACGTCGCCGACGTTCAGGGTCAGGACGCCCGCCCCGGCGTTGACCGGCGCGGTCAGCGTCAGGGCCGCGCCTTGGTTGTTCAGCGTGATGCCGTTCGCCGCCGTCAGCGCGCCCAACGAGGCGATGCTGTTCGTGCCCTGCAGGACCACGCTGTCGCCGGTGGCGCTGAACTGGTTGGCGACGATGCTGCTGCTGGGCGCCTGCACGATCGCGCCGGTCGTGCCCAGGACCACGCTGCTGCCGGCCAGCACGGTGTTGGGCGCGGCGGCGTCTCCAATGAACAGCGTGCCCGGGGGGTTGCCCGGGGTTCCCGTCAGGGTGATGGTAACTGGCGCCGCGCTGGCGGACGGCGCAACCAGGGGGTCTGGCGCCAGGCCCGACCGGACGGTCCCGGCGATGGTCAGCCCCGCCGCGCCCGGCGCGTCCGTCAGCGTGAAGCCGCTGCGGACTTGGTAGTCGCCCAGCCGCTGCACGTTGTTGACCAATCCGAACGTCGCCGAACCCGTGCCCGCCGTGCCGGCCGACAGCGGATAGACGGGCAACCCGGCGGCGTCCACGCCCACCGGCGCGTATCCCGCCGTGCCGGATAGGGTGCCTGCGGTGACGACGCCGGTCGCAACCGTGTTGCCGCCGGAGTGCAGCACCACCTGGTCCGCCGCAACCGTCCCGACGGTGAGCGTCAGGCCGTCCGCGCGGAGCTGCACCGGCCGGGCCGCCCCCGGCGTGACCGAGGGGGCATACGCCGACACCGCAGCCGAGCCATCCAGGCCGGGCGCGTGGAACGTGTTGGACAGTGCCCCGACCTGCACCGTAGCGGCCCCGCCCAGCGCGGACGGCGTCAGCGTCAGGTTGACGCCGGGCTGCACGACTTGCACCTGGCCACCCAGCAGGACGCCTTGCACCGCCCTGTCGCCGCCGCCGGTGCCCTGCAAGAGCACGGTCCCGCCCGCGGCGATGGTGGACGCCGCATCCTGGCCGATGGCCCCGCCCTTGGCGGTCACGGTGACGTTGCCGGCCGCCGCCAGGCTGCCCCCCGCCAGTTGCACGTCCCCAACGGCGGTCAGGGCGATGCTTCCACCCGCCCGGAACGCCGTGGTCGTGGACAGGCCGCCCGCGCCAGCCGTCAGGTCGCCCTGCGTCGCAACCGTCCCGGCGGTCACGGACGCCAGGCTGACGGACAGGCTGTTGCCGGCGTACAAGTCGCCGTTGCTGAAGCCGACCGTCCCAGCCTGCAGGGATGTCGCGTGCAGCAAGCCGCTCGTGATGGCGGTCGGCCCGGCCGTCACCGTGCCGCCGAACACCTGCCCGCCCGAGATGCCCAACCCGGACGCGGCCGTCACCGTCGGCGCGCTGATGCTGCCGCCGAACACCTGGATTTGGCTCGGCGCAACGAGCGTGACGCTACCCTGGGCGCCGATGACACCGGTGCTGGTCAGCCCGCCCTCCGTGGCGGTCAGGGTCACGCTGGTGCCGCCGACTGTGCCGGGCACGCTCAGGTTGCGTGCGGTGATGGCGACGGCGCCCGCAGCCATCGGACCCGCGACCACCAGGCCGCCGGCACCGAGGTCGCTGAGCTGGAACGCCCCCGCGGGCACATACGGCCCCGCGCCCGTGCGGACCACAAAGCTGCCGAGCGTGCCGATGTTGTTCCCGGCCCCACCGTTCAGCACGACGTCGTAGGCGGCGCCCCCAACCGGGTTCGTGGCCGATCCCGTCAGCGTGCCGGCGGTCAGCGTGGTGCCCGGAGCCTGCACGATGGCCGTTGCAGCGCCGTTGCCACCCGAAGCCGTCAGGGTCAGCGTGCCCGTGCCGGCACTCAGCGTTGCGGGCACGAGGCTGGTGCCAAGCTGCAGCGTGCCGCCCACTGCCGTGCCGCCGATCGTCAAGCCCACGCTGGCCAAGGACAGGTCGCCGGTGCCGGACGACACGCCGCCCGTCACGGTCAGCCCCGTGCGCCCCGCGCCCGCGCTGGCGGCGGTGGCCACCCGCAGCCCGGCGCCCGCCGTGAAGCCCGCCAACGCATCGAAGCTGTTTCCGGCGGCATCGAGCACCGCCGCGCCGCCAGCCTGGCCGGTCACGCTGCCCGGCGTGCCAGCCTTGCCGATCAGGATGGCGCCCGTGCCGCTCTCCTGTATGTCCCCGCCCGAGATCAGCCGCAGCGTTGCGGCGCTGCCCGTCAGGTTCAAGGGCGCGTTGATCGTGATGCGGCTTGGCGCGTCGCCGGCCTGCAAGGTGTCGCCCAGGCTGCCGATCCGGATCTCCTGCGGCCCTGATCCGCCCTGCACCTTTATCTGGGCCAGGCCCGGCGCGGACAGCACCAGCGTCGGGCCAGGCGCCGGGGCAGTGCCGATGGCGATAGGCAGGCCAGGGGTCAGGGTCGCAATCCCAACGGTCCCGCCGGGCGCGCTGATGTTCACGGTGCCGGCCTGCAAGTCCAGCCGGTCGGTGCGGAGCAGCACCGCGCTTTTGGCCGCGAGGTTGGCTGGCAGCGGCTGGACGACGCCGCCTGCCACCAGTCCCAGGTTGAACGAGCCGCCGGACAACTGGATGCTTGGGGCCGTGATCCCCAGCGTTGGGCCACCGGCGGCGACTTGGCCGACCACCGCAAAGCCCGGGCTGGTGGTGACCAGCCCCACACTCCCGCTGACCTGGTAGGCGCCGATGCCGCCGATCTGGTTGCCAGCATTTTGCAGGAACAGGCCAGCCCCGCCCGCCGTGGGCGTGCCGTCGGCCGCGTAGCCGGCCCTGCCCCTGATCACCGCGGCCGATATCGGGGCGTCCTGGAAGGTCGCGCCCGATGAGTTCAGCTCCAGCGTGCCGGTCCCGAAGGGCTGCGCCAGCTCGATGGCCTTGCCGTCAATCCGCACGGTCTGCGCCCCCGTGGGGCCGACCGCAACCGCGCCTTCCGGCGCCGGGACGACGCTGGCCACGGGCGGCACGGCGGACCCAGGGACCTGCAGCGTTGCAACGACGGTGGCGCCGGACGGGCTGGGTGCCGTGCCGAACAGCGCCGGGCCGAACAGCGGGGAAGGGTTGAAGCGGACATCGGCATTCGGCTGGGAAACGGTCAGGTCGCCGCCCGCAGCCAGTTGCCCGTCCAGCGTCACCAAGCCGGTTCCGGTCCCTTTGAGGGTGATGCTGCCGCCCGCGGCAACGCTGGCCGGACCGGCCTGCACCGCCAGGCCGGCGCCGGCATCAACCGTCACCTTGCCGCCAGCCGCGATACGTCCCGACGCCTGGAGGAAGTCGGGCGCGCTGATCGTGATGTCCCGCTGGGCCACCACAGTCCCTGCCGAGATGAACTGGGCGGTATTGCCGCTGATCGTCACGCTGCCGCCGCTTCGGATGTAGTCGGTCGTGCCAACCCCCGCGGCCGTGACCGTGACATCGTTGCCGGTGGCCAGGGCGCCGCCGTTGAAGGCGTAGCTGCCGCTGGTCAAGGTGGAGGACGCGGACAGCAGCCCACCGGTCTGTATCACGCCGCCTGAAACGCTGATCGTGCCGGCAATCGCCGTGCCGCCGTTCAGGGTCAACGTGCCGTTGACGGCCAACGTGCCAGGAAGCCCGGTGGACTGCCCCGCATACAGGAAGCCCGTGCCTGCGACCGACACGCCGCCCGCGCTCGACGAGACCGTAACGGACCGCTCGCCGCCCACCTTGCCTGCGATGGAGACGAACCCGGTCGCAAGTGTCAGTCCGGACGCGGATAGCGTGACTGTGCCCGCCGCGGCGTCCACGGCCGGCGCCCCGACATCGCCGTTCACGGCCAGGTTGCCGTTCGACGCCTTCAAGGTCACGTTGCGGGCGGACACGGTGGTCCCGGAGGCGACCGTCAGGGACTGCGCCGCGATGTTCAAGTCGCCTTGCGGCGCCGCGAAGTTGCCCAGCGTGCCGATCGCGTTGGATGGATTGTCGAGCTTGACGTTCACGAAGCCCGGCGCGGTGCCGCCCGCAGCGCCTTTCAAGCTGGCGACGTTGACCGCAGCCGCCTGCGTGATCCCGCCGCCGCCCTGCAGCACCAGCGCCTCGGTCCCGCTGCCGACGGCGGCATTAAGGGCGAGCTTGCCCCCGCTGGTGAGCGCGATCACGCCGGCACCGCCGGACAGGCTGACTGGCGACGCGACCGTCAGGTCGGCGC
>Ga0123338_10002935_pt1 | contig 15645 bp, 13 predicted proteins | sample grotaG_FD_89793 | JGI IMG/M metagenome (GOLD analysis project Ga0123338, IMG submission 89793) | Glacier valley bacterial and archeal communities from Borup Fiord, Nunavut, Canada, to study Microbial Dark Matter (Phase II) -... | ecosystem: Environmental > Aquatic > Freshwater > Ice > Glacier ...
CGATCTGCTGGCTGTGATGACCTGAAGCGGCGAGTTGAAAAACCTCGCGCTCGCGGGTGGTCAGCGTATCGTAGGGGTCGAAGGCTTGTTCCTTCTCATGCAGCAGATAGTTATTGATAGCTTGCTCGGAAAGCGGCGCGCTGAGGTAACGCCGCCCGGCGTGAACTGCGTGGATGGCGGCTATCAAATCGGCGCTGCTGGCTTGTTTCAGAACGTAGCCCAGCGCGCCCGCTTTCAGCGATTGCGCGACGTAGGCTTCCGCGCTGTGCATGGAGAGGATCAAGATGCGCGTTTGCGGGGTGCGCTGCGTCACCTGCCGGGCGACTTCGATACCGTTGAGAGTCGGCATTGCCATATCCACGATGAAAACATCCGGGTGGATTTGGTCGGCAAGGCGGATCGCCTCGATGCCATCCGTTGCTTCACCAATAATCGAGAATTGCGGCTCCGCGTCGAGGAGCGCCCGTAAGCCCTGCCGCACAACTGGGTGATCATCGGCCAGCGCAATCGTGATGACACTCGCTCGGCTTAACATCGACGCCTCTCTCTGCCTTCACTATATTACATTATATTTTGCCGAGTGGGAGTTCCGCGCTGAGGCGGGTCCCCTTGCCGGATTTCGATTCGATGTGCAGGCTGCCGCCGATGAGTGTGGCGCGTTCATACAGCCCGGTCAGACCACTGCTCACGGGGTTTTGGAGCAAGGCTTGCATATCGAAACCGCGCCCGCAATCCTCGATATGCAGATAGATCGCGTTGTCGGCGACGAGCACGCGCACGGCCACGTCGCGGACCCCGGCATGGCGCGCGACATTGGTGAGCGCTTCCTGTAGAATGCGGTAGGCGCTGATTTCAATGGCGGGAAGGAAGCGCCGATCCATGCCGCTGTGTGTGAAGCTGACCGCAATTCCAGTTTGCGTCGTGTAGCGCTCGAAGGACCAGTGCAGCGAGGCGAGCAGCCCCAGATCATCGAGCATCGGCGGGCGCAGATCGAGCGAGAGGCGGCGCACCTGCGTCATCAGGCCGTCGATCAGGCCGAGCGCGTTGGCGATGTGGCGGGGCGTGGCTTCGGGCTGATGCTGGCTCGCTTCGAGCGTCAGTTTCAGCCCGGTCAGAAGCTGGCCGATCTCGTCGTGCAGGTCACGCGCGAGTTGGCGGCGTTCGATTTCCTGCGCTTCGACGAGGTGACGGGAGAGCGCTTGCAGGCGGGCGCTCTGGATGCGCAGCTTGTCCTCAAGATTTTTTTGCGCGGTCACGTCGCGGATCGACCAGCGAATCGCCGTGATTTCGCGCGCGGTGTCAGACACAGGCGCGGCGTGCATGTGCGCAGTGAAAGTGGTGCGCTTGCGCGGGGTGAGGATCGTCACCCAATCCCACTTGCCACGCTCAGTGCGCAGGCGCGCCAGATTGAGACGAAATATGCTGCGCTCTGGGAGTTTGATAAACACCGTGAGCGGTTTGCCGATCAGAAATCCAGTGGAAAGGTTCAGAAGCTTTGCGGCGGTCTGGTTGGCCTCGAAGATTTTACCGTTCAGATCGGTGACGATGTAGGCATCCGGGGCGAATTCAAATAAGTCGAAATAGCGCTGGCGTTCCTGTTCCAATTCGGCGCGCGTGATCATACGCTCGATAGCGGGAGCGGAGTCATTTGGCAGCCGCGATAAATTTTGCGCGGAAATGTGTTGCGACATAGATAGGCATCCGCCCAACCGTTCATACTTTCCGTATTATACGCGCATGGCGCTAAACTAATGCTACCAGAATAGATATTATGCGGACAGCACGTTTTGCAAGGACAGCTAAAAGGACAGCTAAAATGCCGTTCGGGTCAAGGATTGGATACAATTGTGAGCGGTCATTTGCGCATACCTGAAAGGTTGCAGAATTTTTATGAAACTTTGGGGACGTGAATTTACGCGGCGCGATCTGGAAGGCTACACGAGCGATTTGCGCCAGATCGCTGATATAAAAATCGTGACGATTGAAGACGGGCAGGAGCGCGGGGTGCGGGTGGCGCAGGTGCGGACCGGGAGCGGCTTCGATTTCACGGTGCTGCTCGACCGCGCGATGGATATTGGGAGCGCGAGCTACAACGGCATCCCGTTGGCGTGGCAGAGCGGCACGGGCGCGGCCAACCCCAACCGCTACGAAGCGGAAGGGCGTGGCTGGCTGCGTACCTTTCACGGCGGGCTGCTCGCGCTGTGCGGTCTGACGCAGGCGGGCGCATACGGTGACGGTGTGGACCCGGAGAATGGCGAGCCGCTTGGCCTGCATGGGCGCATCGGGACAACGCCCGCCTATGATGTGCGCGTCGAGCGCGTCTGGAATAACGACGAGTGGCGGCTGCGGCTGCATGGCGTCATCGATGAGGTGACGCTCTTTCATGCCAAATTGCGGCTCGAACGCACTATCGAGATCACGCCCGGCGAACCGCTGATCGAAATTACGGACCGCGTGCGCAACTTCGGCGGCGAACCCGCGCCGCTGATGGTCCTCTATCACTGCAATATTGGCTGGCCGATTGTCTCACCGGATAGCGAGATGCTGACCCCCGCCGGGCGCGTCACGCCGCGCGATGCCACCGCCGAACCGGGCGTCGCGCGCTGGAACCGCTTCGATGCGCCGACGCCGGGGTATGCCGAACAGGTTTTCTTCCACGAACTGCCGGAAAACCAGACGGTGAGCGCGTCGATTGTGAATCCGCCGCTGAATCTCGGCGTCGAGGTTATTTTCGATACAAGTACGCTCAACCATCTGACCGAATGGAAGCAGATGGGCTTTGGCGATTACACGGTCGGGGTCGAGCCGGGGAACTGCCTGCCGGAAGGCCGCGTCACGGCGCGCAAGGAAGGCCGTTTGCGGATGCTGCCGCCCGGTGAGACGGATACGTTCCGCATTGCGTTTCGGGTGTTGACCAACCGCCGCGAACTGGAAGCGACCCGCGCCGCGACCAAGCACAAAGACCTCGAAGGGACGTAGGCCAACAGCATGAGCAGCGCACACTTTCAGCAGCTTTGCGCGGATATACAGGACGCGCTGCCGCGCCTGTTCATCCCCGGCGTGGGATTCGGGTTGATCGAGAACGGCGAAGCGCACGCAGCGGGTTTTGGGGTGACGAGCATCGAGAATCCGCAGCCCGTCACGCCGCGAACGCTCTTTCAGGTCGGGTCGATCAGCAAGACGTTTACGGGCGTCCTCGCGTCGATGCTCGTCGAGGCGGGCAGTCTGGACCTCGATGCGCCGGTCCGTACCTATTTACCCGAACTGCGCCTGAGCGATGAAACGGTCGCCGCGCGGGTGACGATGCGCCACCTGCTCAACCACACGGGCGGCTGGGTCGGAGATATTTTCGATGATACCGGGTGGGGCGACGACGCATTGGCGCGGATGGTCGCGGCGCTGGCCGATGTGCCGCAGGTCGCGCCGCTCGGTGAAATCTGGAGCTACAACAACGCCGGGTTCTATATCGCAGGGCGCGTGATCGAGAGAATAAGCGGGCAGACGTTCGAGGCGACGATGCAGGAGCGGGTCCTTACGCCGCTGGGCATGACGCACACCTATTACTTCCCATGGGAGATCATGACGCACCGCTTCGTCGTCGGGCATGAGGTCATTCGTGAGGCGGCGACGGTCGCGCGTCCCTGGTATATTGCGCGCAACGCGGGTCCGGTTGGGAGCGTCGTCTCGTGCATCGAGGATATGCTGATCTATGCGCGCTTCCACCTGAGCGACGGCCTTGCGGCGGATGGAACCCGGCTGCTTTCGGTCGAGTCGATGGGTGCGCTGCGCGGCCTGACGACCGCCACCGACGAGCAAGATCGCTATGTCGGGCTGACGATGTATAGTGCTGTGCGTGGCGGCAAGCATCTGTATGGACACGGCGGCGCGACGCGCGGCCAGAAGGCGCAGATGACGATCTGCAATGAAGACGGGTTCGCGTTCATCCTGCTCACCAATGGCGATTACGGTTCGGCGCTCAACCGCGAGATGGAAGGTAAAGCGTTCACGTTCGTCCTCGGTTTGCCCACGCCCGAATTGACTTACCGGACGCTCCCCGAAGCGGAAGCGGGGATGCTGCTCGGCTCCTACGCGATGGCCTCGACGGTGATCCAGGTCACGCGCGAGGGCGAACGCTTGATTATGCTCGTCGTGGATCGCGGCGGCTTCCCGAAAAAGGACTCGCCGCCCTCCGCTGAACAGTACCCGCCGATGGAGTTCCGCTTTTACGACGAGTCGCATTTCAAAGTGATGGATGGACCGCTCAAAGGTACGGGTGGCGAAATCCTGCATGGCGCGGATGGGCGAGTCGCGTGGTTCCGGCTGTTTGGGCGGGTTCACAAGCCTGTATGATCAACGCAGAGTCTATCGCGAGCGCGGATGCGGCGCGCTACGCAGAACATTACGTCAAGCCACTGTATGGCGGTTACTGCTTCTCGCAACTGCCGGAAACGGTCCTGCACCTGCTTGGCGGTGAGGCCAACGCGCCGCTCCCGGCAGCGACGTTCGGCGGTGAAGTGGGTCCGTATGATCATGTGATTTTACTGTTCATCGATGGCTTCGGGTGGACGCACTGGGAGCGCTTCGGGGACGGGTCGCCCTTCCTGCGGCGCTTCGCGGAGCATGGCGTCGTCTCGAAAGGCACGTCGATGTTCCCTTCCACAACGGCGGCGCATACTTCGCTGCTCTATTCCGGTGCGCTGCCCAGCCAGACCGGGGTACACGAGTGGTTCTACTATGAACCCGCCGTCGATAAAATCATTACGCCGCTGCCGTTCAGCCGCGCCGGGACGCTCGAACGCGAGACGCTTAAGCGTGATGATCAGCTCGACCCTGCGAGCATCTTCCCGCCGCAGACAACCGCGCTGTGGCTCAAATCGAAATCGGAAGACCGCATCCAGTCGTTCGTCTACCAGAGCGGAGAGTACGCCTATTCGACGTACAGCCAGCATATGCAGCGCGGCGCGCAGACGGTCGGATTCAAAACCATTGCACAGGGGTTGACGCTGCTCGCGGATAGCATCGCGGCGCAGAAGCCGGGCGCGAAGACCTATCACCTGCTGTATATCGACACGATAGACGCACTCGGCCACAGGTACGGACCCGGCTCGCACGTCGTCGCAGCGGAAGCGGAAGCCGTGTTGTATCAGCTTGAGCGCTTTTTACACGCGCGGCTCGCGAGGGAAGCGCACAACGTGGCGCTGCTCGCGTTCGCGGATCACGGCCAAATCGAGACCGACCCGGCGCGGACTGCCTATCTCGATCACGAACTGGCGACGATTGGCGGCTGGATGCGAACGAACCGCGCGGGCGACCTGCTCAAGCCTGCCGGGTCGAAGCACGATGTGTTTCTCTACATTCGCCCGGAATGCCTGGACGAGGCCGAAGCGTGGTTCACGGCGTGTTTTGGGGAGCGGATGCTCGTCAGGCGCACGACAGCGCTGGTCGAAGACGGGTTTTTCGGCGCGCTGCCGCCCACACAGAAGTTCTGGGAGCGCGTCGGCAATCTGGTCCTGCTGCCACGCGGCGCGGATGGTGTGTGGTGGCTACATGAGGGCAAGGCCGAAGATAAGCGCGGAATACACGGCGGGTTGACGCCGGACGAGGTGTATATTCCGTTGCTGTTCATGAATTATTGAGCGCGCGGGATCGCGATGTGCGGTATCGATACCTTCCCCGCCACAATGATCTCAGCAGTGCCACATCTGTAATTGAGTAGATAGTTGTCATATAGTAACTTAGTTGTATTTATCAGGTTGTCAAATCGCAGTATAGAAATGCTTTTTGGGCGTGTCAAGCACTTTTTGTTAAGACGCATTGTGAGCATGGACAGAAAACCCACGCTTAACCCAAAAACATCCGGTTTTCAGTATACGCAAGCAGGTCCGACACAAAACCGCAATTTGCGGCTAAAATCATCCCGATACGGAATATGCGACGGCAGAAAACACCGTTCAATCCGGTTTCAAAAAGTCCTCTCAGTTGATTGTGAAGTCCAGATCAATCAGTTATAATTCGAGCTATGGACGAGTTAAACACGCTGTATTGGGACTCATCCTTCGAGATCGTGCTGGCGCTGATGGAACTGTTCCCGGAGGTGGAGATTGAGAGCGTCGGGCTGGATCAGCTCTACGAGGCAATCATCGCGCTCCCCAATTTCGCGGATGATCCGGCGCTCGCCAATGAATCCATCCTGCTCGGTATTTTGAGGGAGTGGTACGAGGAAACACAAAATGGCTGAAATCAACCTCAAGGAACTGCAAAACCCGGATATTCCCGTGCCGGAAGAAATGCAGTCGAATGTTGCGATCACGAGCATCAGCAAATTGTATGGGTGGTCGCGCAGTATGTCGGTATGGCCGCTGCTTTTCGGGCTGGCCTGCTGCGCGATTGAAATGATTGCCACCGCGTCGAGCCGCTTCGATATGGCGCGCTTCGGCATGGATATTCAGCGCGCCAGCCCACGCCAATCCGATTTGATCATCGTCTCCGGGACCGTCACCAAGAAGATGATCGTCCCGATTGTGCGGCTCTACAACCAGATGCCGGAGCCGAAATACGTCCTCGCAATGGGTGCGTGCGCGTCCGGCGGCGGTCCATTCAAGGAAGGCTACAACGTCGTCTCCGGCATCGATAAATATCTGCCAACCGATGTGTACGTCCCCGGCTGCCCGCCGACCCCGCAAGCGCTGCTCAACGGTCTGATTGCGCTGCACAAGAAGATTCAGGGTCAATCACTGGCCGTCTCCGCCTCGACGCCCTGGTATGGCAACGGTCCGAACGAGCCGATCCCCGTACCGATCCTGGGACCCGATGTGATCGACCCGCGCCAACTCGAGCTCTTCAAGAAGGAAGCCCGGCTCAACCGTGAGACGCCGACCGTCGCGGATGCGATGATGGCTGTCCATGTGGCCGCGATTGCAGACGTGAAGGCGTAGCAAAAGGATTTATCGAGCATGACTGATTTGGTGCTAACTCCCCCGGCGACGCTTGAGGACGCCGTGACCGACCTCAAGGCGCGTTTCCCGGATGCAATCAAGAACGACGACCGCAAGGGCTACGGCGGCGTCATCGTCGATGCGAACAAGCTGGTCGAGGTCGCGACGTACATCCGTGATGGCCTCGGCTACAATTATCTCTCCAGCGCGACGGCGGTGGATTACCTCGGACAGGGCGACCACATGGAGATGGTCTACCACGCTTTCCGCGTCCCGGATGGCGGTCCGGCGCTCGTCTTCAAGGCGCAGACCGAGCGCGACGAGCCAAGCATCCCCAGCCTGATTCGCGTCTACCCCGGCGCGGATTTTCAGGAGCGCGAAGCGTGGGACCTGTATGGTATCCGCTTCCCCGGCCACCCGAACCTCAAGCGTATTTTGTTGTGGGAAGGCTTCTACGGCCACCCGATGCGCAAGGATTGGAAAGAGCCTTATTACGAGGAAGAGGTCAAGCCGTTCGAGTCGCGCTGGCCGAGTGGCAATGTCTATCGCACCGAAGAACACAACCCCTACGGCCACAACCTGAAATATCCGGCGGGTTTCGATCCGTCGAGCTATACCCCGCTCGACCAGCATCTTTACGACGGTTCAAATCTCGGCGTCGATATTGAAGGCGACGCGAGCATGATGACCGACCGCCTGACGGTCAACCTCGGACCGCACCACCCCAGCACGCACGGCGTCTTCCGCATGATCGTCCAGCTCAACGGCGAGACGATTGAGGACCTCGAACCCGTGATGGGCTACCTGCACCGCAACCATGAGAAGATTGGCGAGCGCAATACTTGGTTCGGCAACATGCCCTTCACGGACCGCCTCGATTACATCAACAGCATGGGCAACAACTTTGGCTATGCGCTGGCGGTCGAACAGCTTCTCGGCAACGCGGTCAGCGTCCCCTACCGTGCGGAAGTAATCCGCGTGCTGATGGCCGAGCTGACGCGCATCGTCAACCATCTATGGGCGGTCGGCTTCCTGCTGAACGATCTGGGTGCGCTCTTCACGCCGATGCTCTACGCGGTCGAAACACGCGAATACATCCTTGACGTGTTCGAGGCGACCGCGGGTGCGCGCCTGATGTGCAACTATTTCCGCTTTGGTGGGGTTCACGCCGATTTGCCGGAACGCATGACGACGATTGCGCTCTTGCAGAACGAAAAAGTCAAAGATGAAAACACGATGGATTATCTGCGCGAATTGATTCGCGAGAAGCTACCGCGTGCCATCGATGAACTTGAGCGCTTCCTCTCCGATAGCGAGATCATCAAGACGCGCACTATCGGCGTCGGCCTGCTCCCGCCGGAAATGGCGATTGCCTATAGCGTGTCGGGTCCGCTCCTGCGGGCGTCCGGCGTGCCGTATGATGTGCGCCGCGCGCAGCCGTACAGCATCTACCCGGAACTCGAATTCGATGTTTGCACGCGCCAGAACGGGGACATCTATGACCGCTTCCTGATCCGCATGGACGAGATGCGCCAGAGCCTGCGCATCCTTGAGCAGCTTCTGCCGCGTCTCGAACAGACCAAGAATCAGAGCATCTTCGGCGGCAAGAGCGGCTACTCGATCAAGGTTCCGGCAGGCGAGAGCTACGGCCACGTCGAGAACCCGAAAGGCGAACTCGGTTTCTATACCGTCTCGACGGGCGGCGGCAACCCATTCCGCTATCATGTGCGCGCCCCCAGCTTCATCAACCTGACCCCGCTCGGCGAAATGTCGAAGGGTCACAAGGTCGCGGATGTGGTCGTCGTGCTGGGCAGCATTGATATTGTGTTGGGTGAGACGGATCGATGAGCAAGGTCTAAGCAGCAGGGTCAGGGTATAGGGTGTAAACTCATGCAGGGACAAACCCTGATGGGCGTCAAAGCACCTTATACCTCTCCGAAGGAGCTTTCATGTACGGAACAGGCATTCTCAAAGGTTTGAGCGTCACGCTCAAGCACTTTTTCGCAACATTCGCGGATGATCTCAAATGGTTCGGGCGGCGCAACGGGATCGAGTCCTTCCAGGTCAAGCAGGGCTTGAAGGGCAAGGGCATGTTCACCGTTCAGTACCCGGAAGAAAAGCTTGCCCCGGCGGAGCGCTTCCGCTTCCTGCCGTTCCTCGTCACCTACAACAACGACGACCCGGAATATCCCGGCAAGGACTGGTGTACCTCGTGCGGCATCTGCGCGAAGGTCTGCCCGCCACAGTGCATCTGGATTGTGCAGACGAAGGACCCCACGACCGGACGTCCCAAGCCGGAGCCGGAAGCGTTCTACATCGACATCGATGTGTGCATGAACTGCGGCTACTGCGCGGAATACTGCCCGTTCGACGCGATCAAGATGGATCACGATTCCGAACTGGCAGCTTATGACCGCACCTCAAACCACATCTACGATAAGCCAAAACTCTCCAAAGAGATGCGCTACTGGCAGACCATCGCGCCGACCATTTCCGTACAGGAAGAGGCCGAACGCGGCGGCTACGATCACAAGGACGTGCAGAAGCTGCGTGGCAAGGCCGGGATGGTCAAGAGCCGTCCGGGTCCGGTGAGCGACAAGCCGAAGGATGTGCCAGCTACTGCGCCCGCGCCGGGTATGGCTCCGTCGCCATCCGGTATCCAACCGGAAGTCGCTGCCGCCGCGACCGCGCCTGCGGCTGCTCAGGTTGCCGCCGCCGATAAGCTGCAATCCACGCCTGCTCAGACTGCTGCCGCAGGGGGTACACATACCGCTGATGGCAAGCCCATTGTCCGGCGTCGTGGAGCCGGTGCTGCTGCAAGTACGCAAGCCGCAACACTGACCACTCCAGCAGCAGAAGCCGCGCCTGCCGCGCCTGTCGTCGCTGCCCCGGTTGCTGCGCCTGCACCACAGACTGCCGCGCTCGCCGCGCAGCCAGACGAGCCGCGTGTCCCTTCGGAAAAGGCAGTCAGCACCGCGCCGACTGCTCCCGAATCGCAGGGAGACACAGGCGCACCTGTTACCGGACCTGCGCCGCGTGACCCAAACAAGCCCGTGACGGTCGTGCGTCGTCGCAACGCGCCGCCGAAGAAGGACTAGGGCTAGGGAACGCGGTCAATGTAGCGCGGGGCTGAAGCCGCCGTGCTGTTACGGACTGGTTCGCTGTGTTGAATTGTACTCGCCCGGTCATTGCTGCCTGGGCGAGTTTTTTATATCGACGTTGGATGCGGGTCGGTCACGCCCGACCCTACACCGGATCGCATTTTTCATTGGAAGGAAGCTATCTATGGCGACTGCTTACGAACAATTCAGCGCGCACATCGCGCAGGTCAATGATCTGTTGAATACGCTCAATATTTTGAAGTGGGACGCGCGGACGCAAATGCCACACGGCGGTTCGGAGACGCGCGGTCACCAACTCGCGACGGTCTCGCTCATCGCACAGGAAATGTTCAGCAGCGAAAAGACCGCGCGCCTGCTCGATGCCGCCGAAGCCGAAGTTGCGCACGAACCGGATGACAGCTACCGGGTCCGTGCGGTGCGGCAGACGCGCCATTATTACGAATTGACGCGCCGTATCCCGCTTGACATCATCAGCGAAAAGGCTGCGCTCTCCCCGACGAGTGAAAACGTATGGGCGGATGCGAAGAAGAACAATGACTTTGCCAGCTTCGCGCCCTACCTTGAGAAGATGCTCGATCTGGTGCGGCGGCAGGCGGACGCGATTGGTTACGCGGAGCATCCTTTCGATGCGCTGGTCTATGAATATGAGCCGAGCATGACCGCCGCGCGCCTGCAAACGCTTTTCGGGCAGCTCAAAGCCGGGCTGCTGCCACTGCTCGCGCGCATCGTGGACGCGGCAGACAAACCGCTGCCGCGTGACCTCTGGCAAACGGAATATCCGCTGGATAAACAGAAGGCATTCGGCCTCAAGTGCGCGCAGGAATTCGGATATGATCTGAACCGGGGACGGCTGGACATTGCGCCGCATCCTTTCGAGGTGTCGTTCACGCGCAACGATGTCCGGATCACGACGCGCTACAACCTGAATTACTTCCCGATGGCGTTCTTCGGGACGCTGCACGAGACCGGACACGCGCTCTACGAACAAGGCATCGATCCGGCGCTCACACGGTCAGCGCTGACCACCGATTTTCTGGGACAATATGCAGTCGGCGGGACGAGCTACGGCGCGCACGAGTCGCAATCGCGCATGTGGGAGAACCAGATCGGGCGCTCGCGCGAGTTCTGGGATGTTCATTTCGCGCCATTGCAGGCAAGTTTCCCGGAGCAGCTACGCGACGCCGATGCCGACCTGTTCTTCCGGTCGGTGAACCGCGTCCGACCGAGCTTGATCCGCGTCGAAGCCGACGAGGTGACGTACAACCTGCACATCATGCTGCGCGTCGAAATCGAGATGGAACTGCTCAGTGGGACGCTCAAGGTGAGTGACCTACCGGAAGCATGGAACGCGAAGATGCAGACGTATCTCGGCGTCACGCCACCAGATGATACGCACGGCGTCTTGCAGGACGTTCACTGGTCGGGCGGCGGGTTCGGGTCGTTTCCCGGCTACACAGTCGGCAACGTCATGTCAGCGCAATTTCTGGATGCCGCGCATCGCGATTTGCCGACGCTGGCAGGGTCGCTCTCGACGGGTGATTACGCGCCGCTGCTGGGCTGGCTCACGGAAAACGTGTATCGGCATGGCCGCGCCTTCGATGCCAACGAACTCCTGCAACGCAGCACCGGGTCGATGCTCGATGCTGCGCCGTTCCTGCATTATCTCGAAGCCAAATTCACGGATGTCTACGATTTACGCTGACGGAGCGCTTTGCGCTGCTCGCGGCGTACCTCGCGGGCGGCGTGTTCCGCGACCTGCTGCTCCGCGCGAATGAGCCGCACGGCGGCCATCCGGCGCTTGAAAATTGGCAGCCAATAGGCGATCTCGTCCTGCGTCACGCGCGGGTCAGGGTCTTTTTCATAAACCATTTTGAAAATCGGCTTCTTGCCTGCCTTGCGGCGCTCATCGGCGTCGATTTCGACTGGACGGAAGCCGAGCAGCAGCGCAAACTCCTCGCTCGTCATGGTTTCCATGCCGTAAGCCTGCGCAAGCCGCAATATCCGGTTGTCGGAGGTGACGAGGATCGTATCCTTGAGGTTGCCCATCTCCTTCGCGCGGCGCATCAGCAGGTTATCGGCCTGAGTGCGCGGCGGCGCGAAAATGACTTGCACATCGAAGCTGGACAGCTCACGCGAGACGCCGCCAACGATCCCGTTGTCGAAGATAATCGTCGCCTTGCAGCGTCCGCGCATACAATAGGTCTTGACGGCCATCGTCAGCTTGGCTTCATCCTGCGGATCGTCGAGATCGATGTCCTGCAACTGGCCGATCAGGTTATGCCCATCGATGAGCCATGTCAATTGTCCCATGCGCCGCCCTGCTTTTGAATTGCGTAAATTATAGCAGGCCGAGCGCTCCGCTGTAGGGGTTGTGGTGCGCTCGACCCGCAACATAGCGGGCTGGGTAAACCACAGACCCTACACCGAACAATTTGCACTAACGTACAAGCCGCGCCGCGCCGTCACTGGTCAGCGCGAACAATCCAATCTCTTGCAAGGAGAGCGCCACACCGTTGCTATACGTTTCAATCTGCTGATCGGTGAGCGTGCGCTCTGTTTCTGTAGGCACGCCGAGCCGCGTCCGCAATTTAGCGTCGTTGCAATATTCGACGCGCAGAATGCCCGTCAGCGCGGCCTGTCCCGCCCTGCTCGCTTCCGAGCAATCCGGCAAGGTGACGGTAGGTGCGGGAGCCTGCGCCCAATTGCCATCATCGAAGACGGCGTAGACCTTGCCCGGCATTGTTTGCAAAAAGAGCCAACCGTTCGCGAAGCGCTGGACAGTGAACTCACTACGCGCAAGGCTGACAGGGCAGCCGAGCGCCGTCCCGGTCGGGAGTGCAGGAGTCGCAGCACATGATGTCTCCGCGCCAATCTGCCCCAGCGTTATATCGGTTGCGGTCGGCAGCCGCGTCGGAATACCTTCAGTGCGCGGCGCGACAAGATAGGCGGGGATCGTCAGCACGACGGTCAGAACCGCAGTGAAGATCGCGCCCCAAATTGCGACACGGCGGCCACGCGGTCCCTGATTTTTATCGGGGTCGGGCGCAAGCTGCTCAAAGGTCGGCGGCGGTTCGCTGGCAGGGGGTGGGGTGGACATGGGGGCTAGGCTGTTTCGGCAACGGGCAGTTTTTCGATAATGCCACCGCCGAGGCAACGCTCCCCATCATACAGGATCGCGCCCTGACCCGGCGTGATGTCGCGCAATGGCGCATCGAAGGTGATCGAGAAGCGCTCATCGGAGAGTGGCGTGACAAGTCCCCACGCCGGACGCGCCTTGTAGCGAATTTTGACCTCCGCACGGAAGGGCGTATCGGGAACACGCCCGCTAATCCAGTGGACGCGGTTGGCCGTGAGTGTCTCGCCACCAAGCGCGGTTTGCGGTCCGACGATGAGCGCATTACGAGTCGCGTTCGTGCCGAGGACGTAGAGCGGTTCCGACCACGCGATATTGATCCCCTTGCGCTGCCCGACCGTATAATTCGGCAAACCTGTATGCTCACCCACGACTTGCCCACTGCGCAGCATGATTGGACCGGGCTGGATCGCAGCGGGCGCGTTCTGCGCGAGGAAGCGCCGATAATCGTTATCCGCGACGAAGCATAAATCCTGCGAGTCGTGCTTGCTCGCGACGGGCAAGCTGAACTCCGCAGCCAGTTCGCGCACGCGCGGCTTGCTGTATTCACCGACCGGGAACAGCACATGCGAAAGCTGCGGTTGACCCATCACACTCAGGACGTAACTCTGGTCCTTCGCGTCGTCCAGCCCCTTGAACAACTGGAAATCACCCTCCGCTCCCTGTCGGATGCGCGCATAATGCCCCGTTGCGAGGTAATCCGCATCGAGCGCGAGAGCGTTGTTAAGCAGCCACTCAAAACGGATGTGGCGATTGCATTCAAGGCAGGGGTTGGGCGTCACGCCCGCGCTGTACTGGTCGATGAAAAATTGGACAATCGTCCCCTTGAAGACCTCGCGCGTATCCAGCACGTAGAAGGGGATGCCAAGTTGATCCGCGACGGTACGCGCGTCGTTCATCTGGTCCGGCGTGCAACAACGATTCGCGCCGCCCGCACCGCCGTCTTCCGACCACAGCCGCATCATCATCCCAATCACGTCGTAACCCTGCTGCACGCAGAGCGCCGCCGCTACCGAGCTATCCACGCCGCCACTCATCGCGACGACCACGCGCTTCGCCATTCCCGTTGCCTCGCAATTGTCAGGTGCATTATAGACGGGGCGGGGCGGGTTGAACATACCGGGAAACGGCGTACAGAGTAGGATATAATGCGGCACAATGGTTCTTGGATGAAGATGATCACCACCCAATCCGATTGGCAGACAACCGATCAAAGCGTATTAGATCGGCTTTGCGATCAAATCACCTGCGCGGATAGCATGGCGCTACTGCCGGAATTACCTGCGGATAGCATCGATCTGGTTGTCACCTCACCGCCCTATTTCCGGCAGCGCGACTACGGCGGCGGCATTGGCAATGAAGACACGCCAGACGCTTATATCGCAGCGCTCATGCCAGCATTCGCGGAATGTGTGCGCGTGATCAAGCCGAGCGGAAGCATCATCTGGAATTTGGGCGATAAGTATGATGAGTCCAATTTGCTGCTGATGCCCTACCGCTTTGCACTGGCTGTCGCGGGACAACACCCGGTCCGGCTGGTCAATACAATCATGTGGGCGAAGACCAACCCGACACCGCGCCAATTCAAGCGGCGGCTGGTGAGCAGCACAGAGCCGTTTTTTCATTTTGTGAAATCCGATGCGTATTTTTATGCTATGGATGCGTTCATGCAGGGTGACGAGCCAAAAGCGCCGCGCGAACCGAAAGCTGACTCCAATATCGGCAAATCGTATTTCGAGCTAATTGCACAATCTGCGCTGACCGACTCGCAAAAGGACCTTGCGCGTACTGCATTGCAAACCGTCATCGAGGAAGTGCAGCGCGGTGAGATCGAGGGCTTCCGCATGAAAATACGGGGTATTCACTCCGAGCCGTTTGGCGGGCAGGATGGCGGGCGCAAAATCCAACTGGATCGCAACGGCTTCACGATCATCCGCATTCACGGCAACCCGATCAAGCGGGATTACATCGTCGCGCCTGTCGAGTCGTTGAAAGGGTCGCCACACCCGGCGGTCTATCCGGTCAAGCTGGTTGAAGAATTCTTACGACTGCTCACGCTTCCCGGCGATTTGGTGCTTGATCCATTCGTCGGCTCCGGCACGACGGCGGTCGCTGCCGCTGCGCTGAGTCGCCGCTTTATCGGTATCGACATCAACCCGATATATTGCGATTATGCGCGGACGCGGCTGGATGCTGTGCAAAAGCGGCTGATATGAACATCACACCGGGAATGATTTTATCCAAAGCGCATCAGGCTTCATTGGAGGAAGCTGTAGACGAAAACATTTCTCAAGTTGTGCTGGATAATTTAACTCTATTGGTTCAACACGGAGCATCATTCAAGGCGGTACTCGGCGTTGTGATTACATCGCTTGTATATAAGATTTACCGACCTGAGCAAGACATTCGGATGCACAAAGTTGAATTGCTCGATGGGTATTCAGGACGCACATTC
>Ga0123338_10002936_pt1 | contig 15644 bp, 14 predicted proteins | sample grotaG_FD_89793 | JGI IMG/M metagenome (GOLD analysis project Ga0123338, IMG submission 89793) | Glacier valley bacterial and archeal communities from Borup Fiord, Nunavut, Canada, to study Microbial Dark Matter (Phase II) -... | ecosystem: Environmental > Aquatic > Freshwater > Ice > Glacier ...
TAGCCTGCGACGGCGCCGGGCACGGCGTCCCCGTCCGGCACGCGGTCGAGGGTGCCGAACTCCTTTTCGATGTTGCGGACCAGCAGCGCGATCTGTTCCGGGCGAGGGATTTGGCTGCGGCCGGGGATCAACTGGCGGGGCGGGTGGGCCATGCGCTCCCGCAGCATGGCTTGCTGGTCCGGCGGCAGTTCGCCCCGGCGCAGGCCGCGGCGGATGGCGCCGAGGATCGCCTCCTTGGTCATGCGTCCGCCTTTTCGCGTGCCGCCGCCTCGCGCACCGTTGCCTCGCGCGCCGTTACGTCGCTCGCCGTCTCTCTGCCCGCCGGCTTGTCGCGCCCCATTGTCGCACCCAGCGTGTCGCCGGTCCGCTGCTTGTCTCGCTGCTGCCGGGCGTAGCGGGCGAAGAAGGTGTCGCCCTCCGGCGCTGGCAGGTCGCGCCCGGCGGTCCAGCCGGATGCCAGCGGCAGGCTGGCGAAGCGTCCGCGCCGGCGCCCCAGCAACCCCAGCGCCACCGCCCCGGCCCGCGCCGCCAGGCGGTACAGCGCCGGGCGCCGGGCAAAGAACGACCACAGGCCGAGGTTGCTGCGGATGCCGCTGGGCTGGAGGTGCCGCTCGAACTCGCGCTCCCGCCAGTGGCGCATCATCTTGGGCAGCGGGATCTTCACCGGGCACACGCTCTCGCACTTGCCGCAGAAGGTGCTGGCGTTGGGCAGGTGCCCGGCTTGGTCCACGCCGATCAGGCTGGGCGTCAGCACGCTGCCCATCGGGCCGGGATAGACCCAGCCATAGGCGTGGCCGCCGACCGCGCCGTAAACCGGGCAGTGATTCATGCAGGCGGCGCAGCGGATGCAGCGCAGCATGTCCTGGAACTCGGTCCCCATCATGGCACTGCGGCCGGCGTCCACGATGACGACGTGGTATTCTTCCGGTCCGTCGAGGTCGCCGGGCCGCCGGACGCCGGTGCTGAAGGTGGTATAGACAGAAAAGTCCTGGCCGGTGGCGGACCGCGCGAGGATGCGGAGCAGGCTCGTCGCGTCCTCCAGCGTCGGCACGACCTTCTCGATGCTGGCGAGGGCGATGTGGACGCGGGGCAGGGTCTGGGTCAGGTCGCCGTTGCCCTCGTTGGTGACGATGACGCTGCTGCCGGTCTCGGCGATCAGGAAGTTGGCGCCGGTGATGCCGACGTCGGCGGCCAGGAAGCGCTCCCGCAGCTTGCCGCGGGCTTCGGTCAGGATGTCCCGGCGCTCCGCGAAGACGCGGTCGGCGGGCAGGTCGGTGTGGGCGCGGCGGAACTCGGCCTCCCAGTCCTCGCGGTTCAGGTGGAACGCCGGGGCGATGATGTGGCTGGGATGCTCGTCGCGGAGCTGGATGATGTACTCGCCCAGGTCGGTCTCGATGGGCTGGATGCCGTGCTCCTGCAGGTGGCCGTTGATGCCCAGCTCCTCGGAGATCATGGACTTGCCCTTGGTGACGGTGCGGGCGTTGGCGTCCTGGCAGATGCGCAGCACGGTGGCGCGGGCGTCGGCGGCGGTGCTGCACCAGTGGACGTGGCCGCCGGCGCGGACGACGTTGGCCTCGAAGGCTTCGAGGTAGAAGTCGAGGTTGGCCAGGGCGTGGTTCTTGATGTCGCGCCCGGTGTTTCGCAGGGCCTCGAACTCCGGGAGGTTGGCGACGGCGGCGCTGCGCCGGGCCATGAACTGGGGCTTGCTGAAGGCGAGCGCCTTTTGCAGGCCCTTGTCGGCGAGGGCGGCGCGGGCGTTTCCCTTGAAGTTGGGCGAGGTGGTCTGCATGGGGCGATCCTCCGGGTGGGCCTAATCTAGTGACTTCACCGGGATGTGCCAGCGATCCCGTTGCCTGGTGCAGGCATCGAGGCGGCGCGCGGGGTTGGGCCGCTTGTGTGCGTCGGGTCGGGTTTGGATCAGCAAGGCTCTCGCCAGGACGGAAGTGGTGGCGGCACCGGCGGCCTGCGGCTAGGATATGGGCATGAGCCAGGCTGTGCAGACGTCCCATGACCTGATGACCGTTGCGGAGTTCCTGGATTGGGACTCCGGCGACGGGCGCATGTGGCAGCTTGTTGACGGCGTGCCGACCGCGATGGCCCCGCCCAGCGGGCGGCACGGGGCGATCCAAAGCGAGGTAGCGCGGCTGATTGGCAACCATCTGCTTGCGCAGGGTGGCCCGTGCCGGGTTATCGTGACACCCGGCATCATCACGCCTGTCGCGGCCGACCACAACATGCGCATCCCCGACCTGGCCGTGACCTGCGCGCCCGTGGCGGACGACACCGCGGTGCCAGTGCCGGACCCGGTGCTGATCGTCGAGGTGCTGTCGCCGGGCAACCAGCGGGAGACCTGGATCAACGTCTGGACCTACACCCTGATCCCGAGCGTGCAGGAGGTGCTGGTGCTGCACAACGCGCTGGTCCGTGCCGACGTGCTGCGGCGCGGCCCCGACGGTGCGTGGCCGACTGCGACCACGCCTGTGACGGCAGGGAGCCTGGTGCTGGACAGCATCGGCTTCGGCGTCCCGGTGGCGGACATCTACCGCACCACCGCGCTCGCGCAGTAGGGCGGTCCATGCCGTCGCGCCGTACGGTCCTTGCGGGGGCGCTCGCCCTGCCGTTCGCCGCCCGCGCGCAGTCCCGGGCGCCACTCCGGATCGGCGTGCTCACCACCCTGTCCGGCCCGGCGGCGGACGGGGCGGGCACCGGCTCCGTCCTGGCCGCGCGCATGGCCGTTGCGGCGGCGGGCGTGCCGGCCGAGGTGCTGTCGGCCGACATGGGCGACCGCCCGGACGTTGGGGCCGCCCTGGCGCGGGCCTGGCTGGACCAGGGCGTGCAGGCGGTGGTGGACGTGCCGAACTCCGCCACCGCCCTGGCCGTCGCCGGGTTGGTGCGGGAGCGCAACGCGCTGGCCCTGTTCAGCGGCGCGGGCACTACGGCGCTGACCACCAGCCAGTGCAGCCCCAACCACCTGCAATGGACCTACGACACTGCCGCCCTGGCCGCCGGCACTGCCCGCGCGGTGCTGGAGGAGGGCGGGCGGACCTGGTTTTTCCTGACGGCCGACTACGCTTTCGGCCATGCCCTGCAACGGGACGTGACGCGGGTGGTGGATGCGGCGGGCGGGCGGGTGCTGGGCGCGGCGGCGTTCCCGGGGGAGATGACGGACTTCTCGGCGCTGCTGTTGCAGGCGCAGGCCAGCGGCGCGCAGGTGATCGGCCTGGCTTGCACCGGCGCGCCGTTCCAGAACTTGGTGAAGCAGGCCGCGGAGTTCGGCATCGCCCGCGGTGGTGCCCGCGGTGACGTTCCTGGAGCAGCAGCCGGCCAGCGCCTGGCGGCGCTGCTGTGCCTGTTGACCAACGTGGGTGCCATCGGCCTGCAGGACGCCCAGGGGCTGCTGGTGACGGAACCGTTCTACTGGAATTTGGATGCGGGCACCCGCGCCTTTGCGGACGCCTTCGTGCCGCGCAACCGGGGGATTCCGCCGACCTCGGTCCATGCCGGGGTGTACTCGGCGGTGCTGCACCTGTTGCGGACGGTGGCCGCCGGGGCGGACCCGGGGGAGGGCGCCGCCACCATTGCCGCCATGAAGCGGCTGCCGGTGCAGGACCCGCTGTTCGGGCCTAGCACGTTGCGCGGGGATGGCGGCGTCTCGCATCCGATGCACCTGTTCCAGGTGAAGGCACCGGGGGACAGCCGGGCGGCATGGGACGTTTACGAGCCGCTGCGGACGGTGCCGGCGGCCGAGGCCTTTGGTGGCCGGGCAGGCGGCTGCGCTGGCTGGACGTAAGGCCTTAGCCGCGTAGTGCGGCGCGGTCTGCGCGTTGTCTTTCCGCTTGCGATGCTGTTCACCTGCGCCAGTGAACCGCTTGGGACCATTCTCCATGCTCCTGTCCTGCCGTGCTGCGCTGGCCGTCTTGATCCTGAGCGCAACGCCTGCGGGCGCGCAGCCGGCTCCTGGCCAGGCCGCTCCGGCGCAGGCCGCAACGGAAATGGGCGGCACGGGCGTCCCGGCGTGCGACTCCCTGGTGGCGGCCTATGCGCGCTGCATCGCCAGCCCCGGCGTGCCGGAGGCCACGCGCAACGGCCTGCGCCAAAGCGCGGACGCCATCCTGGCGGCCCCTCGCACTCCTGGAGCCGGCGAGCAGCGCGCCCGGCTTTGCACGATGACCCATGAGCAAATGCGGCAGGCCATGGTCACGGCCTTCGCCTGCGACTTCCCGCCCGCCCCGGCCCCCGCCCCGGCCACTGCCCCGGCCCTGGCACCCCCTAACCCGGCTGCGCAGACCGAGGCCAAAGCCGCTGCCTACGCCGGCGTGCGGCGCGAGATGGCGGAGGCGCACAACCTCGCCAAGGACCTGACCGAATACTTGCAGGGCAACCGCCTCGTGCTGGGGCCGAAGCCTGGCGGGCAGAACTTCTTCTACTTCGGCGTCGGCAGCTTCGACCGGACCATTGCACGCCTGTCCGCCGCCGTTGCCCTGCCGGGCGAGGTGCCGGATGTGGACCCGGCTGCCGCGGCGCTGCTGGCCGCGTTGCAGGAATTGAACCCGATGGTCGCCGCCCTGACCCGGTACCAGAGCACGCGCGCCTTCCAGGACGACGGCATGACGTTTGCGCGCGCGCAGAACCCGTCCTTCGTGGCCCGCATGGAGGCGGCGGCGGCGGCGGCCCGTCGCTTCGATGACGCCGTAAGCAGCCGCGCGATGGCGCAGGACGAGGAGCGGGTCGGGCGGCTGGCGAAAGGCTCCCCGGCCCAGCGCCTGCTGGCCACCAGCCTGAGCTTGCGCCGGGCGATGCGCCGCTACCAGGTGCTGCAGCCGGATGGCGCCAAGGCGATCCCGCCATCCCTGGTCAAGGAGGTGCCGCCATTCCAGGACGCGTTGCGGGAGTTGCAGGACAACAACGCCGCGCTTGCGGCGACGCTTGCCGGGATGTCGCCACCGGCTGATCCGTCCTGCGCCGGGTTCAGCCGGGCCGTGGACGACCTGATCGGCAGCGGGCGCGGCATGGTGCGGGGCGCGCGGCCCGGTCCCGGACCGGCCGCGCCCAGCGAGGGCTTTGCCCGCAGCTATGCCAGCACGGCCGCCACGCTCGAGGTCTGCGCCGCGGGCGAGGCGCGGATGCGGCCCTGAGCTGGAATGGCCGGACTGCCTTGGCCCAGGCTGAGCGTTCCGCGCCGTTCCAAGCGCGGTTTGGCTGGTGCGAAGCGGATTGGTCCGGCGTCGAGGCGGCCTTGCGTGGATGCGCCCGGGCTTGCCGGTTCTACTCCGTGCCCCCGCTATCCCTCTCACCGGCGGGCCGCGCCGATGTTCACGAAATATTTAGCGAAGTCTTAATATTTGGAGGTTGCGACTGAGGATCAATTGTAGGACAACGTGTGTGCTTGAACCGCACAGACCCAGAAAGGTGACACCAATGTCCAAGGCCCTTTTGCTCGCCGGCGCCCTGTTGACTGGAGCTACGGCCACTGCCGCTGCCGCGCCGATGCTCGTCAACGGCGGGTTCGAGAACCATGTCAACGCCTACACAGCCAGCACGCAGTTCGGCTCCGACTTCGGCGGTTTTGGGGGCCAGGGCGTCACCGGCTGGACCGCTACGGGCTTCTCGCTGTACTACTTTGGCGGCACGCAGACCTCGGTCAGCGCCGCCAACTTCTACAATGACCCGCTGACCTACTTCCGCGACGGGACCAACTCTGGCGCCAACGCGGGCAACAGCGGTCCTGCGGTCACGGTCAGCCCGAACGGTGGCAACTTCGTCGCGCTGGACGGGGATAGCTCGTTCCAGTGCGGAACAGGCTGCAAAAGCCCTGGCGCCTCGATATCCCAGACCGTCACAGGCCTGACTGCCGGCACCCGGTATGATGTCTCGTTCTTCTGGGCGGGCACGCAACTCATCAACCGGAACGCCGCGACGACGGAGCAGCTGGCCGTGACCTTCGGGGGCGAGCAACAGTCCACCAATACCGTCAACGTCGCTTCCGGCGGCTTCTCCGGCTGGATGCAGTCAACCCTCCGCTTCACCGCCACCAGCGCCAGCCAGGCCCTGACGTTCCTGTCCTACGGCACGCCGGAGGGATTGCCGCCGGTCGCCTTGCTGGACGGCGTGAGCGTGACTGCGACGGTGCCGGAGCCGACGTCATGGGCGCTGGTGACTGCCGGGTTGCTCGGGCTGGGCTGGACGGTGCGCCGGCGCAGGACCGCAAACGCAGCCTGATGCCGCACCATTTTGGTAGCAGACGATGCAAAATTGAGATATGATAGTATCCATGCTTTCTTTCCTATCTCCGCAAGCGGCTGCGTTCCTAGTGGACGTGGCTCGCTTGTGTGTTTGGCTTACCCTGCTCAGCGCCGTCTTCGTGACGCTGGAGCGGCTGTTCGCCCTCCACCCGTCCCGGGTGCTGCGGCCCGGCTTCGCCGCGGACCTCGGCTACTACTTCCTGTCCAGCCTGTTGCCGGGCCTGCTTCTAGCCGCGCCCTTGGCGGTGCTGGTCTGGGCGGCTCATGCGGCGTTGCCGGCCGGCTGGCTGGCGGGCGTTGCAGCCATGCCCCTGTGGGCGCGCATCGCCGCAGTCTTCCTGGTTGGCCAGGTCGGCTTCTACTGGGGCCACCGCCTCAGCCACGAGGTTCCGTTCCTGTGGCGCTTCCACGCCATCCACCACAGCGCCGAGCACATTGATTGGTTGGTCAACACCCGCGCCCACCCGTTCGACATGGTGTTCGAGCGGCTGTGCGGACTGGTGCCGCTGGCCATGCTGGGCCTGGCCGGGCCTGCCAGCGCCGGACCTGGCGGCAACACCGCCGTGGCCCTGGTCCTGGTCGTCGGAACCGCGTGGGGGTTCTTCATCCACGCCAACGTCCGCTGGCGCTTCGGGCTGCTGGAGTGGCTGGTGGCGACCCCCGCTTTCCACCACTGGCACCATACCAACGACACCGCCAACCGGGACCGCAACTACTCCGCCATGCTGCCGGTGCTGGACTGGCTGTTCGGCACGCTGCACCTGCCCCGCCATTGGCCGGAGGTTTATGGCGTGGACCATCCCGTCGGCGACACCCTGGTGCAGCAGCTTGCCGGTCCTTTGATGCCGGACCGGACCGCGCGGCCGTCAGCCACGGTGCGGGAAGCCTGAGCAACTGCTAGGCAGGTTGCTCCAGGATAAGCCCGAGGGGGCTTGGGGCGTCCGAGGTCGTCCTGGACGACCATCAGCACATGGCGGTTTGAAGCGGTACAGGGACGAACGGAACCATGTGACCCGAGGTTCTGCGTCCTCGACCAACCAGAGCGCGTTCGGCGCGGATGGGTGCGCCGAATGCGCTCTGGCCTTTGTTTTTGCGGGCATCCTCATCGGAATGCGTCCACGTTTGATCCGATGATGCTCTAGACCATGTTCGGTGCGGATAGACGCACCGAACATGGTCTAGCCTTTGTTTTTACGAGCATCTTTATCGGAACGTGTACACGTTTGATCCGATGATGCTCTAATGTCCCGAACTTGAAGTTCGCCGGAGTGGCGACCCCCGGCTTCGGGCCGCTATCCCGTTTGTTTTCAGCGTGCCGACCGACCAGAGGCCCGCCGGCAAGAGCCGACGAACTCCTGGTCCGGCACACTAGGTGGAGCGTAGCTGGTGCTGTTGCCTGCACCGGCCCTGCTCCAGGCCAGCGGCGCTCCAAGCCAGCGGCGCCGTTACGACACCACGCCCGCTTCACAGACGGACTGCACAGGTGCGCCGGCCGGCTTCGTCACCGTAAACGTCTTGGATGCGATGACCGCCCCGTTGTCCTTGAAGTCGAATGTCCAAGCGCCCGGTTCCATCTCCCACGCATAGTCGAAGGTGAACGAGTATGCCGTCCGGCCTGTTGCCGCGCCGCCCAACGCCTGCGACGGCGCAGGCGTGATAGCGGTCGAGGAGACGGACTCGCTGCCACTGACACCGTCGGGCCGGGTCATCCGGGGGTGGCGGAACACGACTTCCAGTTCTGTCGGCAGGGCTTCGCCGGGCGCAGCCTGCACCGCGACCTCGACGCCGAACTGCTGGCAGAGCTTGGCCTCGATCACGTCAGTGCGGCGCAGGAACTGCGGACGGCCCGCCATTGGGCGGACGAAGGTGACGGAGCCTTCGCGCTTTTCGAGTGGCCCGTCGGCCCGCTCCACGCGGATTTCACCCCAGTCCAGGAGGCGCGCCGTCACCTCGGCGGCGCCCGCGGGCAGCGCCGGCCCCATTGCGGCCAACGCGACGAGGCCTGCCGTCCATGCGTGCTTCACGACCACCCCCGCCATTCCACCAACAGGAGCATCATCGGATTAATCGTGCATACGTTCCAATAGGGAGGATGACAAAAACAAAGGCTGGTGCGCGTCTATGCGCGGCGGACGCACCCTAGCTTGCGCGCCGGACGATGTCACATCTGGGCGAACGATCCCATCAGCCTGAATGCACCGTCAGGGGCTCGGGGCGGCTTGGCCATCCCTGGGTGGTCACGGTACGGCGATAAGGGCTGGGCCGGCAGCGGGCAGCGGACCGGCGGATGGCAGGGGATCGGCTGCTACGGTGTAGTCCGGCACGATCCGCGCCTGCGGCCCGGCGATCACCAGCACCTTCTGTCCCAGCGCCAGCGGCAACGGGTCCCGTTGCGTGACGGACACCAGCTCCCCACCGGCTTTGCGGACCACGTACTCGTAGGCTGTCGTCTCGCCAGCCGCCTTTTCCAGCCCAGCTCCGACCAGGCCGCCGACGACCGAGCCGCCCAGCGCCGTCAGGGCCGTGCGCACGCCGCCGCCCGGCGCCTGCGCGCCCGCGATGCCGCCCGCCGCCGCACCGCTTGCGCCGCCCAGCGTGCCGTCCGGGCTGACTGCGACCTTGCGCACCCCGGCGACCACGCCCTGCTCCACCTTCGCCGCTTGCTGCACCGCCCCGGCTGCATAGGTATCGGGCGAGTAGCTGGGCCGGCACCCTGCAAGGGCGGCAAGGGCGGCGGCAGCCAAAAGGGCGGGGCGAGGGGTCATGCCGCGCCGTTTCTAAGCAGCCTCGCGCGGCTTGTCACACCACCGGCCCCGTGGTGTGCAGGGCCGCTTCGGCCGTCCCCACCGCACACACCTTTGGAAACCCGCGTGGCGCGGCGGCTAGACCATGTTCGGTGCGGGTAGACGCACCGAACATGGTCTAGCCTTTGTTTTTACGAGCATCTTTATCGGAACGTGTACACGTTTGATCCGATGATGCTCTAGAAGGATGCCACAGCCCGCGCCGCCGCATGACGGCGCGGGCTGGGCGGTCTAGCTTCGGGTTCGGACCAGGAGGCAACCCGATGACCGATGCGCACGACCCCGCCACGCTGCACGCCTACGCCGCCGCCCTGCTGCGCGGGGCCGGGCTGGCGGAGGATCGGGCGGCCGTGGTCGCCGAGGTGCTGGTGGAGGGCGACCTGCTGGGCCATGACACGCACGGCCTGGCGCAACTGCCGGGCTACCTGGGCGCGCTGATGGCGGGCACGATGACCGCGGCTGGCGATCCCGCGGCGGTGTCGGACCGCGGCGCCGCCGTGCTGTGGGACGGCTGCCGGTTGCCGGGGCCGTGGCTGGTCGTGCAGGCGCTGGACTTGGCAATGGAGCGCGCCCGGCGGCACGGGACCGGCACCGTCGTCATCCGCCGCAGCCATCACATCGCCTGCCTGGCCGCTTATGCAGAGCGGGTCACGCGGCATGGGATGGTGATGCTGCTGGCGAGTTCCGACCCCTCGGTGGCCAGCGTCGCGCCGCATGGCGGCATCCGGGCGCTGATGACGCCGAACCCCATCGCCGCCGGGTTCCCGGCCCGTGGCGCGGCGGGGGACGAGCCGGTCATCATGGACATCAGCACCAGCACGACCACCAACGGCCTGACCGGGCGCCTCAAGTCCGAGGGCCGGATGCTGGACCATCCCTGGCTGGTGGATGCGGCGGGCCAGCCGACGCGCGACCCGGCGGCGCTGTTCACGGACCCGCCGGGCTGCATCCTGCCGCTGGGCGGGCTGGACAGCGGCCACAAAGGCTATGCGCTGGGCTTGCTGGTGGAGGCGCTGACGGCCGGGCTGGGCGGTTTTGGCCGGGCTGACCCGGCGGAGGGCTGGGGTGCCGCGGTGTTCGTGCAGGTGCTGGACCCCGCGGCGTTCGGCGGCACGGACGCCTTCACGCGGCAGACCGGCTGGCTGGCGGACGCGGCGCGTTCGGTGCCGCCGATCCCGGGCGGGCCGGGGGTGCGGCTGCCGGGCGCGCGGGGGCTGGCGCGGCGGCGGGCGGCGCTGGCGGAGGGGCTGCGGCTGTATCCGACGATTTTGCCGGCGTTGGCGCCTTGGGCGGAGCGGCTGGGGGTGGCGGCTCCGTAGGGCGACGAGGCTGCGTTGGGTAGGGTCGGCATAGGTTTGACGCCGGTCATTCCTGTGCCGGAGGATGTGCTGCTTCGCTGCGGGTCGTGCCGTGCCGTGGCACTCCGGCGCTATGACAGGCTGGTCGTCCGGTAGATGCCGGCCAAGGGCGTGCTGAAGCCGATGCTGTCCAGGGCCAGGCTGCCCTCCGTCACGGGGCTTGCCACAATCGGCCAGGCGCCGTCCGGGCCGCGGCAGAGCAGGTCGGCCCGGACCGTCGTGCTGTGCAGCACCAGCACTTCCTGCACGCTTGGCACCAGCGTGTAGGTCCAGACGTTGATCCAGGTTTCCGCCTGGTTGCCCGGCGACAGCACCTCGATGACCAGGATGGGATCGGGCAGCGCGACGGTGGGGACCATCGCCGGGGGCGCGCAGGTCACGGCCAGGTCCGGTATCCGCATGTTCCGGTCGGCGGCCACCGGCGTTGCGATCCCCGGCGTGGCGACGCACCGGCACGGGCTGCCTTGGGCGAGCAGGTGGTTGCGGATCAAGGCGCCCATCTCGTTCTGGATGGAGCCGTGCCGCTCGCTGGGCGGCGCCATTGCCGTGGGAACGCCGTGTATGAGCTGCCACGTGAGGCCATCGCCGGGGTCCCAGGCCAGGAACTCGGCCACGGTCATCAGCTCGGCGGGCTTTTCGAGCGGGATCATGGCGATACCCTAGTGGCGTGCCGCCGCCGCCGCCAGCGGGTTTCCTTGCCGCACTTGCCAGTGCAGCGCCGCCGCCGGAGCCGTCACCTTCTGGCAGGGGCTGCACGCGCCATCCTGGCGGTCCCCGGATTATTGCGCTGCGAGGGTGGCTCGTAATGGCGCAAGACACGACCCGTAAGGACGTGCCCGCGTGGGAATGGGATGGCGTTTTGCAGGGTGGAACAGCGTCAACGCCTCACGCCATCGCCCGGTGCCCGACCATGGTGGAAGGTGCTCCGCCTCTGCGCTGCATGGCTCCGCGACGCGGGCACGACGGGCCGAGAGGCTTCAGGTGCAGGCTTCCGGCAAAGGTGCGGCAGGCTGGCGCGCGATGGCGGTCTTGCGGGAGACCTTCCGTTATAGGGTCGCGGACAGGGGTGTGGTTGAGGAGCGCTTTCATTCGCCGACGGATGGCCACGGCTCTGTGCCGCATGACCCGCTACCGCGTGTGGCAGCGCACCAGCGGGTAGGAGAAGTCGGCGCAGCCGGGGAAGGCGATCTCGTTCTCGCCCCGGCGCTGCACGTGCAGGACGTTCGGGTCCTCGCATCCGAAACCGGTGGCGCCTGCGCTGCCGGGGCCGAGCAGGCCGGGCGCGACGGCGGTGGCCGCGAAGCGGAACTCTGTTCCGGCCGGGGACGCCCGCGCCGTCTCGATCTCCCGCTGGGTCAGGACCTGCTCGACCAGGGTGGCACGCAGCACCAGGTCGCGGGTGAAGATGACGACGGGTTGGGAGAGGCAGGCCGTGGGCGTCAGGTTGGACGGGACCGGGAACAAGCCGCCGGTCCAAGTGCCGAACAGGGCGGCATGGGGCGGCTGCGCCGGGGCTTGGGCGGCAGCGGGCAGGGCGGCTCCGGACAGGAGCAGGGCGGACAGGAGCAGGGCGGTGCGGCGCATGGGGCGAGTCCTTGGGAGCATGATACGCCGCACGGTAACAGCGTGGGGCAGGTGGGTGAACCCGGGCTTGGTCTGAAAGGCGCAGCGCCAGCAAAAGCCGTGGCACGCAGCCGGCAGCGCGGTTGCGGGCATTCCAACAGGTGACCCGCCGCGGCGAGCCGGCGCACCGTGATGTAAGCGATGCGGATGCAACACCAACTGGTGTTGGCTTCAACCCGTCATCGCGAGGAGCGCAGCGCCGTCGCGATCCAGGGGCTGCTAACGCAGTGCTGGCGGCCCCTGGATTGCCACGCCGCAGGTGCGGCTTGCAATGACGGGAACACCGTGGGTCATCATCAACGCTGATTGGTATAAACACCGCTGTTGCTCAAGCCCGCGGATGATGAACGCACAACCCCGACCGGATGGGCCGGCTTACCCAGATGCCGCTTCAGCCCCGCGCGGCCTCGTCCACCGCGTCCCAGCCGAAGCGCAGCAGCGGCAGCGCCGCCGCACCCAGGTCCACGATGGCGCCGACCAATCCCGGACCGGTTGTGGCCGCCAACGGCAGGTCACGCCGCACTATGAAGGAGCGCAACCGGATCGCCTCCGCCACCGGGCTGACCTTCAGGTCCTCGAAGCCTTTCGGCATCCGGGTTAGGGTGTCCGATCCGTCCAGCGCCAGCCCGGCGGCGGCTAACTCCGCCTGCATGGCCAGGAAGCGGTCGGGATGCACGCGGATGCGCTCGCGGAAGCTGTCCAACACCTCCGGCTCGGGGTGGTAGAATGCGGCGGCGGTGAAGCAGCCTTCCGCGGCGAAATGGAAATAGAGCACGCCGGCACCGCCCTTGCCGCTGCCTTGGCGGAACCAGACGGTGCCGGCCTGGGTTTTGTAGGGGCTTTTATCGTTGCTGAACCGGACGTCCCGGTTGATCCGGAAGCCGGACCGCTTGGGATCGCCTTCCAACGGCAGGCCGCGCCGGGCCAACTCGGCGGCGACGTCGGCAATCAGCCCGGCGAGTGGCTGCTTGACCGCGGATTCGTAAGTGGTGCGGTTGGCCTCGAACCAGGGCTTGTTGTTGTTCAGCCCCAGTTCGATCAGGAAGCGGTAGGCGGCCGGGGTGAAGCCCGTGAAGGGGCGGGGCGGCCCGGCCGCCATCCGGCTTAGGCGTCGGCCTGGTGGGGTACGCCCTTCTCGGTCAGCATGGCTTCTAGCTCGCCGGACTGGTACATCTCGGTGACGATATCGCAGCCGCCGACGAACTCGCCCTTGATGTAGAGTTGGGGCACGGTCGGCCAGTTGCTGAACGCCTTGACGCCCTCACGCAGGTCGGCGTCCTCCAGCACGTTCGCGGTCTGGAACGGGACGCCCATGTGGGTCAGGATTTGGACGACGCGCGCGGAGAAGCCGCACTGCGGGAACATGGCGTTGCCCTTCATGTAGAGCATGACGGGGTTGGCGGTGATCTCGCCCTGGATGCGCTCGGTGACGGGTGTGCTCATGGCGGTCGGCTCCTATTGCGGGTGGGAGGTCTGCAGGGCGAGGGCGTGCAGCTCGCCACCCATACGGCCGCGCAGGGCGGCATAGACCATCTGGTGCTGCTGGACGCGGGAGCGTCCGCGGAAGGCTTCGCTGACGACGGTGGCGGCGTAGTGGTCGCCGTCGCCGGCCAGGTCCTCGATGACGACCTTGGCATCGGGCAGGGCGGCCCGGATCAGGCTCTCGATCTCGCTTGCGACCATCGCCATGGGTCAGGACTCCATCCAGGCCGGGAAGAAGCGCTCATGCGCCGCCCGCAGCCGTTCCAGCGATATGAGCATGCCGCCGGGCAGTGTCAAACCGTCGCCGCCGGAGGTGCCCAGGCGGGTGGCGGGCACGCCGGCGGCGGCGGCGGCGGCCAGGATCGGGGCGGGATCGGTGACGGCCAGGACGTAGCGGGACTGGTCTTCGCCAAACCAGAACGCGTGGCCGTCCTCAGGTTCCAGCGTTGCGCCGGTGTGTCCGGCCAGCGCCATCTCGGCGACGGCGACCAGCAGCCCGCCGTCCGACACATCGTGGCAGGCGCGGACGGCGCCGCCCAGGATCAAGCCGCGCACCAGGTCGCCGTTGCGGCGCTCGGCTTGCAGGTCCACGGGCGGCGGCGGGCCGTCTTCGCGGCCTGCGATTTCCCGCAGCCATAGGGACTGGCCCAGCCAGCCCTGGGTGGCGCCGATCAGGACCAGGTGCAGGCCGGGGTGCAGGGCCAGGCCGACGCATTGGTCCGCCCGGTCTAGCACGCCAAGGCCGCCGATGGCGGGGGTGGGCAGGATGCCGCGGCCCTCGGTTTCGTTGTAGAGGCTCACGTTGCCGCTCACGACCGGGAAGTCCAGGGCGGTGCAGGCGGCGGACATGCCGCGGATGCTGGCGGCGAACTGGCCCATGATCTCGGGCTTCTCGGGGTTGCCGAAGTTCATGTTGTCGGTGATGGCGAGGGGGCGGGCACCGACGGCGGTCAGGTTGCGCCAGGCCTCGGCGACGGCTTGCATCCCGCCGGCCTCGGCGTCGGCGGCGCAGTAGCGGGGGGTGCAGTCGGTGGTGAGCGCCAGGGCGCGGTCATGGCCCTCGATCCGGACGACGGCGGCGTCGGCACCGCCGGGGCGCTGGACGGTCTGGCCGCCGATGGTGCTGTCATACTGGTTCCAGACCCAGGCGCGGGAGCATAGGTCGGGGCAGCCGATCAGGGTTTCCAGCGCGGATGCCAGGCCTACGGGGTCGGGCACGTCGCCCAGGGGGGCGCGCTTCGGGGTTTCGGCGGTGGGGCGGTGATAGAGCGGTGCCTGCTCGGCCAGCGGGTCCAGGGGTATGTCGGCCATGACGGCGCCGCCGTGGCGCACCACGATGTGCCCGGTGTCGGTCAGGTGGCCGATCACCGCGAAGTCGAGTTCCCACTTGTCGAAGATGGCGCGGGCCACGTCCTGGCGGTCCGGGCGCAGGACCATCAGCATGCGTTCCTGGGATTCGGACAGCATCATCTCGTAGGCAGTCATGCCGGTTTCGCGCTGGGGGACCATGTCCAGGTCCAACTCGATGCCGACGCCGCCCTTGCCGGCCATCTCCACGCTGCTGCTCGTCAGCCCGGCGGCGCCCATGTCCTGGATGCCGATGATGGCGTCGGTCGCCATCAGCTCCAGGCAGGCTTCGATGAGGAGCTTCTCGGTGAAGGGGTCGCCGACCTGGACGGTGGGGCGCTTTTCTTCGGAGTCCTTGCCGAACTCGGTGCTGGCCATGGTGGCGCCGTGGATGCCGTCGCGGCCGGTCTTGCTGCCGACGTAGACGACGGGGTTGCCGATGCCGGCGGCGGCGCTGAGGAAGATGCGGTTTGCCGGGGCGATGCCGACGGTCATGGCGTTGACGAGGGGGTTGCCGTTGTAGGCCGGGTGGAAGTTGACCTCGCCGCCCACGGTGGGGACGCCGACGCAGTTGCCGTAGCCGCCGATGCCGCGCACGACGCCGTCCACGATGCGCTTGGTGCGGGGGTCCTTGGGGTCGCCGAAGCGCAGGGCGTTCAGGTTGGCGATGGGGCGCGCGCCCATGGTGAAGACGTCGCGCAGGATGCCGCCGACGCCGGTGGCTGCGCCTTGGTAGGGTTCGATGAAGCTGGGGTGGTTGTGGGATTCCATCTTGAAGATGGCGGCCA
>Ga0123338_10002937_pt1 | contig 15642 bp, 13 predicted proteins | sample grotaG_FD_89793 | JGI IMG/M metagenome (GOLD analysis project Ga0123338, IMG submission 89793) | Glacier valley bacterial and archeal communities from Borup Fiord, Nunavut, Canada, to study Microbial Dark Matter (Phase II) -... | ecosystem: Environmental > Aquatic > Freshwater > Ice > Glacier ...
GTGATACTTTTTAAAGTACTTCCGGTACTCCATTGGTATGTTGTAAAGGAAGGATTTACGGTTAACACATAAGGAGTAGCGCTACAAACAATCGTGTCGGCACCTAAGCTGAAAGTAGTTACAGGACTGGATGTTATGATAATGCTGTCTCTGGAAGAACAACCGTTCACTGTGGCCTGCAACCAGTAAGTACCCGCAGCAGTGGCGGAGAACGAATTACCGGTGGAGCTATCCTGCCATAAGTATTTAGCACCCGTAATGGTTTGATTAAGTAACACAGGAAATTGATTCTGACAAATTATTGTGTCTTTGCCCAAATTAAAAACAGGTAAAGCATAAAGATTAACTTTTATGCTATCCCGGAAGCTGCAACCGTTAGCATAGCCAGCCTCACACCAATAAATTCCAGCAGCTTTTATATTGATAGAATTGGCAATGCTGCCGGTGCTCCATAAATAACTGGTTGCGGAAACGGCAGCTGTCAGTTTTAAAGAATCGCCGGTGCAGATAGCAGTATCTGCGCCAAGACTAAACGGTGTTCCGGTAGTTGCTTTTATAATAATGGAATCACGGGATGAACAACCATTGGCGGTAACCTGCAACCAGTATGTTCCCTGTGCAGTTGCTGAATAAGAAGCCGACGTAGTACTGTCCTGCCATAAGTAAGCACCCGGCGGCAAGGCAGGGGTTAGAAGCAGCGGTAAATTTTTTTGGCAAATTACTGTGTCGTTACCAAGCTTAAATATCGGCGCTGCGCGGAACGCTACATTGATGGTATCGGTTATCGGGCAAGTGAAGCCATTGGCATTTGTGCTTACAATATCTACCCAGTATTTACCGCTTTTTGTAACTATAAGGGAATCAAGGGTAGTATTATCACTCCACAAATAAGTAGAGGATTGAAATCCTAACTTTAGTACAAGAGAATTGCCATCACACACAGTGGTATCCTCTGACAATGTATTTCTTTTAAATCCTGCAATGGCGTTTGGTAAACCAAATGCACTGGTAGCGGGGGCAACAGAAGGACCTGCCTTTGAAAAACCACATCCTGAGCCATAGACATTCGCATTATTTATTACACCCAGGTTTGATGCGCCGTTGTAAGCAATATATATCTTATTATCAGGACCAAGTTGAAGGGCGCCAGCAAGGTTTCCGCTTCCTGCATCAATGGGGAATTTTGAAGCAATGGTAATATTGATGTCAGGGTCAAGCTTGTATTGCCAGATAGTATACAAAGGGATGGTACAGGTAGAAGCTTCACTTACATACAATAGTTTTGAATCAGGTGAGAACTCAACACCATAAGGACCGCAGGAGGTACCTAATGAAGCCGGCAATGCCTTGAAATTACTTATTAACCCACTATTGTTATCAAAGTCAAACATTTCAAAATCCCCCGCGAAGTTTGCGCTTACCAATTTTTTACCATCCGGCGAGGCTTTCAAGTAGCCGGGTGTATTATCCGGAGTGGTGATTTTACTTCCGATATTGTAAACTTTGGGAAAGGCAAGTAATCCTTTGCAATCGATAGAATAAACAAAGAAAGCATCTGAAAGAAATGCATCATAGCCATGAACAATCAGCCAAAGATCGGTGCCATTCCTGTTTTTGACTGCAGTAAGCTTTTCTGTAACGGGCAAATTAAAATCTTGATTTTTCGTAGTAGCATCTACATCGCCAAGTCCACCATCTAACGTCATATCCACAACAGAATACTGAAAGCCTTTTGCTCCTCCCCCGTTATCCACTGTAAAAATGTAATATAAATTTTTATTACCCGGGTAGTAAGTAATCAATACCGTTTGAGTGCTGCCGGTATTACCATTCAAACCTGTACCATTGGGCATAGGCTTATGATTTCTATTCCATACTGTTACTCCATCTGAATAGAACAAAAGATTACCCTGACCGTCACTGATAGAAGAAGAGCCCGCCGGTGATACTACCTGTCCTCCAGGAAGAAAGGCCGGGGCACCTGAATTGAAAGTTAAACCGGCACCATTACCAAAGAACCAATTGTTAAGTTCTTTCTGAGCCATAGCTATTTCTGAAAAAAAAATAGTCAGCCATAAAAAGAACATCAATTTTCTCATAAGCCACAGTAAGGTGAAAATTACAGTTTAATCAATATTCAAGTACCTCTTCTACAACGTTTAACCATTATAACTAGTATCCCCCCGGGGCAATTATTGTGTATTAAAAACATGGTTTTAGCTTAAATAGGTTTAGATTATATTGAGGAATGCCAGTTAAGATCTGTTTTAAAAAATGCAGGTGCAGAGATAGCATTAACCATCATCAAGTGGCTTTTCAAAGCGGTGAGTACAAACTACCTGCCAAAAGCGATACCCTGCAAGCCGGTAATTTCCATAATGCCTGGCTCAACGGGTACTGCATGATAAAATAATAACTATTAAAATACAAAGGAGCAATAAATTGCTCCTTTGTAAACAAAGATATACAGTAGAATATTACTTCATGTACCTGTTGAGTAAGTTTTCAAAGTATTCCTGCCTGCCGCTGCGGGTTTCCGGTTCGCCCATTTTAACAGCATAAGACCGAAGATCCTCCAGGCTTAGTTTACCTTCTTCAAATTCTTTGCCTTTGCCAGTATCAAATGATGCATACCGTTCAGTACGCAGTTTTTTGAATTCCGACTTTTGCAATATATCATCTGCGATGATCAAGGCCCTGGCAAATGTATCCATCCCACCGATATGTGCGTAAAAAAGATCCTTTCTATCTGTAGAAGTTCTTCTTATTTTAGCATCGAAATTAACTCCACCGCCCTTTAAACCACCGGATTCAATTACTACCAGTAATGCTTCTACCAATTCATTGATATTATTTGGAAACTGATCAGTATCCCAGCCATTTTGATAATCACCCCTATTGGCGTCCATAGATCCCAGCATACCCGCATCGGCTGCCACTTGTAGCTCATGCTGAAAAGTATGACCTGCCAGTGTTGCGTGGTTTACCTCCAGGTTGAGTTTGAAATCGTTCACCAGATCAAACTGGCGCAAAAAATTTATTACCGTAGCGCTATCATAATCGTATTGATGTTTAGTAGGTTCACAGGGCTTGGGTTCAATAAAGAAAGTACCTTTAAATCCGTTTCTTCTTGCATACTCTTTTGCCGTATGAAGAAATTTTGCAAGATGCTCCTGCTCTCTTTTCATATTGGTATTGAGCAGGCTCATGTAGCCTTCGCGTCCACCCCAGAAAACATAGTTCTCTCCGCCTAATGCAATAGTAGCGTCCAGTGCCGCTTTGACCTGTGCGGCGCCATGAGCCAAAACATGAAAATCAGGATTGGTGGAAGCACCGTTCATATACCTGCGGTGAGAAAACAAATTCGCTGTACCCCATAATAATTTGATCCCTCCGGCAGCTTGTTTTTCTTTGGCATAATCAACCATTACCTGCAGCCTGCGTTCGTTATCGGCCACATCATTGGTATAATCAACTACGTCCACATCGTGAAAGCAATAGTAAGGCAGGTTCATTTTTGTGATGAACTCAAAAGCCGCATCCATCTTATCTTTCGCCCTTTCTATAGCATCGCTTTTTTCATTCCATGGAAACAACAATGTACGACCGCCAAAAGGATCTGATCCATCTCCACAGAACGAATGCCAGTAAGCACATGAGAATTTTAAATACTCTTTCATGGTCTTGCCCGCCACCACTTTATTTTCATCATACCATTGAAAAGCCAGTGGATTGTCAGTTTGCGGACCTTCATATTTTACCTGGTCTATTTCCGGGAAAAACGCTTTGTCGCCGGTTACGATACCTGCCATAGTTGTATTATTTTAAGTGTAATAATTATATTGCGCGTTGATTGTAGCATTTACTTTTATTACTTAGTCATTTGTTTGTTAAGACATTCAAGCCAGTCCTGGTAACAGTCCTCATACAAATTCTTGTCCCCTGGTTCTACGAGTGAAACTGCTGTAGCCTTTTCAAAAGCCTCTTTGGTAGAATTATATATGCCGGCTCCTATACCGGCACCGATGGCTGCTCCAACACTGCCATCACAATTGTATAATTCAACAGGAACCTGCGTTGTATTTACAAAAGCTTCTGTAAATAATTTACTTAGGAACAGGTTAGCTTTTCCGGCACGAATAACTGTGGGATCTATTCCGTTTTCCCTGAGAATATCCAGACCATACCGGAACGCAAAAGCGATACCCTCCTGTGAAGCGCGGAAGACATGCGCCTGCGTATGCAGGTTAAGATCAATGTTATTGAAATGCGCGCCGATGATATTATTTTTCAGCATCCGTTCAGCGCCATTTCCAAATGGTAGTATCCTTAAACCTTCACTTCCGGTTTTAATATTACCAGCCCGGGTGTTTATCTGTGCATAATTAGCAGCAGGCGTCATCAGGTCTCTAACCCAGCGGTTAAGGATACCTGTTCCGTTTATACAAAGTAAAACGCCCAGCCGGTTTTGATTAGTTGAATGATTAACATGCGCAAATGTATTTACCCTTGAATCTTTATCATACGTAAGTAAATCACTTACTCCATAAATAACCCCGGAAGTACCAGCCGTAGCAGCCACTTCCCCGGGTTCAAGCACATTGAGTGAAAGCGCATTGTTTGGCTGATCACCCGCCTTATAAGTCACAGGGATACCTGCTTTTAATGAAAGTTTTTCAGCGATGTTTTTTTTCAGCCTCCCATGGTCAGAAAACACTTCCTGTATTTCAGGGATAAGGTCTTTGTTAAAACCGAAATAGTTAAGTATGTCTTCTGATAACCGGTTTTCTTTAAAATCCCAGAAGATGCCTTCGGAAAGCGCAGAGATACTGGTGGAAATTGTGCCGGTAAGTTTCATAGCGATAAAATCGCCGGGCAGCATTATCTTATGTATCCGTTGGTAAATATCGGGTGTGTTTTCTTTGACCCAACCAAGTTTAGCAGCGGTAAAATTTCCAGGCGAATTTAGAAGATGGGTCAGGCATCTCTCTCCACCGATAGCGCGGAAAGCTTTGTCACCTGTTTCAACGGCCCTGCTATCGCACCAGATTATAGCATCGAATAATACATTGTAATTTTTATCAACTGCTACCAATCCATGCATCTGGTAAGCAATTCCAATAGCAGTAATGTCAGTTGGATTATAATCGTACTCTTTATGCAGTTTTAAAATGGCGTGTTGCACATGATCCCACCACATTTCTGGGGATTGCTCGGCCCAGCCTGTCTGCGGCGAATTGATAGGCGTTTCATATTCGGGAAATTGAGTGGAAGCAATGCATTGCTGCGACTGCGCCTCTACTAAAGATACTTTTATGGATGATGTGCCAACGTCAATACCTAATAATAGCATTTAATTTCTTTTTGTTCAGTCGACTTGTTGAGTTGTTTAGCTAAATGTCATTATTATTTGAAACTTCTTTAACAAGTCAAATATCATTTACTTTATTGAGTTGGTCACAAATTAAATAGAAACAATAACATGTTTGCAAATAAAATTGCCCGGTTTAAAACAACTCCTGCATCCCGGCTTTGAGAAAAGGAATAGTCGGAAGGGAACTGATTAATTGTATGTCCTGTAGTATAGAAGTATTGTTATCGAGAAAGTTGAAGATAAGATGTGGATGATTCTTATTAAATAAACGTGTAAAAATTTTATCACCTGCCAGCTTTCCGGTTGCCAGTACGTTTAACAGGACGCTATCGTAAAAATGATATCTGGCAGAAGTATTTTTTTCTTTTAAGGGTTTCTTGCCCATTAATAAATCCTGTAATATAGCAGCAGCATTTTTTTGAATAGACATAAAGGTATACCCGGTAGAAGCTTTTGTTTGACCGCCGGCGGTACCTATGTTTATAATATTATGATCACTTGTTGTAAACCGGTAATTGGTCATTGGTATGATACCGAATTCTTCGCCGGTCACTTTGTAATCATTACTGTTTAATTGACCGCTGATGTAATTGTGCAGGTTTTTATCGTAATCAGTTTGTTCCAGCAGCTGTTCACTAAACATGGTATATTCAACCAATGCTTTGTTGTTTGAAAAAGGCATCACATAAACGAAAGCAGTACCGTTATCCTGCGATACCCTGAAATCCATCAGGGTAGCCTGATCTTGTACAAACACAGGTTTATCCGTCTCAATAATCCAACCTTTAAAATGCTGCAAAAGATAAAATTCATTTTTATCAAGAACAGGTTTATTAAAAAGAATGCTGTTGAAGATATACTCGGCGGTAAATTTTTTATGATCGAGTATTAAAAATGTTTCCTTTTCATCACTAAAAATCTCCTCCACATTGCCATAAAGGATGGTGATATTTGTTTGAGCATTGATGAGGGAAAAACAATGATTGTAAAAATCAATACCGCGAATCATTTTATAACGAAAGGGTTCTATATTAAACTGCCTTGAGAACGCAGCGCCATGAAACCACAGGACAGGCCATGATTTGTAAACGACCGATTCAAAAAAACCTTTTTCCTTTTCCCAGAAACACCAGGTGCGATCATTGTTTATTTTAGGTTCTTTATCAACTAATAAAATACTTTTATGTTCAAATTTTCCTGAACTGATCATTCTCGCAAGAAGGCTTAGCCCTGCGGCGCCGGCACCTGAAATAATATAATCGTAATGAGCGTTTGGTAAGGGTTGAGGCATATAAGTATAACTAAAGTCGACCTTAACTTGGTTTAGGCGGTACCTATTTTAAGCAGGAGTTATATCAGAAAAGAAATGACTTTAAATGTGCTGACATATCTGGTGCGACTCCAAGATTTTGTTTGACATGACCTTATACTGTCTTGATAACCTTATAGGTGGTTTTCAACAGGGCCTTATCTCTTTTAGTCTTTTCCCAATACTTTTTATGCACCATTAGCATTCCAAATGATTCACCTTCCTCTTTACCCAAATGTTTGTGGTGCATCTTATGAGCCCAGCGGATAGTTCGGAGATAAGTATTGTTAGATCTGGTAATCCATTTGAACCGTTGATGAATAATTACTTCATGCACAAGAAAATAAGCGAATCCATAAGCCATTATACCAAAGCCTACCGCCTGCATCCAATATATATTATAAATAGTCCCAAATAATATAAGGAAAAAACTTGGAACGGCGAAGATCACAAAGAAGGCATCGTTCCGCTCAAAGAAGCCAGGTCTCTTATTGTGATGATCCTCGTGGAGCGTCCACAGAAAACCATGCATTATATACCTGTGCGTTAACCAGCTTACGCCTTCCATAATAAGGAAAACACTTACAATGATTGCTATGTAAAGAATTGAATTCATACTTTGCTTTCAACAATTACGGTTCTGTGTAATATATTTTTCAACCATGGGAAAAGCGATGTGAAACCAGGCTGTATATTTATTGCCTGTTAATAAAAGAGATGCCCTGATATCTTCGAACGACTTAAAGCAATAGTCACTGACTTCTTCTTTGTTAGGTTTTATCAGGTCATTGTATTCACCAATAAATACGTGATCGAACTCGAATTCTGTTAAGCCGTTTTCAAATTCAGACTTATATGTGAACTCAAAAGCTTTGTCTAAATCTGTTGTGAAACCCATCTCTTCTTCAAGCCTCCGATTAGCGGCAGTCCTGATATCTTCACCAGGAAGAGGATGACTGCAGCAAGCGTTCGTCCAAAGACCACCACTATGGTATTTATTAGCTGCCCTCTTCTGCAGTAACATATCACTACGATTATTTAAAATGAAAACGCTAAAAGCCCTGTGCAAAAAAGCTTTGCGATGTGCGGCCATTTTTTCCATTGTGCCAATAGGCTCATCAATTTCATTCACTAAAACTACTTCTATCACTATTTATTGATTGTTATTAGGATACACCAATGAATTCCGGCTCTGCAAAGCCATAAGATATTTAGTCTTTGAAGACCATTACCAGTTACGTGATAAGTCTGTTCTGTAAAACTAAATTAAATGTAATTTATTTTTTACCCCGGCACGCATAATTATCAATGCTTTACCATAGTTAGGTATGCGTATGCGTTCTTCCAATATTTTTGAAGGTTGAACCCTTTTTATTTTTTTAAATAAAGAGAAATAATATTTGTATGCCACATATACTCCAAAGCGGGCTTTGATCGGTAAATTTAAAATACCCTGGTATGCCCCGGTAAAATCGTTTTGAATATCTTCTTCTATTTTAAGTTTGTCGAAGATGGTAAAATTTGTAAAATCACAACTGGGGAAATATACCCTATCCATTCCTGTAAAATCCGTTTTTATATCGCGAAGAAAATTTACTTTTTGAAAAGCCGCTCCAAGAGAACGCGCAGACATTTTGAGTTTATCGTATAACTGTTTATTCCCTTCGCAGAAAATACAAAGACACATCAATCCTACCACTTCAGCAGAGCCATATATATATTCATTGTACCCTGCATTGTCATATTGTTTTTTGCAAAGATCCATTTCCATACTTTTGAAAAAGGCATCTATCAATTTATAATCAATTGAATATTTATGTACAGTAGTTTGAAAGCTGTGAAGGATAGGATTAAGACTTAGCCTTCTTGCCAGGGCTTCATACGTTTCATTTTTGAATTGGGTCAGCAGAGTTAATTTATCAAAGTCGTGAAATGTATCAACTATTTCATCGGCAAATCTTACAAAGCCATAAATATTATAGATCGGATGCTGTAAATCACGGTGCAATAATTTAATGGCCGAAGCAAATGAAGTACTGTAAACTTCTGTGGTTATCTTGCTGCATCGTTCGCTGACTGTATGAAACAGTTGAATCATATTTTCATTTTTAAAAAGCAAGTAGAACTAAAAATAATTGATATCATCAATATAAAAATCGATACTACATATATATCACGCTACTAATATAACAGCAAATTTTATTTATCATAAATAATTCCAGACTAACTAGTTATCAATACGGTGAATTTTGCTGCATGGTTTTCATTCACTGATAGATTACATCTAACAAGCTTTATTAATATTGGTTTGATGGCTAAGTGCAAAATATTATTTGTTCAAAAAAATATTTATTTTGTTCAACTTTTTTTTTAATTAAAAATTTTTTCTTAAACAAAATATTGAATTCATAGTGCCAAGTTAATTTGTTATTATTATAGGTATCAACTGAAATATTATTTATTACCAGGTTGCCACTAATATCAAAGGCATCAATTATTATAATATTTAAGTACTTCGTTTGCCACTACTTCACCACTTATCAGGGAAGGAGGTACCCCCGGACCAGGTACCGTAAGCTGGCCTGCATAAAATAAGTTGCTTACTTTTTTGCTTCTGCATGATGGCTTAAATATTGCCGTTTGCATCAATGTGTTTGCAAGTCCGTAAGCATTTCCTTTGAATGAATTATACTCCTGAATAAAATCACGCGAAGAAAAAGATTTTTTATAAATAATGGCATCTTTTATCGACTGACCGGTTTGCTTTTCCATTCTCTCTATTATCAAATCAAAATATTTATCTCTAAGTTCATCAGTATCTTCTTTAAGTCCGGCGGCAACCGGTATAAGAAAAAAAAGATTTTCACAACCGGGTGGTGCTACTGTATTATCTGTTACTGAAGTAGCGCTTACATAAAAAAGTGGATTAACAGGCCACTTATTAGTGGTATAAATTTCTTCAGCATGCCTTTCAAAAGGTACGTCAAAAAATAGCGAATGGTGGAGAAGGTTTTTTAGTCTCTTATTTAAGCCGACATAATACAACAAGCAGGAAGGAGCCATTGTGCGCTGTTCCCAGTATTTCTCAGAATAGGTTGATGACTTCCCGGGTAATAATACCGATTCTATAAAGTGATAATCCGCGGCTCCAATAACAATATCCGGTTTGTATTCTTTAATTGTGGAAGTAACGCTGTTTTTATTTTCTTGCTTTGTACCAGTAGTTTTAGTATGTACAGCATTAGCTATACCATTGCCTACCGCAATTTTTGTCACCTCTTCATCAAAATGAAAATGTACACCCAATTCAATTGCCACCTGATGCATTGCCTTTACTATGCTATACATTCCACCATAAGGATACCAGGTACCGCCAATCATATCAGCATAATTCATAAGACTGTACAAAGCAGGCGTTTTTTCCGGTAATGCACCTAAAAATAAAACAGGGAATTCCAGTATTTGCCTCAATCTTGGGTGATTGAAATATTTTTCGACATGGCTTTTCATGGAAGTGAAAACATCCAATTTAAATACTCCCGTGATCACATCCCAATCAAGAAATTCAGTAAAAGATCGTCCTGGTTTAAACACCAGCTTTTGCATGCCAACCTTGTATTTATAAGCTGCCTCCTTTAAAAAAGCTGATAATTTTTTTCCCGCACCTGCTTCAATATGCTCAAACATCTGCTGCAACTTGTTTATATCGGCAGAGAGATCAATTGCTTCATCATCCCAATATATTCTATAGGAAGGATCCAGACGGAGAAGTGCATAATAATCACTTAATGTTTTACCAAAACTTTTGAAATATCTTTCAAAAACATCAGGCATCCAGTACCAGCTTGGTCCCATATCAAACACGAAACCATTTTCAACAAGTTGTCTTGCTCTTCCACCGGGAGTAGCATGTTTTTCTATCACATGTACTTCCCAGCCTGCTTTGGCCATAAAAGACGCAGCTGACAAACCAGCAAATCCAGCGCCTATAACAACTACCATTTTTGCCACTTAATTTGCAATTAATTTTATCAGATAAAATATTTATAACAAAATGGTCTGCCTATAATATGCAAACCATGTTAACATTCACGACACTTTATTTAATCTGTTCATCAAAAGCGTTGGATCTGCGCTTTTAATAATTTACGTGCAAAATGAATTCGACTTTTTATTGTTCCCAGAGGCTCTTTTAAAATGTCAGCTATTTCATGATATTTATAACCATCGAAATAAAGTAGAAAAGGGTTTCTAAATATTTCCGGCAGTCCGTGAATAGCTATATTAATATCTTTTAATTTCAAATTACTTTCAGCTACGTTTGTTTCTACAGCCTGGTTGTAATTCAGCAAAAAATCGTTGGGTGTGTTATCAAAAATTGTATTCTGCTTGGCTCTCCTTCGGTAGTTGTTTATAAAAATATTGCGCATGATAGTATATAACCATGCTTTGATATTTGTACCTACATTATACTTGTCTTTGTTAGCTAGAGCCCGGTAAAGTGTCTCCTGGTAGAGATCCTGAGCAGCCTCATTATCCCGGGTAAGAGTAATTGCGAAAGGTTTTAAAAATTCTGCGTTGTTGACTAAAAGCTGGTTAAATTCAATAGATGACATAAATAAGTGTTTAATTAAATCATGGTCAAAATTAAACACAATTTAGAAATATTTCCAAATTTTGTTTAAAATTAATTGTTAAGAAGTAAAACAATAATATTATGATGTAGGTAGACGACTATAAGTAAGTATATAATGTTAACCTGTAAAAACCGGACCACCACTTAAATAGTGGAAATAAACTCCATAACTTCAGGGAGCGACCTTCGGCAGTTAACATAAGAAGGAATTTTCTTTTTATAATTCTGTGTTACCTGTCCTGAAATTACAAGCTGATAATGATGAAGATTAATCTGTACATTATTAAGAAATCTTTCAAAATTAAAACTGCCTGCTACAGAAGTTAAGTGTGTATAGAGGAAGTCAGGTTTTTTTATATCAGCAACGAATGCCACATCTTTAATGGGAACATTTGCCCCGAGATAAACAATCTTAATACCTTTGTTTTTAAGCAGATAGTACATATATAACAAACCGAGCTCATGATGCTCTCCTTCCGGAAGAAAAAGTAATACCGTTTTAGTACTATGGAAATGAGTAAAGGCATTTTCAATTCCAACAATCAGTTTTTGCCTTATAATGTTTGTAATCAGGTGTTCCTGAGCCGGATTGATATGATTAGTAAGCCATAGAATTCCTATTTTCTCAAGGAAAGGAAATACAAGTTGAGTGATTGCTTTGTCTATACCACGTGCTGCGATAAAATTATCCAGCATCGTTTCGAACTTATCAATATCAAGGTCAACCATGAATTGTATTAGCTCATTAATCATTCGTTCCTGCTGTGCAAGGGAATTAGATAAAGTAACAATTTTATCTTTTAGTTCTTCAGGCCGCATCTTATCTATATGCGAAATCTTAAAGCCATATTTATTTAATAACGCAATGTTTAAAACCGTTTTTAGCTCATCATTGCTATAATAGCGTATGTTAGTACCGGTACGCTGGGGCTTTAAAAATGAATAACGCTGTTCCCATATCCTTATAGTATGTGCTTTTATACCTGATAAATTTTCCAGGTCTTTTATCGTGAACGCATTCATAAACAATTAAAATTTTAAAGATAAATCGTATATCGAATTATATAAATAACAACTAATTCTGATTAATGTTTTATAACAATAAATTAAACAAGAAGATGTCGCTTAGACAGACTAAGTAAATATAAATTAGCTAACTTCTCTGGATGGGTACTTGTGCTGACCGTGCCGCGCGCGAGGCAGTAGTGTGTATTTGCACCTGGGTTCAGCCAAACTTTAAGAAGGCACAAGTACGCCAGCGCACAAAACTTAGCTGCTACTTGCGCCAGTACCAGGTTTATAAGTTCACGGTAATTAAATTAAATACCTGATTAGTCTATTAAATAACTAAATTTCTACAGTGTACTATTTAAAATTCTTCCCGAATCGAGTAATTTTTGAATGGTATCCATGGTAGCGCCGGAGTAGTAAAGCGCCTCCAGGTGCCGCTCATGGTGAAGGTCAGTGCCTAGAAAATCGAAGTAATTTTTTTTGATAAGATAATGAGCCAGTTCCGTAGATACTTTACCATAATAATTGCTGAGAGAAAGAAGGTTAAGCTGGAAAAGGCAACCGGCGTCCTTAAGCGAATCAAAAAAATCTTTATTATCTTTCAAATAAAGATATCGCTCAGGATGTGCCAGCACAGGCTGGTAGCCAGCCATTTGTAGTTTGAATAATTTTTCTTTAAGGTCGAAAGGAGCATTCACAAAAGAGAATTCAACTAAAACAAGGTTGTTATGAATGGTTAGGAGCGGAGTACTATCATCCAGTAATTGATCAAAATGATCATCAAGGAAGTATTCTGCCGCAGCGTGGATATGTACTTTTAATTTTTCCTTGGTTAAGGCCTCCTTTAAATGAGTATGTGCCGTATTTATCGTTTCATGGGTATTCTGATAAATATCCCACATAATATGCGGCGTGGTAATAAATTTTTTATAGCCCATCTCCATCATTCCGCGGATAAGCGCAATGGATGTTTGTATGTCCGGAGAGCCATCATCAATACCAGGCAGCAAATGTGAATGCATATCCGTAGCGATTCCACTGAAGTCTGCTACCTTTCTTTTCTTCTTAAAAATTTCAAACATATTACCGAAAGTTAGTTCGAAAATTTAAAGACTAAAGTTATGGGATTAAATGTTTGGAAGGATTTTAGATTAATAGCTGTACATAAGGAAATAACAGTCACCCGTCAGGTACATCTTCAAATGTACCTATACCTCCACAGCGGTATACTCTTCGTAAACCTTTCTGATACCATCTTCCAGACTTATTTTGGCTTTCCATCCGAGTCCGGTTAATTTACTAACATCCATTAATTTTCGCGGGGTACCATCAGGTTTAGAAAGATCGTGTACGATGTCACCATCATAACCAATTATTTTTTTTATCAGTGCTGCAAGGTCTTTGATGGCGATATCTTCTCCAACTCCGATATTTATAAAGCCCGGCTCATCATAATGCTGGATCAGGTAGAAACAGGCATCAGCAAGATCGTCAGCATGCAGGAACTCTCGCATTGGTGTGCCGGTACCCCAGATTACCACTGAAGGAGCGTTGCTTATTTTAGCTTCATGAATCTTCCTGATCAACGCTGGTAATACATGTGAAGTGGTAAGATCGTAATTGTCATTAGGACCATAAAGATTTGTAGGCATCACTGAAATATAATTGCAACCGTACTGATCCCTGTAGGCTTCACACATTTTTATACCGGTAATTTTAGCTATGGCATAAGGCTCATTGGTATGTTCCAGTAAACCGGTAAGGAGGTATTCTTCTTTAAGGGGCTGTGGTGCCATCCTTGGATAGATGCAGGAAGACCCCAGGAACAATAATTTTTTTACACTATTTTTATAGGAGGCATGGATGATGTTGTTTTGAATCATCAGGTTATCGTACATAAAATCCGCCCTGTAGGTATTGTTTGAAACGATACCGCCAACTTTAGCAGCCGCCAGTATCACATAATCCGGTTTCTCTTCCGAGAAAAATGAATCCACTTCAGTTTGAACCCGTAAATCCAATTCCTTGGATGTTCTTAAAACAACATTAGTATAACCTTCCTTTTCAAGTTTCCTTAAGATAGCCGAGCCTACCATTCCACGATGACCGGCAATATAAATTTTATCATCACTGTTCATGAGTAATTATTAATTTGACTGTTGATTGATCTATTCGCTACCGGCTATCATTTATTAGTAATTCCATGCATGACATGCTTTACTCATCCTATAGCTGCAAACTTACTATGCTGGCTAAAGCAATAGGCACAGGACGACTCCGAAAGCGTCAATTGTAAGTTGATATTCCCCTATTGGCCTTTTATTTTAACGATGCTATTCGAACTGATTTTTAATTCTGAAGCCTGCTTCACTTAATATTTTCTCTTTTGTAAACAATTCAATATCAGCCTCCACCATTTCTTTCACAAGCATGGGAAGGTCGTATTTAGGTATCCAACCAAGTTTAGTCCTTGATTTGGTAGCATTACCAATGAGCAGGTCTACTTCCGTTGGACGGTAATACCTCGCATCTACTGCAACAACTTCCCGGCCTTTTTCAAGCTGGTAGGCAGGATTAGTGCATGATACAACAATACCGGTTTCACTGGCTTCCCTTCCTTTGAATTCAATTTCAATACCTACTTCATTAAATGCCATGCGCACGAATTCGCGAACCGGCGTAGTGATACCGGTTGCGATTACAAAGTCTTCCGGTATTTCCTGCTGAAGTATCAGCCACATTGCTTCGACATAATCCTTTGCGTGACCCCAGTCCCGCTTTGCATCGAGGTTACCAAGAAATATTTTATCCTGCATACCCATAGCAATCTTTGCAACACCGCGGGTAATTTTTCTAGTTACGAAAGTCTCCCCTCTTAAAGGAGATTCATGGTTAAAAAGAATACCGTTCACTGCAAACATGTTGTAGGCTTCGCGGTAATTGACCGTTATCCAGTAAGCATACATTTTAGCCACAGCATAGGGAGAACGAGGATAGAAGGGAGTTCTCTCCGACTGGGGAACTTCCTGTACCAGTCCATATAACTCGGAAGTAGATGCCTGGTAAACTTTTGTCTTTTTTATCAAACCAAGTAAACGAACCGCCTCCAGAATTCTTAAAGTGCCTATACCATCGGCGTTAGCAGTGTATTCTGGTGTTTCGAAACTTACCGCCACATGGCTCATAGCGGCAAGATTATAAATTTCATCAGGCTGAACTTCCTGGATAATCCTTATCAGGTTGGTTGAATCGGTAAGATCGCCGTAGTGAAGTTTAAAATGAACATTCTTTTCATGGGGATCCTGGTAGAGA
>Ga0123338_10002940_pt1 | contig 15636 bp, 12 predicted proteins | sample grotaG_FD_89793 | JGI IMG/M metagenome (GOLD analysis project Ga0123338, IMG submission 89793) | Glacier valley bacterial and archeal communities from Borup Fiord, Nunavut, Canada, to study Microbial Dark Matter (Phase II) -... | ecosystem: Environmental > Aquatic > Freshwater > Ice > Glacier ...
CCCCGAGAACACGGCGTGCGTGCAGTACGCGAAGACCTTCTTCGCGCCGCGCTCCTTCAGCACGTCGGCCGCCTTCACGAGCGTGCCGGCGGTGTCGATCATGTCGTCCATGATCACGCAGTTTCGGCCTTCGATCTCGCCGATGACGTGCATCACTTCCGAGACGTTGGCCTTGGGCCGTCGCTTGTCGATGATCGCGAGGTCGCAGCCGGCCTGCTTGGCGAGTGCCCGTGCACGAACCACGCCGCCGACGTCGGGCGAGACGACGACGAGGTCGTCGTAGCGTTTCGATTGCAGGTCCGACAGCAGCACCGGCGAGGCGTAGATGTTGTCGACCGGGATGTTGAAGAAGCCCTGGATCTGGTCGGCGTGCAGATCCATCGTCAACAGGCGCTCGACGCCGACGGCCTCGAGCATGTTGGCGACGACCTTGGCCGAGATCGGCACGCGCGTCGAGCGCGGCCGGCGGTCTTGCCGCGCATAGCCGAAGTACGGGATCACCGCGGTCACCCTGCGCGCCGACGCGCGCTTGAGCGCGTCGACCATGATGCAGAGCTCCATCAGGTTCTCGTTCGTCGGCGAGCACGTCGGTTGGACGACGAAGATGTCGCGCGCGCGCACGTTCTGCTCGATCTCGACGTCGACCTCGCCGTCGGAGAAGCGCGCGACCTTGGCCTTCCCGAGACCGATCGACAGATGCGTGGCGATGTCCTGCGCGAGCGCGGGATTCGCATTGCCTGTGAAGAGAACGGTATTGAAGAGCACGTCTGACTCCGAGGATGGCGATGCGGCGCGTTGTTGGCAGGGGAGGAAGGATTCGAACCTTCGCATGTCGGAATCAAAATCCGATGCCTTAACCAGCTTGGCGACTCCCCTACACCGGGGCGCGGCTCGCGCCGCGCACCTGAAACCCTTGGCTTAACGCCGAACCACTCGCCTCAGCGCTCGACCCAGGCGGCGAGCGGATGGCGCTCCAGCGAGCGGCACATCCGGCCCGACCAGCCCTCCGGCCAATCGCTCGGCATCGCTGCCGATGGCGCCGGGCCGTTGCCCGCCCGCGCGAAGACCGCGCTGCCGGAGCCCGTCATCCGGCTGTTGCCGAAGGCTCGATGCAGCAGGGCCGCCGCACGCTCGACATCGGGACAAAGACTTTCGGCAGCCGCCTGGAGGTCGTTGCGCCCGAAGCCGTCGGCAAGTTCCGGCTCGGTATCCCCTTGCCCGCCCGGCTCGCCCGACAATGTCGACGGCGCCGATGAGGCTTGGGAAAAGCCCGCGATTCTAGCAGCGGCGGCGATTGCGGCCATGTCCGGGTGGCTGAAGACGGCCCGCGTCTCCAGCGCCGCCGCCGGCTTCACCACAGCGAACCACGCCGGCGCGACAGTCACCGGCCGGAGTTGCTCGCCGATCCCGGTCGCGACGGCGTTCGTGCCGACGAGGAAGAACGGCACGTCGGCGCCGAGCGCGACGCCGAGCGGCAGCAGCCGGGTAAGCGGCCAGTCGAGGCGCCAGAGGCGATTGAGCGCGAGCAGGGTCGAGCCCGCGTCCGAGCTGCCGCCGCCCAGGCCCGCGCCCCACGGGACGCGCTTGTCGATCGTGATGTCGGCACCGAGCGTGGTGCCCGACGCGCTCTGTAGCGCCCGGGCGGCCCGCAGGCACAGGTCGTCGGCGGGGAGCGTGGCGAGGCGGTCGTGGCGGGCGAGACCGCCGTCGCGGCGAAGCTCGAGGTGGAGCGTGTCGCTCCAGTCGATCAGCACCATCAGCGTTGCGAGAAGGTGCATGCCGTCGGCGCGCTTGCCGACGATGTGCAGGTGGAGGTTCAGCTTCGCCGGCGCGGGGACGTCGTAGAGCGCGGACACGGGCATGCGCGCGACTCTACGAGCGATCGAGCCGGATGCGCACCGTGACCGTCGGCGCCGGCACGTCGCGCGTGGCCGACACCACGCCGTCGCCGAAGCGGGAGAGGTCGACGGACCAGCCGAGCTGGGAAAAGCTTTCGGGCGTCGATGGCGCGGAGGCGGCCGCCGACGTCGCGCCCGGCGTGCTCGGTGCGCCCGGCCAGGGTCGCCCGTGCAGCCAGTCGAACCATGCCTCGATCGGCACGCTCTCGCCGAGCACGTCGCGGGTCAGCGCGTCGAGGCTGTCGAAGCGGCGCGTTCCCTGCGGCGTCACGAGCACGACTTCCACCGGCGACCAGTGCGCCTGCGCCAGCATGCTGCCGAGTGGCGTCGACAGGCCGAGCGATCCGGTGCCTGCCGCGCCGCGCAGGTCGAAGGCCGCCGAGAACGAGCGCGCCGCCTCTGGCCCGCGTGCATCGACGCGCAACGCCAGGCGTCCCGACAGGATCTCGCTGCCGTCGTCGGGACGCGGGCCGGGCACGGTGGCGCATCCCGCTATGGCGAACGTGCTCGCGAAAAGCAACGCCACGCACCAGGCGCGGCGCTCGATCGACTGCGGCGCCCGTTCGGCGCCGCCGATCACAGGTCGACGCGCAGGCGCGCCAGCGTCTCGCGCAGGACGTCGTTCTGCGCGTCGCGCGAGCGCGCTTCGCGGAACACGCGGCGCGCTTCTTCCGACTGCCCGGCGCTCCACAGCACCTCGCCGAGGTGCGCGCCGATCTCCGGATCGGGCCGCGCCTGATACGCGCTGCGCAGCAGGCGGATCGCTTCCTCGCGATTGCCGAGCCGGTACTCGACCCAGCCGAGGCTGTCGGTGATCGACGGCTCGCCCGGGCTCAGCTCGAGCGCCTTCTGGATCAGCGCGCGCGCCTCGGGCAGGCGGATCTTGCGATCGGCGAGCGAGTAGCCGAGCGCGTTGTAGGCCTGCTGGTGATCGGCCTTGAGCTCGATCACGCGGCGCAGCAGCCGCTCCATGACGTCGACGCGGTCGAGCTTCTCGTCGAGCATGGCCTGCTCGTAGAGCAGGTCGGTGTCATCGGGGAAGGCCTTGTTCGCCTGCGCCAGGACCTGCTCGGCCTCGATCCACATCTTGCGGTCGCGCAGCAGCTCGGCCTCGGCCAGGAGCTTGGCGCGCGCATCGCCCGGCGATTGCTCTGGCACGCGGCGGATCAGCTCGCGCGCCGCCGCCATCTTGCCTTGGCGGCCGAGCAGCGAGGCGCGTCGCGACTGCACCTCGAGGGCGCGCTGCGGGCTGTCGATGCGTGCCAGCCATTTCTCGGCGCCGACGAAGTCCTGGTCCTGCTCCGACGCCTGGGCGAGCAGCAGGAAAGCCTGGGTGAGGGCGCTGGTCGTGTTCGGCGGCGTGTCGTCCTCGTCGTCGCCGGACTCTGCCGTAGGCGGTGCGGGAGCGACGGGCGCCGCCGCGAAATTCACCGGCGCTCCGCCTTCGACGAGGCGCACGTAGTTCTGAAGCGCCGCGATCGCTTCCTTCGGATGGCGCAGCTCGAGCTGGAGCGCGCCGAGCGTGAGCCACGGCGGCGCGAGGTTCGGCTCGGCCTTGGTGAGGATCTGGATCTGCGACGTCGCCTCGGCGAGCCGCTGCGACGTCGCCAGCGTGCGCACGTAGAGAAGGCGCACGGTCGGGCTCAAGGGCTTGGCGAGCAGCTGGCGCGTGACGACGGCCTCGGCCTCGGTCGTCGTCGGCAGCATGTCGAGCGCGAGCAGCGCCGGACCTTCGGCCGCAGGATCGGCCTCGCTCGCGCGCTTCAGTGCGGCGAGCGCCTTCTCGCGATCGTCGGCGAGCATCCAGGCCCGGCCGATCGCGACCAGCGCCGACGCGCGCGTGTCGGGCGCGTCGACGAAGGGCTTCAGCGCGCGCTCGATCAGCACGGCGGTGGCGTGGCGGTCGGCGGCGCGCGCGAGAAAGCGCGGCACGGCTTCGAGCATCGACGGCAACGCCGGCTTCGGCGCCTGGCGCAGCAGCGCGACGAGTGGCTCTTCGACTTCCGGCAGGCGATTGAGCGCGACCAGCAGCTGGATCTGGTAGCGCATCGCGTCCTGCGACTCGGGCAACGCCTGGCGCCATGCGACGGCGGCGGCGAGCGCCTGCTCGCCGGCACGCGCCTGCAGCGCGATCTCGGTCGCGCGCTTGAACAGCTGCTCGTCCTTCGAACGCCGCGCGGCGTCGAGCATCAGCTGATAGGCGGTGCCGGACTGGCCGTCGCGCAGCTCGATCTCGCCGAGCAGCAATTGGTAGAACAGCGGCGCGTCGAGGTCCGAGTTCTCGACCTTGTTCCCTCCGCCGACTGGCGCAGTCGCGGCGGCGCTGACGCCGGCGAGCACCAGCAGCGAGAGGGCCGCGACCGAAGCGCGGACCGGGGCTGATGCAACTCGAAACGCCGGCATGGGCGGACTCCTCGGGGCGAAAAACAATTCTAGTGTGACGCCCTCGGCCCGGACGGGCGCGAACGGGCGACGAAGACCGTGCCAGGTCATCCGATCCGGATCGATCGTGATAATCCCTCGCGCTCCGTGCAAAGGTCGGCTCCTCGTCGACCGCCGGACGAGGCGGCCACCCACACGATGCCAGAGCTTCCCGAGGTCGAAGTCACGCGGCTCAGCTTCGCCGAGCGGATCCGCGGCGCGCGCGTCATCGGCGTTCGCGTCGGCAAGCCGCTGCGTTGGCCGCTCGGCGCCGATCCGCAAACGCTCGTCGGCCGCACCGTCGGCGACGTGAGCCGGCGCGGCAAGTACCTCTGGCTCGCGTTCGAGCGCGGTGGGCTGCTGATGCATCTCGGCATGTCGGGTTCGCTCGCGTTCACGATGCAGACGGGCGAGGCCGGTGCGCACGACCACTTCGATCTCGTCACCGCGCGCGGCACGCTGCGGCTCACCGATCCGCGTCGCTTCGGCGCCGTCGTCTGGTCGCCGTCGCTCGACGAGGCGCCGGCGCACAAGCTGCTCGCGGGACTCGGCCTCGAGCCTTTCGATCCGCGCTTCGACGGGACGTATCTGTACACGTCGCTGCATCGCCGCAAGGTGGCGGTCAAGACGGCGCTGCTCGGTGGCGAGGTCGTCGTCGGCGCCGGCAACATCTATGCGTGCGAGGCGCTTTGGGAAGCGCAGATCGATCCGCGCACGCGCAGCGACCGCGTCAGCCGGCCGCGCGCGGATCATCTCGCCGCAGCGGTGCGCACGACGCTCGCACGCGCGGTCGAGCTCGGCGGCTCGACCTTGCGCGACTTCCGCGACGCGCACGGCATGGCCGGCTCGTTCCAGCTGCAGGCGCGCGTCTACGGCCGCGCCGGCCAAGCCTGCGTGCGCTGCGGCACGACGGTGCGACGCATCGTCCAGGGAGCGCGCGCGACCTTCTTCTGTCCGGGCTGCCAGAAGCGCTGAACGAGAAGCGCTGAACGATCGCCGCGTCGCGAGGTGTGCGAAAGGCCCGCCATCGACTGTGACGATGTGTTTCCGCGGCGTCGGCTGCGAAAGCCCTGCGCTACCATGATCTGCACCCTTCGCGCTGCTCGATGACGCCTTCTTTCGCCACCAGTCTCGACGCCCTCGGCGGATGGCGCTCAGCGCTTTGCGAGCGCCTCGAAGCCCTCGCTCGATTCCTCGCCGAGCACGAGCTCGCGCACGGCGACGCGGCCGAGCAGGTCGCGGCGCTGCGCGAGCGGCTCGGCAACGAGAAGCTCGTCGTCGCCTTCGTCGCCGAGTTCTCGCGCGGCAAGTCGGAGCTCATCAACGCGATCTTCTTTGCCGACACCGGCCGTCGCATCCTGCCGGCGACGCCAGGCCGCACGACGATGTGCCCGGTCGAGCTCGGCTGGCGCGGCGACGAGCCCGCGTCCCTGCTGCTCCTGCCGATCGAGACCCGCCTCGAAGGTCTCTCTCTCGGCGAGATGCGCGCCCAGCCGCGCGCATGGCGCCGGCTCGCGCTCGACGTCCAGGATCCCGAGCAGCTCGCGCAGTCGCTGCAGGAGGTAACGCGCACCGAGTGGGTCACCGAAGAGCAGGCCCGCGCCCTCGGCTTCTGGGACGACGCCACACCCGACGACAACCCGCCGGTCGACGACAACGGCAAGGTCGAGGTGCCGGCGTGGCGCCACGCGCTCATCAACTATCCGCATCCGCTCCTGAAGCAAGGTCTCGTCGTGCTCGACACGCCGGGCCTGAACGCGATCGGCGCCGAGCCGGAGCTGACGCTGAGCCTGCTGCCGAGCGCGCACGCGACCGTCTTCATCCTCGGCGCCGACACCGGCGTCACCAAGTCCGACCTCGCGATCTGGCGCGATCACCTGGGCGCACATGCGCCGACGCGCTTCGTCGTCCTCAACAAGATCGACACGCTCGAGGATCCGCTCGCGACGCTCGACCAGGTCGAGGCGCAGATCCGACAGCAGCAGAAGGAGACGGCGCGTACGCTCGGCGTGCCGATCCAGCGCGTCTTTCCGCTCTCGGCGCGGCAGGCGCTGACGGCGCGCGTCAGCGGCGACGAGATGGGGCTCAACGAGAGCCGCCTGCCGCTGCTCGAGGCCGCGCTCGGCGCGCAGCTGCTGCCGCAGCGCCGGCAGGTGCTCGAGCAGGTCGTCCAGGAAGGCGCGCAACGGGTCGAGGACCACGTCGTGCGGCGCATCGGCGACCAGCGTCGCCAGCTCGCCGAGCAGACGCTCGAGCTGCGCGGCCTGCGCGGCAAGAACGGCTCGAAGGTCAAGCTGATGCTGCGCCGCGTCGAGGCCGAGACGCTCGAGTTCGAGGAGTGCACGACGATCCTGCAGGCGATGCGCGCGGTGCACGCGCGGATGCTGAAGGACATGCTCGTCGACCTCTCGTCCGATCGCCTGCGCGACGAGGTCGCGGAGATGCAGGCCTCGATGAGCTCGGGCTTCCTCAACCTCGGCGCGAGAAAGTCCTTCGTCGCGCTCTGCGCGCGGCTGCGTGAGCTGCTGGCGCAGGGCCAGCGCCGCAACGCCGAGATCCGCGAGATGCTGACGGCGACCTTCGGGCGCCTCAACGCCGAATATGGCTTCAGCCTCGTGATCGGCAAGCAGCTCGACTTCGATCGCTTCGCCAACGAGCTGCAGCTGATCGAGAGCAACTACGTCCAGTACCTCGGCCTCACGCTCGCGCTGCGCCTGGCGCAGCCCAAGTTCATGGAGCAGTTCCGGCGCATGCTGGTCTCCAAGCTGCGAGTCGTCTTCGAGAACGCGAGCAGCGAACTAGAGCTCTGGAACAAGGCGGTGTCGGCGCAGGTCGACGCGCAGTTGCGCGAGCGGCGCAAGACCTTCAAGCGGCGCAGCGAGACGCTCGAGAAGGTCCAGAACGCGGCCGGCGAGCTCGAGACCCGCATCGCCGAGATCGACACGCAGGACAAGCGCCTGCAGCACTTCCAGGCGCGCACCAACGAGCTCGCTGAGGCGCTGCGCGAGCACGCGCTCGCCGCACCGCTGGCGACCGACGCGGCGATGGTGGAGACCGACATTCCGCTCTTCGACGACGCGGTGCCGGTCGAGGCGATGGAGCAGCGCCAGGCTTGACCCGCGCCGGGTTCGCGAAGCGCGTCGTCGCCTGGCAGCAGAGCCACGGCCGGCGCGGCCTGCCGTGGCAGGACACGCGCGATCCCTATCGTGTGTGGCTCTCGGAGATCATGCTGCAGCAGACGCAGGTGCAGGTCGTGCTCGGCTACTACGAGCGCTTCATCGAACGCTTTCCCGACGTGCGCGCGCTCGCAGCCGCCGACCTCGGCGACGTGCTCTCGGCATGGAGCGGCCTCGGTTATTACGGACGCGCCAGGAACCTGCATCTCTGCGCGCAGGTCGTCGTCGCCGAGCATGGTGGCGAGTTTCCGACGACGAGCGCGCAGCTCGAGACCTTGCCCGGCATCGGCCGATCGACGGCCGCGGCGATCGCCGCGTTCTGTTTCGGCGAGCGCGTCGCCATCCTCGACGGCAACGTCAAGCGCGTGCTCGCCCGCGTCCTCGCGTTCGAGGGCGATCTCGCCGATGCGCGCGCCGAGCGCGAGCTCTGGCAGGCTGCGACCGACTTGCTTCCGGAGCGCGGCGTCGAGCCGTACACGCAAGGACTGATGGACCTCGGCGCGACGATCTGCGTCGTGCGATCGCCGCATTGCCTGCTGTGTCCCGTCGCCGGCGAGTGCGCCGCGGCGCAGACCGGCACGCAGGCACGCTACCCGATCAAGACGCGCCGGCTCATGCGGACGCGGCGCGAGAACGTCTGGCTCGAGCTGCGCTGGAAAGGCGGGACATGGCTCGTCGAGCGCGAAGCGCGTGGCGTCTGGTCCGGGCTCTGGAGCCTGCCCGAGTTCGATTCGCTCGATGCCATGGGTGTGGCGACGTCGTCATGGCCCGGCCAGGGCGAGGTGCTGGAACCATTCGTGCACGTCCTCACCCACTTCGACTGGCATCTGCAGCCGGTGCGCTGGACCTTTCCGGCGCGAACCTCGGCGCGCGTGGTCGCCGCAGCGACCGAGTCGTGGCCGAGCGGCCGCTGGTTCGAGCTCGACGCTGCCCTCGCTCTCGGCCTGCCTGCGCCGCTCAGGAAGCGCCTCGCGGCCGAGCTCAGTGCGGGTCGCTCCTGACGCGCATCAGCGAGTCGACGACTTCCAGCCGCGCGAGCGGATCGGCGAGCGTCAGCAAGCGCTGCCTGGCTTCGACCGGCAACGGCAGGATCTCGCACCAGCGGTCGGCGACCCAGCCGGCATCGTCGAACCGATGCGGCTCGAAGAACGGCGTCACGCCCTGGGCCGCGAGCGCGGCGATCGCCTCGGTCAGGCTCTTGACGACATCGGCGTGCGCCGCCGACGGCGCGACCACCGGATCGGCGTCGATCGCTGTGACCTCTGCGATCCAGAGTCCGTCGGGCTGCTGACGGGTCGCGCCGACCGTGAAGCGGTGGCCGCCGCGGCAACGCACGAGCAGGATGCCGACGGAGGCGCTGTCGACCTCGACCAGATCGGCCGTCGTGCCGACCTCGCACAGGTCGACGCCCTCGGCGCCCTTGACTTCGCGGCCGGCCTTGAGGCAGACGACGCCGAATGACGTCTTCTCGCGCATGCAGCGCGACATCAGGTCAAGATAGCGCGCCTCGAAGATCTTGAGCTCGAGCAGGCCGTCGGGGAAGAGCACCATCCGCAGCGGAAAGAGCGGCAGCTCGCGGTTGCCGGCGACATCGCTCATGGCGCGCCGCCGAGCTCGCGGTGGCGCACGAGGGTCGCGGCGCGGCTGCCGAAGGCTTCGCCGAGCCGCTCGGCGAACCAGACCGAGCGGTGCTGTCCGCCGGTGCAGCCGATCGCGACCGTGAGGTAGCTGCGCTGGTCGGCCTCGAAGGCGGGCAGCCAGCGGCGGAGGAACGCCTCGATCTGCGCCAGCATGTCGCGCACCTCGGGCTGCGTCTGCAGGTAGACGCCGACGGGCGCGTCGCGGCCGTTGAGCGGACGCAGCTCGGGCACGTAGTGCGGGTTGGGCAGCATGCGAACGTCGAACACGTAGTCGGCGTCGAGCGGCACGCCGTGCTTGTAGGCGAAGCTCTCGAAGACGAGCGTGAGCCGGCTGTCGGCGGCCTTCACGAGCTCGCGCATCCAGGCGCGCAGCTGTGTCGGGCGCAGCAGGCTGGTGTCGATCACGGTCGAGAGCTCGCGCAGGCCGGCCAGGATCTGGCGCTCGATCTCGATCGCCTCGACCAGCGCGCCGCGGTCGCCGAGCGGATGGGCACGGCGCGTCTCGGAAAAGCGCCGCACGAGCGCACCGGTGGTCGCGTCGAGAAAGATCGGCTGGATCGCCACGCCTTCGCTGCGCAGCTCGGCCAGCAGCGGCAGCAGGTGCGGCAGCGAGCCGGCGCTGCGCACGTCGACGGCGATGGCGATGCGCCGGTCGTCGCGCTCGTGCTCCAGGCGCAGGAAGTCGCGCAGCAGCTCGGGAGGCAGGTTGTCGACGCAGAAAAATCCGGCGTCTTCCAGCGCATGCAGCGCGACTGATTTGCCCGAGCCCGACGTCCCGGTGACCAGGATGATTTCCCGGGTCGGCGGGGCGCTGGGCGCGTCGCTGGCGGGCTCGCTCATCGCGATCCCTTTCGCGTCGGCGTCGCGCGCGCCTTCGTTCCCGACGCCAGCATCTCCTCGGCATGCGCGAGGCTCGTCGACGAGAGCTGCTGGCCGCCGAGCATGCGTGCGATCTCGGCGACGCGCGTCTCGCCCGAGACCTCTTCGACAGCACTGCGCGTCGACGCGCCCTTGGCTTCCTTGCTGACGAGGAAGTGGCGGTCGGCGCAGGCCGCGACCTGCGGCAGGTGCGTGACCGCGAGCACCTGGCGCTCGCGGCCGAGCTGCTTCATGAGCCGGCCGACGGTCTCGGCGACCGCGCCGCCGATGCCGGCATCGACCTCGTCGAAGATCAGTGTCTGCGGCGCGTCGCTGCCGCTCTGCAGCTCGGTGCCGACGACGGCGACGGCGAGCGCGATGCGCGACAGCTCGCCGCCCGAGGCGACCTTGCCGAGCGGGCGCGGCGTCGTGCCGGCATGGCCGGCGACGAGGAACTCGATCGACTCGATGCCGAACGACTGCGGCGCACCGGTCGGCTCGAGAGCGACGTCGAAGCGGCCGCCGGCCATGCCGAGCTGCTGCATCGTGCGCGTGACGGCGGCAGCGAACTTCGGCGCCGCCGCAGTGCGCGCCGACGACACGCGGCGCGCCTCGGCGTCGTAGGCTGCGAGCGCGGCGTCGTTCGCACGCTGCAGTCCTTCGAGATCGGCGGCGGCATCGAGCGCGCGCAGCTCGATCTGCCACTGCGCGAGCAGCGCCGGCAGCTCGGCCGGCGGACGGCGATGGCGGCGCGCGAGGCCGACCCACGCCGAGAGTCGCTCGTCGACCTCGCGCAGCCGCTCGGGGTCGAGGTCGCTGCGATCGAGGTAGCCGTGGAGCGTGTGCGCGGCGTCCTGCAATTGCGCCTGCGCGCCTTGCAGCGCTTCGATCGGGCCCTCGAGGCGCGCATCGAAGGTGACGACGGCCTGGAGTGCGTCGACCGCGCGGCCGGCGAGCGCATCTGCGTTCGCATCTGCATCGGCGATCGCATCGAGCGCGGCGCGCGCGGCCTCGATCAGCGATTGCCCATGCGCCAGGCGCGCGTGCTCCGCATCGATCTCGGCCCATTCGTCGGCGCCAGGCGCGAGCTTGGTCAACTCGCCGATCTGCCAGGCGAGCCGCTCGCGTTCGGTTTCGAGCCGGCCTTGCTGCTCGCCCGCGGCGGCGAGCGCCTGCGTCGCGGCGCGCCACTCGGTCCAGCGAATGCCGAGCGGCGCGACGTCGACCTGCGCATGGCCGTCGAGCAGCGCGCGCACGGCCGGCGCGCGCGTCAGGCCTTGCCAGGCATGCTGGCCGTGGATGTCGACGAGATGATCAGCGGCCTCGCGCAACTGCGCGATGGTCGCGCCGCTGCCGTTGATCCACGCGCGGCTCTTGCCTTGCGCATCGATCGTCCGGCGCAGCAGCAGGCGACCGGCATCGCCCGCATCGGCGTCGAAGCCGGCGTCGGCGAGCCAGGTCGAGAGATCTACCGGAATGTCGAACTCCGCGGTGATCTCGGCGCGCGCCGCGCCTTCGCGCACGACGCCCGCTTCGCCGCGACCGCCGAGTGCGAGCTGGAGCGCATCGACAAGGATCGATTTGCCCGCACCGGTCTCGCCGCTCAGCACGCTGAAGCCCGGCCCGAAGTCGATCTCGAGCGCGTCGACGATGACGAAGTCGCGGATGGCGAGGCGATGCAGCATGGCTAGACCGACGAGCCCGAGGCCCAGTGCAGTTTGCCGCGCAGTGTCGCGTAGTAGCTCCAGCCACGCGGGTGCAGGAAGTGGACGCGGTGCGCCGAGCGGCGAACGCAGATCCGGTCGCCGTGCGCGAGGCTGGTGAGCGACTGCATGTCGAAGTTCACGCTCGCGTCGCGGCCGGCGACGATCTCGATGCCGACCTCGCCGCTGTCGGGCACGACGATCGGCCGGTTCGAGAGATCGTGCGGCGCGATCGGCACCAGCGCCCAGCCGGCGATGCCCGGATGCAGGATCGGCCCGCCGGCCGAGAGCGCGTACGCGGTCGACCCGGTGGGCGAGCTCACGATCAGGCCGTCGGCGCGGATCTGGGCGACGAAGTCGCGGTCGATGTCGATGCGCAGCTCGACCATGCCGGCGCTCGCGCCGCGGCTGACGATGACGTCGTTGAGCGCCAGGCCCTCGAAGATCGTCGCGCCGTCGCGCTCGACGTGGCCTTCGAGCATCGTCCGCTTCTCTTCCTCGAAGTCACCGGCGAGGATCGCCGCGAGCGCCGTCTCGTAGTCGCCCAGGCCGATGTCGGTGATGAAGCCGAGCCGTCCCTGGTTGATGCCGACGAGCGGCGTGTCGTGGCGCGCGAGCTGGCGCGCGATGCCGAGCATCGTTCCGTCGCCGCCGACGACGACGGCGATGTCGCACGCGGCGCCGAGCGCGCTCGCGGGCAGCTTGGGATAGGCCGTGATGCCGGTGTTGGCGGCCGTGTCTTCCTCGAACGTCACCGCGAGGCCGTGGCGGACGAGGAAAGCGGCCACCGATTCGAGCTCTTCGCGGATGCCCTCGGCGTTGAACTTGCCGACCAGTGCAGCGTGCCGGAAGCGGGTCGCCATTCGCGGGATTACACCACAGCGACCTCTCTCGACGCAGGCAGAATGGGCCCGCCAACCGCCTGCGGACCGATGCTCGACGAGCGTGCCAAGACCCTGCTGAAAGCGCTCGTGGAGCGCTACATCGCCGACGGCCAGCCGGTCGGCTCGCGCACGCTCTCGCGTGCCAGCGGCCTCGAGCTCTCGCCGGCGACGATCCGAAACGTCATGGCCGATCTCGAGGAGCTCGGCCTGATCGCGAGCCCGCACACGAGTGCCGGCCGCATCCCCACCGCGCGCGGCTACCGCCTCTTCGTCGACACGATGCTCACCGCGCAGCCGAACCGGATGCCAGGCGGGCAGATCGAGCCGCGCATCGAGGCGCAACTGAACGCCGACCAGCCGCAGCGCGTCATCGCCAACGCCGCGCAGCTGCTGTCGAGCCTGTCGAGCTTCGTCGGCGTGATCACGGCGCCGAAGAAGGCGAGCGTGTTCCACCACATCGAGTTCATGCGTCTCTCGGACCGGCGTGTACTCGTGATCCTCGTCGCGCCCGATGGCGACGTGCAGAACCGCGTCATCTTCACGGCGCAGGACTACACCTCGTCGCAGCTTCAGGAGGCGAGCAATTTCCTGACCTCGCATTATTCCGGCCTCACGCTTGAGGAAGTGCGCGAGCGCCTGAAGACCGAGGTCGACGCTTTGCGCGGCGAGATCTCGGTACTGATGCAGGCGGCGGTGCAGGCGGGCCAGGACGCGGTTACCGAGAGCCACGAGCAGGTCGTGATCGCCGGCGAGCGCAACCTGCTCGCGATCCAGGACCTGTCGAGCGACATGGGCAGCCTCCGCAAGCTCTTCGACCTGTTCGAGCAGAAGACGCAGCTGATGCGCCTGCTCGAAGTGTCGAGCCGTGCCGAGGGCGTGCGCATCTACATCGGCGGCGAGAGCCTGGTCGTGCCGTACGAGGAGCTCTCGGTCGTGTCCGCGCCGTACGAGGTCGACGGCAAGGTGGTCGGCACGCTCGGCGTCATCGGCCCGACGCGCATGGCCTACAGCCGCATGGTGCAGATCGTCGACATCACGTCGCGGCTGGTCACCAACGCGCTGTCGCAGAAGTAGGCTGCGGACGCCGCTTCCGGTTCTTCGGCAATTGCATGGCATTTGACTCGCGCTACGACGATCGCGACGGCTTCGACGTCGCCTTCCTGCGGCCGGGCAAGCTCGACGGCCGCGTCTTCCTGCCGACGCTGAGCGACAAGCTCGCCGCGCAGGCCGCGCCGCTGCTGAGCGGCAAGGGCAACGTCCTCGACTACCACCACTACAGCGTCATCCTGCACAAGGCGCGGCGCTTCGCGATCTACAGCGCGGCCAGCATCGACTTCAGCGGCCGCTTCCTGATCCCGCGCAACAAGGATGTCTGGCGCGTCGATCCGCGCATCAGCGCCGACCTGCAGGTGACCGGGGCCTGCTATCAGAACAACCAGTTCGACCGCGGCCATCTCACGCGCCGCGAAGACCTCGAGTACGGCGCCGACGAGGCAAGCGCGATCGCCGCCGCCGACGACACCTGCCACTGGACCAACTGCACGCCGCAGGCCGCGACCTTCAACGAAAACAAGCAGCTCTGGGCCGGGCTCGAGTTGCACATCCTCGAGCAGGCGGTCGAGAAGAGCCGCTTCAAGGCGCAGGTCATCACCGGCCCGGTGTTCGGCACGCGCGATCCGGTGATCCCGGGCTTTCCGGGCGTGCGCTATCCGCTGCGCTACTGGAAGGTCGTGGCGGCGATCAACGCCTCCGACAAGCTCTTCGCGACCGCCTACGTGCTCGACCAGCGCAGCCAGATCGCGCCTGCGCCGCGCGCCGCGCCCGAGGTGCCGTTCACGCCTTACAAGACCTTCCAGACGACGATCGCGAACATCGAAGCGCTGACCAGCCTGTCGTTCACGTGCGGTCAGGGCGCCGAGACCGTCGCGTTGAAGCTCTTCGATCCGCTCGCCAGGACAAAAGCGGTCGGCGGCTACCTGCCGCTCAAGTCGCTCGACGATGTCGTGATGTCGGCGTAGAGCGGCGTGCGAAGATTCCGGCGCGGGCCGTTAGCTCAGTTGGTTAGAGCAGAGGACTCATAATCCTTTGGTCGTTGGTTCGATCCCAACACGGCCTACCAATCAGATCAACAACTTAGGTAGCCCTGTCCGCCCCGACACTTCCAAAGTGTCAACGCAGTCAACGGATTGAGTTTCGAGACCTCCTGAAGGTCGTCCGGCGCCAGGTGCGCGCAACGCATCGTCATGGTCAGATTCGCGTGGCCGAGCGCGCGCTGGAGGACCAGGATGTTTCCTCCGTTCATCATGAAGCGCGACGCGAACGTGTGGCGAAGCACGTGCGTCAGCTGACCTTCGCGCAGCGTCAAGCCGGCGCGCTGACCCCCTCTCGAAAGGCCGAGTAGGCGTACGCAAAGAGACGCGTGCCGGTCTCTGCTTTGTCGTGATGGGCGCGCAGGCTGGCTTCGAGAGCCGCTCGATCGGAATCGTTCTGACGCGGCCCGACTTGGTGCCGGCGAACTGGACCTGTCCGTTGCGCACATCTTGCTCTTCAAGGTTCTCGGCGTCGCTCCAGCGTGACCCTGTCGCAAGGCAACCCTTGCCACCAGGGGAAGTGACGATTTCTGCCCTTCGACAGGACGTCGATCAAGTGAGCGACCTGCTCGAGCGTCAGGCAGGAGAGCTCGCGCTCCTGGGACCTCGAACTGCCTGAGATCGGCATGGCTTCAGCAGTGTCAGTGTGGTCTCGAATGCACTTTTGCTGCGCCGCTAGGCGACCCGCCGCGAACGTCGGACGAGCAGAGCTTTCCCAGGCGCAAATTGCGCTGCCCACACCAATGCACGTTCAGGAACACGCATGCAAGCCATGAACATCGGTGAGGCGGTGAAAGAGTCCGGCGTGTCGGCAAAGATGATCCGCCACTACGAGCAGGTGGGCCTGTTGCCTGCCGCAGCCCGGACCGAAGCCGGCTATCGGCAGTACGACGGGAGCGACGTGCACACGCTGCGGTTCATCCGGCAATCACGCGACCTCGGGTTCTCGATTCCCGAAATCGGCGA
>Ga0123338_10002946_pt1 | contig 15624 bp, 12 predicted proteins | sample grotaG_FD_89793 | JGI IMG/M metagenome (GOLD analysis project Ga0123338, IMG submission 89793) | Glacier valley bacterial and archeal communities from Borup Fiord, Nunavut, Canada, to study Microbial Dark Matter (Phase II) -... | ecosystem: Environmental > Aquatic > Freshwater > Ice > Glacier ...
AAAAAAATGCTTCCATATAATTCAAATTTTTGTTGACCCACTCCTGATATATTCATCATTCCCGCTTTGTCAATTGGTTTTTTCAAAGCCATATCAGTTAAAGTCGCATCACTAAAAACAATATAAGCCGGCACGTTATTTTGATCTGCTAGTTGTTTTCTCATAGATTTAAGTTCGTTAAACAATTCCTCATTAACAGCTTCTTTTTGAGATTTTAATGGGGATGGTTCCTTTTCAATTACTTTTCTTTGATCAAAAGGAATATGTTTGGAGAGCATTACAGGTTTTCCCTCCTTTAGTACTTGCCAACTAGTACTATTTAATTTATAAGTATGCGCTTCGTCGTAAGCAATATCTATAACACCAATGTTAAGCATTTGAGTTATGTAATCCGACCATTCTTCTGCCTTTAAATCTTTTCCTAATCCAAAAGTTTTTACATTTTGAAATCCTTTATCGATTATATTTTTATTTAATGAACCTCTCAAAATATCTATCAGCATACTCATTGCTATTTTTTGATCAGTTCTGGCAATAGCAGAAAGTGCTTTTTGAGCTAATGTTGTTGCTTCAAACTTTATTTTAGGGTTGCGACAAACATCACAATTACCACAGTCACTATCTACAACTTCATTAAAATAAGATAACAATATTCTTCTTCTGCATATATCTGCTTCTGCATATTGCCTCATTCTATCCAACTTTGCATTTAGCAAATCTTTTCTTTCACGTTCAAGTTCTGCGTTGAAATCCATTTGCATCATTACATCTGCATAACTATAAAACAATAAAGTATCTGCAGGTAAGCCATCTCTCCCAGCCCTACCAATTTCCTGATAAAAATTTTCAATATTTTTTGGAAGATTGTAATGAATAACCCATCTCACATTGCTTTTATCAATGCCCATCCCAAAAGCAATTGTGGCTACTATAATTTGAATTTCATCTTTTAAAAATTCATCTTGTACAGTTGAACGTGACAAGCTATCCATCCCTGCATGATAATATCGAACATTAAAACCTTCTTTACTTAATTTTCCTGCAACTAATTCAGTATTTTTTCTGGATAAACAATAAATTATTCCAGCCTGGCTCTTATGATCTTCTAAGAAATCCTGTATAACATTTATTCTTTTTCTTGCTGGTAATACATTTAAATTTAAGTTCGGGCGATCGAAGGAAGAAATAAATACTTTAGCTTCTTCAATGTTAAGCCTTGTTAAAATATCTCTTCGTGTTATTTTATCTGCTGTAGCTGTTAAAGCAATTAATGGAATAGATGGGAAATTCTTTTTTATTATTCCTAGTTGAGCATATTCCGGTCTGAAATCATGACCCCAAAATGATACGCAATGCGATTCATCAACTGCAAACATACTTACAGGCAATTGCTTTAAGAAATCTAAAAATCTGCCAGAACTTAATTTTTCAGGTGAGACATATAAAATTTTAATATGATTATTTGCACATGCATTTTCTATTTGAGATTGTTGTTGAGAACTTAAAGCACTATTAATAAATTCTGCTGAAACTCCATTTGCCTTTAGTGCCTGTACTTGGTCTTTCATTAAAGCAATTAAAGGAGAAATAACAATTGCAATTCCCTTTTTAACTATTGCTGGTACCTGATAACAAAGTGATTTTCCACCACCTGTTGGCATTAGTACTAATGAATCTTCATTATTTAAAACTCTTTCTATTGCTTCGGCTTGAAGTGGGCGGAAAGTATCATATCCAAAGTATTGTTTTAAAACTTGCTCTTTAGTTGGTTGATCTATAATTAACATTTTAAAATATTAAAATTTAACCATTGGTATAATGTCTCGCGTCCTTGGAAATATTTTCTATGGTCCAGGTATAACTTTTAACAAAATCTGCTTTTCTAACTGGGCAATTAAGTACTGAACAAGCCATGCAATTTTCTGGAGGAAGACAGGGATCTGCATGAATAAAAATTTCAACATTCCTCTGGGTATTTTTGGTTATGTAAGTTTTAACTGAATTTACTTCTTCATGGGTTTGCTCTAAAGTAAAATAATATGGTAAAGTTAAATGAGCATCTATGTGTAAATCCGATCCATAATGTTGAACTCTTAAATTATGAATATCAATCCAATAAGGATTTCTATTGGTTATTAATATGTTCAAAATTGTTTGCAATGTATTTGTATCAGCTTCATCCATTAAACCAGCAACTGAACTTCGTACCATTTTAAATCCATTCCATAAAATAACAAATGAAAACACAATAGAAAGAATAGAATCCAATTGATTAAAATGAGTAAAATAGATTGCTGCAACACCCACCAATAAAATAACATTGCTCACTGCATCAATTACCAAATGTTTACCATCTGCAACCAATGTGACTGAATTCATGATTTTACCAAGCTTTTGTAATTTTTTACCTAGTATTCCATTTATAATAATTGTAAAAGCTAAAATTAAAATTCCTATTGGAAGGGATGACATTTCACTTGGATGAAGAAAGTTTTTTATAGATTCATAAATCATAAAAAATCCTGCTAAAATTATTAATGCACCTTCAAAACCAGCAGAAAAAAATTCTATTTTTCCATGACCATAAGGATGAAGAAAATCTTTTGGCTGAGAAGCAAGATGTATGCTATAAAAAGCAAAAGCAGCGGCAATAACATTAATAATAGATTCCAACGCATCGGTTAATATAGCGTTTGAACTAGTAATATAAAAAGCAAGAAATTTTAATGAACATAAAACTATACTAACACATAAAGAAAGAAGAATGAGTTTTTTTTTCATTATATATGAATGATCAAAATTTAGAAAGGCTCATTTTAAGTAACTTTCTTTTAAGGTTAAATACAAACTTAAAACTTTTTACTTAGGGAAGTATTATTTAAATAGAATTCCAAAATTTTATTTAAGATTTAATAATCTTGAAATTCTAAATGAATTTTTAATTATTATAAACAAAAGTTACACGAAATATTACATTAAAAATTTAAATTTATTTGAATAAATTTCTCGAATTAAATATTTTTTTCTAAATAGATGTCAGAAACTTTAACTAAAATAAATATGTCAGCAATTAACGTTCAATCACTTGAAAAAAGGAAAGATATTGAGATTCTTTCAATTGAAAAAAACTTAGAAATAGGATATAATACAGCACACCATTATATTCATTGTAATTGGATAGGATTTCAAAATAAAGATTCTATTATGAAATCAGGAGAGAAAATATTAGAGTTATTAACGAAGAAAAAGTGCAATAAAGTTTTGAATGATAATACCAGAGTAACTGGCCCTTGGCAGGAAGCAGCAGAGTGGACTGCAAGTAACTGGTTTCCTAGAATGGAAGCAGCAGGTTTAAAACATTTCTCATGGATATTTTCACCAAATATTTTTGCTGAATTATCTGCAATAAAAGCTACTCCAAAAACAGGGGTAGTGAGCTCATTTAGTGATTATGATGAAGCAGAGAAATGGTTAATAAAACAATAATAGTTTAAAAATATTAACATATCCTGATATATAATCAGGATATGTTAATTAAATAGATGATAATATTCGTTTTTATAATTTGAATTATCAATAAATTCTTCAATTATTTTTGAAGCATTTCTAGATATTATATTATATTCCTTATCATTCATTTCATATAATTCTTCTATTGTAGAAATATACTTTTCAGGATCTTCAAGAGGAATAACAAAACCCGCGTTTCTAGCAGAAACATAATCCCAAGGAGTTTTATCACTTATAATTACTGGTAAACCAATTCTTAATGCCTCATAAATTACATGTCCAAAATTTTCTCCTAATGTTGGAAATATAAATACATGATATTTTTCAAGAGTTTTACTAACCAATGCAGGATTAACCGGACCGAAATAATTTACTTTAATATTTGAAGGTAATTTTTCAATAGTTTTTTTACATAATTCCCAATAACTTTGACTTATTACTGGTCCATAAATATCAAAAGTAATAGGTATATAAATCTGAGATAATAATTCTAGAGTATAATTAATATTTTTTTTCGCCGTAATTAATGAAATACTAACCATTTTTAATTCTTTAGGCATTTTATCCTTCACTTCCCAATCATTAAAAGATAAATCGGGTGTATCCTCTGCCCTTACAATTTCAACATCTTTCCCAAAAACTTCTTTTATATCTTTTATCTCTCTGATATCTATTGCGTGCCACCTTACATTCTTTTGAAGGTATAATGTCTTAAATAATGAAAGGTACATTTTTTTCTTAAATGACTTTAATTTTAAAGTCCCTTTTTGAAGCAGTCCTCGTGGTGCTAAAATTACTTTTGTTCCTTTTTGCTTGGCAATTATAATAGGATAAAATATAAAATATGTATTATACAATCCATTTAAATAAATAAAATCAGGATTTATTCCCTCTATTATTTTTTTTATGAAAAAAAAATTTATTTTTTCTTTTGAAACATAAAATACTTTAGCAGAATTTTGAAAATCTAACCATTCATTGCTAGTTACATCTAATCTTTCTTGAGGTCTATTATATTCGTGATTTAAAGAAAAAACATAGAATTCATATTCTCCAGATAAATTTTTAATCAAGTTTAACATAGATTGGCCTATTCCACCAATTTTATATCCTGGAAAGAAACATTCACTAAAAATTAATATTTTTTTCAATTGCCTGAATTTAAACTTTACACAATCACAAGTGCAACCTTAAAAATTATTTATAAATAAATAAAGTGCTAAAAAATAAATATAAATAAAATAAATTTACAAGTATATATATATTAACAATTTATTTGACAATTTTAATACAAAGAAATTATCCAATCAGCAATCTTATTTAATAATATTTAATCTTGAATATCATTTTCTAGCAACCAATTTTCAAGTACTACCAGTTGCCAAACATAACTCCATAATACTCTTTTATTCCCTGCCAAAAAATCTTCCCAAATTTTAATAATTTGTGAGCTTTCAAAAATACTGCTTTTAGCTAGTCTGTAGATTTTATCTTCACAAAAATCTTTTAATTCATTTTTCATCCATACATCCCATGGAAATACAAAGCCCATTTTTGGTCTGTGAACAATTTCAGATGGTAATAAAGTTGAAAGAGATTCAACTAATAAGCTTTTTTTATATTTTCTAAATTTGTACTTATCAGGCACCTGCATTACATATTCTACTAATTTATAATCAAAAAAGGGTTCTCTTATTTCCAAAGCCGAAGCCATACTCATTTGATCGGTATCTTTAAGAAGGGTATTTAATGTATAGCTAAGTAATTCACCTACTGAAACCTGACTATAAAAAGGTAGTTTTTTTATATCATTTAACCTTTCGCTTAAAATATTTTCAATTATATTAAATTCAAAGTTATCAGGTTTAAAAATTTTATTAATATCTTCAGAAATTATTAATTTCCTTAAAACAGGGTAAACACTTGAAAAATTAAAATCCTCCACACTAAGCATTTCCTTTATTCTTCCAACCTTATTATCATTCAAACCCGCTTCTATCGCATTACCAACAAGTAATCTTAAAGATTTGGGCAATTTCCAGAAAAAATTAAAGTTATTTACGCTCTTCCATTGATCAAACAAAGGATATCCTGCGAAAAGCTCATCGCCTCCCAAGCCTGATAATGCTACTGTGATCCCTGCATTTTTTGTTAGTTTAGAAACTAAATAAGTATTTATTCCATCGCCTGTAGGAGTATCCATAGCTTTTAAAGCTTCCGGTAAAATTTTTAAAAAATCTTCAGGTTTTAAAAGAATAGAAGTGTGTTTAGTGTTAAATTTTTTAGCAATGATTTGAGAATATTTTGATTCATCATACATTCTTTCATTAAATACGATCGAAAATGTATTTACTGGATTTGAAGAAACTTCAGCCATCAATGCTACAATCGAACTCGAATCTATTCCTCCTGATAAAAAAGCTCCCAATGGAACATCCGAAATTAACCTCCTTTCTACTGAAGCAGTTAACAAATTTTTAATATCCTTTTTAATGATTTCGTAATTATCAGGAACGGTTCCAACATAATTTTTTTCAATCTGCCAATAATATTTTTTTTCTAATTTGCCGTCAATTAAAATACCACATTCCCCAGGCATTAATTGGAAAATATTTTTTATTATCGTATTGGGGGCACTTACAGAAGAATAGGTAAGAAAATCTTTTATTGCTTCAAAATTAACTTTCCTTTCAATTAAGGTTGATGATAATAGACTTCTAATTTCGGATGAAAATGCAAAAAAGTCAGCATTATGGAAATAATAAAATGGTTTTACTCCAAGGCGATCTCGTGCAATGAATAGTTTATTTTCATTTTTATCCCATATAGAAAAAGCAAACATTCCATTTAAATGATCCAGACACAATTCACCCCATTTAATATATGCTGCTAAAATAACTTCGGTATCTCCTTCGGTTCGAAAATTGTAATCTGTTAAGAGTAATTTAATTTCTTTATAATTATAAATTTCTCCATTGAATACAATTATATATCTTCCTGTATTGTCGATGAATGGTTGATTCGACTCATCAGATAGATCAATGATTGATAACCTTCTATGGCCAAATGCAATATTTTCATCAACATAAAATCCTTCAGCATTGGGGCCTCTGTGAGCCAGCCTATCGGTCATTTTATGGACAACTTCTATTAGTTTTGAATTTTCAAAATCCGCGATTATACCTGATATGCCGCACATTAAAATATTTTAAGTTAAGTTAAATAAGTTATTGTATTTATTTTCAAAATTTGCATTTAAAATATAATTCATAGCTATTTTTTTTGCTCCATTGCTTAAAATATCATATTCGGTTTGATTCATATGATAACAGGTTTCAATGATTTTTTCAAAACTTTCTTGGTTTTCTAAATCTAAATCCCAACCGGCAAAAGATTTTTCCAAATTCACCCATGGTGTTTTATTAGAAATTATCAAAGGCTTCCCACAGTTAAGTGCTTCATATAATGCATGGCCAAAGTTTTCGCCAAATGTAGGTAAAATAAAAAAATGAGATCTAATTAAATGACTTTCAACTTCTGCAGGATTTAAAGTCCCTCCATAAAATACTTTTATATTTTTTGGGAGTTTTTTAATAATTTCTTCACATTTCTCCCAATAGTAAACGTCTTTAATAGGTCCAAAAATATAATAATTAATATTAACCTTAAATTTGGAAAGAAGTTTAAGAACCAGGATATGATTTTTTTTTTCTGATATCAAAGAAATGGTAATCAGGTTTAACTCACCTGATTTTTTTAAAGTTATTGGTGTCTCTGGTTGTGTTAAATTTGGCATTACTTCGGCTAAATATACATCAGCAGATTTTCCAAAAATGGATTTTATATCATCTATTTCTTGATCATCTGTAGCGTGCCAATGGATATTTTTATGAAGATTTAAAAATTTAAACGCACTCAAAAATAATTTCTTTTTGAAAGGTTTTATATTTAATGCTCCTTTTTGAAGCATCCCCCTTGGTGCTTGTATAACCTTAATATTATTTTGCCTAGCAATTATAATGGGAAAAATGAGGAAATTAAATTCGTACAAGCCATTTAAATAAATAATATCTGGCTTTAAATCCAGAATTATATGTTTAATAAATGAGAATTTAATTGTTTCATTGCTTGCATAGAAAACATTTGTATGAGATAAAAAAGAAATCCACTTATTACTAATCACATTTAACTTTTCTTCTGGTTTTCTAAATTCATGATTAAGAGTAAATACATTAAATTCAAATTTACCATCTAAGTTTTTAACTAGGTTCAGCATTGATTGAGCAATTCCTCCAACTTTGTAACCTGGAAAAAAACATTCACAAAAAATTAAAATGCTTTTCAAAACTATAATTAATTGGTCCTATTTTTAAAAAATTCAAATAAAGCTTTCATTTGCATAAATTTATAAAATTACTATGCAACCATATTTGCTCAAAGTTAAATTTCTTTTTCCAATTTTAATCATTCTGTTTTTAAAACAGACAATTTCCTTCGCACAGCATGAAAATTTTGGAAAAGACAGAGGGAAAATTTCTAAACACGCCATGGTTGTAACTGCTCATCCCAATGCTTCAAAAATTGGAATTGAAATTTTAAAAAAAGGAGGAAACGTATTTGATGCATCCATTGCAGTTCAATTTGCTTTGGCTGTATCATTTCCAGCAGCAGGTAATATTGGAGGTGGTGGTTTTATGGTTTATCGTACTCGTGATACAAAAATTGGAACATTAGATTATCGTGAAAAAGGTTCTATGCTTGCATATGAAAAAATGTTTCAGGATTCATTAGGAAATATAATTCCATCATTAAGTACAAATAGTGGATTGGCCTCTGGTGTGCCTGGTACTGTAGATGGCATGTGTGAAATTCATAAAAAATTTGGTTCTCTTCCATGGAAAGATTTAATTCAACCCGCTATTGATTTAGCTTTAAAAGGAGTAATTGTAACTGAAAAAGAAGCCAATGCTTTCAATTCGGCTCGTAAAGATTTCATAAAATATAATAAAAACTTTACTCCTCAATTTGTAAAGGATAATGAGTGGAAAAAAGGAGATACTATCAAACATATTGACTTAGGACATACTTTAGAAAGAATTCGTGATAATGGTAGAGATGGATTTTACAGTGGTGAAACTGCTGAAAAAATTATTTCATCAATGAAAATAAACAATGGATTAATTTCTTTTGAAGATCTTAAAAATTATAAATCAATATGGAGAGAACCAATAATTGGTAAATATAAAGAGTACCAAATTATTGGTATTCCTCCTCCAAGTAGTGGTGGAATTGCGTTATTAAGTTTATTAAAAATGACAGAAGGATTTAATTTAAAAAAATATGGGTGGCAATCTTCTAAATCTATTCACTTAATTACTGAAGCAGAAAAAAGAGTTTATGCTGACCGTTCACAATATTTAGGCGATCCTGATTTTATAAAAATACCTGTAAAAACTTTAATTGATGAAAAATATATTATAGAAAGAGCAAAAACTATTGATACAATTAAAGCTACTCCATCTTCAGAAATTAGAAATGGAGCAATACCAGGATATGAAAGCATGGAAACTACTCATTTTTCTATTGCAGATGATAAAGGTAATGCAGTTTCTATCACAACGACTTTAAATGATTGGTTTGGTTCTAAAATAATTGTTGAAGGAGCAGGATTTATTTTAAATAATGAAATGGACGATTTTAGTTCTAAACCGGGTGAGCCTAATATATTTGGTATGATTGGAGGAAAGGCTAATGCAATTTCACCAGGAAAAAGAATGTTAAGTTCAATGACACCAACCATAATAATTAAAAATAATAAATTATTTATGGTAGTCGGCACTCCTGGTGGCTCTACAATTATTACTTCTGTATTTCAAACTATATTAAATGTGATAGAATATGGAATGACGATGAAAGAAGCTGTTTCAGTACCAAGATTTCATTCTCAATGGTTACCTGACAATATTCAACCAGAAAAAAATGCTTTTTCAAATCAAACAATTGTAGAGCTTGAGAGAATGGGTCATAAAATTGAACCTCGAAAACCATATGGAAGAGTAGATGGAATTTTATTTTTAAAAAATAAAAAAATGGAAGGTGGTGCTGATCCCAGGGGCGATGATACTGCTGATGGTTATTAATTTCAATTTAATATTTTTTTAAATTATCGTTTTATCAATATTGATAAAACGATAATTAATTTTTTATTTATTTTTTTTAGATTTTATGAAAACTGGAGATCATTTTACATGCGAATTTTCTTTTACTCAAGAGGATGTTGAGAAATTTTCTGAATTAACAGGAGACAATAATCCTATTCACTTAAATGAGGAATTTGCTTCAAAAACTGTTTTTAAAAAACCAATTATGCATGGTTTTTTGAGTGGAAGTATTTTTTCTAAGGTATTAGGTACGCTTTTTCCTGGAGAAGGAACAATTTATTTAAGTCAAACAATGGAATTTAAAAGACCAATGTTTGTGAATGAAATTTATGAAGCTGAATTTACTGTAAAAGAAACTTTTATAAGCAAAAGCAGAGCTGCCATTTCAACAATTATTAAAGATAAAAATACAGGCAAAGAAATGATAGTCGGTGAAGCGATGGTTATAAATAAAAATATTGAATAATACATTATCAAAACCAGTATTATAAATTATTTTTCGCTTAGGTATTTTTGAGTTTTTTCACTTCCCAAGTGAATGAGGGCGTCACCGGCATTTACAACTGGCATATTATTTATTCCAATTATAAAACCTTCAAAAGGGCTTTTTATAACAATATTTGATTTCCCATAAGGATCCGTTATTACGGCAAGTGTTTGATTTTTATATACTTTCATTCCTGATTGAACAGAAGTATTAAAAATACCAGATACTTTCGCACGCATCCATGTAGTTTCTTTTAAAATTTTTGTATACTGAGGTAATAAACCATAATCGCGCATGTTTAGGTGTTGAATTAATCGATAAACACCTGTTTTGCCTTCATAAATAGAATTTTCATCTAGCCTTAATGATTCTCCTCCTTCAAAAACCATAAATGTCTTTCCCATTTTAGTTGTTTCTTTTCTAAAAGATTTATCAATGAGATTAGAATTTATTGTGAAAGGCGCTCCAAAAGCAGAGGCAAACTCTATGTTTTTTTCATTATCAGTGAGGCAACGAATTTGTGGAAAATTACTGATTTTTGCTCCTCCAGTATGAAAGTCTACTCCATAATCAACATAGGGAACAATTTTTTTTATTAAAATATAAGCAAGTCTGTTTGCAAGAGAACCATGTTCAGAACCTGGAAAACAACGATTTAAATCTTTTCCATCAGGTAAATCACGACTATTATAAATAAAACCATAAACGTTTACCAAAGGAATGGCGATTACCATTCCCCTATCAGGCATTATTTGATCTTCTGAAATTAACCTTCTTATAATTTCTATTCCATTTATTTCATCACCATGTACACCACCTGTTAATAATAAAGTTGGTCCGGGTAATTTACCCCGATAGGCGAATACATTTAAATCAATTAATGTATCAGATGGCAGTCTGGAAATGCTGATATTTATTTTTGTAAATTTTCCTGGCAGAACTTTTTTTCCGTCTATATTAATTTCTTGCATAAAAAAATTAAATAATTAAAAACCAATCCCAATGGTTTTGGTTTTAATCCTGCACAAATACATATCAGCAGTTATATAAAGTGTTGATCCATCATCTCCAAATGCACAATTTGATGTTGCTAAACCAGTAAAAATTCTTCCTAACCACTTTCCTGCAGGAGAAAAAATATTTATTCCGCCAGGACCTGTTGCAAAAACATTTCCTTTTTTATCTACCCTAAGGCCATCGGGCACTCCACGCAAATCTTTCGTCCATGGTGTTGTATCAAAAAATATTTTTCCTTTCCCAATATTACCATCCTCACTAATTGGATATGACATTATCACGGCACTTTTGGAATCGGATTGAGCTACGTACAAAACTTTTTCATCAGGTGATAAGGCAATACCATTAGGGCGGATAAGATCAGAAACAATTAATGAAACTTTTCCATCAGTTGATATTTTATAAACGCCAAAAACTTTTGATTCTCTTGAACGATCGTTTTCTTGCTTTGGTAAACCGTAGGGTGGATCAGTAAAATATATTATTCCTTTAGAGCTTACAACTGCGTCATTAGGGCTATTAAATCTTAAACCCATATAATTATCAGCAAGCGTGCGTTTTCCACCTCCATTTAATGGCATTACAGATATTCTTCTATCACCATGCTCACATAAAATTAATTCACCTTTATTATTAAGTGTTAAACCATTACTACCAGGTTCATTACTATACTTTCCTGCTCCGGTATAGCCAGAAGGTTGTAACCATATACTTATTCCTTCCTCTTCTTTCCATTTTAATATTTGATTTCTAGGCACATCGGAAAAAAGCAAATATTTACCATCTTTTAACCAAACCGGTCCTTCCGACCAATCAAAACCTGATGCCAAAACTTCAATTTTTGCATCTTTATCTAATATTTCATCAAGGGCAACATCATTCCTGGTTATTTTACCTAAAGTAGGATAAATATTTTGAGCACTTAAATGATAAAAGCTACAAAATAAAAAAGGTATTAATAAAAATTTATAATTCATTTTCAAAAAAAAGTTTATACATTTTTCAATAATTCAAAAAAAATTGCATAAATCCTAACAGAGGGAATTTTTATATTTTATCCTTTTTATATACATTTTATAAAATCGCTAAAAACTCAATAAAATTATTTTACATAACAAACTTTAAATGCTAACCAATATATCTTATTAAGTTAAAAGCCGTTTTTATTTTACTTATAATTAAGTCATCATTGTATTTATATTTGGTGATAAATTATTAATGTTATTTTTTTGGGTTACGATTTAACTTTTAAAGTATAAATTATATTACTGTAAATGAGTAAAGAAAATTATCGAACGGATGAGCAATTACTACTTGCTTTAAGGAACGAGGACGAAAAAGCACTTAGCATAGTTTACAAAACTCATTTTCCAATGATTTTGCATTTTATTGGAAACAATAATGGTACTGAATCGGAGGCAAAAGATATATATCAGGAGGCAGTAATGGTTTTGTATGAAAACTCCAAAGAAGAAGAATTTATTTTAACGTGCAAAATAAAAACTTATTTATATTCAGTTTGCAGACGGTTATGGTTAAAAAGACTAGCTGAAAAAGGAAGGTTTGTTGGGAAGGTTGAGGATTTTGAAAGTTTTATTGCTTTTGAAAAAGATGAAACCGAAAACATGGAAGAAAAAGAAGTGCAATACAGTGTTATGGCTTCTTCTTTATCTAAATTAGGTGAACCATGTAAAACCATTCTTGAAGATTTTTTTGTACAGGGTTTATCAATGTTACAAATCGCTGAAAAAATGGGTTACACAAATGCAGATAATGCTAAAAATCAAAAATATAAGTGCCTGATGCGTTTAAAAAAAATATTTTTTATCGATTACAAGGGTCTTTAGAATATATTTAACCTCATTAAAGTTTACAATACTTAAAAATTACAATATTATGAATGCGGAATTATACGAACTGGTTGAAAAGCATCTGCAAGGAGATTTAACAAATGATGAAAAATTAAAATTAGAATATAACTTAAATAATGATTCGAATTTTTCAAAGGAAGTAGAAGACTATTTGCTACTTCATAAAAGTTTTAAAATTTATAAGAAAAGAAATTCTCTCTTAAATCAAATGGAATCCATTCATGCAGAAATGAAAAAAGCAGGAATGGTACCAGCCAAATCAAGGGTTTATAAAATGCAGGTGCTTGGAAAAAAATTCTTTCCTACTATTGCTGTTGCAGCATCTGTGGCCATCTTTACAGTTTTAAGTACTTTTTATATCAGAACATACATACGCTCTCTGGAAAATAAACAAACCCTTAATTATATTGAATTAAGTAATAAAATAGAAGATACAAAAAATAAAATAAAAGAAGTTGTTTCTGATAAGTCACTGATAATTGAACGTCAGGCAAGTTCAATAGCAACAGGTTTTGTTATTGCTTCTAATGGTTATTTAGTTACCAATTATCACGTAACTAAAAATGCTGATTCAGTTTATATTGAATCAATGACAGATCATAAAAGGTTTAAAGTTGAAGTTGTTCATAGTGACCAAAGATTGGATTTAAGTATTTTAAAAATTACAGATAAGGATTTTAAAACTTTTGGAAGATTGCCTTACAATATATTAAATAAAGAATCTGATTTAGGTGAATCTGTTTATACGCTTGCCTATCCACGATCTAATATGGGAATGATTTTTGGCGAAGGGTCTATCAGTGCAAAATCTGATTGGGTGGGCGATACTGTTAAATATCAAGTTTCAATACCTGTTAATCCGGGCAATAGTGGACGCCCTGTATTTGATGGTAATGGAAATTTAGTTGGAATAGTGAGTAGAAAATATACTGATGCAGAAGTTGCTACAGCTGCAGTAAAATCAGAATATTTACATTCAGTTATAGATTCCATTAATTGCAAAGAACCATTACAAAAATTACAATTTATAACACAAAAGAACTTATTAAAATTTTATTCTCGCCCTCAACAAATAAAACTGATACAGCCTTTTGTATTTAGCGTTAGAGTTTATGAAAAGGGTAAATAAACTTAGGTTTACAAATAAAAAGGGTGTTGAAAATATTTTCAACACCCTTTTTATTTGTAAAAAATTATAGGAGTAAGTATTAATATCTATCTTTTTGAAATCCCCATTGTTTTAATTCGGTATGATAATTATCAGGGTAATTTGCTTTTACTAAATAAATAAGCGCATTGAGTGTTTTTCTAATCTCTATCCGTGTTACTCTTCTTTCTGCTAAAGTTGCACCAGAATTTAATTGCAATGCATATTTCATAGCAAGGGACATAAAGTCAGATGCATTTGTCCATGATAAAGATAAATTTTGAGTAGCCCATTTTGATGCTATATTTTTAGCAGACCCAGAAAAAAGCAGTTCGTCCATTGAAGGCTCCCTCACAGGCCTTTTCTTATTTTTAGATCCACTTTCCTCATTAAAAGCATCAAATGCACTGAACATTTCAGTATCTATTGCCATATTAATCTCAATTTTACGTAGTGAATATATGGAGATGTATCCTAAAATACTATTTTTAAAACAGTATTTTAAATCCAAGGCAAATAACAAATAAAATTATCAGTTTTACAATTGCTAATTTACAAATACTGTAATTAAATTCATTTAATTCTACAATTTATATCTCCTCAATTTCTCTCTCTACTCCAAATAAAGAAAAAAGGCTTTGCCAATAATAAGTAACGTTAGGATTATTTTCTTTTATAGTGCTACTCGGAGGATATGGAAGGGCAATATTTATTTCTATATTTTTAAATTTTTCAATATCCAATTGCTTTTTAAGTAAATCGAAATCTTGTTTTGCCCAATTTTCAGCCTCGACTTTATTTTTCGGTAATTGTTTATGAAAGTCCCTCCTATCCTTACCATCCATACTTTCTATCATATCACTCAAATAATATACTACTACTTTTCTTTTCTCATTGGGGTCTATAAGTTTATTTAAAACAATTAAACTTGACCATATATCAGTTTTAGTTTTACTATTTGATTCATTTAAATAGTTGAGTGATTCAATACATTTATTTAAAAAATCAGCTTTTTCTTTCCTTAAACTTATATTGAATTTGTTCTTAGCAATTTCTACATCTGTGGAATTAGCACTTAAAGTATCCGAAGTTAAAATTTCAGATTTTGTTTTTAAAGACCAAACTTTGGCTTTTGATGTATTTTCGTGAACATAATAAATATCAATCTTATCACCTTTAATTTTAATATTATGAGACACTATATCCTTAAATATATGGGTATATTTTTTATTAGTAAACTCATTTTCAGGGTCTAAACTTATAGATTTATCTATAAAAATAATACTGTGGGTATTTTCAATTTTTATGGGTGGCTTATTTTCAATATTTTTTTGGTGAGATGGGCTACAAGCTAAAAATAATATTATTAAAAGTAGGTTGAATGAAATTTTCTTAAAAAAAACTATACTCTTTTTCATTATAAAAAATATT
>Ga0123338_10002947_pt1 | contig 15623 bp, 15 predicted proteins | sample grotaG_FD_89793 | JGI IMG/M metagenome (GOLD analysis project Ga0123338, IMG submission 89793) | Glacier valley bacterial and archeal communities from Borup Fiord, Nunavut, Canada, to study Microbial Dark Matter (Phase II) -... | ecosystem: Environmental > Aquatic > Freshwater > Ice > Glacier ...
AAAAAGAAAATTTATAATTTGGTTGCAAAATAGGTAAATATTTAAATGAGCCAAAATTTTGGTTCGTGGGGACACGAACCAAGGCAGGGTGTTTAAAAATAATGAAAATAGGATGATGTATTCAGTTTGCAAAAGGAATATGGGAAAGCTAATTGTCGCAGAAGTGCTGAATTTATTTTTAACCAGCAATTGGGTCAGCCACCTCTTTCGGTTCATACAAGGCAGGAATTGAAAAAATGGCGTGGCCAATTTTTTCAAAAGTAGCGAAAACAATGGCGTTCCAGTTACGCAGCCCGCCGGTTGGGGAGGCAAAACCATAAATTGATAAGTGCCAACGAATAACACTAATCTCTTTGCGAACCAATTATAGAATTCGATAAAAATAATTAAGACACATTAACACCAAAGTAATTTATGAATATGAAAAAAATCCTGTTGTTTATTTTGCTTCAAATTGTAGTGTTTAATTCTTATGCCCAGTTTAGCGTAAGCCCCAATAAACATTTCATTTTAAGAGATGGTAAACCTTTTACCTGGCTGGGCGATACTGGCTGGGAACTTTTGCAACGCCTAAACCGGCAGGAAGCCGATTATTATTTAAACCGCAGGGCTGAACAGGGTTTTACAGTAATTCAAACCGTGGTATTGGCGGAGTTTGACGGCTTGCATATTCCGAATGCAAACGGCGATTTGCCATTGCATTCTGACGATCCCACAAAGCCCAACGAAAAATATTTTGAGCAGGTAGATTACATAATCGATAAGGCCGCGTTAGTTGGTTTAACGATTGCCTTATTACCAACATGGGGTGATAAAGTGTACAAAGATGGTTGGGGAAAAGGACCGGAAATATTCAATCTGGTTAATGCAAAAATTTATGGCAAGTGGATTGGTGACCGCTATAAAAATAAGAAAAATATTATTTGGATAATGGGTGGGGATCGTGACCCGAGGGCAGCAACCAATGATGTAGAAATTTGGCGTGCCATGGCTGCTGGTGTAGAAGAAGGTGTCGGCGGCGAGGATAAAGCGTTGATGAGTTTTCATCCGCAGGGTGTAGCGGAAGGCGCTTCACAATGGTTTCACAATGACAGCTGGTTCGATTTTAATATGTTTCAAACAGGGCATTGTACAGACCAGCCGGTGTATGACAAAATACTGGCTTCTTACAATCGCCTGCCAGCAAAGCCTGTGTTAGATGGCGAACCTATCTATGAAAATATTCCTATTTGTTTTGATGAAAAAAACATGGGAAAATCGAGTGCGTATGATGTGCGTAAAGCTGCATACAATGCTTTATTTGCTGGTGCTTTTGGACATACCTACGGCTGCAATGATATTTGGCAGATGCACACGCCAGCATTTGAAGCAATATTGACATCTAATTTATTTTATAAAGAAGCCATGGAATTAAATGGTGCCAACCAAATGAAATTCGTAAGAAGATTATTGGAGTCGCGTCCTTTTTTAGACAGGATTCCCGATCAATCAATGGTGGTAGAAAACAACTTATTTGCAGGCGAACGTATCCAGGCTACACGTGGTAAAGACTACGCTTTTATTTATACTGCCCAGGGCAGGGCAATTACCGTAAATATGGGTAAAATATCAGGTGCAAAAATCACCGCATCCTGGTACAACCCACGCAATGGTGTAAGCAAAGAAGCTGGAAGTTTTGATAACAAAGGCCTGCAAAAATTCTCATCTCCTACGGCTGGCTACGGTCAGGATTGGGTGTTAATTTTAGATGATGAAAGTAAACACTATGCAAAACCATAACACAACACTTCGCTGTGCGATAATAGGGACGGGCTTTTGGGCTAATTATCAAATTGCTGCCTGGTTAGAAATACCGGGAGTGCAAATTGTGGCGCTATACAACCGTACGAAAAAAAAGGCGGAAGAGCTTAATGAAAAATTTGGATTGAATGCAATAGTGTACGATGATTATGGTACGTTGTTAAAAAATGAAAACATCAACTTCGTGGATATTATCACGGATGTTGATTCGCATGAAATGTTTACAATAAAGGCTGCTGAAAAGGGGTTGGATGTTGTTTGTCAAAAGCCGATGGCTGCAACTTTGCAGCAAGCCAGCAACATGGTAGCAACTTGTAAAAATGCCGGGGTGAAATTTTTTATTCATGAAAACTTTCGTTGGCAGGCACCTATCCGAAAGTTAAAAAATGCATTGGATGCTAACGTAATTGGCAAACCATTTAAAGCACGTGTATCATACTGTTCAGCATTTCCTGTATTTGACAACCAGCCATTTTTAGCAACATTGGATCGGTTTATTCTAATGGACATTGGATCGCATGTGCTGGATATTTGCCGATTTTTATTTGGCGAAGTCAGCAGTTTATATTGCCTTACACAAACGGTTAATCCAGCAATAAAAGGGGAAGATGTGGCCAATGTGCTGATGAAAACTACCAGTGGTATGAATTGCTACGCCGAGATGAGTTATGCCAGTATTTTAGAAAAAGAAGCGTTTCCCCAAACACTGGTTTTAATTGAAGGAGAGAAGGGCAGCTTACATTTAACAAACGATTTTGAATTAAAAGTTATCACACGCAGTGGGGTTATAGTGAGCGAGACTATTAACCCGAAAATGTATAACTGGCTTGATCCTGCTTATGCGGTAGTCCATTCCTCCATTGTAGATTGCAATGTCGATATTTTGAATGGATTAAAAGGTGGGTTTTGCGAAACAACAGGCGCTGATAATTTAAAAACGGTAGACCTGGTGTGGAAAAGTTACGAGTCGGCAGCAGCGGTAAAAAAAATAAGTATATGAAGCTTGGCTTAAAAAATATTAGTAAATCTTTTGAGGTGGTAAAAGCCTTACAGGATGTGTCGCTTGAATTTCAAGAAGGGGAGGTGCATGCTATCTGTGGTGAAAACGGTGCAGGAAAAAGTACATTAATGAATATTTTAACTGGCAATATTCAACCCGATGCGGGGGAAATTTTATTGGACAATCAAACCGTTATTATTCAAAATAATCAACATGCCCGAAGCCTGGGTATCAACATTGTTTACCAGGAACGAAGCCTTACGGATGGGTTGTCAGTGGCGGAAAATATTTTCCCCTTGCCTCCCACCAAATCTTTTGGCAGGATTAATTTTGGTCAGCTAAACCAGCAAACAAAAGCGTTATTGCAACAACTGGAGATCAAAGAATTTTCGCCCGCAACAATGGTTTCAACACTTTCTCCGGCGCAAAAAACACTGGTGGAAATTGCCAAAGCACTCGCTACCAATCCTGCTATTTTATTGTTGGATGAACCTACCGCTTCGTTAACAGATAAGGAAACCAACATACTTTTTTCGGTTATACGAACGCTAAAACAGCGGGGAGTTACCGTGCTGTACATTTCTCACCGCATGGCCGAAATTAAACTCATTGCTGACAGGGTATCTGTATTAAAAGATGGAAAATACCAGGATACCTTATCAACCAGCGACTGTAAAACAGAAGATATAATTCGACTGATGGTTGGCCGGGATTTGCAACAGGTGGATGTGGCTACGCACACCATCGAAGAAGTGGTGTTGTCCGTAAAAAATCTTACTGGAAGAGGCTTTAAGGACATCAGCTTTGATTTAAAAAAAGGTGAAATATTTGGCCTGGGTGGCCTGGTTGGAGCCGGCAGAACGGAATTGGCAATGGCCATCTTTGGAGCTACAACAATTGACAGCGGAACTATTTTAAAGAATGGTAAACGCATTATCAACAAGCACCCAAAACAAGGCATCGCAAACGGCATTGCGTACTTACCGGAAGAGCGTAAAACCTTAGGGGTTTTTTTGCAAATGTCTATTGTAGATAATATCATTTCAGCACAATTGTATGGTAAAGGATATAGTGTAAAAACAAACAATCAAAAAGCCGGTGACTATTCAAAAAAACTCAACATACGCAGTGCTTCGGTGCAGCAGTTAATGAGTAAGCTCAGTGGCGGTAATCAACAAAAAGTAGTGTTGGCCAAATGGCTGAATACCCAACCCGATGTATTAATAGTAGATGAACCTACCCATGGTATTGACATTGGGGCCAAACGTGAAATCTATAAAATACTCAAACAGCTCACTGCGGATGGAAAATCAATTTTACTCATTTCAAGTGAAATGGAAGAACTACTGCTTTTATCAGACCGCATTGCAGTAATGCGGGAGGGTAAATTGAAAGGTATTTTAAATAAAAGAAACACATCCGAAAACGAAATAATTAAACTGGCTACCCAATAAAATAAATTATGATAAAAGACAGAATAGTTACGCTGAGTGCCACCATTTTATTGTTATGCATCGTTATGTCATTTCTTTTTCCCAGTCAATTTCCTACGGTGGAAAACTTCTCTCAGATTATGCTCAATTTATCTATTGATACCATTGTGGCGGTAGGGATGATGTTGCTATTGATATCAGGGGTTTTCGATTTGTCGGTAGGATCAATCGTTGCCTTCTCCGGCGGACTGGCAGGCTATTTAATGTACTACCATGATGTGAATTTTTTGGTGGCCATTGCTGCAGCATTAAGCGGATCGTTACTGATTGGTTTTATCAATGGGTTTTTAATTACAAAAATTGGCATCAATCCAATGATTCAAACACTTGCCATGATGGGAGTGGTTCGTGGAGTAGCGTTAATGCTAAGCGGAGCAGGAATTCAGAATTTTCCCTATGAATATAATTACATTGGCCAGGTAAAAATTTTGGGTCTGCAATCGCCGGTATGGTACATGTTTGCAATCGTATTAATTTTTAGTTACCTGTTTAAAAACATCGCTTTTTTCAGGCGGTATTATTTTATTGGCAGCAATGAAAAAGCCGCTCATCTATCCGGTATTGAAGTAGAAAAAATGAAGCTATGGGGATTTGTTATTGTTGGCCTGTTAGCAGGTATCGCAGGTATTTTATTAAGCTCCAGGTTGGGTGCTGCATTATCCAGCAGTGGTAAAGGTTTAGAGCTGAGAGTCATCACTGCTGTTATTCTTGGTGGGGCAAGCCTTTCTGGTGGACAGGGAAAAATTGTAGGTGCATTTTTAGGCGCTGCATTTATGGGCATTGTGGGCAACATTCTAATTCTAACAAGGGTGTCGGGTTATTGGCAGGAAATTATTTTAGGAGTCATTTTAATCCTGGCCGTAGGTATTGATCAACTTATTCAGAAAAAAAAATAGCAGCATGAATTCTATAAAATCACTTTTATTTAACCTGTTTTTTATTGTGTTGCTCTCGGCTTGTGAGGCACCACCTCGTACAGGTGGCAGCGATAGTAATCTTCATTCAACAGCAATTATTACGGCTGATACCGTTTCTGCAAATGAAGAATATGTGATGATTACAACCGCTATTAATATGCCGATGTATGTAAACCACGATCAGGCGGCTTTTAAAAAGTGGGCAAAGAAAATGGGGGTAAAGGCCAGTATATTGGGCCCATCGGAATGGGATATTCCTGCTCAAATTGCAACTTTTGAACAGGTAATACCACAAAAGCCTGCAGGATTTTTAGTCAATGGCACAGATCCCGGCATAGCGCAGGTAATTAATAAAGCGGTGGATGCCGGCATACCAACGGTGGTGTACGATTCTGATATTCCCGGTGGAAGACAACACAGTTTTATTGGATCTGACTGGTACGAGATGGGCCGCTTGCAGGGAGAAAGAATGGTGAAAATATTGAAGGGGAAAGGTAAAGTGGTGGTAATGGGTATTTTAGGAATGACGAACATGGAAGCTGGCTTTCAGGGTTTTTTGGATGTGATAAAAAAATACCCGGCAATGGAGTTTATTGGTAAATACGATGACAAAGCCAATGTAGAATTAGCCGCTAAAATTACAGCAGACCTCATTGTGGCACATCCCGACCTGGCAGGTGTTGCTGGCTTCGATGGCAACTCTGGTCCGGGCATTGCGCTTTCGGTAAAGGAAGCAAACAAAATAGGCAAAATAAAAATCACCACAGTAGATGCAGAGCCGGAACATTTACAATTGGTAAAGGAGGGTGTGATTGATTACCTGGTAGGGCAAAAAAGAGAATTGTTTACGCAAATGGGCGCACAAATGTTATTTGATATGCGGCACAAAACAATATCGTTTAGTAAAAATGATGCTAAGGCAGGTGTAGTACCCATACCTAAAAAATTAGTTACCGGTTCAATTGAAATAGATAAATCAAACGTAGATTTATTCATCAAATGATATTAAAAACTACCAACCTAACGGTTACCTACCACCAAGGTTATTTGCGCTACATTAAATTGGGCAATGAAGAACTCATACGTATTATTTATACGGCAGTACGGGATCAGCATTGGCTTACAGCCGGCATGACTATTTCAGAAGAAAAAATAGAGCTGGAGGAGCAGGCTTTTAAAATAACGTACCAGGCAACTTATAGATTAGATGCGATTGAATATTTTGCCAACGTTGAAATTATTGGCAGCTCCGATGATACCATTTCTTTTCATTTTATGGGAACATCCAACTGCGATTTTTTACGAAACAGAATCGGTATTTGTGTACATCATCCCATTCAGGAATGTGTTGGTCAACCAGTAGAAATTATTCAAGACGATGGCAGTAGCGTGGTTTCAGTTTTTCCGCAATTGATTGCACCACATCAACCTTTTAAAAACATTCAGCAGTTAGTTTGGAAAACACCTAACCAGGTGCAGGCGAGGCTTACATTTGAAGGAGATATTTTTGAAACAGAAGATCAACGAAACTGGACAGATAATTCATTTAAAACCTATTCAACACCACTCGGCATTCCATTTCCGGTTGCTGTAAAAAAAGGGGATAGCGTGGAGCAAAAAGTTATTTTGACAGTGCCAAATGCCAATTCTATTGACGATGTTTCAAATGGCGAACCTGCTGCTAAAACACGGGTTGCTTTTCCTGCAATCGGGTATGCAAAAAGTAAGGAGGCACTTTCATCGGAGCATATAGAACTTTTTAATCAAATTATCATTGATCATTACCGGGTTGAAATTCGATTTGATACGGATTGGGAAAACACGTTAACATCTGCAATTGAGGAAGCCGGATTGCTTCATACAAAATTAGAACTGGCGGTATTTTTTGATGAGTATAAAAATGATTATAGCCAGCTAAAAAAGTTGTTGAATACAACAGTAGCTTCAATTATTATTTTGCAAAATAATGCCGTTGTGCCAGATCAGCAGTTATTGGATTTTATTATTCCGCTCCTCAAAGCTGATTTTCCATCAATAAAAACAGGTGCCGGTACCGATGTGTTTTTTGCTGAATTAAATAGAAACAGGATAACGGATGAACGATTGGATTTTGTAAGTTTTTCTATCAATCCACAAGTACATTTATACGATGATGAAACGCTTATAGAAAATTTAACTGCACAAAAATACTGCATTCAAACGATACGATCATTTACACAATTGCCCATTCATATTTCAACGGTAACGCTAAAGCCAAGAGGCTTTCCTGCTTTATCCATTGATGAAAGACAACACACAGCATTCATTGCTAACTGGACGGCACTTACCTTAAAATACCTGGCAGGTTCGGAGCAAATTACTTTTTATGAAACAGTGGGATACAAAGGAATTATCAATACAAGCGGTCCGTCACCTGTGTATGAATTACTAAAAAAAATAAGCGCCTTTAAACCCAGGTTTATAATAATTAAACCGGTGCAAAATCCATTTCAAAATGATGAGTTGGTGTTGGAAAATGAAGGGGGTGAGCGGGAGACTTTTGAAATAAAATTTATAATAGAATAAACCATAAAAGATAAATCATGGCAGAAAAAATAAAAGCAACGTACATTATTGAAACATCCCATCCACTCGAAAAAGCAGTGGCAGCGTTGGCAGGAGAACAATCGTCAGGAACGTTCGTAAAATTGCCGGGAGAAACGGCCGAACTAACAGAAAGATTTGGGGCTAAAGTGGATTTTATTGAGCCGATGTCTTCATCGGATATTCCCTTTTTATCAGATTCAAAATTACCTGCGGGGAAATTGAATCCAAACTTTCAAACAGCAAAAGTTGGCATATCCTGGAACTATGATAACGTGGGAAGCAATTTATCTACGTTGATGGCAACAGTAGCAGGTAACCTGTTTGAACTATCGCAATTTTCCGGCATTAAATTGATAGACATCGAACTTCCAGCTGAGTATAAACAACAGTACGCCGAGCCTAAATTTGGCATTGAAGGAACACAAAAACTTACCGGCGTGTACGATCGGCCCATTATTGGTACCATTATAAAACCCAGTGTAGGACTAACTCCTGAAGCTACAGCCATACAGGTTAGCAATTTAATTGGTGCCGGCCTCGACTTTATAAAAGATGACGAGTTAATGGCAGATCCTCCCCATTCACCATTTGAAAAGAGAGTGAAATGTTGCATGGACGTCATCAACAGGCAGGCAGATGCAACCGGAAAAAAAGCCATGTTTGCGTTCAATATAAGCGGGGACATAGACGATATGAAACGAAGGCATGATATAGTGCTGGCGCATGGTGGCAATTGTATTATGTTGAGCTTAAACTGGGTGGGCATTTCGGCCACCAAATACATCAGCGACTTTTCACAACTGCCCATTCATGGTCATAGAAATGGTTGGGGAATGTTTTACCGGCCTGAAGTAATGGGTATGACATTCCAGGTATACAAAAAAATATTCAGTCTGGCAGGAGTAGATCATTTACACACCAATGGCTTGAGAAATAAGTTTTGTGAAAGTGATGAATCCGTATTGAGATCAATAGCAAGTTGCCAGAGCGAAGCAGGTGGTTCTTACAAGGTAATGCCGGTTGTATCAAGCGGTCAATGGGCAGATCAGGCGGCTGATACATTTAAATTAGTGGGTAATACCAACCTGATGTATTTGTGTGGCGGCGGCATTACAGCACATCCAGATGGGATGAAGGCAGGAGTGGAAAGTATCAAAATTGCCTGGAGCGAAGGCATGAAAGGAAATCAATTGGCAGACATTGCCGACACCTATCCCCAGATAAAAAAAGCATTGGAATTTTATGGAAAAAAGTAATCCGTCATTTTTAAAGCTGGCATATTATGGAGACGATTTCACCGGCTCCACCGATGTAATGGAGTCATTGGCTTTGATGGGTATTCCGACTGTTTTATTTATGGAGGCACCAACAACGGATGCTATTAAAAACTTTGCTTTTAAAAATAAATTATTTGCCAACCAACAGCCGCAAGTTGCGGGTGTTGCAGGCATCAGCAGGAGTTTTTCACCAACGCAGTTGCAAGATAATTTGCCAACTATATTTAAAAAAATAGCAGCATGGAATGCAGACTATTTTCATTATAAAATATGCTCCACTTTCGATTCTTCTCCACAAACAGGTAGTATTGGATTGGCCATTGATATTGCCGCCAACTATTTTGAAAGCAAGTTTATTCCATTACTGGTGGGCATGCCACGGCTAAACCGTTTTGTGGTATTCGGTAATTTATTTGCAAGGATTAATGGAGTTACGTACCAGTTAAACAGGCATCCCACCATGTCCAGGCATCCCATAACACCCATGGATGAAAGTGATTTACTCCGGCATTTGAAAAAGCAATCCGATAGAAAAAGTGCGTTGGTAGATGTATTGGAACTAGATGGAGACGAGCAGTCGTTGTCTCACACCTTTAATAAATTACTAAAGGAAGCAGACGGAAAAATCCTGCTTTTTGATACCTTAAACGATCGTCATTTTAATACGATTGGAAATTTATTCAGCAATATTGGCATCCCTAAAAATCAACTCATCGTTGGTTCATCCGCGGTAGAGCATGCCATTTTTCATCAAACGGTGTCGGAAAATAAGCAACCTGTTTTAATTGAACCCGTTGGTAAAACGGATAAAATGCTGGTGATGTCGGGCAGTTGTTCTCCTGTTACTGCAGGCCAGATTCAATTTGCAAAACAACAGGGCTTTCATACGTTGGCAATTGATCCGCTGCAACTGTTAAACGATGGCAATAGGAATACCGAAGAAGAAAAGATACAACAAATAGCTGTTGAAATACTCGAAAAAAAGGCACCATTGATAATTTATTCAGCCTTAGGACCAGATGATTCTTCTGTTGCAGCAGTAAAAAATATTTCAGGCGGGCAAGAACAATTGCCCAATTTATTAGGCAGCTTACTGGGCAGAATAGTTGAAAATACACACACGGAAAGAGTGATAGCTGTAGGCGGTGATACGTCTGGTAAAATTACCCAACAGTTACAAATTTCCGCATTAGAATTTTTAATGCCTGTTGCACCCGGTGCGCCAATGTGTTTGTCTCATTCAGCGAAACCTGCAATGGATAAGCTGCAGATTATTTTAAAAGGTGGACAAAACGGAGATGAAACATTTTTTGAAAAGGCATATTTAGGGATAGTTCAAAATTGATCTTTAACAACTTAAAAATAATAAACAATGAAAGTAGCATTAGTAGGAGCTGGCGGCAAAATGGGCTGCAGGCTGACAGATAATTTTCTTCAGTCAAATAAATATGAGGTTGCTTATATTGAAATAAGTGATGCTGGTAAAGTAAGATTAAATGAAAGAGGCGTTACCATTTCAGGCGATGAAGCTATACCGGATGCAGATGTGGTAATTCTGGCCGTTCCCGATGTATTCATTGGTAAAGTAGCTACAGGATATTTAGATCAATTTAAGTCCGGTTGTATTGTGATCACGTTAGATCCTGCGGCAGCCGTAGGAGGTCATTTACCTGCAAGAGAAGATATAACTTATTTTGTTACGCATCCAACCCATCCGTCTGTTTTTAATTGGGAAAGTGAGGAAAAAAAACACTTTGATTTTTTTGGCGGGATCGGTGCCAAGCAAGTCATCGTTTGTGCATTGTTTCAGGGCCCTGAGGCTCATTATCAAATTGGAGAAGATTTAGCAAAAATATTTTATGCTCCTGTTAGTAAAGCGCATAAAATTACTGCTGAAAACATGGCAATGCTTGAGCCCGGATTGGCGGAGACATTTTTAGGTGCTGTAATGGTAACCATGCGGGAGGCATTGGATGAAGTGATTCGTAAAGGAGTGCCAAGAGAAGCTGCGTATGATTTTTTTATGGGTCACATCAACATTGAATTAGCCTTGTGTTTCGACAAGATACCAGGCGGTGTATTTTCTGATGCCTGCTACAAAGCGATTCAGATTGGAAAGCCACTAATTTTTAAAGATGATTGGAAAAAAGTATTGGAGCCGGAGAATATCAAACACCAAATCAGTATTATGACGGATGCAGCGATACCAGTGGTTAAAGATTTTTAGTGTTATTCAACAGATAAATTTATATGTGTAAGTAATTTGATGTAGTTTTTTTAAAAGAAATATAAAACAGTACCTTAATTTTAAAACTAACTTTAAAAAGGGGCTACCTTCGCTAATTATTCCTATAATTAAATAAATACCTGGTAACATTTGGGCCGCAAAGGTTACAAATTGATTAACCGGGAATAAAATTTTTTAAAAAAGAAGATAGTTAATTATGAAGGTCGACAAAAAAAGTATCAGCTATAATGCTCAATATCCATCTGTAGCCGATTTAAAAAAAAGGCAAAAAAGCGGATACCGAAATTTGCCTTTGAATACCTGGAAGGTGGATACAATGAAGATGTGAATCTTGCAAGAAATAAAACGGATTTACACGACGTACAATTGATGCCCCTATACTTAAAAAAGTTTAATGGTCTTGATATGGGGGTGAATTTATTTGGTCATCAATACGATGCGCCATTTGGTATTGCGCCCATCGGATTACAGGGATTAATATGACCCAATTCGCCAGAGATATTGGCAAAAGCTGCATTTCATCCCACAAAAAATGAGTTAAGGGATGATATTATAAAACTCCTGCAAAGTGTAAAATGCCCGGTGCTGGTGGTTTTAGTAGATGTTCCTTCATTTGGTTTTCGACCAAGAGATATTAGAAATGGATTGGCAATGCCGCCTCTCCCGCAAGTTTGTAACTTGTGGTTCTAGCTTAACCAAGCTTTTTAAAGTGCAAATTACTTCCAAGTAGGGTCTCCTTTTTCAGGGACACTGCGTTGATTGACAAAAATATTAGATTAATTTAGCGTGCTGTTTTTATCTTCATTTTAATGTCAGTCAAACATAATATCCATGAAACACATGGCACCTTTTTTGTCACCTTTACTTGCTATTAATGGCATCATCTATTCGCAATTACAGAAGGCTACGATTTGGTTTACAAATGGTTTGATTAACCTCATTCATAAAAAGCACCAGATAGAAGGGTACGCAAACCTGCTGTCCGACATGTTCGCTTTTTGCGGCATGTCGAACGATAGATAAAATAGGATTTCCAATCCCTTACAAAACTCAAGAAAATTCATTGAATTAAATAAGTTCCTCTAGTTCAAGAAATCCATTTTTTGCAGTATAATAATCCTTACAGCTACTATAGGAATATTCCTCTTCTTTTTCCACTAACCCAGCCCTTAGTGGGTTTAGGTGAATATACTGCAACTTAGTTTTAAAAAAAGAAATTGTTGTGATTTCTTCAGCAATGATAGCCTGCTTCCCAAAACCAAATTTTATCCTCTTTTTTTAACAGCCATAAAAACCATTTGTTTTTGCTTTCTTTTGGGTTATAATTAATTGCTTTAATAATTTTTGAAGCAGTATACTTTTTAAAGTCCCTGATGATGTCATTTATGTTTTCATTTTCACTTTTAAGAATCATGTGTACATGGTTAGTCATAATCACCCATGCGAAAACTACTAGTCCATTTTCTTTTTGGAAAAATTTAATGCTTTCAAGAAAAATATCTATATATTCTTTTCTTGGAAAAACATCAACCTATTGGTGTTAGGTACATCTGATAAAATGAACCCCGCCTTGGTCTTTAATTACATAAGGTAATCCCATTAAGCAAATGTATTTTCAGTTAATAACTGATCTTACGCAAAATTAAGTTTTAATTGTATACCTACATTGGCTTTTCTAAATTGTCTTGTCCTGAAATCACACCAATAAGAAATATTTGATTAATAGAAACAACTTAATATTTTCGCTCTGTTATTTTCGGAAGAAACCTCAAACCTAAATGGCACTTAAAGTTCTACCTGAAATCTGGTTGGAATGTACTTTGTTTAGTCTACTAAACAAGTGTTGATTAGATTGGTGACCCAGCTTTTCAGGGATCCCTTATGGAAAAATAATTTTAATCATGTACGTTCCCCGAAAGTAATTTAATATATAATTAACCAATTAATATTATGAAAACGAATTTATCAATGGAAATGGTCAATCCCAATGCGGCAGGCATTGATGTTGGATCAAAAAGTCATTTTGTGAGTATAGGCCAGAAATCTGGAGAAGTTAAGGAGTTTAGAATATATACTAAAGATCATCAAGAATTAATAACCTGGTTGACAAAAGAGAATATTATAACTATTGCAATGGAAAGTACTGGTACATATTGGCAAACCCTATTTACTGCTTTACAAAGCGCTGGTTTTGAAGTATTATTAGTTAATGCCAGAGACATTAAAAATGTAAAAGGAAAAAAAACAGATGTCGTGGACTGTATGTGGATTCAGAAATTACATAGTTTAGGATTATAGTAGTAATCCTCCTAAAGGAAAGAACAGATTAGCCTTAGCATTTAGACAGGCAGCAAATGCAATAGGAAATTCCAAAGATCATATATTAAAAAAATTTTTCAATCGAATAGCTTATAGGAAAGGCAGGGGTGCTGCAATTAAAGCTACTGCCAGAAAGCTTGCAATTATAATATATCAGATGATTACTAAAAAAGAAGAATTCAAGCCCGAAAATTTTGAATTAAAAGAGAATGTTAGGATGAAAAAATTAATAACACTTAAAAAATCACTAGGAAATTTGAATTTAACAGATTTTGAAAAGAATATGATGTTTTCCTAGATAAGTTGTATGGAATGGGTTTACACAAACTTAAATCAAAAAATGGACAAAAAAGAGGCAAATTTTGGACCTGGGATAATCGGTATTACCCGTCGTCAGTACAGTGAAGAATTGAAACTTCATGTATGCAAGGAGCATATTGAAGAAGGTACAGGTCTTTTAGAATTAGTAAAAAAGTACAATTTAAGCACTCATTCACTTATCCATGACTGGCTTAGAAAATTCGGTTATGTATCCTCCCCTGATAAACCATCAAAGAAACATGTTTATATTGTAGGCCTTGATAATTATAATCAAATGGCTATAGATAATACCGAAAAACTATCCCAAACAAGCTCAAGTTTAAATGAGGCGCCTGAAGATCAATCTGAAATTTCCCGCCTTAAAAAGGAGCTTTTAGAAGCCAAAATAAAAGCTGAAGGTTTCGAAAGGATGATAGAAATAGCCGAGGAGCAATTTAAAATACTTATCAGAAAAAAGTAAAATACCAGATAATCCATGAGTTAAAGGTCAAATATCAGGCAAGCCTTGCCTGTATTTGCCGGTTATTTGGTATCACCCGCCAAGCTTATTACCAACACTTTTGGCAACAAGATGATTTGGGAACAGAACAAGAAATGATTATAAAACAAGTGATAATGATCAGGCAAAACCACAGAGCAATGGGTACAAGAAAACTATATGAAATGCTCCAGCCTTTTTTGCTTGAGCATCAGATTAAAATAGGTCGTGATGCTTTATTTGATTTACTGGCTCAGCACAAATTATTAGTTAAAAAACGAAAGCGAAAAATAAGTACCACCATGAGTTACCACCGGTTCCATAAATGGGCTAACCTGATTAAAAGTTTTATTCCGCCTGGGCCCAATTCACTATATGTGAGTGACATAACTTACTGGAGGATAGAAACAGGCTTTGTTTACATCAGTTTTATTACCTATGCTTATTCCCATAAAATAGTAGGTTATCAGGTAGCAGAAACCTTGGAAGCAGTGGAAAGCTTAACCGCCTTACAGATGGCACTCGGATCGCTTTCAGCAGAATTAAAAGAGCAACTTATCCACCATTCCGACAGAGGGGTACAATATTGCAGTAATGAATATGTAAAGTTATTGCAGGAAAATAAGGTAAAAATCAGCATGACACAAAATGGTGACCCAAAGGAAAATGCCATAGCTGAGCGGGTAAACGGAATATTAAAAGAAGAGTACCTTTGCTATTTCAAAGTAAGCAACCTTGAAGAAGCCAGAAAGGTATTGGAAGAAAATGTAAAACTTTATAACCAACAGCGGCCACACATGAGTATCGGTAACCTTACCCCTTCCTTTATTCATGAAAACAATATCCAAACAGAAAGGCTATGGAAAAATTATTACCAAAAAAGAAAAGAAGAGGCTATTACATGCTGAAAATTTTAAAAGCATACCGCCCAAAGCGAGAATAACTTTTTTAGACGGGACAATTATTTATTTTTAAAAATCTTGATAAAGTACAAAAGATAAGTAAACTCATTTCAGGATTAAAAAAAGAAAAAAAAGAGTTTAAAAAATAAATTGTAAATTTATTTCAGGACTATATTTGAATTGTAAATCAATAGCAGTACTTTCAATTAAACTGTAAACTTTTTTTAGGACGAGACAGAACTTTTAAATAAGCTGTATCCTGCAAATTAGCTATAATATAAA